>Ga0184612_10000010_pt1 | contig 76967 bp, 136 predicted proteins | sample PLM3_60_coex_FD_133163 | JGI IMG/M metagenome (GOLD analysis project Ga0184612, IMG submission 133163) | Groundwater sediment microbial communities from an aquifer in East River, Colorado, USA - PLM3_60_coex | ecosystem: Environmental > Terrestrial > Soil > Riparian zone | place: USA: East... | reverse complement strand
GATCAGCAGTCAGTGGATTGGTGGGTGTGGCAGGGTGGGCATCCCTACGCCACCCAGGGCAGAGGTCTCCATACAGGGCGCGCCATGAGAAGACCACTTCAGCTCGACGTACATCCTCAGCGTAGGTGTGGGGACGCAGCTTTCGCTTGAGTCGGAGGGTGGCCCGGTCTTTGGCCCGGGTGTGCCCCGGACATCGAGGCCCCTCCCCCTGGAAGAGATGGCCCCCCTCAAGACAGATCCGGAGGGGCATGGAAAGCACCCCCCCCTTGTTTTACGGTCGCCTCCACTGCAACCAGATCACGTACCAGGCCAGGCCAATCAGCACGACAAGATAAGCGGTGAGCGCTACCACAAGGAATGACTTCACTATGGCGTGGCCATGATACCGCTAGTCTCATCGATCACCGTGATGTCCGACCATACGACTGTCATGGGTGGCGTACACGATGGTTGGAATATGGCTGTTAACGTCAGCGAAAACTCAGCCCGCCCGTTCTGTACGGGGAAGTCACCCTCAGCCGAGACGCTCTGCTTGTTGCCCGCTTGCGGCTTGTTGTTACCCGGGTTAAGGCACGCCGCCGTAGCGGTAACCACAATGTGTACCTGCGCTTCATTGCCCAGCCCGGCCTCCTTGCCGGAGACGGTAAGACTGTCGCCCGAGACGGTAGCAGTAACCGCGCCCACGAAGTGGGGTGAACCGGCATATGCGGGTGTGGCCAAGATCAGCGACGCGAACACGGCAACGGTGAGGACAAGAAACTTTCGCATGGCAACAGCCCTTCCAAAGTGGCACAGACGCCAAGGGTTTTCCGACTTCCAAAGTGGCACAGACGCAGCCGGGTGCACGGTGTCATCGGCTCTTATGCGCTCGACTCCCGCTGGTGAGCCACGCTCCACCTCGCCGTGCACCCGGCCGCGGTACGGGGGTCAGGGTCAGTTCCCCCCGGGCAGTGGACAGAGTCCACCTGTTGCGCGCACCGTAACCCGTTACGCGACAGGCTCCACAACCCCTGTGAGGAAGATCACGTCACGGGCCCGGTACCGCCATTGCCCATCAACCCATGTGCCCATGATTCGGCCCCGGTGTCGCCATTGCCGGACAGCCGACACCGTCACGTTCGCGAGATCGGCCGCCTCCCGCGCGGTCAGCAGGTCGTCGAGATCATAGGTCACCACCCGTGGCACGATCCACGTCTCGCCCCAGCCGGCACACGTCTCGTCGAGCTGGTCACAGATGTCGGGCGCCACGGCGTGCAGATGGGCCCGGTACGCCTGAGCTATCCGTCGTGCACGCGCCACCGCGGACTCAGCCGGATACGGCCAGCTCGCGTTTGGCATAGGGCACCATCAATCCGAGATACGAACGGTAGTTGTCCCAGGAGCACCGCGCCGAGCAGTTGGCACAATAGACCGTCTCCGATCCGGCATCACGGCGCAGCGTCGGCCAACCACACCCGGTCGGATGCCGCATCGAGTACATCCAACACAAGCCGTACAGCTCGTCCGTCTGCCGGGTCAACCCGAGTACGACCCGAGCCCGGTTATGCAGGCTCACGAACGCCAGCCCGGCATCCACACCGCTACGGTCTGCCGGCACACCGGTGAACCCGTCCGGCCAGACCGCGACCGGCTCGACGTTGATGAGCAACCGCATCCGCGGCCGAATCACCTCGATGGCCCGCTGAACCGCCCAACCCGGTCGAACTCCTACCGTCGGTTCGGACAGCGCGGCTCGCTCGCGGATAATCTCCTCCCACGTCGTGACGGTGTGCCAAATCGCCCGTTGCAACGCCTCGACGTGAAGCGAAAGCAGGCTGGCCGGTTCCCGCGTACCCGAGACGAGCTGGCCCCGTGAGGTCGCCATCGGGATGAGCTGCTCAAGGTCAACATAATCCCAGAGCAGCCCGCCGACGCTACGGTCCATCGTGGCCAGACAACCGTCACAGACGACCAAACCGTCCACAAGGGCCGGACCAGTACGATCCCGCCACCGACACCGGTCACCGGTCCGGCAGCGGCCTACAGCGGCCTCAGACACCCGGGGGTGCACCCAACTACCACCGGAGGCTGTTCGGCCGTTGTAGGCCGTTCCCTTCGGGCGCGTGAGCCCTTCCTGAGTCATCTCCGAACCATCTCCTCAGGAATGATCAAAGGTCCAGACTTGACGACGCCGAGCCCGTACCCGGCCGCGAGCATGAGATCCACCTGACGCCCGAACGGGAGCATGCTCGGCCAGTCGGCCACCGAGAGCGGACCCATCCCGTCCGGCCGCCAGACCACGAGCGGGAGCCCCGGTCTACGTGACGCCTCACGGATCCAGGCCATCGGGTCGAAGTCCCGCCTCGCCTTCACCTCGATTGAGGCGCCCGGGGTATTGCGAACGTCGGCGCCACCGGCACCAGAGCCGACCTGGTAGGCACCCGGGAAGATCCGGCTGGCGAGGTAGTCCGTCACGCAGCGTTCGGTCTCTCGACCCCGAGCCCGCCGATGTTGGGTGGTCATGATCACGGTCCTCCTCAGAACGGGGGTTGGTCCGACACCGGCGCCGGCTCGCTCGACGTGACGGCTGTACGCGGTAGGGGTTGACCGCATCGATGCTCGGCGAGGACGACACCGACCCGCGGGCTGCCGACCTTCCGATGCAGCCGATGATCGATCATGGCGTAGACCCATCGACCCTGGAGCAGCGCCATGATCTCCACCTCGGTCGTGAGTGGGTAGACGTCCACCCGAGCGGTGATCCCCTGACTCACCCCGACGAAGATCATCTCCTGGCACCGTGGACACACCCGGTCGGCCACGGTCGTCGTGACGAGATGTCGACTCATCGATATACGCCTTCTCCTGGTATTCCTTGTGTATTGGTATTGGAAGGTAAATGTCCGTCTCACCGTCCCGGGACAGTCCCCCCGTCTAAAACCCCTACGGGGTTTATAGGGGGGGGGGGGTTCTGGCCCGCTGTGGATCTTGGGAAACCGCAGGTCACAGCCTTGATCAACACTGCGTCCCACTGCGTCTCTCAAGTCCGTCGATATAGTGGGACGCCGATATTTCGATGTCCCATTTGGCCGTGGGACGAGGTGGGACGTCATGGGACGCTGCCTCTCCGAGTGGCCACCAGGATGATCCGGGCAGCAGTCCCGACATTGCGCAGCTCACCACGGCTGACCAGGGCTTGCATGGCCCGGTACGCGGTCGTCCGAGTCAGTCCCGAGGTGTCCCGGATCACTGTCCACGGCACTCCGACCGTCTCACTTCCGTCCCGGAAGAAATTGAGGATCGTCTGTTCGCTCTGGTTAAGAAGGCTCGCCGAACCGGACGTACCGGCCATCACGCAGATAGCAGACTCGCCCATGGGAACCAGGGCAAACCGGATTGGCTCGAACTCGGTGCCATCCTTCTGCTTGAGGCACGACAGCGTGAGTTCCGGCCCGTCACGATCGACCTTCATCACTGTGGTGGCGGCACCCTCCAGCGCCGTCGAGCCCCGGAGGTGATCACCACTACGACCCTCGTGATGCACGACAAGGACGGTCGCCCCGGACGCCGCCCGGATCTGTTCCAACGCCTCGACGAGGAGCCCCATGTCCTTCGCTGAGTTCTCCTCTGCTCCGACCGTGGCCCGCGCCTGGGTGTCGATCACGATCAACGACGGTGTCATCTCCGAGACCAGGAGACAGAACGCACCGAGATCAACACGGTCGAGCAGGTGCACCGCCATCGGCAGGAACGCCACCGGACCCATCGGTCGACCGGCACTCGACTCCCAGGCCCGGACCCGAGCCCGCAGCCCACCGGCCCCCTCAGCGATTACGTAGAGTACCGATCCCTGGCGTACCTTACGGCCCTCATGCCAGGTGAGCCCGGTCCCCACGGCGCCGGCCAGATCGAGCGCGAGGAAGGTTTTGCACGAGCCCGGCTTGCCCTGGAGCCAGGCCAGTGAGTCCGTCTGGAGCAGGTCGTGTACGAGCATGGTCGGTACCGGAATGGTGTCGAGCCCGTCGGCCATGACGACCCTTCCCTGATGGATGGCCAGCCTCACGTGGAGTTCGTCCTGGGGGAGCTGCTCGGGCGCCTGGGTCAGATGCTCGGGCAGGACCGGTCGCAGCGCAGAGAGGGTGTAGCCGGCGTCCAGATGCTCGCTGAGGTCCTTGCAGCCCGATGCGGGTAGCACCATCACGACCGAGCGCGCCACCGCACTGAGAGCCTCGTGGACGGCCAGCGCATGAGCCCGGCCCGGCCCGTCGTCGTCGACCACCACCACCACGACCCCGCCGGTGAGACTGGCCGTGTGCTCGTCGCGCCACTTCCCGGCACCCATCGGCGAGGTGGTAGCGACCAACCCCAGCGAGGTGGCCCGGTCGGCATCCTTCTCGCCCTCGACCACGAGCACGGTCCCACCGGTGGCCACCGCGGCGAGCACCTCGGGTAGCCGGTAGAGCGGGGGAACCTTCCCGTTCAGTCCGGCCTGCCAGCCGCCGGCACCGTCCGGTCCATACTGGCGGAATGTCTTGCCGATGAGGCCACCCGAGTGGTCCACCTGGTTGAACCGGGTCACCTTCATCACGGGCACGCCGGCCGCGTCGGTGTAGACGTAGTCGGTCACCGGATCCAACCGCGGCGCGAGCACACCGGCCATCCCCTTATATGTGCCAGTCGAGCCGCTACCCCCCAACGATTCCACGAAAAGGTCCCGCTCGGTCAGGCCCAGCGGGGAGAGCACGTCATCCAGCCGACACCCCGCCTTGCAGTCGACCAGCGCGCGCCCGTCAGCTCCCTCGCTCACGTGAAGAGAGGGGTTGCGATCATTGTGGGCCGGGCACTGGGCCATGTGACCATCGGCGATGGCGCGGATCTCCGACCCGTAGTCCCGGAGGGCATCGAGCACACGCGTCACGGGGTCAGAGGTCATCAACGGCCCCTCCATGCGTCTCACCGGACAGTGGCGTCTCGCCCTCAAGCCATAGCGTTAGCCAGAGCTGTCGAGCCCAGCGCAACCAGGATGAGGCCCGGACGTGGGCTAGGGGTGGGCCCTGGTCAACTCCAGATTCCGCGTCCGCGGTAACCATAATGACCTCACGGGCCCACTCGGGCAGTGCGGCCCATATCTGGCGGATGGCCAGTGTCTCAACGCACCGTTCCTCGTGACTGGGAGAATGGGTTAGGAAGGTCATAATTTCACCCGCCAAGAGATGGGCCCACAGTCGTACCCGGGCCTGGTGCGGCGAGGTGGGGCTGCCAACGTAACGCAGGTCGGCCGCGGACCACGGTTGCATGTGGATGGGCCGGGTCGTGATGCACCGTTGGCCCGGCTTCACGTGACAGGTCGGACAGCCACAGTGCCGTTCACACGGGGGGACGAGCCGAGGTAGCCGGCGAGATTCAGTTGGAGGGTTGTCAATCCGCATCGCCTGCCCCCCTGAGCATCCGTACACAGTCTTTGCATCGGGGCAGAACGGCCGCCCGCTCGTATTCATCCTGGTTGCCGGTGCCGCGCCAGTTATCGAGGCTGCGCCTCACGTCGAGCCGGGAAACATAGCGTTGCACCGTCAATGGGTTACCTCGGCCACAGATGGCGTACCGCGCCCCGGCCCATTCCAGGGCATGAAGAACTCGGCCACCAAGAAGATATCGCCAGGTCGGTTCATCCATCGACACGATAGCCCCTCCGGTTCCATTTCATGACCACGAACGGGACCGGGCACACGTAGATAGCTGATGGCGCGACATAGACACCTATCCAGGCATCGCGAGGCTCAAGGTAGAGCGAGAGACGACGTCTCACGGGCTCACCACCCCATCGTCAATGATGAGAACGAGCATCGCCCTTAGCGCCCGGCACTCGTCACACATCTCGTACGGCCGGTGTTGGGCCAATACACGATGGACGGTGTACTCGATCAATACCGCCTGCGGTTCGCGCGTCATCGCCTCACCTCCCGCCGGGTGAGAAGAGCAAGGATGTCCCGCTCGTAGAACCGGCGATGCCCGCCCGGTGTGCGGAGGCTCCGGAGGCGCCCTTGCTTCGCCCACCTCGTGACCGTCTTGGCGTCGACCCGGAACAGGTCGGCGACCTCGGCCGGAGTGAGTAGACGGTAATCGTCCATCTATGTTGATCTCCCCCGTATGCGCAGAGATATCAAGCGCGCGTCCTTGAACGCTGCCCATGGCTTGAGCCCGTTGTGTCTGTTGACCAGATAGAACTCGGGCAGGTTGGGCCACCGTCGTTCAGTGACATGTCGGGTTAGACGCTCGATGCGCCCGATCGGTGGCAACCGTGTGGTCATTTCGTACCGACCAGAACGTTTCCGCCCGCGCCAAGAATGACCGTGCAGTTGGGATTAGCCGCACACGCCTTGATGGCCTCCAGTTGCAGCTTGGCCTTCTCCAGTTCCATCCAGGCCGCATTGCGGTAGAGCTGTTCCTGAGCCGCCGCGGCGCGGACCTTTCCCTCAGCCTCGGCCACCTGAGCGGCGGCAGCCTCGATGGCCTTCTGCTTGTTGTTGCGAGCTTCCTGGATGCCCGGGTCGGCATAGTCGACGTCCTTGATGAGTACCTCAACCGACGGGCAGGTGTCGCTGCCCCGCTGGAAGGTGGGCCCACAGAAGAAGTCCCCACCGGTCAACCGCTTCAGCTCGGTACCGAACTGGGCCGAGACCTCGTTCTGCACCTCGGCCAGGACCGTACCGGCCACGAGAGAGTCGGCTGAATAGTTACGGACCACGGTGCGCTTAGCCTTCTCCAGTGCCGGTACCACCGTGTTGAGCAGCATGGTCTTCCAGCCATCGTCGGTGTCAGCTTGATACCGCCGACCGATGGTCTCCCAGAACTTCACGACCACCGAGTTGCCGTCGTGGCAGGTGGTGTTGAGCTTCAGGTTGGTCTGCGACCAGACGTTGACCTGGACACCGGATGGCTGGTTCGGCTCGGGCTTGCTGGCCACTGTGATGGGCACGTTGGTGTCCCCGCCGGAAGCGGCGATGTTCCAGGTGCGTAGGTTGTCGGGCAGCCAGACGATGGAGTTGTTGGCCAGCCAGTCATCGGAAGTGCCCGGGTCGACACAGTGACCGAACTTGTAGCCGTCGCTCTGCCCCTCCATGTAATACAGACCGATCTTGTCCGGTGGCGCGATCTCAGAGCAGCCCGTCAGGATCAGAGCCGCGGCCAACACCGCCAGTGGAATGGTTTTACGCATCAGGTCCCCCTACCAGCTCGAACTCGTTAGAATGCATCCAGTCCTCACCCAGACCGCTCGGGTCATTAAACCGGAATATCTCGTCCCCACAACCGTCGTCATCCACGCAGACGCCGATCTCCAGCACCTCGACGATGATCGGAGTTCCGGGCATTATCACCTTGTCGCCGATCTCAAACTTGGCCATCGGTTTTACCTTTCTCACGGAAGAGTCGTATGCCCCTTTTGATCAGGCTGGCGGCCCAGAGTACGAGGAACATCGCCCACGCGCCCAACCCGAACGCCCACCAAAGCTCGCCGGTCATGAGATCTCTTTCCGGAAGTCGCGGTAGCGGCTCAGCCATTTGTCGACCGCGGTGCGCGTGACGGGACGCAGCACATCCATGTCATCGAGCGTAGGCCCGGCACCGAGACTGCCCATGACCAGAGAGGCATCCCGGGCGAGCTGCTTGAGCTTCTCCTCCTCGGCCCGGGTCAGGTCCCCCTCGTTGTCATGCTTGAGGGTCCACACGTAGAACCCACCCAGGATGAGCAGCACGACGATAAGTACCGAACCGATCACAATTGCCTTACCCATTTCCCTCCCCTTCCATGACGGCTAACGATTCCGCGCCGGAGACCACCACAATGACTCCGGAGTTCCTCGGGCAGTGATGCTCGAAATCTGTCGTAACTCTCCCGGTCCAGCACACCCGGCGGGAACGAGATCACCAATCGGGGCCAACCCGTACGATGTGCTTCGGGGTCGGCGGGTATCGGGAATGCCTCCCCGTCCTTGACGCTGACCAGGAAGTAGCCATCGGCGAAAGTGTGGTGAGTCTCAGGGGTTGGTCGGATCACGATACCTCCCCCCACAGCACTGAGGTAGCCCGCCGTAACGGGTCGCCTCGCACAGTTCGACGAGTTCACAGCGTGGGGAAGACCGGTAAGTGACGACCTGGCGATACGATAATCCAGAGGCGGTGTATTCGATCTCGACCCCCTCGGCGTTCACCGGCATACACACGTAGATCTTCATGGCTCCCCTCCGCAGCACTCGTTCAGCCAACCGCCCTCGCCATCGGCCCTGATCATGTCGCCCTGTTGGATACCGTTCCCGCAGCCCGAGCAGACACCGTCGTAGTACGCCTGGAACCATGGCCCTCGTCGGACCTGTTCACGAGTCGGGCCCGCCCGAGGATGTCGGCAATGCGCGCACTGGTCCACGAGCAGCTCGGTCACGGTGCATCGTTCCTCGGTCACGACTTCACCCGATGTCCCCGACTCCGGATAACCGCGTGAGAGGCTCGTAGCGTCTTGTGGATAAAACCGTAGGACCAACCCATCTCGTCCCCGATCTGCCTGATGGTCTGACCCTCGACGTAGCGGCGAACCACCTCGGCCGTGAACTTGGACTCGGTCCAGCCACGAGCTTCCAGCCCTCTACCCCGGCCCATGGGTGTCCTCCTTTCCGATGAACTGCGGTATCGGCGCTACCGCCCAGGCGATTGACCGTTGCCGGTATTTGATTGCCAGGAGACGGAGCCCCTCCTTATATTCATGGTCGTGAACTTCGATGCACCAGCAGGCGTTCTGCCACTTCACGTGCGGCAGGGAGAACCACTCGCCATGGATCCTCACCCCGCCGAGCAATGACTGGACATCGGCGACGAACTCAGCCCACTCGCTCTGGGACAGACCATCGTCACTGTTGCCGATCGAGACGTAGACGATCATGGTGTGATCACCCCCCTCAGTGGTATCCCCGCGGTGGCGAGGGTCTTCCGGATGAACTGTGGCGACCAGCCCAGCTCGACGGCGATCTGACGCGTGGACAGACCAACCTCGACGTAGAGGCGTACCACCTCGGCCGCGAACTGCTCCGGATGACTGAGCACCTTTCCCCGTGCTGCCGGGCCGGCGACGAGGTTACCCAGTCGTTGGCACCGCATTGAGCAGTAGCCGGCCCGGCTGTACGAGCGTGTGTGCATCAGGACGTGAAGTGGCATCTGCTGCTTACATTGCTGGCAGTACGCGTAGGAGGCGTCGTGGAGCAGACCGAGAGCATTGGCCAGCTCGTCGAACTCCTCCTGAGCGGCCTCACGGTCGCCCCCGTTGCCGTCGGGGTCACACCCGTGCCACTCCAGGCAGAACGCCTCCAGGTTGGCCCGAGCCCGGCCCCGTTGCTTGGCCCGGTACGCCTTGGCCGCCACGTCCTGAGGAATGAAGCAGACATCAGACGAAGAGGAGAAGTCACGGTACTGTTCGTCGTGATAATTCATGGAGGGTCCCCCACAGCACGGAGGTGGCCGGTGTCCTGGTCGACAAGATCCTCGATGCTGACCGGCGGGAACGCCGCGGCCATCTTGTTGATGTCGTGGAAGATCTCCACGCCCGGATAGTTCTTGGCCAGTTGTTGTTCCTGGTTCGCGATGGCCTGATGGACGGTGGTGGTGGCCCAGTCCATAGTTGGCGGCGCGGTCGGTTCCCTCTCCAGCTCAATGCGCAGTTGGACCGGTGATTCAAGGCCGTCGAGAAGGACAACGGCGACCAGAACTGGAGCCAGAGACTCTCCCACACCGTCCAATCGAAGCTCTGGCAATTGCCGTCTCAGGTTCCAGTCGTCCCACCTATACACCCCCCGCCGCCAGTGGTAAGTTTCCAGGTCCGTGTTGTGCACCGTGCCTCGATTGGTTGTTGCTTGCAGGACCCGGACCGGGCCGAGAGGACGGTATGCGATGGCGACGATGCGCGCGTGCTCGGTCCGGAACCCCAAGCTACCCAGACGCACCTTCCCCCACGCCTCGATGACACCCGGTAGCTGTGCGTTTTCGGTGAGCACCATGCTCCACGGGTTGTGTGAGGCGTTCCGCCAGTAGTCGTTGATGTCCGGTCGATGGTTAGCGTAGATCCCGCACTGGCAATCTTTCATCGGTGGCCGCTGGTCCGAGGATGGTCGGTGCACCAGGTTTCCGAGACTAGAGCCACCCGCTGCCATACATACCGCGGTCAGCTCCGATCCGGGCCAGAGAGTCCGCTGCGAGACCGCGTGGAGTTTGGAGTCAACACCGACCGTCCAGGCCCGGTAACCTTGAAGGGCTCCGGGTACCAGCACGGCCCCCTCTCCGTCGTAGTTGCTCGTGCTCATGCTGGCACCGGTTCCAGGATCGGTTCCGAGGCGGGCTCGATTACAGGAGCCTCGGCCGGTGTCGCTGGCTCGAACTCGTAGTCTTCTTCCTGCTCTTCGCCAGTGTTCATGTGGCTGACCCTTCTGTTCGTTAGTGATTGAGGATGGCTATCCTTTTCCTCCGCACGCCGATAGCCGTTGCGTCACTGACGGGCCCTGCATACCCGTGGAAAGTCATGTGCCACCCAGCCCCTCAGTCTCATAGTCATAGGCAGGGACGGACACCTCGTCGTCATCGTTGAGGTCCATGACCCCGAGCACGTTGTGCCATCGGGTGTGCCAGTGTTTGGCGGCGTCTTTGAACCCTTCGGACTGTAGGTCCCAGCCATCGATCATGACGGTCCAGGCCGACCCGATCAGGTCGAGCAGTACCTCATTGGTCAGATCGGTTGGCCTCTCCCCGTCATAGACGATCTGGGTGAGCCCACCGTGGCCATGAATGGTCCAGGCGTCCTCGATGGTGTCCCAGACCACTGTGGACGGGTGCTCGCCGAGCCACCGGATGGCCACGACGCCGTCATCGAACTCGACACCGTCGGCGACATGGCCGGTGCCAGAGACCCCGGTCACATCCTTGTCACGGACGAGTTGGAAGGTTTTCATCACGACCACGACCTCATCCGATCCGGGACGGGAATGCCGGGAGCAGCCTGCACATGCTTTGTGTCACCGAGCGCTCGACCACAGACGCAGTTGCCAGCGCCGGAATGGATGTCGCGTGCATACACGTGCGGGTCGACGTCTTTCATCACTTGTCTTCCTGCACGCCTGGTGTCGCGGCGATGGTCTCGCCGACCTTGCTGGTGTCTCCCGTGTCGGCATAATCCATCGTGGCTACCGACAGGCCGCGATACGTGGAGCTGGTTGCCTGAGCCCCGGCAAAGGTGTGGACGCGTTGGGTGCCCTGGCCGAGGTTGTAGCCCTGAGCCCACGAGTCGGCGCCCTGGCCGAGGTAGACGATCGCCCACTTGCCGGTCTTCTCGCGCTCGTCGAGCATGTCCCGAATCTGCTTCCAGGTGAACTCACGCGAGGCGTTCTCCAGCCCGTCGGTCTGCACCACGAGGAGTACCCGGTCGTCCTCAGCGAGCGTGCCGGCCGCCTCGAACTCGGTGACCGTCTTGCCGATCGCGTCAAGCAATGCCGTGAACCCGGTGGGCGTGTAATTGGTGTGGTCGATGGTGGGCACATCGGCGAGCTTGGCTTCCACGCAGAGGTGGGTGAACGAGGTGTTGAATATCGTGAGGCTCGCCCGGAACCGGTTCTTGGACGTCGACAGATCCTTCACGTAGGTGTTCAGCCCAGCCCGGACGTCGGAGGCGAGATGGCCCATGCTCCCGCTCATGTCGACGACGAGGAGCACGTGAGTGATTGGCTTAGTCATTGATAATGATCCTTTTCAAGTAGGGATAAACCCGGTCTTCCGGCTCGGGGACCAGTGCGGCGGCAGCCTTAGCAGCTCTGACGACGGCGCTGCCCCCGAATGTCACGGTGAACGAGTATGTCGAGTGACTTCGGTGTCGTCGGTACATCCGTAGCTGGAGCACCGTGGTCGCACTCCATACCAGGACACCGGCCACCCAGATCGCCCCCGCGATGACCTCGCCCTGGACGAACATGACGATCGACACGACGAGATAGGTGAGCACCCCGGCGACGTTGACGACAATCGGCCATTTAGGCAGCAATGGGTACATCGCCAGGCTCGGCTGGTGCGACGAAGGGGCTGGGTGGTGACTCAGCACCGAATGGATCCTCGGCAATCTTTGTGAACTTGACCCCACCAACCATTACGGTGTCACCAACCTGGTGGGGCTCATCCTCGCGGTACGGCGCCTTCACCGCGGGCCCCTGGATCTCCAGCGCGAGGTCACCGATGTCCAGCCGGAGCGCCTTGTGGTAGAACCCGTCCACGGACACGTGGGTGGTCTCGACCTGCTCCCAGTCTCGGAGCTGCGCCTCCAGCCACTTGTATTCGCGGTAGGTCAGTCGTAGGTAGACGTCGGTCATTTCCCTTCCTCCCATGTCTGCATGGTCGACTTGAGTGAGTCAGCGATTTGTCGGCCATCAGAACCACGCAGGCGCAATGCGAACACGGGGCAGAGCCGTCCACTGGAGTCCCTGCCAACAAAGGCCAGTGTGGTCATCAACGTGCCGACGGGCATCCTCTTGCCGTCCGGATCGTTCTGCTGGTCTATGAGCTTGGCTTCTTCGAGCTGACGTTCGATCTCGGCGCTCGACATCGACGGCGGTTCAACACACAGCCGGTCCCACGGGCAGGTAGCACAGATAAGCTCTGCCGGGATGCCTTGAGCGAGGTCCTTCTTCGCCTGCTCGTGTGTCATTTCTCCTCCGCTCGCCAGGCGTCAGCGTGGGCCGTACACAGGAGCAAGGTCCCGGTCGGTGCGACCCGACGCCATCTGGCCGCTCGTGCATATGGTCCGACCCCGCCCGCCTCATGGAGCAACGTGATGCACTCATCGCAGGGAGTCCGGTTTGTTGAGTGGAACCGGGTCCACCGTGGACGAGTTTCCCGGTCCAGCTCGCGCAGTGTCTTCGCCCGGGGCAACACATGGCCTTCAGGCAGCTCAAACAGGGGGACGTCAATCACGGCGCATCACCACGGACCGTCCTTGAGGTGGCCCTCATACTGATCCGGGTATCGAGCAGTAAATCTGTTTTTCGCGTCAGCGACCATCTCGTTGTTGATGTCGACCTTCCCGCCGCCCTGGTGCCGTGGAAACTCCATCAGTCCTCCCCTCCCCCCCCCCTAGTCAATCGGTAGGCGCGAAACTACTTCTCGTTTGGCTCTTGAGGCCCTCTTGACCGGTTGTCGTTGCGTGGCCGGTTGACGCTGCACAGTGGCCACGGTCGTCGTCGGTACGGGTCCGGCTGCTGAGGAAACCGCCATTGTCCTCTGGGGGACAGGTAGTCCTCGCCGAATGGCCTGGTCATGTATCACCGAGTCCGGGTTGTGGTACTTCCGCTGGTCCGCTGATAGAAGGTCATCGTCTCTCAGTAAAAGAATGAAGGGCTTGACGTCCTCGTCATTATCAAGGGCGTCTATAAAGCGTTGTGCCTTCACCGGGGTCTGGAAGATATAGCGTTGTCCCGTACTGCGCCGACTGAATTTGATCCGGTTGCGGTCCACCATGACCCAGACGGTGTCACGGTCCCCACGCCTGATGGCGTGTGCGATTGCACAGTGAAAACGGTTCTCGGGCTCGGTGTAGACATCGGTTTCCACCTTGACCCGGAGGAGAACGTCGCTCATGGCTCCAACTCTCTAAGTCCAGTTTCTAGAACGCTCCGCAGCTTCCTGCGATCTCGATTCCCTAGTGAGTACATCGGGCTGAGCAGTCTCTTGACGTCCAGCTCAATGCGTTGGATCAGCTCGGTAGCGGGCTCGATGCGACATGCCACGCTCGGCCCATTGATGGTTGAGTCAGATAGGCCCTGGATCCGACCCCTGAGGCCGTGTGCCGTTGAGCCAGAGATGTCAAGTGCCTCGGCCACCTCCTTCTCCGAGGCGCCTTGCTCGAACAGCTCATAGGCCGCCGACGTCTCCTCGGCCGATAACGGGACCCCTGACCCTCGACCCGGACCCGACTTCGCTGCCGCCCGGTTGGTTGCGAGTTGGGCGAGGATGGGACCATAGAACTCGTCCCAGTCAGGCAGATCGTCCAGCTCGACATCTTGACCGGGTACGAGGTCGGTCGCATGTGGAACGTGACCCGCGTCGGCCGCCAGCTCCCAGGCATCAAGGTGGCGTAGAACACGTGGTGCAGACGTGCCAGCAAGACGTCCGAACTCCTGCGCTGAGACCTTCACCACTTCGTAATGTGCGTTACGAGGTTGGCGAGCACCTTGACCGATTCCTCGTTCAACATTCCGAGCAACGAGGAGCCCTATCCGCCAACCTGTGCGTAGAAGCACTCCAAACTCCCGCGCGTCGAGCTGGACCGTATCGTCGATGGTCTTCATGGCCCCTCCCCATCCCCGGGGTTGAATACGTGCCGAGGGAACCTCTCCAGCTCTGCCTCCGACGGCGTACGGGTCCAGGAGCAGTAGGAGCACCGAACGCCCGCCTTGTCACCACTGCGCCAGACCTGCTCCCGGTGTTTGCCGCGCAGCCAGCAACCGGTCAGCATGAACCACCAGCCGAGCAATTGGTCACGACGGCGGTACTCCCACGCGAGATGCAGGTGATGACGACCACCGCCGTATTGGTCGCGGCAATAGGCAGTGAAAGGCCAATGGTCGAGCGCGTGGAACTGGCTGAAGTCGAGGTGCTTAACCTCATGTGGTTCCGGTCCCCAGGCCATCAGTCCTCCTTCTCCATCTCGTGCTTGGCGTCGTGGCGTTCCCGACGCCGGAGTCGTCTCTTAATGGCGGACGTGACGCCAGCCCGTTGCATGTAGCTCAGGAATCGCCGCCATCCACGTCGTACTCATCGACCCGGCGTTTCATCAGTTCTTCTTCCTATGCGCGCAGTCACACCAGGAGCCGCTAGGACATTCATCATGGCGACCGTCCCGGCAGGGGTCACAGACAAAGGTCATCAGTACACCGGGCGGATGGTCACAGTGACGCTGGTGGTCCGTGCATCCGAGTGGCCAGACGCCTCGACGATGACACCGGGGGTTCCCTGAAGCGCCAGCACGTCTATGACGAACTGCTTGGTGAGTGCACCGAGCGCGCCACCGTACTGGGTGATGTTCTCCTCCTCGTCGACCGCGGTCTTCACGTCGTCGGTCTTGCCCGCCTTGGTCATTGCGAAGCTCATGGTTTACTTTCCTTTCTTGGTTGTTTCTCTATAACTTGCTGACTTCCGTGCGTTCGCATCGATGCATGGTCGACAGCGACATCCCCAATTTCTATACGTGCTCAGGCTGCCGTGCTCAGTCAATGAAGGGTCGTCCCGTAGACGGGCTGCCCGGTGAGCCTGCTCGACCTTGCAGTAAGCCGTGTTGGCGTTGCGACAGATCTCACAGCGACAAGCAATTTGTTGGTTCCGGTACGCGGACGCGCCGTGTTGGTAGGTCATGATGCGAGGAACCCGCCGGCCGTGTACCGCTTCGCATCGCTGTCCAAGTCGTCCTGGCCCCATTGATAGGTCTTGAGGTCGAGCACCCCGGATTTCGGCAGTCGCAACCGACTCGTCCAGGCGACCGCCCACGTGAAGCACCTCATGTCGACCCAGCTCCGATCCACGGCAGTCCGGATCACCTCCAGATAGACGGGGTACCGCCCCCTGGTGTCGACGAGTCGCATGTTCCGTTTCAGATCGTTTGTGTTCATCACTTCGTCTCCAACCCGACGAGTCTTCGTAGCCGGGCAACTTCCTCGTCACTGAGTCGTGGTGCGTTCTTACGTTCATATTGTCTAGGCGGCTTCCGTTCCCTCCGGCGATATTCCGCGTTGAGGGCACGACATTCGACACAGCGACATCCGTGGTTCTTGTAACAGTTGATGCTCGGATGTGCGCCCCACGAATGCGGCCTACGTGTCATCTATCTCTGGCCCTCCACGGGCACGGCCCCGAGCGCCGCCAGGGCTGCTTTCTGCTCAGCGGACAGCGAGTTGTACGCACTCATGTCGTACTGGGTGCCGGCCGGTGCGGACTGGGGGACGGGTGGAGCCACCGGAGCTGGACCGGACTGGAACGATGTCACGACCGGAGGCGGCTGGGTTACCGTCGGGTAGGTCTGGGGAGGCCCATACGTACCCATTGGTGGCCCCGACGCAGCCGGATTGTAAGGCGGCTGGTAGGGCTGTGCGGGCTGGTACTGCTGCTGGGTGGGTGGGGGCTGGTACTGCTGCTGGGCCGGTGGGGGTGCCGGCGTCGGGGCCACAGTCGGGGCAGCGCCATTCTTGAACTCGGGATGCCTCTGCAACCAGGCATGAGCGAACGCGACCGCGCCGGCTTCCCCGTTGGCGTCGGCGAGAACCCATGGCGGGTCCTGGCTCCCCTTGGCGATCCCCTGAGCTACCCGGCCGAGCACCAGCTCACCGATCTGACGCTTGAGGCCCGGCACGAGCAACCGCCCGAACCAGAGCGCGCCGCTGTAGACGACACCCCAGTCTCCGGTGTGGTCCTGCTCATTGAGGTCCACCACATCGATGCGCATGGCGTCCTGGGGTCCGTGGACGGTGTCAAAGTTGGGCATGAACTCTTCCGGCCTGACGATGAGCAGGTGGCCGAGCCGGGTGATGTCGAACTTGTAGGTATCGCCCGTGCGCGGCGACGAAAATCCCGTTGGACTGGTCATGCGGTGGGTTCCTTTCTGGACAACCGGGCGAGCCGGACAGAGAGCAGGGCAACGAGCCCCGCCAGTTGTGTATAGGTGGACTGGTTGAACTGGTGCTCGATGTGTGCGGTGACAAGCGCTACGTCGTTGTTGTGGTCGGTCAGGTAGTCATCGACCATGGCGACGAACTCGTCGAGCTGCTTCTCGTTGTATGCCTGACGCTGATCGAGGTAGGCGACCCAGCCGGGGTCAATGGTCATGGCTCCTCCCCGACAACGTCCCAGCGCAGTACAGCGCACACCCGGTACAGTTCGCAGTGCCAATGAAACGGCGGGATCCACCGCTCGGCGATATGGAGCAAGTCGACATAGGCCCTCACATATTCACGGACCCAGCGCTGCCACGTCCACGGCCGTCCGGCAATGTCGATGGAAACTTTCACTGCTCAATACCCCCGGCGTGGACCGCCTGGGTGTCGACAGGGTGATGGCCGGGGGTATTGAGTTCGTGCCAGGCTTTCGCGGCCCGCCAAAGGTGCTTGAGGATCTCCTTCGCAGCGATGCGGAGCCCGTCGTTGTGACTGTGACCTTTCGTCCATTCAGGATGGGTGACCGCGGTACGGGCCCGACGTTGGTCGTACTTCACCCGGTACGGAGAACAGGCGCAGTCATCGGCATGACGCAGCACCGGACCATCGTGGGGTGTTTGGGTATCGGTCACCGTGTGGACAGTCCGGCACTGCGGGCTAAGTTGCTTCATACACGACTTGGCAACGAGGTAAGCCTTTGACTTTGCCTTACCGGACCAGTTGGCCTTTTCACCCTTACGACGTTTGGCGGCAACCCCGGCGGTACTCCCATGGGTGTCGTCTGGTCCCCGACCGGAGTCACCGCCATCCCCGACGAAAGAGGTCTGGTCGCCGCGCCTCACTTGGTCGGGGAGTTGATCCCGGCCGGCGATGATCACCTGGGTGTCGAGATCGGTTTGGCCGACCGGGAGTACGTGAAGGCCGCAGTAGGCCCAAAGCGCTGAGGGGGTACGGGACGCAGCAGGGACCTCTTTCTTGATGCCGTTCTCTTCAATGGCGTAGGCAGACCGAATGTACGGGTCACCGATCGCAGCAAGTAGGCGCGCCCCCTGCTTGTCCCCGACGCCTTTCTGCGCTTTGATCCAAGCGCCGAGCGGATGCCTTCGTAACTTTGCCTCAAGGTTGGCTACGGCACTGCACTCCAGACAACAGGGCTTACCACGCTCCTTGGGTGGCCGTGGATAGCCCAACTCCTTGAGTACCTGACTCTTGCAGAACATTGCACCTATCAGGGCAGCGAGATTCTGCACGTCAGGATCGTCGGGCTTAAGACCGAACCCCCGCTCCTCGCCGTCGACGTCAACTTCCGTCCGGGTCATTTGGCGTAGCCGGTTCTCGTTGGCAATCCGCACCCGTTCAAGGTCGTCGACAACGTCAGCGGAAAGCGCGAGTGCCAGATCCAGCAACAAGGGTTCAACGGGATGGGTGTCGTTCGAGATCTGGCGGCCGTTCCCACCCGACGGCAAATCTCTGGGTGTCGTCTGGACTGTGGTCGGGTGGGAGTTGACACCGGCCGCGCCCGTACCATGGGCGTTGCTGGGAACATGGCGGCCAGTTATTTTGGTCCCCCGTGACGACGGTTGTATGGGTGTCGAGCTCAGGCTGGTCACGGGGGAAGTTGGCCCACCCGACGAGCTACGACTGGATGTCGCGCGTCGAATGGTCGGGTGGGAGTTGTTGCCGGCCACGGATGAACCGGTGGTCACGGGGGAAGTTGGCTCGTCCGACAAATCTCCTCTGGATGTCGTTTGATCAATGGTCGAGTGGGAGCTGGCGCCGGCTGCGCCTGGATTACGGGTATCGGTGAGGATCTGGCGGCCGACAGATTTAGGCCCCCGTGACGGTGGGTCACTGGGTGTCGTGAAGTCTTTGGTCACGGGGGAAGTTGGCCCACCCGACAAATCTCCTTTGGATGTCGCATGGCTCTTGGTCGGGCGGGAGTTGGTACCGGCCGCGCCTGGATTACGGGTATCGGACGTGTTATGACGACCGGCAGACTTGATCCCCCGTGACGAGGAAGGACTGGGTGTCGCGAAGTCTTTGGTCACGGGGGAAGTTGGCCCACCCGACGAATGGATTGTGGGTGTCGCGACGGCAGTGGTCGGGTGGGAGTTGGTACCGGTCGCGCGAGTCGATTGGATATCGAATGGTGAATGGCGACCGGCGGATTTAGTCCCCCGTGACGAGGCCGAGATGGGTGTCGGCACGCCTGTGGTCGGGTGGGAGTTGGTACCGGTCGCACGAGTCGATTGGATATCGAATGGTGAATGGCGACCGGCGGATTTAGTCCCCCGTGACGCCCTCCCCATGGGTGTCGCTTCGGCACTGGTCACGGGGGAAGTGGGCCCACCCGACGCGGGAAAGGTGGATGTCGGCTTCTCTTTGGTCGGGTGGGAGTTGTTGCCGGTCGGGTGGGAGTTGGTACCAGTCGCGCAATCCTTTTGGATATCGGAGGGCACTTGGCGGCCGGCAGATTTGGTCCCCCGTGACGTTGAAGGACTGGGTGTCGTGATCTCTATGGTCACGGGGGAAGTTGGCCCACCCGACGATGAGAGCGTGGGTATCGCCGTCAAGGTGGTCGGGCGGGAGTTGGTACCGGCCGCGCCCTGGGGGCGGGTATCGGTGAGGATCTGGCGGCCGACAGATTTAGGCCCACCCGACGGATGCGCTGTGGATGTCGTCGTCTCTGTGGTCGGGTGGGAGTTGGTACCGGTCGCGCGAGTCGATTGGATATCGAATGGTGAATGGCGACCGGCGGATTTAGTCCCCCGTGACGGAGATAGTCTGGGTGTCGACTGGACACTGGTCACGAGGGAAGTGGGCCCACCCGACGCGGGAAAGGTGGATGTCGGCTTCTCTTTGGTCGGGTGGGAGTTGTTGCCGGTCGCGAGAGTAACATGGGTGTCGTCCGTAGTGTGGCGGCCGGCAGATTTGGACCCGCCCCCCAACGATCCGAGTATGGGTGTCGAGGCGTGTTTGGTCGGGCGGATAGTCATGACGTCCACTCCTCGCCGAGGAGCTTGAGCACGTCTGCCGGAAGGTCGATGACACGCTGGACGTCGTGCTCGATCATTGCGTTATAAATCTTCTGAAGCCGATCGGCGGCGGCATTGGTGTCCGCAGCGTGCGTCCGACGTTCTTTAATCAGGGTTAGCAGATTGTCTTGAGTGCAGTTACCGAGCATTTGCTGGATTGAATCATAACGTCCCCGCAGCCATGGCGCCCAGTGGCGATAACCGGACACTTTCGCCGACCGGCCCACAATTTTAATTGGAGGCAGATTTGGATTCGATGCTGCTTTGACCCCCGTCCTATTGTGTCGGAAGCTCATGCGCTGTCTGACAAAGACGAGCAAGGTAATGTAAAGAGCGTCACGGAGCTGGTCCTCACGGAGGAGTTTAATAACCTTCCTTGTGATGTCCTCAGATGGAACAAGGTCAGTCTCGTCCAGTACACGGTCAACGAGTGCATGAAGATCGATAGTAGCCATGGTCCCTCCAGCGGTGGTGGTCATGTCGGCCCCGGGCAGCCGGTGAAGTCAGCAGGTCGACCCGGCCGCCAGTACGGGCACCAGGCACAGCGCTCGGGGGTGGGTTGGGCCGGGATCATTCCCCAGAACGACGTGCTCGGGTCATCGAGGTTGAGCACGAGCGCCGCCGCCGAGATGTTGGAGAACCTCGCCAGCGCGGCCAATGCCGTCGCCTCGTCGTAGTCGGTACTCCAGACGTAGAGCCCGTCAAGGAAGCCACCCCGCGGATAGCAGGCCAGGCTCACCCGCTCGACCCGGCGTCCGGCCCGGCGCAGTCCGAACCCGTAGAGCTGAAGCTGGACCTGGTACCGAGCCGCGATGTCCCCCGACTTGATCTTCTTCATGGAGGTGGTACCGAGGATCTTGTGATCGATGACCTCGGCCTGGTCCACGTCGAAGAGGTCGCACGTGCCGGAGATCCCGTCGGTCATGAAGACGCGTTGCTCGATGAGGTAACGCACCCGGCCCAACCGCTGGTTCTCCAACGTGAAGGCATCAGCCAGCCAGCCGTGGACCGCGACCCCGACAATGGACGGCCACGGGTCGCCCGAGGTGTTCGGACCCTTCACGTCGAGCGCGCGATAGGCCAGCCGTCGGTCACACTCGTCGCCCATCTCGGACGGGCCCACCGCCACCTGCTGGTTCCGTGGCGACGCCTCGGCCGCCCGCCTGACGATCTGTTGCAGGTGGACCGAACTCGACACCGCCGGTGCGGCGAACGTCGTCGTCATGATGTCGTCCGGTTGATCAGCTCAATGACCTGGTCCTCGGCCAACCGGCGGTAGTGCTGGACCGCTTCGAGGTACTGGAGTGTCAGCCTCAACTCCTCCACGAGTGCGGCGATGACGGGCCGGTAGTCCTCGGCCGGATGGGTGCACGTGCCGGAGACCCCGGCATCGCAGGGAACGCAGACCTGGAGCCACTTCTTGGTGATGGCCTTGATGTCATCACGCTCGGCAGTGACCAGATTCCACGGTTCGACTGCCTCGTACATGGCCTCAAACAGCTCAGACTTGAGCGCGTAGTCCCCACCGGCGCCCGAAATGATCCAGTCACCTGGACAGACCGTCTTACCGTTGGTTGGCGCTCCAACATCGATCCAGCCATGGTCGTGCCATGTCCGCTCACACTCGCTGTGGACGTCCGTACCTGATACGTAGGGGTGCCGGAAGTAGCGCACGACCCGGCCTTCCAGATCAGCCGGACCGTCCCCGGGATGATCACCGTTCTTGAACCACTGGATGGCGTCGACCTCAACTTGCCGCTCTCGATACTTCATGGTTTGCCCCGGACTTGACGGGCCGGTGCGAACAGCACACTCAGCCGCGCCCGCTTCTCGGATGACATATCCACCAGTCGAGGCAGGCTGGCTGCCCAAGCCTCGATCTGCGCGTCGCACCAGTGGTCCCGTCCAACGTGGCCAGCCGGGCGTGAGCACCAATGAGGAATCTCGGCAAGCGGCGGGTAGACGACAGGTGCCCCGCACTGCTCGCGTGAGTCCGCACGTACAGGGGTCCGGGCCATCTTTATGCCACCTTCGCGATGGGAAGTACCGTGAACCGGCGAGCGTCGATGGTGGCGTAGCAGTCGGCCAGCTCGTCCTCGGTCCACTTCTTGCGGAGCAGCTCGTTGGATAGCTTTTTGTATGAGTAGCGACTCCACCGCACGGTCGGAATCCCGGCCACCGCGCCGGACTCAGATTCCCCCAGCGCCGTCTCGATCTGCTCCCGGCATTTGTCCCGGAGGATGATCCACTCACGGATCTGCTTGTCCAGCGCGCGGTAGGTGTCAATGTAGGTTGCCACCGCATCGAGGGGAACCAGTTCGTCAGTCATAGCGATGGCACCGAAACCGTCCCCCACCGGGACAGTGCGAACGGAACAACCCATCGGCGTGTCGCTCGCTTGCAGCCCTCCAGGCAGATATACATCGCGGCACGAGCACCACGACGGTTACCACCCCCGTAGATCTCCCACCGCGGCGAGCCGTCAGGGCTAGAGAGCAGGGAGCCACACCACGCGCACCACTTCACGCCTTCGCCTCCAGCACCGTGAGCGGACAACCAAGCGCTTGCGCGAGCCGGGTGAGGACATCGGGAGTGGCACTGCGCCGACCAGACTCCAAGTCGTGCAGATAGCCGGGTGAGATCCCCGCTTGGTTCGCACATGTTCGTAACGACAGGCCCCTACTCTCCCGAGCCCAGCTCAGTGCCAACGGGTTCTGGCTGAGGGGACGGGTTTGACGGGCCATGTGCGAACAGTAGTGTGCGCCGCTTGCGTACGAAAGATGTTCGCGGTAACATGCGGCTCTATCCCCGCTGAGCAGGACTTATGGAGATCCAATGTCCAGATCTTGCGAACACAACCAGTAGGGTCGTCGATGCCAACCCCAAGGAGTCCTGTCATCGCCACCGAGCTGGTTCAGACCAAAGAGGGTGCGCTCATTGAGGCGGCCCGCAAGCGACTGGGTCTATCGCAGAGAGAGGCCGCCCGCCGTGCCGGAGTCAGTAGTAGCCAATGGCGCTTCGTCGAGAGTGGAGTCCGCCTCGGCTCCGACGGCTGGGTGTCTGTCCGCGGTAAGTCCACCGTGCTCGCCATCATGGCCAGGGTGGTCGAGCTGCCCCCCGAGAAGCTCGTACGCTGCCGACCTGACGTGGCCCGGGAGATGTGGTACGCACAGATCGGTGGATTTAAGAGCGCGTCATCGGGTCAGCTAGTCGGGCTCCTCGTCGACCTACGAGACCTCTTTGGCGAAGATGTGTTCAATGAGAGTATCGAGCGAATTGTCCAACTCCGTGCGCAGACTACGGCAAAGGTCACCAGATGAAGGAAGAAGATAACCGCCGGGACCAAGACAAACCGGAACGGACGGAACGGCTCAGAATCAGTGCACGCGTTCCCTTCCTGGTACTCGGGACAGGCAATGTCGCCGTCCTCCTCGGAGTGCTCTTCCTCGGCATTTCGTTGCGCGACCCGGCCCCACCGCTGTGGCAGCTCGCGTTCCTCACCCTCTCGGTCGGCGTAGTTCTCGCGGCGATCGGCGTGATCGGCTTCCTGAACCACCACAGCCAGCTTGAGACCGCAGCCGCCATCACTAAGATCGCAGCCCGCGTCGAGGAGATGATCACGGGAGCGATGGATGAGCAGAACGAGCAGCTTGCCCTCCTCGCCGAATCCATTAACCGCCTCACCGGTGTCATGTCCGTTAGTGCCAACCTCGACACCCTGGAACGCACCATGCAGATGCGCCAACGGGATCCCTCATGAACGACGACCTTGACGAAACGATTGGCCAGCTCTACGACTCGCTATACCCAGAGGGGTCAACGTACCGGGGCGGATTCAAGATCACCCGGCTGGCGATGCCCCCTCGGGCCACCTCTCATGATCACTGCACTGCGGTAGTCTGCTATGACATCGGCGACAAGCCGTGCCTAGCACAAGCCGAACAAGGGTCAGCCAAGAAGGGTCAGCAATGAAACTCCCAGCCATCGCGATCGATGACCGTACCACCGTCATGACGGAGCCTATGCTCGAATGCCGGATGGACAATCACCAGTGGCGCCGTCTCTCTGAGACCCCCGTGTCAACCACCCGCTCCGGTGTTGTCACTGGCCTGGAGGTCGTTCGAGGATGCTCAAGGTGTGAGACCATGCGCACCGACGTCTACAACACGAAGAGCTACGAACTACTGAGCCGGAAGTACAAGCACGGTGAGGGATACCTCATCAAGACCAATGGTGCTGGAAAACTTCACGTCGAGGACTACCGCGCCGCCTTCTACACACGGACGTAGAACCCCTCTGGGAAGGAAGGAAACACAGACCCATGTGCATGTCCACCCACGAGATGACGACCAAACGTATCGAGCAAATCATTGAGAACCTCACAAAGAGGTTAGCGACAGACCGAGTAGCCGACTACATGGAGCGTCAGATGTGGCGCTGGCGCCTCGAAGGACTGGAGGAGATCCTCAAGGAGCGTGCTGAGAGTGGTGCATACTGATGGGCCGCCGCCGTCGTTCGCATGAGGGATCAGGGCCGTGGGTCTACAACCCCGGATGTCCGTGCCCGCGTTGTCGCGTCACCCGTCGAACCCCCCAACAGTTCCAGCTCGATCAGAACAGACAGGATCGGGTCGCGCCGCTCTTGTTCACGGGCTCGGTGAGGCCATGACCCGCCGATGGAGCCTGCCCGAGCCGCCGCCGCTGGACGTGAGGGCACTGATCGACTTCTACGGTGAACGGTGGGACCGCGGTCAGGACAACCCCGCGCTGTGGCTCCGGTTCGAGGACGGGTACATCATGACCTGGCCGGCATTGTTGACCCAGGGCCCGCTTGAAGAACATCGATACGGTCGCGAGCCGGCCGCCGTGTCCTGCCCTGCCCCCGACTGTCCCGGAGAACACCGATTGGTGGTCCGGACATGACCTGGGTAATCATCGTCGGGTACGTCATCATGATGCTGGTGGTGTGGCGATTGCAATTCATCCGTCTCATAGACAGGCAGAACTGGGATCGAGAGGAAAACGGCCCGACACCAGCCGCATTCTTTACGGGCCTGTTCTGGCCCATCGCTCTGCTCTATTTCACCATCGAGCACGCGCTCTTTCGGCCCATGATGAGGGATACACCGGGCGAGCGCGCAGAAAGAAAGAAGAAAGTCGACAAGAAGCTGGCCAAGCAGAGCGCTGCGGACGCCAAGCGGTACGGTCTACCACTGCCGCCGGAGGAGTCCACGAGCTACGACGAGCACGCGCCCGACTGTACCGACGAGCACGGCGGCCGATGCAAGCCAACCTAAAGACCCAGATCCTCCTTACCGAGATGGGCGCCCGCATCGCACTCCTGCGATATGAGTCCGGGATGCGACAAGAAGACCTGGCCGCCGCGGTCGGTCGTGCCCGTTCGTCCATCGCCAACATCGAGGCCGGCAGGCAGGACACCACGATCACGGTCCTGGCCGCCATCGCTCATACGCTCGGCACCACTGTCGGCTACCTATGTGACCGGCCGGTGAGACGGAAGAGGACAACGGTCTTCTAATGATCCTCTGGTACGGGTTGAACCTCCAGCCCATTTCCATTCAGGAAGCAGACGCTCTCCTGAGAGATGGCGAGGCTCGACATGTTGCTAAGACCATGATCGTTACTAAGGATCTACACATCCAGGTCTCGACGATTTTCCTGGTTCTAGATCATGGTTGGCATGAAGGCGGCCCCCCGATCTTGTGGGAGACGATGGTCTTCGGAGGTCCATTGGACGCAGATCAGGATCGCTACAGCTCACTGGAGGACGCCAAGGTGGGCCATGAGCATATGGTCACTCTGGTCCTCACCGCCCTGGACCTTGAGGGATCCTCGGACGAATACGTGGTGACAACCTTCAGCGGTGCCGCGAGCAATCCCCCTTGACAACCTGAACGCGGTCACTAACGTCTGCGAGCACTGCCACCACACACTGAGAGGGGACGCGTGGTGCCACAGACTCTCAACAAGGTCGTCGCCCTGGAGAAGGGGATCAAGCCCCGCGCCTCCGCGGACTTCACGGCCGCCTACCAACTGCTCCAGAAGGCACCGCTCCTGTCGGGTATCTCTCGCACGTACAAGGCCAAGGACGATGACGACAAGGAGCAGCTCCCACCCGAGCAGACCCGGGTACAGATCCGGGCCACCGACGTGATCAAGGACGTCGAGCGTGCGCTCACCCGCCTATTCGACATCACGATCACCAAGGACAAGGGCAACGCGACCGCCCGAGCCGACATCGAGGTGGACGGGGAGACTATCGCCGAGAACGTACCGGCGACCACCCTGCTCTTCCTGGAGAAGCATCTCGGCGACGTCCATACGTTCGTAGCCAAACTACCCGTGCTCGACCCGGCTGACACATGGGTCTACGACCCGGCCACCGATGCGTTCGCGACGCCGGCAACCCAGACCGTCCGGTCCAAGAAGGTGCCCCGCAACCACGTCCGGGCCGAGGCCACCGACAAGCACCCGGCTCAGGTCGAGATGTACTACGAGGACGTGCTCGTGGGAAACTGGACCACAACCAAGTTCTCCGGTGCTCTGCCCCAGGCCCGGGTCAACGAGCTGCGCACGCGCGTACTCAAGCTCATGGACGCCGTGAAGGTCGCCCGCGAGCAGGCCAACACGACCGAGGCCCCGAGCATCGAGATCGGTACCAAGATTTTCGGCTACCTGTTCGCGTAGTAACCTCGATAACTGATGGCCGCCACCGAACCTGCCGGTGCAGTCTGTGGTTCCGGAGATCCAATAATCCTCGTGACGGATCCGGGCATCGCGTCAGACCGGCCATCCCTTAGACGCCCCCTCGGGGGTGGGACAACAAACTCAATCTCAAACTCAAACTCAGGTATCCCGTTCAGTGCGGGTTCAAATCCCAGCCCGGGGCTCCCATCATGCCCCGGTAGCCCAAATGGCAGAGGCGTCGGGAGCCTACTCAAACTCAAGCTGTTTGTCCCAAACTCAGTATTGCCGTCGATCGCCAGATCAACCGGACGTCATCAAATTACGTGAGGTTGCGGGTTCGGATCCCGCCCCCGCCTCCAATCATGGCGGGGTAGCTCAACAGGCAGAGCGCACGTACTGAGACCTAAGAGGCGTTCTCAACCGTCGCTGGCGTGAGAGGATGGCGGCTACCCGACGTGTCAGTCTTGAAAACTGACGGAGGTCGTAGGAACCTCTAGCCAACAGGGAGACCCCGGGTCACCGGATATGTGGCCCGGGGTCGTTGGCGTCCAAGGAGAGGTCAACCGGTCCAGTCGTGGCAAGCTCCGCAGTAGCCGGCGTCGGTGTTAAACAGGTTGTGGCTCACCATGCCGCACTTTGGACACGTGAAGGAGGATCGCTGCGGGCCCTCGACGAAAATGTCCGCGGACCGCCTCTCAACCATCCTCACAACCCGGTCGTCAACATGGCCGGCACAGACCATCTCACGGTCCAGCTCACGCCCATGCACCGAGCGGTAGACAATGGCGACATCCGCCGGGCCTGTGCACTCCGACATCGACCTATGAGCGCACTCAGGAGCCTGGAACTCGATCCCGTCAGGCGGGTTGTCAGTCATTCCGGCTCCTCGGGGGCCAGTGGCGAGACGTCGGTACAGTTCGTCATTCTCGTGTATGTTCTCGGCGAGCGACTCCTTGAACTCAGCCGAAACGCCCTCGGATCGGCGCTCAGGAACCTGGCTCATGGCCAACTACCCTGCCCTCAAGGTGGGCCGTAGTACGGCGAGCGATTGCCTGGCCGTAACGGTTCAGGGCAGCGTCAAGAGCTTCCTGAGCCTGCTGGACCTCCCTCTCTCTCAACGCCACCATCACCTCTAGCGCCTCTAGATCCTCAAATAACGTCTTCATGACCCACCTTTCTTTGGTTCGATTCGGAGGGTGTCCGGGCTGAGCCCACGACCACCCTCAGGGATCGGTAGCACGGTCACAGTCATCAGCTCCTCGATGACCCGGCGCTGACTGCCCAGTGGCAATGCCTCCCAGGCCGCCCGGACGTCCAGCGCGCCCGCCAACGACACCAGCGGAGAGGTTGCCGTCGCCCCCTCCAGTGTGCGTTGCAGCTCCTCCATCCGCACGTGGGCCCGCTTCGTGCCCGACTCCAGTTGGCGTTTGTCGATAGTGCGGTCCACGTACATGGCACCGAGGTCGTCCAGGCTGGCCCGAAGAGTCATGACCTCCATTCGCAGCGCGGCCACGTCGACCCCCTCGGTGCGTGGGAGCACCAGCTCGGAGACGTCCTGGCTCGTCATCCACCTCACGATCGTGTCGACCACGGCAGCATCGAGCGAGGCAACGGTACGAGCTACGTGACCACCCCCCGTGGCCTGGCACCGGTAGGTGGGCTGCCGGGTCGCGTCATAGCCAAAGGTGTGCACCCGCAGGCCGGAGCCACAGACACCGCACTGGTACAGGCCACTGCCGAGCCACCGCGGTGCCGGGCCGGGGGAGGTCTTGCGGGCCGGGTCGGTCAGCTTGGCCACGATCACGCGCCACTGGTCCTCGGGTACGAGGGGATCCCACGGCGCCGGCCCCACCTCTTCACCCCGGTGCACCATCAGACCGGCATTGCGCGCCCTCAGGAGCACCGCACGCAGCCCGTCAGACGTCCACTGGGTACCGGTGACCGTGACGAGCCCACGGGCGTTGAGGTCCCGCACGATGGCCTTGAGACTGACACCGGTAAGGATCTCCTCACCCGCCTTCACGATCTCGGCCACCTCGGACGGTCGTGGGGTCACGCCATCGGCCTCGAACCCATACGGGCGCCGGCCCCCGCCATACTCCCCGTTGAGCGCCTGACGGAGCTTGGCCCGGGAAACCCGCCGGCCGGTGTCCTTCGAGGACTTGTTGGCCATCACGACATGGATCCGGCTCATCGTGATGTCCGCGTCGTTGTCGAGCCGGAGCGAGCCGGTCAGCGACCGTACCGGGATCCGTGGTCGACTCATCTCCACGACCATGATCAGGTCTTCCAGGTCTTGCGGGTCCCGGAACGCCCGGTCGATGTCGTAGGCGAGCAACCCATCGGCCACCCCGGACGTCAGCTCGTCGAGGAGCTTGGCCAGTGCCGGTCGTACGACACGGTAGACCTTCCGGCCGTCTGAGAGGGTCACCCGGCGCCGTTTGAAAGCAGAGACGCCGTCCTCTACCACCGGGGGTTCCAGCACCGTCCAGCCCATCCTGGCAGCCTCGGCCCGGAGGTCGTCGATCTGGTCGTTGATCCCCTTACTGCCGTTGCCGTTCTCCTCGTCGTCGGCCTCTGATAGCCGGGCCAGGATACGGGCTCGCTTGGGCACATGAAGATCAGCTTGACGGGGCATCGTCGTCTCCTAACCACGTCATGTCCGGCTCCATAGGCGGCCCGAGCCAAACGTCATCTCGTCGTCTCCCCGGTAGTCCGAGCGGGTTGTCCTTAGTGACAGCCACACGGGTCCGGGACAGTGAGAACATCTCGGTGTAAGCAACCACCAGCTTGGCCCGGGTCTCTGCAATTCGATTGGCCCGGGTGTGCTTGGTTGCCAGTGTCGACGTAACGTGCCGTACCAGCGCCATAACGTCGTCAGCCTCGATGGCCTCAGAACAGTCATTGCAGGCAGTCCACCGCTCGCCCATGTGACGGGTGAAAGTACCCTCGGTCTGAACCTTGCGAACACGAGCGGCGTAGTGCTGATCCCGGTAGTCGGCCAGGTCCGCGGTGACCCGCTTGACGATGCCCTGCTTCTTCTCAATGTCGGAGAGCACGTAGCACCACGTCACGTCTGGGCCGGAACAGAAGTCACAGACCATCTCAACGTGGTCCAGCTCGGTAACCGGCGTCGGTACAGGCATGTGATCGTCATGGCCCGGCCGGGTGTGCCGGTACTGAAGGTGCCCGGTGCCGTAGAACACCTCCAGCGCAGTACGGCAGGTCCGGCAATAGTTGATATTGGACGGGTCGCGGTCGTGGGGAACGGTCATCACTTCACCTCACGTCGGCATGTGGCGATCAGTTGGTACCGCCAGTGGATCCGGCCCCCGATGTCCGGGAGCGTGGTTGGTGGCGTGTCGACCTCCAGTTGTGCGGCGGTGCCCCCGTAGGACATCCACTGCCGGTGCCCCACTTCGGGGTGCCCCAGGTCATGGTTCTCGTAGACCGCGACGCCATCGCCACGCGACAGCCACCGGCTGAACAGCTCCAGGTCGTGCGTGTCGAGCCCATCCGATTCAGCCTCAACTCGCAGCGTCTCCTCTGACCAGACGTCACTCACAGCTTGACCTCCTCGCGCTCACCGGCCACATAGGGCTGACGATATGGCGTGGACTCGGGGACCACACTGGCCTTCTCCACCAGCATCCATCGCGAGTAGAGGTCACGGGCGTGCGTCTCGGCCTCCGCGATAGTGTCGAATCGGCGCTGGTTAGTGGCCCAGTTGATCTCGTTGGTTGCCAGGATTTCGACCCGATACTGCACGTGCTCGACGTCGAGCAGGTCGACCAGCTCTTGTGGCACGTCGGCCTCGCCGCCCTCGTCCTCCTCGTCGTCACTCTCCACGTCACCGAGGAACACCACGGGACCCACCAGGAGATCGGTCGTTGTCCAGCCGGCCGCGACCGCGATGTTGGTGGCAATCCGGTTGATCGGTAGCCCCTGGAGCTTGCCTTCCTCATTGCAGTAGGCGTGCCAACGCACTGTCCCACGTACCGGAGAGACGCCCTCGATGTAGCCACCGACGATCTCTTGGAACGTCTTCAGCTTGGCCGTGATGTCCTTAGTCTCGGCCGGTAGGTCCGGGTACACGATCAGCACCCGCACGGTCTTGTCGTTCATGTCCTCACCCTCCACGTACAGTCGTTGTCCTCTGCCCGTCCCGAGCCCGATGCCATGAGACGTGAAGCACCCCTCACACATATAGGCCCACGGGCCCTTCACAGTCTTGCCGTCGTAGTGAGCTGTGACCCCTGTCGTGTTCAGCTCGTATTTGTGGATGTCACATTCGGGAAGACTGGGCACCCTCACACGATCACTCATGTCCTCACCCTCCATTGCGAACGGGACCGTACCCATCACTGAGTACGGTCCCGTCCATGTCAGTTTTCCTCGCCCTTGACGCCGAGCGCGTCGAGGATCTCTCGGGCTACCGTCGTCACCTTGGCCGCCGTGTTCCGGACAACCTCGATGTCGCCGCTCGCCCACCCCACCAGATAGTCGGTGGAATAGTCGCTCCGGTCAAGCCCGAGCGCAGCCGAGACGATGTAGGCGACTGATTCCGCCTCGACCTCGGCCACTCCCTGGTGACCCTGGTAGCCATAGTCCTTGGCTGTACTCATCGGGCCTCACCCCTTCACTAGGGGTAACGTACCACCGATGTACTAAATTCCGAACCTCGTCTTGCCGAACTTCGGGTATCGGTACACGAGATCAAGGGCTTGACCTGGGAAGATAGAAGCTAAACTAGATGTAAGATTGATCACATACGTTTCTTCGGACGAGCTGGCGCGAACAGCAATGAAAGCCTGGCCCGCCTCTCCTCTGACATGTCCACCAGTCGGGGCAGGCTGGCCGCCCAAGCGTCGATCTGTGCATTGCACCAGTGGATACGAGGATGTGCGTGGCCAGCCGGGCGTGAACACGGATGAACGATCTCCAAGTCGGGTGGGTAAATGACGGGTGCCCCGCAGGTCTTCATCACACCCGCATTCTCTCATCCTCACAGCTCCAGATCCAGGCCAGCATAGAACTTGATCGTTCGCAGTGTCGTGCGCATCGAATTAGACCCTGGCTCCGACGCAACTATGGCGACGCCGGCTGGTCCCGTGATCTTCAGGTGACCATTACCCGTGCGCTCCACCGTGCCACCAGCCTGGATCACTGCCCGCTCAATGTCGCGAACTTCCTTTGGTACGCCCTCGACCAGGCTTACCGCGCCGCCGGCCCATCAGCCGCCTCCAACGCTTCCAGCTCACGTAGACCGGGATAGCCCACGACCTCCCACCACGCCTGCTCCGGATCGTCGATCGCCATGGCCGCACGGGCACCCAGCTCCAACTCGTCCAGCTCGTACTGAACGAACCCACGAGTATGAACACCGGGGTAGTCATGACCAACCAATCGATCAAGCCGTCGGTCGTAGGTATTGGTCACGTCCCCACCTCGATCACATCGGTGATAGAGCCCCCCTGCTGCTTGTTGTACTCCGCGCTGAAGTAGAAGAGGTACAAGCAGCAACAGATAATGATGAGCACCACAACCACCGCAAGGACCATGGCCAGGATGGCGAAGGACGAGTGCATCACCTTCCGGGTCGGGTCCCGTTCCGGTGGTCGCATGTTAGTCATGCCAGCTCCCCGTCGAGAGCACGGATGGTTTTACAAGGCCACCCACCACAACCGGCGCGGCAAGGGACGACGCCACCACCTAACACGATCACCGGTCCATGGATCTCCCGCGCCCGCGCGATGACCTCTTCCGCAGCCTTGAGCTTCACCGCATAGTCTCCGGCCGCGTTGGCAGCCTCCTGATACTGCTCCCGCGCATAGTCCCGCTCATTACGTAGCCGAGCAATCTCATCCATCATCGAGCGCATAGACCGGCGCAAGACATCAACCTGCGTCCGGATGGCCACGGCCTCGGGACCACTGGCCAACTCATCGATCCAGGCGAACTCACCCTCAGGATCAGGCAGCATGGTCACCCCTTGTTCACCAATTAGCCGGTACGTCACGTCAGGCTCGCCTCCACCGGAAGCGCGTGTCAGTGGCGCTCGGCTTGCAACGCATCAGTACACGAGCGGGCTGGGCGACGCCCACCTGGCGTGCTTTGCTGATAATTTCGACAGCTTTAGGGTCAGTAAGCATAGATCGTCACCTCTCATTTCACCTCAGGAACAAGGCTAACAAGATCTCATACACCCTCATGAGAACCCCATCGTCATCGTGGGTCCTTATCCTTGCGGGCCAACCACTCGAACCATCGCCAGATCACCAGGAAGAGGAGCGTGGCGAGGATGAGGATCAGGCTCAGTCTTACCGCCATATCCCGAACCCGTCCAGGCCCAGCGCGCACCCTTGATCGTGAGGGCTATGAGGCTCCCCCGCCAGGACCATGCAGCTACAGAACGGGCAGGGGTACAGCCCGAGTTGCTGATCACCACGCAGCTCCGGTCGCTCGGGACAGACGCCGGCTGCGACGAGCTGGTCCATGAGACCGTCGAGGAACTGGATCATATGGCGCATCGCGACCTCACGTGACGGCATCTCGTCCAGGCCCCGGATCGCCTTGATTGCCCGAGCAATGTCGTCGATGGCCGCCCGGATCTCCTTGGCCGATGCACCGGCAAAGGTCGAGGTCACTACTCCTCCTTGGACTCAATCAGGGGACTCTCACGGAGCATCTTCTCCAGCCGATTGACGTGGACCTCAAGCTCACGAAGGTCATTGCCCAGCTCGATATACGCCCGAATACTCCAGCCGAGCCCAACACTGACAAGGGCCAACACGATCGGGATGACGACTTGCCAGTTCATGGCGACATCCGCTCCAGGTGGTCGGTGGTAGCCACGTGTACGGCCAGCTCGGGTTCAGCCGCCGCGTGGGTCTCGGCATCGCTCCCACGCCAGTCGCAGATGTAACAAACCGCTCTGAAGCATTCATGCGGGATGTCCCACACGACGAATGCCAAACGATTCCAACTGCGCTCGTTCTTGACCCCTTGCACAACCACCGGGGCATCATGACTCCCCTCAGCGATCAGGGCAGCCTCTTCCGGCCACATGAACGTCTCCAGCCCGGTGGCCTCATACACCTCACGCCCCGCGGTCCGGATCGCCTCCGCAGCTTGCCGACGCCCCTCAGCTATGGCGACAGGCCAGAGGGCATCGACGAGGTCTTCGATCTCCTCCTGCCGATCAAGCCATGCCTCGACGACCCGCTTCGCCACCTCGTACATCGCCGGGTTGGTCATGACCGCCGCCGCCTTCGTTTGATCTTCGCTTTTCGACGGGCGTGCCAGCGAGCACCCTTCTCCCTCTGCGTGGAGAACCCACGTACACGGACATGGATGCGGCCCACGAGGTTGGTCCCGCTCATGACTCCTCGAACCAGTTGCCCATGGTCGTCAACGTCAGCTCGGTCAGCTCCCGAGCCAGTGTGCGATCCCCTCGAACGTAGGTAAGGTAGGCCGCGAACAGGTGGTGCTTGAGCGCGTCGGTGGCATCGCCCCGGACCACCCCGAGCGCCGCGCCGGCATATCGGCCATATCGACCGTTCGGTGAGACCTCCACCTGGCATTGATCCCCGTCGGAGCAGTCAGTGCCATGGATCGCCAACGTGATCCGCTCATGCAGGGTACGGCCGGCGACGGCCCGGTATTCGGCTAGGTCATCTCTAATGGTCATCAGATCATCTCCCGTTACGCAGGACCCAGACACAGACCCAGACAAGCATGAGCCCACCAACGATCATCATAAACAACCTGGCGCCGACAGACATCAGGTCGCCTCCCGGCCATTGTTCTGACCGCCATACGTGGTGGGCTGCGGTCGCCGACGGGGCAGGTATTCCACCGGACTGGCGAGCAAGGAGAACGCTGGCGGCTCACACGTCACGTGCTCCGGCAGCACCGACAGCCAGTTGTGGATTTGGGACAATTGCCACCTGAGATCAATCATTTGCTGGGCGCTCCCAGCGTCGGCCTTGTCGACCCACTCCCGCAACGAGCGGATCAGCTCCATGGCATCTGACTTGCCTATGCACTGGATAACCATCTGGACCCTTCCCCGGCCAGTCTTACCCTTCAGTCATAGTTCGTCAATGAGCTTACAGAGGATCTCGCCCCTGTTCGCACCGGTCCCGATTGAGGAGCATAAGCACGAGCTGGGCCTCGACCCGAGTGGTCCCGTACCCGGTGCACCCGCACACCCCGTAGACATGCCCGAGCACCAGTCGGAGATCACACTCCAAGTGCTGCGGTTGCAGTAGCCCCGTGCCGTTGGCCTTGAGGGTCGACCGGACAAACCCGCGGTCCTTGGCCGTGACGACCTCTTCGCAGGAGAGGCAACGCTCGCCGACCGGGACGGGGACCCGCAGCGCGTCGTCGAGCATCGGCGCATCCCAACGGCGCCCGAAGTACAGCAGATTCATTGCATCGCCGCCCTCGTCACCCCGATCACGATCAGAGTCATGCCGACGATAACCGTGACGACCCCCACGGTCAGCCAGACACGCAGTGACCAGCCCATCAACTTACCTCCGACCGCCTCCGAGCACGTTCCCCCGGACCCTTCACCTGGCCAGCTCGTGGGCCCGGGGGTCGTGCATACCGTGGGAGTGTCCACCTCCCAGCACGAACGTGACCCCGTCGGGCTGTGTGCATTGCAGGGCAGAAGGGCCACGCTCATGGCCGGCGACGTTAGCGGTGTGGGCTGTTCGCAGCACTAGGCTATTCGGTCACGTGGGGCCCGCTTATCGGTGCCACAGCCATCGCACTACCGGTCTTTACGCTGGCTGCGAACAGTCGTACTCACCGGAGCCCTACTGTCGGGGACAAGACTCAGGGGCCGACCCTGGTGTGTGGAGGCGGGGGTCGGCCCCTGAGCGGGTCGCAGCTCTGGCCTGGAACCCCTAGCCGTACGACCCTTTAGTGGGATGTCCCAACACTTTGGGGCTGGCCCGACGTCGCGCCCGCAAGCCAGCCCCAAAGTCCCCCCGGTGTGCGGGGCATGGTCACGCTAAGGCCGGATAGAGAGCGAGTCAAGGAACCCGGCGCAGATCAACTGTCTCGGATGCCTTGACGACCCGAAAGGCTGAACGTAACGTCGGCCACAAGGCGTGGGTAGTGGGTAGGACCATCGAGCCTCCCGTTAGCTCATGCCGGGAGGACGCGAGATCTTAGGGGCATACACCGCTCGCGTCCTCCCTTCCACCGCTGAAATGGAGCCATTCCAATGACGCACCAGATGAGCACCCTCGACCCGTCCGGCGACACCACGATGAACTGGGACGCCTCCCTCCCGGATGAGGTCGAGCCCGCCCGAGCCCACTTCACCGCCATGAGGAAGAAGGGCTACCTGGCCTACCGCCTGGATCGTGACGGCAACCGTGGCGAGGTGATCCGTGAGTTCAACCCCGAGCACGAGCGCATCATGCTGACCCCGCCGTTGGCTGGTGGCTGAGGTGCCCATACGGTCACACGTACGCCAGACCTGGTGGACCTACTGGCGCCCCGTCTTCATCTTCAGCTTTTGCATGGGTCTCGGCGGCGTATTGATCACTGCTTGGTTGTCAGGCTGGCGTCCCTGAGGTGCCCGTCTACCTGACCACGACCGCGAGCACGACGGGGACCTGGATCACGTTGGGCACCATGTACTACGCCCCACTGACCACGAGCTACACCGTCACCTTGGAACGACGAGCTGAGCTAGCCCGAGAGCGCGAGGTACAACGAGCTGAGCGGGACCGGGAACGTGAAGAGCAGCGTGCGCGCGAGAATGCGGCTGAAGAGCGGGCTCAGGCCACCCTCCGATCCCTGCTCAGTCCAACCGAACGGGGCCGCTACAACAGAGATAGGTCGTTCCGGGTCATCGGGTCGGCTGGTGGTCACTACCTGATCCGGCACGGCGTCTCCCAGAACATCGAGCGACTGAACGGCCGCCGGCAACGTCTGTGCGCCCATCCGGACATGTGGCAGGGTGCCAACCAGCGCCTACCCACCGAGGATGCGATGATCGCCCAGCTACTCATGCTGAGATTCGACGAGCCGGCGTTCCTCGCCATCGCCAACGCTGAGGACCTATGAAGATCCGATTTCATGCACCACGCGGCGTCGGCCCGGCAGGTGAAGGCTTCAGTCTAGACCTCACCATGGAGGCCGCTCCTCGCGTCGGCGACACTGTCTCGCTCGGCGAAAACGAACGGACCTACCGTGTGCATGGCGTGCACTGGTACCCACAGCAGCTCGGGGCCTACGTCTATATTGTCCTGAGGGATTGATGGCCCGCACCATCGTCACCGGGTCCCGCTACTGGGCCGAGCCCTTCCTCATCTGGCTGGACCTGAACTGGCAGTACGAAGCATCCCATCACGACCTGACCGTCGTTCACGGAGCCTGTTGTGACCGCCGGGGACGACTACGAGGCGCTGACAGGTGGGCCGATGGCTGGTGCGCTCTTGCGATCAAGGCCGGTCTCAACGTGAAGGTCGAGCGCTATCCAGCTGCGTTATTCGGACCCTGGCCGGCGTGTGGTCCCCTCCGTAACCGACATATGGTGGAGCTTGGCGCCGATCTCGTGCTCGCCTACCCACTCGGGGAGTCGCGCGGAACCCGCGGCTGTATGAAGCTCGCGACTGAGGCCGGCATCATCGTCCTCAACCGTGGAGATCCATAATGGTGAGATGGGCCCGACTCCAGGCGTACCGATATGGCGCCCTCGTCGAGTACCAGAGCGTTCGATCACTACGTGCCGCCGCCATCACCATGGCCGCCTGGTGGTCCTTCCTCTCTCAGTTCGACGTCGATGACGACATCCTCCGCGACTACCTGACCGGCGAGTGGCGCCGCGGGCGGTCCGACGTCCGAACCGGTGAGATCGACACGCGAAAGCTCTATGCGTGTTGACGGACGCAATTCGTCGCGTACAGTCGTCTGTTAATTGGTGGGCTCATGCCACCACCCCCCCCCATTGCCCCCACAAAGGAGAACTGAGGCAATGACAGCAGAGTCATTGGTCACCGTCAGCATGGACGTGAGTAGAGGCCCACGGGTGACCGCAACAGTGGATGTGTCCGGTTCAACCCCGATCGTGAAGGCACTGTCGGTCAGCACTGAGAACGGCGGGGGAGTCAGCGGGTCCGTGGCAGAGTACATCGCCCTGGCCTCCACTCTGGCCAACACAGCCGACCGCCTGGACGCGATCCCGGCCCAGTCGTTCGAGGTTCCGACCAAGACCCCGTCGCAGAGACGTTTCCTCCCCGAGGACAAGGCCAGGGCCGTGGCCGAGGTCAGGTCCGGCAAGCTCCGCAGCGCCGTAGCGGCCGAGTTCGGCACCACTCTCCAGTCGATCCGTGAGTGGATCGCGAAGGCCGATGAGCAGGAAGCCGAGGCAGGCAAGCCCCGTAAGCGCGTCAAGGCCGACCCCGAGGCGACGCCCCGGCGCACCTACCACAAGATGCCCCCGGCAGACGAGGTGATGGCCGTTCACGAGCAGGCCGGGTCGACGGTAGGGCTGGCGGACCACTTCAAGGTCCCCCCGAAAACCGCTCAGAACTGGCTCACTACCATCCGTAAGAAGAACAAGGAGGCTGCCGCCTCAAGCTGAGCGAAACGAGGTCAATCTATGGCAAAGAAGATCGTCGAGGTCTACACGGACGACATGACTGGGGAGAGCGTCCCAGAGGGCCTGGTCCGCACGACGTCCATCCTTCACGAGGGGTGGTTCTACCGTCTTGATCTTGGGCCCGACTCCTACACCGCGTACGTCCAGGCGATCCAGCCATTCCTCGACAAGGCCGAACGATCGTTCCGGGCTGGTCCCGCCGTCCGGACACCGGCCAGTACGGCAACAGCGCAGGTCGATAAGGGCCAACGTGACACGCAGAGGCGCTGGTGGACGACGAACTGGAACCGCACGGAGCCCCAGCTCCCCATGCCGCGGTCACGTGGTCGACTGCCAGCCCGGGTCACCGAGGCGTACGAGGAGGCGGGTGGTCAGAATCTCCCGGAGACGGCCAAGAAGGGTGGCCGACCACGTAAGGCAACGAACGGCTGAGGACAAACGAGAAGAGCCCCGATCTCCAATGACGTGGAGACCGGGGCCCTTCCTTGACGGGGAGCGCGCTTCAGGGAGTTCTAGCCCAGAGTCAGGTGCACTCCCGCCGCAAGGTCCGCCTCAGCGATCTGCACTTTCCCCCGGTGGGCCACCTCGATCCCGTAGAAGCCCTTGCCCATCGGCACGTCGAGGACCCGGATCGGAAAGACGCACCTGAATATCAACTCGGACGTCTCGCCGAGCAAGAGTGACCCGAGCGCGATCGTGGTCCCGTTGGCGTCGGTAACGGTGACTGAGGCGCCCGCCTGGATGTCGTCGTAGCCGCCCGTACCGGTGCAGATGCTGCCCACCGTGTTCCTCACACCGCGGGCGCTGGTGAGGGTGAGGTCACCGTTGATGATGGTTGTCGCAGCCCCGGTCGCGGACTGCGTCGGAGTAGGTGCGGCCGGGACTGCCCGGGTTAGTGCCCACGTGGCTCCGGCCGCGACAAGGAATAGGACGGCCAAGCCGGCGATGAACGGTATCGCCCAGCGTGGGCGTGACGGCCGCCCCCCTTGCTCAGCCAATCTTTGTCCAGGTGCCACACTCCGTCGTGCTGAAGTCCTGGCCAGCCTTCACGGTGACCGTCGGACGGCCGCCGCCGGGAATGTCGTTGGCGATAATATCCTCGCCATTCGTCCCCGATTTGGTGATCTTCCAATAGCAGCCTGAACCCACGTTGGCTGTAACCCGGTACTTGCCGGCCGGCAGATCCACGCCAACCGTCCATGTGCCATCGTCAATAGTCGGCGCCGGGGGTGGTGGGGGTTTGGTTGTGGTGACCGGCACGGCCACTGAGGCAACCGGGGCAACGCCGGGCTGGGTCACGTAGACGACTACCGGGCTGGGGCTGGGTGAGCTGGCTGCCGTGACGGAAGGACCTGCGACCGACACGGCAACAAGGATCATGCCGACAAGAAACGTTGCCACGCCAATGGCGGTAAGAATGATCGATAGCGGGTGAACGCGGCGCTTGGGTGTTACGGGCGCCACCGACGACGGTGCAGTATGAGTGCCGGGGATAACCGGCGGTGTTTGGTGCGGATTCTGTGTCATGCTCGCAGTATGCACCCATGGATGCTAAGCTGACAACCATGGCACCTCGTCGGAAGCTCTACCGAGCAGACATGGCCGAGCTGGCAGGGATCAAGATAACCTCGCTCAGCCATGCGCACCTGCCCGAGCCCGACGGTCGTGACATTGATGGCCAGTACGTCCGCCCCTACTGGTGGCCGTCCACCGCGAAGACCTGGCTGGCCGAACGCCCGCAGCTTCCCCGCCGCTAACTGTCCTTGATCTGACAGCACCTTGGCGTGCCCGGGAATAATCCAGCATCCATGGATGCTATACTAGGTGCAGGACAAGTGGATAGCGGGACACCAAGGGCGAGCGAGACCTTTACCCATTGTGGCAGGCGCGGACCCGGGAAGTGAAACAGCCCGACTGGAGCACCGAATAGCAAAGACTGAGGGGCGCTAGCAGGTTCGGCATTTACACGCTGCCGGCCGCAGTCCTACAGGCTGTGCAGGTCAGCCCGCCCCCACGAGTCCGAGAGAGGCCAGACCCAAGACGGGCAGAAACGATCCAAAGCCGGTGAGAGTCCGGGGCCTGATTTGTGACGTAGAGCGGCCACCGGCCGCCACGGAAGCGGTGTGAGTCCGCGCCGGTCGAAAGGGTAGAGATCACAGCCCCCGGTGTGAGTCCGGGCGATCCGTACAAGCTGAGCCTCTCTCGGACCACCAATGCTGTCGCCGGTAGCACCGGGTCGCGGGCGGGTACGACCACCGCAGGTCAGTCGATTCGAGTAGGCGGGTTCGACCCCCGTACACAGCACTACCCCGGCCAGACCGGGCACGTCGGAGGGAGACCGACACATGAACGACACCGCGTTGTCCGACGGTTACGTGGAATGTAGCGAGTGCGGGCACCTGTTGGAACGGCACACCCGCAAGGGATGTGGAGCGGTTGACGAATGCACGTGTCAGTCCTCATGGACTGTGGCGCAGGTGAGCGAAGCCCGGAAACGTGCAGGACTACCCGCCAAATTCCGACCGTACGTCTGAGCAAGGAGGGTGACTGGCAGCCACCGGGATTCAAGGCCCCGGCACCCACTACCCTCATCCGAGGGGAAGAAGGGAGCACGGAGATGCTCACGGAAACGATCATCTTCATGCAGGGCGATGACGCGAACGAGGCTCTCGACATGCTCTACGTTGACGGCTGGACCACGGCCGAGAGCGTGGCCAAGACCATGGCGCATTTAGCGCAGTGGGACTATGGCGAACCGACTGAGGCTCACGAGACCGAGCCCGCCGCCGACCACGTCCGCGAGGGTCCATACCTGATGCAGTGGCATTACGGCCTCGGCTGGATCTCACTGGATAGAGTCCACGCGGACTACCCACACGAAGCAGGTACCTTGTACGACTGCCCCGCCTGCGGGCTATGACCGGTCATCCTGGGGAGGCCACCGGTTACCATTGCACCGCCAGCGTTTGGTGAAGCTGGAAGCCCGGCATGGCGCGCCGGCAGGCGTGTCGACGTGGTTCGAGACCCGTCGGTGCAGCGAAGGGGAGACGGAAGCCGCACAGAACCAGATCCACGTGTTGCGGCGATAGGACCGAGCTAGCAGGATACAAGCCCTGCACCCCCTCACACAGAATTACAGCCCGACTCCTCCCGACACCGCGCCCGAGCGCGACCGGAGTTGAGATGGGCCCATGGCTTCGTTACGCCGGCTGCATCTGGCGTGAACGTCAATCGTGCGTCAGGCACGTAATCAATCAGCGCTGCGACCATCACGAGTCGCGCCTGAGGCGGGAACGCCCGGAGGAGGTTCGACCCCTCCCGGAGCCACGCGCAAAAGCGCAACCCGTTCGTTCCCCGAGGAGGGGCCATGAACAAAGAGCGCAACAAGTTGGTCTGGTTGTTGTGGGCCTGTCGAGCGGTCGTTCTGGCCGCCGCGGGGTTCTCGATCTGGGCCAACGTCCTACACGCGAAGCCGGGTACTGTTCCCGTCCTCTTCGCCGCAGCGCCCCCGCTCATCGTCATCGGTGCGTGGGAACTGGTCAGTCGGATCCCGATTCTCAAGGACCGGCCCTGGTATCGACGGTGGGTCCGTCCCATCGTGACGTTCGGACTCGCTGCCGGAGCGGCGTACCTGAGCTACAGGCACCAGCGTTCAGCAGTTCTCCGTTACACCGAAGACTGGCAGGCGGCAACGATCCTGCCGGGCCTGATCGACGGCCTGATGATCATTGCCTCGGTCTCGGTCTTCGAGTTGAACGACCGGATCGCTGAGCTGGAAGCAGCAGCTACAGGTCTCGCCATCCGGCTGCCGAAGTCGGAGCCGAAACCCGCCACGATCCTGAAGAAGAAGGAACTGGTTGCCCAGCTTCTCAGCAAGCACCCGGACTGGACGATCAAGCAGATCGCGAAGACCGCCAACGCGAGCGAGGGCTACACCGCCAACCTGGTTGGTGAGCTGCGAAAGCTGGACGGAGCAGAACTGATCTCCGTGGAGTAGGACGCGCAAGGTCGGCCGAGCGGCACACAGGCGGGTTCGAGTCCCGTCCGGCCGCCCCCGGTTAGGGGCCCAAGAGAGGAAGAAGGATCACCATGGCACGGTTCACGGTGACACTCGACGTGGAGCTGGACCTCGACGAATGGACCAAGGAATACGGCACCACCAGCGCCGCCAGGTCTCTGGAACAGGCACTCAGTGATCTGAGGGACCACGAGCAGTACCTACGGCAGCCGAAGTGGGGTGGCCTCGCTGAGGTTAAAGACGTCAAGGTTCACCTCAACCTGTAAGAGGTTGGCCGAGGAGGCACACAGGGCGGGTTCGAGTCCCGCCCCGGCCACGGGCCCGGCAACTGTACCGGGAGCACTTAGGAGAGGGATGAGGACCATGAAGTTCTGGCTGGAGATTGCCTGTGACAACGCAGCATTTGAGCCGGACCTGGAGAAGGAAGTCGCACGGATACTGCGGGAAGCTGCCAAGAAGGTCGCGGACCCGAAGTACGCCAAGTGGACGGTGGACCCAGCGGAACTCACACTGCAAGACGCCAACGGCAACACGGTTGGCTCGTTCAGATTCGAGACCGTCGAGTAGGCGCACAAAAGAAGGGCCCCGTTTCCACCAGCGATGGCGGAAACGGGGCCCTTTTCGTTGTATCGACCATGACCCGGTGATGTCTGCCGACCGTGGGGTACGGACCATCCGGTTTACAGCGCCGTCCGCACGGTCTATTCGTCCTTGCCGTACGCGGCCTCACGTGCATGACGGAGCATTTTGATCAGTCGGTTGAGGCCGTCCCGATCGAAGGTGCCCCACAGTCCGGTGAACTGAGCCGGGTTGTCACCGGCCCCGAGTGTCTCGGCCAACGTTCGGCCACTGTGAGTCTGGATGCCGACCTGCACGTACTGGTCAGGGCTCCAGCCCACAACCGCGTCATACATCCCGGCACTGTCGTAGATGATCTCTTTTGGCATCACGCCATCTCCATCTCGGAGAGCTGCCCATCCCGGGCAGTTGGGCTGTCCCAGCTCGATGCGGGAAGTACGAGCCCAAACGAGGAGAGGTAGTCGACGCGCCCGGGACCTCTTGCCTGGAGGGTGAGGCCCTGGGGCCAGAGGTCACGGATCCACCCGTGCCAGAGCGGCGTCGACTACCCCTCCACGTGAGGGTATCAAAAGGGGACGATCACGGCGCCGGCACGTCCACCGTCTCAGGGCGGGTCTGGCCGGGCTGCAAATTGTTGGCCGCGTCGACCACCATCGTCCGCACGGTCGCCGGGGCATACACCTTGCGCCGCCCCACCAGCACCACGATCCCCGGCCCGACAAGCGCGACCAACGTGAGCACGGCCCCAGTCTGCTTCTCGGTCAACTCCATGCCGAACGCCACGGCCAAACTGAGCGCGGCGGCTGCCACGGCAGTGATCCATCCCACGCCGAACAGGGGCTCGCGCGGGGCCCCAGCCTCCGGGGTTGCCGGGACGGTGACGGTTTCTGCGCTCATGGTTCGGGCCTTTCGTTTGGCGATGGCCTCGATGAAGTGCGGCCCGATCCACGACGTCAGTACCGCGACGGCGGCAAGGATGATCGGACCGGGCACGTTGTCAACTAGGAGCGTGGTCCATGGGAGGGTGTCCGGGTCGCTATCAGTGGCGAACCACACCTCCATGCCGACGGCCGTGACGGTGACGGTCAGAAACGCGCCGGTGATGACAGCCCTGCGGTTTAGCCGCCGCGTCGCCACGGTGTCAAGCCGATGCTAAAGGCCAGGTGCGCGGCCACGAAACAAAGGCCGAGGACAACGAAGTCGATGCTGGCAAAGTGGGCATGGAAAAGTGCCAACACGAACGCCAACAGAGCCAGGATCGCTAACATGATTTCTCCTTATCTGAGTCCGACCACCAATGCGATGCGCCGGAGAACTAGACAGGCGCCAGCGGCCATGACGGAACGGGTTGTGAACCACGCCCGTCCCATGGCAGAGCCCAGCCGTCAGCGATGAGCCGGTTACACAGGTCGGTCCCGTCGGACAGGGTGATCTGTGCCATGTAGGAGTCGCCGTACTTGTAGGGTCTCAGCGACCGCAGCGTCACCAGAGCACCGACCGGCAACAGGGTGGACAGGTTGTTCCGGGCCTCGACGCCGCCGGGCATCTTCAGCTCACGTGCGGCTATACCAGCCAACCGATGTGGCGCGTCACGTACCCAGATCCGCCGACCCAGGTCCAGGTCAACAATGATCGAGTCGCCATCGACCACTCTGACTACGGTGGCGGCATAGGTATACATCAGCCCGGCTCACCGGGACCCTCGACGTCCTGCGCACCATTGGCAATAAGCTTCTGGGCCGCAGCAGTTGCCCTCTCCCGCTCGGCGAGGTTGCGGCGCAACACCTCAGCTCGGGCTTCGGTGGCTTGGATCGCCGCCCACGTGTCCGGTGCCGGTCTGCGCATGGCGGCAGCCTGCGCGTCAACGGCCGCGAGTTCAGCACGGAAGGCGGCGGTGAGGGTTCCGTCGGTATGTCTCTCGACGGTCCTGACCTTTTCGAGGGTGGTCGATGCAACCTGCCCGATGGCGTCTAGCCGTTTGTTGTTCTGCTCCAGCTTCCGATCAAGGCGCTTGTCCCGCTGGCGGGCTACCAGCAGCGGCCCAATGACTGCGGCGGCGGCAACGATCAGAGCGACGACGATAGTTTCCACGTTCTCCCCCCCCATTCTCGGGTAGCTATTCAGCCGCGTCGGCGGCGTGCCTTTCAGTCGACTAACCGAGTGGCCTCTTCATCGACTACCGCCTGAGCGGTTTCCTCGGCAGTGGGTACCGCGGCGAGCGCATCACGAATGGCCTGCAACTCGGTTACAACAGTCGGGTCCGCAACAACCGTCACGTTCCCGTCGTCCTGAGCCGCAGCGAGAATGGCATCGAGGCGCCCGGCCAGCCCAAGCACGTTGGTCAGGTAATTGGTGCGGACCAGTAACGTGTCGAGCGCGCCGCCCACCGTCATGCCGCTAGCAAGCTTGTCGGTCAATAGCACGTCAGGCTCCTTCTCAAAGGCCAGGACTGCGGGTGGGGTGGTGTCACCGCTCCAGTAGCGGATATGCCAGGGTTCGGACTGAACCTCGTGAGACCAGCCGAACCGGCTCTCATTCGCGACCAGCCAGGCCAACGTGGCAGCGTCGATCGACTCGGTACCGACGTCACCGTCGCGTTCCTCACCCACATCGACCGCGACACCCCACCCGTGATTACTCATTCCGGGCACTGCGGCCACGGCCGTACCCGGCTTCTGGTACCAGCGCTGGCCCTCCCAGGTCCGGTACGGCCGGTCAGGCAGGAACGTGGTCGTGTACCGCTGGCAGAAGATGACTTCCTGGACGCTGAGCGTGCGGTAGGAGTCCGACAAACTCGTAGCCTTGAGGACATGACCAGCGGCGAGCGCAGTACCGCTCAGGGCCCGCCACGCCCGCGCCGCCGGTGCCACCAGCCGAACGATCGGCCCACCCGCCTGACCAGGGGTGTCAACGAGGATGCTGGCTGGCAGCTCACCATTGCTTCGCCCAACCACCACCACTGGCCACGTGATCGAGTGAACCGGTAGGGCCATTACGCGATCTCGTAGATAATAGACCACCGGATGTTGTCGCCGTTGGCCCACGTCTGAGGCACGAGATTGGTGACATCGCCCCCAGCCGCGGTGACCAGTTGGAGCGTCGTCGAGTTAGTGAAGACCGCCATACCGCCCCGGTTAGCCGTCCCCGTATCGAAGTAGAAAGTCACGGCCACGGTCTGGGCTTGGGAACCAGCGGTGCATGCAATCGGGACTGTCACAAGATAGGAGCCGGTGCCGAACGTGGTCGTCGAACCCATCGTGATCTGGCCCCGGACATGCACCGTCTTACCATGCTGGATAGAAGCACCGGTGATCGTTCCGTTGCCGATTGCGGGCTGAGTTCCGTTCGATGACCATACCGGCACATAGGTGGTCCAGGCGTCAATGGGCGTCACTAGGACCCACGCGGCTCCGTCGTAAATGAGCAACTCGTTGGTGTCAGTCTCATAGATCGTCATGCCCTCGACCGGTGAGCCTGGCCGGGTGCCCGATGTGCAGACGATGACGGCCTGCTTCATCAAGTGGGTATTGACATCGCTGGCAGTCAGAACCTCACCGACAGTGAATGTTTTAAAGGCCACCTGTTACTCCTCCCAGAGAGAGGGGCCAGGTCCAGCCCGGCGAGCCTCGGTATCGAATTTGCCGCGTCATGTGGGTATTGCCGTCATCGTCAAGTAGCTCAAGATTTGGATTAGGCCACTCGACCGGTACCGGCTGACCATTCTGGTCAACAACAAGGGTCGGTTGACCGGTCGACGGGTCGGTTCGCCATCGCCACACATTCAGGTCTTCCATGTCCTGCATGTGGACCATGACCACGACAACCAGCCGAGGAACGCCGTAACACTCAGGAACAAACAGAACCGCGTCACCAACTCTGGGAACCTTCGGATGGTCGCCAGACGGTGAGCACTTATGGCCCACTAGTACGCCAACGCATTCTCATCGAGCTTCCCGAGCGTCCCATGGTCAAGGGTGAGGAACGCGTACTTAGTGGCCGACTGCAATGTCCAGCGGGTCCCCCACGCATTGGACCTCTTGTCAACCTCATGACGAACTCCACGGATGAACACGTCGCGCGCAATGGTTCCGCCACCGGGGGGTCGTCTGACAATACGAATGCGATCACCGAACTCGCGCCCGAGCACTTGCGGGTACAACGCCGTCTCATCACGATGGGGAATGACATCCAGCGTGGAGAACCTCAGCTCGGGGTCCTTGGACTGGTAGAGAATGAGGTTGGCGTAGTCGAGCGCCGCCGCATCTGTCTCCATGATCAGGTCACTGCGCGAGTGAGTGTGAATCAAATAGAGTTGCTGGCTCGTAACATCCTGGACCACCTGCTCAGTACCACCTACCGCGGTAATCCGTACATAGTTGGCGATAGTCGTATCGTCGTACTCGATCTCAACATCCTGATAGGGCAGCTCGGGTAAACGTCGCGACGTGGAGGCGTGAGCCACACCATCCCACTCCGAGGACGCCTGGTCACCGTCACAATAGATGTTGGCACTGCCACCTAGCTCTACCTGGAGCCCATCTACAAAGAGCTGATCACCAGATGTCGGAGTCTGGAGAGGCCAAAGCTGAATGTCCCAGGTCGAGCCGGTGGCCGGTGAAATGGTATGGGTCTTGGTCAGCCGCACCCACTGATCTTTCAGGTTGGTTCCAGTGCCTATGCCCTCCTCAAAGGACAGGCCGGTCTGCAAGAAGAGGAACACGCCGGGGGAGCCGGTGGGAACATAGACATAGACACTGATCGTGTACGTCTTACCGAACTCAAGCCCAGTCACTATATAGCTGGCCAAAGGTAGAAGACCGTTGGTGGCCCACGTATACAGGACTGACTTGGTGCCGAACATGGCCCGTACACTGGACTGGGTTGGCACTGGTGGAGCGGAGCCACCGGCACCCCAGCCGACAATGTCAATCTCGGCCGACGGGTTACGGACCAGGTTGATGGTCGTCTGCACGCCCGGCACCGGACTGTCACCAAACCTCGCCTGCACGCCGGTCGATCGCGGGTCCTCCATCGCCGCCTGGCGGTTGCGGTAGACAACCCGACCAGCACCATCGATATAGATCTCGCCCACATCGGTCGCCTGAGTGAGGAGCAGCTCGTCCCAGACCGGACCCTCCAGCGTGGTCGCCTGCATGGTGGTATCGCCCGTGGCGATGGACCGGTCCGAGGCCGACCACGAGCCCGAATCAAGAATGCGGGTAACCCTGGCGCCGGCAGCCTCCCCGCCCCCGACTGCCCCCACCGCAACCCGGTCGTAGTTGGCCAGCACCTTGGTCGCGTCGGTGCAACGCAGTGTGCAGAGCGAGTACCGCGGCGGGTCATAGTCAATGTGCCACTCATCGGCGAAACCCCGGAACAGGTCATACGTGACGCCGTTCCAGGTGGCGCGTACCCGGATTGCGCGCATCGGGGTGACCTGGGTAACCCCGGCCGAGACGTAGGGCCCGGAGAGGTTGGTCGGATCGAATCGCCTATCGCTATTGTTCAGGTCAATGGTGCACGTACCGGCCTCACTGCGGAGGATCGACGACTCGACCCGATTGGCTCCGCGGTCGATGGCCAGCCGATGCACATAGGCACTGATGTCGGTCCACACCGTGTCGGGCCCGAGCGTGGCCGTGTCCAGCTTTCCTCGCGTGAGGTCGTCGAGCTGTAGGTACGAGCCGGTGGATGCGCCACCCGAGAACGCCGCCTCGACGATGACCGTCGGCAGGCTCACGGTGTCCGCCAGCGACGGCCATTGCTGCTCTCATAGCCCTGAATGGCGCGCATGATCTCGCGCTGGATCTCACGTGGATCTGACCCCATGCCGGCATTGATGGTGAGGTTGTACGTGGGCCCACCCCCGCCCCCGTTACCCATCGCCTTCTTGTAGGCGTCCACCGACGGGAAGACGTGACCCTTTTGTGCGCCCATCACCAGCACCTCGGGCCGTTTCTCCTGCCACTGGTAGGTGTGGTGCGGCAGCACGTCGCCACCGTGTTGCCGGCCGGTAGAGGACCTCTCCCCCTGGCGGAACTCCTGGTAGATCGTCCTGACGTAGAGCGTCTTCAGGCTGGGCAGGTTGTTCAACGCGGTGTGCAGGTCGTTGACTTTGTCCTTGGCCGTTACCACGGTCGGCGCCTTGACATCGATGAGATATGACCCGGCGAGGTCGTTGAGCACGTCCTTCCCGGCGCCAGCCGTCCTTGCCATGCTCATGATGACTAGAATCTGGGCGTTGAACTTCGCGTTGATGGCATCGATCGCCTTGGTGTCTGAGCCGGCCTTCGTCACCATGGCCTGTCGCGCCCCGTCAAGGGCCTTGACCTGAGACAGCAACGCTTCCCGGTTGGCCAGGCCCTTCTCGGTGTTGGTCTCCCAGTGCTTACCGTTCTCCTTCAGCGTGTCCTTTAACCTCAACATCCCCTGTTGCACACGCAGAGTTGCCTCGTCAAGGGTCATCTCTACGTTGAACGCGTCCTCAACCTCCTGGTTGAAGCGGGCCAGCTCCAGCTTGGCCTGCTCGGTCATGTATCGGAGGTGTTCAAACTCAGCGGCGGCAATCATGGAGGTGTAGGCCTGCTCGACCAGAATCTTGGTGCTCTCGCGGGCCTCCGGCGTGAAGAACCGGACGGCCTTGGTCATATCATCAGTGGCAACGACGACGTTACGCTGACCGACAGAAAGGTCATCGAGATGGCCCTTAAACTCTCGGAGCTTGTCACCCAAGATCGGTATCTTACCGAACTGAATAAGCAGGACATCGGTATGAAGCCGCATAGCCTGAATGGCGTTCTCGAACACCTCGCCCAGGAAGTGCAAAGTGGCGCCGACGGCCCGGAGGCTACCCTCGATGACATCCATCAGGAAGATGAAGCCCTCAAGGGTCCCGTCACTACCGGCCATGTCGGCGAGCATGTCACCGAGCGCGTCGCCGATCTCGGGCAGTTCACGGCCGAGGGCTTCCAATATTGGGCCCGCGTCATCGAGAGCCTTATTGAAGCCCGGCATGAACTTCGTAGCTAGCCCAGCAATGCCACGAGCAACGTCCTCGACGAAGGGTGCGGCTCGGGCAAACGAACTACCCAGATCAAGATCCTGGAAAGCTTTCTCCAGGATGTCTAGCGCCGCAACGGTCGGTTCAACGAACGCCGATCCGGAGCTGAAGAACTCCTTGGAGATTGTGGTGCTGAAGTGCTTAGCTGCCATCCGGATCTGTGGGTCCTTTGACGCCGCCGCAATTCCACCTGCAATCCCACCGAGCCCGACTGCACCGGTTACCGCTCCAGCAACCGCGGCACCCAGGGCTGGAGACGCAGCAACACCGACAGCAACCAGAGCAGCGATAGCCTTGGTACGCAGTGGTGTCGCAGAGAGCGCCGAGAGAAAACCGTCACCGAAACCGGCACCGGCGTTGGACCCCAAAGCAAGAGCCCAGCCCTGGTCCTTGGACAACTCCCTCTTGATCCGCTCCAGCTCAGCAAGGAACGAACGCTCTTTCTTCAGATCACCAAAGATCGACTTGTCGCTGCCACCACTCTTCGCGAACTCTGCGTTGAGTTCTTGGACCTTTGTCTTCGTGACCGCGATCGTCTTGTTGAGTGTTTCAGCGTCCTGCTTCATGTTGCGGAAAGAGCTGCCAGTCTTGTCGGCACTCCTGGCTGTCTGGTCCAACCCCAGGGCCGCGTTATCCAGCCCGTCAAGATGCGCCTGGGTATAGATGTCGATGTTCAGGTCACGAGCCATCTGGCACCCCCCATCGCACCGGGATCATCAGATCAGAGAACCGTCGCCGGTCACACCACTCGCTATAGGGCATGGCATTGATCTGCTCAATCGTCAACGAGAAGAGATGCTCAAATGCGAGGTCATACCAGTGGCGTAGCGTGCTCAGCTCGGGGTCGTCGCTGGGGAGTCTGGCAATTCGGACCCGTCCGGGCCCGGCTCTTTTCCCGGCTCCTCCACGGCAACCTCATCTTGAAGAACCTTCAGCCCGCTCAGCGACACGTCAAAGTCCTTGTACTTGACATTCACTCCTGCTTTACGGACCGCCAGCCAGAGGATGACGTGCTGAGTGCGGTAGGACCGGCGATAGCGTGGCTCTCTGCCCTCCTCCACCGGTACGGGGTCACCGCGTAGCATGTCCGCCCAGACATCGAACGTGATGCCAGCCTGCTCCTCCAGGGCCACGACCTCGCCAAGGGTCAGGTCCATCTCTTCGTATTCGATGACCTCGGGCACACTGAAACGTTCGCGGTCCTTCTCAGCCAAGGTGATTCGCATCTAGCCCCTCTCAATCCTCACGCGCATACCGTCGAGCACATCGTCCAGCTCACTGATGATGCGGGGTTTCATCGCCGCGAACGGCCGGGTCACGAACTCCGGCGTGATGCCTTGCTCGACCCAGCGCCTACGGTTGCCGAACACCGGGTGTCGCAACATACCGAGATCAACGGCTTCAACGTCCCGCTGTTCCTTCTGGCCCTTCGCGTGCACGCGCAAGCTCACACCCCGCCGACCACGAGAAAGCCGGACCGACGGGGTCACCTTCAGGGTCCTCACCATGACGGGCGCATAGCCCGAGGGCAGGAACGCCGGAGCGCCCACCTTAATGAGCCCCTCCAACGGTCTGACCGCATGAAGGGTCGCGTCGACCAATCGCTGGCGTAGCTGTGCTCTTTCCTTCCGCAGATCCCTGGCGGCGTCACGTAGTTCGGCCTGACCACGGACCTCGACGGTGACCGGCACTTAGCCGACCTTGATGATGGTGCTCGACGCGTTCCAGCTCGCCGACACCTGGACAGCGCCGTCTACAGTGGCGTTGACCGAGAAGTCCGGCAGCACCTCACCGAACCAGTACTGAGTCACCAGCAACAGGTTCGGGTAGAGGTAGAACTTACGAGGCAATCCGTCGGTCGCAGCGGTGTAGGTCTGCGCCGTGGCGTCGTCGTAGAAGCCAGAGAACTCACCGCTGGCGTCGGGAAGCCCGGACACGTAGACCTTGTTAGTGTCACCCATCGCAGTGACATCGATTTTGTCAACGGCCGCAGAGAGCGACCACGACGCCTGGAACGGCAACGGCGCAGCAGTACCAACGGACGTGATGGCGATGTAGACACGACCGTTCCTACCAGCAATACGAGCCATTAGGGTCAACCTCCACTAAATTGCGAGTTCACTGACCTGGCCCTCATGGCAGCACCGGCCCCGAACCATCCTGATATACATTTCCAGACCACGTATTCCCGGCCTGCGACTCTGGCCAGTTCGCGAGAGGCCCATACTCGCCACACCTCGTACCGCTGCGGAACAGCTTGCCGAATAGATTGTCGATGAACATGACATTGGTAATTCCGTACGGCTTACCGGCCGTCAGTGAAGCAAAGAAGACGCAGTAACCAGCATCGGTGTTGAACAGGTTGTGGCGCACCGTGAAGCCGCTGATGCCGGGAGCGTCCTCCGAATAGAAGCTCATCGCCGACGAGCAGGCATAGGCGTCGCTATTGCATTGCAGATTCGAGTGCAACACGGTCACGTTGCTACTACCGTGCGTACTGGCCGCGGTCTGGTGGGCGCCAGGGATAATCGCGAAGTCATGGGCGTAGGAGTCCTCGACCCGCACGTTGTTGCCGAGCGCAAAGCCACGCTGACCGTCATGCACATCACACCGGAGGCAGGTCCAGTTCGAGTTGCCGATGGCAGCCATGTTGTCCGCCGAGCCGGAGACCTCCACGTCGGTGAGGATCAGGCCACGTAGGTCATAGCCGGCGCCCTCGACGTGACCGAGGACCAGCGACCGCGATACTTGGACGTTGCTTGAAGCGACGACGATACTGCCGTTGAATCGACACGAGTCGTAACTAGCTGCGGTCAAGGTGAGCGGGCAGTCGTGGAGGGTAACACCGGTATGCCGCCAGCCGGTGCAGTCCTGGTCAGGGATAGCCGGGAAGACGGGACAGCCGAACACCGGTGACGTCGGGCTGGGGCCCGCTGTAGGCGACGGTGACGGGCTGGGGGTCGAGGACGGGGAAACGGTCGGTGACGGGCTGGGGGTCGGTGTAGGGCTTCCTGACGGGCTGGGGGACGGGCTGGGGCTGGAGGACGGTGACGGGCTCGGGCTATCCAGGACTCCACCGGCGACCGCGCCTACCCGCGCACAGCGTTGCGCCCACGTCCGATCCGCCGTCGACAACTGGCCACGCAACGCGGCCTCGCACACCTGCCGGAACACGGCCGCGTCATCCGATGTGGCAGGAGGAGTAACCGCCCAAGCGACACCCGCCATGGCGAGCAACAGACCAGTGATAATGAACAGAGCCTTGCGACCGAACGCCATTGCCCCACCCCCGGGCTAGTAGCCGAGCAGCCTCAGCAGATGCCGGGCATGGCTCGTGAACGTGCGATCGACGACCGCCTCCCGCGCCTTGGCTGCCAACGTTTGTCGTAGTGCGGGACGCCCGAGCCAGTCATGTAGCAGCTCACTGGCGTGTTGAGGTCCGGTGAAGGTCGGCAGCATCGGGAAGAGATCATTACTCTCGGGCCTGGGATCCCGGAGAAAGAACAGGCCGCACGCCGCCATCTCGATCTCACGTGGCCCACACGCGCCACCCTGACCGATGTAGCCGATCTCGGATTCCCGGCGGTAGACGTTAATGCCGACCTGAGCCGAGCGGTAGATGTCGACCGCGTCAGCGTTGTCGAGGCATTCCTCCGGGTCGTGACCAACGTACGGTCGCAATGGTGAATCCTCGTCGAGGTCCTTCCAGTTGCCACCGAGCAGGACGTCCAGACCGTCGAGGTCCATGGCCTCGAAGAACTTGACCCGGCTCGGGTAGCCCGTACCGATGAAGGCAAGGTCGCAGACGAGATCCGGCTTGGGTTCACCCGGACAGTGAACCGATGGCCGGTAAGCGTGTGGTAGCCATCTGGTCGGTGCCAACACCTTGAACGCCTCGACATTAGCGGGATCGTTAATCAGGTTCAGGTCAGCGTGGGGTGCGATCTCCAGTTGGCGCTTGTCCTCGTACGGGCTCTCGGTGTGAACGATGACAACCTTGGTTCCCGCGGCGCGGGCCCGATCATAGACCTCGGGCGGGTAGAAGAACCCGCTGATGACCAGGAGAACGTCAGGCTGGGTCTTGTAGAGGGTGGAATAGATTCCGTTCGTCGCGAGGTCGGTCGCCTGCTCCGAGGTCAACGCCCGCCGGAAGGCACCCTCGCCCGCCTCGAAGAACACCGAGCCATAGAACGTGAGGCGTTCCGCGAGGTTGTATTCGATGACCTGACAACCCAACTCCCGCAACGCCTCGCACCAACCGACGTGCACGTCCGCGACCGAGAAGTGAGGCCCCGGGTGCGCTACGAGGAAACGCACTGGCGGGCCGTGAGCTGGTCGATCCAGGCCAACGCCCGAGCGGAGTTCTCGGTACCACCAATTTCCACGAGTCCGACCAGGTAGTCCATGTCGGTCATCGGGTCTTCGCTCAGCCCAGAATGATGCGCCAGCGCGTTGACGAGGGTGCCGACCAACTCCCACCGATCGGTGCGTGAAGCAGCCAAGGCACCATAGAGCAACCGGCGCGTCTCGTCGAGATCCTTAACGTCACTAGACACTGCACGCCACCTCCACGGTGAGCTGCGCTCCGTAATACTGCTGACCGGCGTACTCGAACATCCCGATGCTGAAGGCCCGACGCACAATGGCGTAGTCATAGGCCGTGGTCACGTGAGAGTGCACGGCCGCGCGGATGCTCATCGCCCCGGTCGGTTCCAGGTAGTTGTCGAGAGCCTGCTGGTTCTCCGGGCTGTACGCCGCACCGACAATGAGCAGCACGGTGAATCGGAGGTCGTAGACCTCGTCGCCCATAGTTACGCTGTATTCAAGATACGGCTCACCCGGCAGGATCACCGCGGTGGGTGGGGTGATGGCACCCTGCACCAGCCCGTTCGGATCGACGTTGAGTCCGTTGATGGTGGCGATGCCGGCTGCCAGACCGACGCGAACCTGGGAGATCATGTCAGGCCATCATGAACGGGTAGCGCGAGTAGGGCCGGAGCATCTGCATCGCGTACGGGTTCTGTCGCACACGGATCGTTCCCCACTCTGTGGTGCCGGCGACCCCGAACGGGGAGTCCTTAAGCTTGTAAATCTCTTCCGCGACCGCGAGCGCTGCTTCATGCACCGGGGACGGGATCGAGGCCCAGCCCCATATGGCGGTGACCTGAAGCCCGGCCCGGATCCGCTGGAGCGGAAAGTACCGGTTGACCGCCTTGATCCGACAGAACGGTTGTGCCTCGCCACGGACCAGACCATTGAGGGGAAACAGCTCATAGTCCGCCGACGTCCAGGTCGAATCAAAGGTCCCGGAGCCACCCTCGTCGGTGGCCACGATCAAGCCGCTCGTGGTCCAGAAGTCGTCCACCTCGGCCGACCATCGACCCGGGTAAAACACCCTCGCCGTCGCGGTGTTGGCTCTCGTGAACCGACGCTCACATACAACGTCGATGCCACGGGACGCCGCAGACAATGCGTCGAGCACCCTCGAATCCTCGGCCGTGGTCGTGATGTTCAGCCGTGAGCGCAACTCCGCTTCCGTTGCATACCGGTCAGACGGAACACCGGTAACGATGGTGTCCCGGTACTGCACTCCAGCGCCGGTGTTGCTGACCGTCCACGTCTCCAGCCAGAGCCCGGCCATCGTGTACTGGTAGGCCACGCCGGTCTGGATGTGTCCACCAGCGGAGGGGGTCACGCCCGGGTTGGCCGTAGTGCCATCAGGTTTGGTGACAACCAAGGTCGCGGTCGTCGTGCCATCGAACGGGGTTACCTCCAGGACCGGAGTGGTCCAGTCACCGACATCGGGCATTCAGTCCTCCCTCGCCACGAGCTGGGCTCCAGATCCGGTGGATCGATAGGTCGGATGAGAGTCGGTGCCATGAAGAGCCGCACCGGTCGCCGACGGGACAAGCTCGCGGTCCACCTCGGTGGCGTAGAGCAGATCCGCCGGAATGGGTGTCGAACTGGACAGCACGCGCGTAGCCACAGCGACCGGGACGCGCCCTACCCCGACACCCTGATGGACACCGGTTGCTCTCGTGACCGGATAAACCGAGGTCCGTCCGACCCCGATAGCTGACCGTTTCCCGGTGCACGTGGTTGCTACGTGAGGGTGGGTAACCGAGGTGGCGACTGCACTACGCTTGCCGGTCGCGGTGGTGACCTGGTGCACGACCGTCAGGCCGGCACCGACCACGGGGGTAGGAGCAGTGGCCAAGGTCAGCGGATGGACCGAGGTCGTGTTGGTGCTGATGCCCTGCTTGCGAACGGTGTTGGTGTCCGTGCTGCGCTGAACAGTCGCGCCGGTTGCGATGGCCTGCTTCCGGACAGTGCCGGTACCGGTGCTGCGCTGGACAGTCGCGCCGGTTGCAACGGCTTGCTTCCGGCCGGTTGCCACAGTGGTGGCCCGAGCCGATGAACGACCCGTACCGACGCCGACCTTGAAGCTGGTAACAGCCGTGGTGTTGCGCTGAACAGTGCTGCCAGAACCGATGACCGGAGCAGCAGAGGTGCCGGTGGACTGGGTGACGTTGTGCCCAACCGTGGCCCCGGCGGCTTGAGCTTGTTTCAGCCCGGTTGGTTGGGTGGTGGTGTGCCCAACCGTGGCCCCGGCGGCTTGGGCTTGTTTCAGCCCGGTTGGTTGGGTGGTGGTGTGCTGACTGGTGATGGTTCCGGTGCTGGCGTTCTTGACGCCGGTGGCAACGACTGCGGCACGTTGGGTGACTGCCGTATCGGCGTTGGCCTGCTTGCGGATGGTGTTGACAATTTCGGTGTGCTGCGGGGTGACTCCGGCCCCACTCGGCCCACTAACAACTAGCGGCAGAATTTCGATGTAAACCCAGGCCAGTGCGGTGGAGGTGCCGGCCAGGGAGACGTTCAGGCGGTTGTTGACGGTGTTGACATCGTCGGGGATGGTCCGTTTGAAGAACCCATACGACAGTTGGTTGGTTGGGATGGTACCCGCGGCATTGACGTTGGCTAGATAGCAGTCGGTGCCGGCCTTGGGTGTGCCGGTTGCGGACCAGTCACTGACGGCGATGAAACCTTGGCCGAGGGTGGCCTGGGCGGTGTACGTCTGGGTGATGATCGCGCCTGAGACGGAACCAGCCTTGCCGTGGGCGCCGACCGGTGAGGCCGCCTCGTTGGTCAGTACCAGCACCTGAAACGCGGCTTGCCGGGACCCGCTGGCCGCGTTGTTGCTGACCGTTACCGTCATCGGTGCCGCGGTAATCACCGGAGCGGTCCAGGCCGCGGCCTGCCCATCGACGGTGGGTGCGTCAGCGCGCGACTGCCAGTCTGAGCGGGTGTAGGTCAGCGGTGTGCCGAGACTGTCAGTGATCGTCGGCTGAGACGGGTTGACCCCGTTGACGGAGTTGCCCGCCCACAAGATGAGCAGCAGCGACCCGGCCGGTGGGGTGAATGAAGCGGTGGTAAGCGCGATGACGGTGCCGTCGGTTTGGGTGACCGCGCCGGGGCCGCTGCCGTCAATGCGCAACCCTGTGTCGGGTGGCCCTTCGTTGGCTGTTCCCAGCCATGGACTCCACACCCCGTTAGGGGCCAAACCCTCACCGGGCGGACGCCACATGACGAACGGCGGTGGGTCCTTCTCGGGATCGTCGCCGACCATCGGGAGGATCTCGATATAGGCCCAGGAGAGGTTGGTTGAGGTTCCGGGCAGGGTCAGGTTCAGAGTGTTCAAACCGCCGATGGAGTCGTCGGCGAAGGTGCGGTGTTCAAACGCGTAGGAGATCTGGTTGGTGGGGATGGTCGCCGACCCGTCCAGTGTGCAACCGGTCCCGGCGGTGTCGGCGCCGAGAGCGTCCCAGTCGCAGGAGACCAGGAACCCTTGCCCACCATCGCCCTGCGCCGTGTAGGACTGGGCAATCGCCGCCGCGGACGCTGACGCGGCGCCACCGTGGGCGCCAACCGGAGTGGTCGGCTCAGCGCCGGTCAGTACCCACACCCGGATAGCGCAGTGTCGCGCGGTGGCGCCGTCGCCGTTGGTCACGGAGACCGTCATCGCCGCGCCGGTTACGACCGGGGCTGTCCAGATCGCGGCTTGACCGTTGATGCCGGTGTCGTTGCGGTTAATCCAGTCGGTACGGGTGTAGGTGAGATGCGTACCGAGGCTGTCGGTGATACTCGGGGCAGCCATGAAGGCAACCGAGTCGTTGCCGCTGAAAGCGACAACCAACAGTGAGTCGTCGGGCGGAGTGAACGAGGCGGTGGTGGCGGTCGGGTTGCCTGTCGCGATGGCCGGGGACGAGATGTCAATGAGCAGGCCCACGGCTCAGCCCCCCGGGCGGGCTAGTGAAGGTTCGTGCCGGCGAGCAGCTTGGCGTTGAACCAGAAGTCCGAGGCCGGTGACTGGGTCGCTGCCGCCCGAGCAATGTCGGAGAGCTTCTTCAGGTCGGTAAACGACGCTCGAATCGTGGTGATCTCACCGCTGCCATAGCCCAGCGAGGTAAGAACCGCGTCAGGCAGAATGGCCGTGTCGTCCAGGTTCGCCTTAAATGCCACACAGGCGTTAAGGGCGTCGCGGAGCCCCACGACCAGACCGCCCATGGTATTGTCAAGTCCGATCTTGGTGATCGGGTAACCGATGGCCACAGCCAACTCCTCCTAGCTGATCAGGACGACGGAAAGGTCGTTACAGGTAAGTGTGTTGCTCGCTGAGCTGGTACCCCACTGAGCGCCCACGGTGAGTGTTTTGACGATCGTGGTGTCGATTGTCACCGTCCGCGCCGCTAAGGTTTCCGGGATCGGCCGCACTGTAAACGCGAGCAAGGAGGTGCCGAGCATGATGTACCCGTCACCGTTGATTGACCCGGATGTGCCAGTCGCCCGGACGCGGCCCCGGTAGTAGAGCCGCCATGGCCAGGACGCCGCGCCAGTGGTCGTCGTGATTGCCGAGGTCGCGGCCAGCGCCACACCCGCAACACCGCCGTAGTAGAAACCCAACAACAACGTGGGTGTGCCCGTGTTAGAGAACAGACCATGGGCACTCAACTCAAGTTCGGTGCCCTCTTCGAGTTGCATCGCCGCGAACTGTTTCTGTGGCGCCCGGGACACGTCGGTGAGCGTGACCGATGTGTTGTACGCCGCCCCGTCGAGGATGTGCAACGGTGGGAGCGGAGCACCCCAATACTGGCGTGGCATGTCAGCTCCTCTTAGCCCGGCAGCGAAACAGTGAAGGTTGAAACCTGATAGGTGCCCTGGCCGGCGAACACTTCCGCCACGTATTTCTGAACGTCACCGTCACCAATGGCGGTAATATCCACGGCCGAGCCGCCCTGAGTGGTAGACACCTCAAACACGTCAGTGGTCAGGCCCGCAGCGATGACGAAGTATTCGGTATCCTCCGACAATCCGGTCGGCAGCGCGGCACCGATAGTCGGCCAAAACAAAACCCGGTCATTGGTGGTCAGGCCATGCGCTGGGCTTTGGATCGTGTTACCGGCCAGGTCGGCGGCAATAACGGCAAATGCTCGTCTCGCCGACGCACCGGCCGGACTCCAGCACTTCTGCGTGCCGGAGGTGAGCGCGTCGTAGACGGCCACGGACCGGACGGTGGTACCGGCCGCGACATCAAACGTCTCGCTCGCGGCAATCGATCTCGCACCAGAGCCAGCGGCATTCCAGGTGAACGGTTGCCGCGCGTACGCCGGGGAGCCACCGGTCAGCTCGTTGCCACCCGCTGGTGGGAAGCCGGTATGCAACGACATATGCGGGGTGGTGTTAAGCCCAGCCGCCACCGCACTGTCAAGCAGCGCATTCTTGCAGAGGTCGGTAATGACGGCAGTCATCGCATCTCCGATCGTGAGCCAGGAAATCTCCGGTAGCACCAGGCGACGACCGGGACATACGTAAAGCGGTATCCGCGAGCCAGGAGCAGCTTCCACAGCTCGTGGTCCTCGAACCGCGCATCCGGGAAACCGCCCACCGCGCGCAGCGCCACCGTTCTCACGCACGCAGTCACGGGGATGAAGTTGCGCACCAGTAGCAGCTCGGCATCGAACCAGGGGTGTGGTTGGGGCTCATCGGCACCGGACAGGTCCCAGGCCGTGTAGACGACGTCGGCCGTTGCCAGGTGCGCGCGCACGGTCGTGAGATAACCGGGGTAAAGCAGGTCGTCGTCGTCGAGGAAAAGAGTCCACTTAGTAGCCACCTGCTGAATCAGTCGGTTGCGTACCGCAACGGGGCCCTTATGCTCGACGTCGAGCTGGACCAGGTGCTTCAGACCGACAGCCTCAACACTGGCGACACATTCATTGAGCAGAGTTTCCCGGCCCGGCACGGTCGGCGTGATGACCGTGATGTCAGGCGAGAGCGCGCGAGACACCTTCGTCCAGGCCGATCTTCGGCACGTAGTGCTCCTGCATCCGCGTGGGGTCACCGACCCGGTACATGACGCCGGTAGGTGCTTCCCGATGCAGCTCGAAGCGCGGGCTATAGCCGACCCGCTCGCAGGCCATGGCCGCCAGGTCCAACATCGACGTGCCGATACCCGTACAGATGTTGACCGGCCCCAGGACGTCGGCCTCGATCACGGCCAGCGACGCCGCGACGACATCATCGACGTGAACCCAGTCCCGTACCTGGATACCGGGCCCCCAGATAACGTACGGGTCCTCCCGGCGCCGGGCCCGGCCCATGAGTGCACCGAACGGCCAACGCTCGTCCTGGTCCTCTCCATAACCGCTGAAGGGCCTTACGACGTGCACGGCCAGTCCGGCTTCACTCGCCGCGACCGCCATCCGTTCCCCGGTCAGCTTCGCCCAGCCGTAGCGCGCGTCGGGCTCCTCAGCGGAGTCGAGCACCACGAGGTCTTCAAGCAGAGACATGGCGGGGTTGCCGGTCTGCGTGTCCACCGGGTAGACCGCCGACGAGGAGAGGTAGAGCACCCGGCCCTGCCCCGTCCGGACCGCCCAGTCGAACATGGACGCATCCAGCGCGACGTTGTAAGGGAACGTAGCCGGTTGCCCCTCGATAGCGGCACGGTGCGGCTCACGGGCGGCAGCGTGTACCACCAGATCAAACTGGGTGTCATTGCGCCGGAACCGGGTGAACGCGTCCTGGACCGAGTCCACATCACACGAGGTCACCCGGTAGCCACGGGAGGCAAGCTCGGTGGCGAAGTGCCGACCGATGAACCCGGCACTGCCGGTTACCAGGGCCTTCATGCCTGCATCCCCAGGATGATCTGGAACTGGTTGACGAGGTCATGACGCAGCACCCGGTAACCCGCCTGTTCGACCAGATCCCGGTAGCCGTTCTGATCCCAGGCCCAAGCGTGGCACTCGTCGTGGTGCTGGTCGTTCTCGGTCCACGGTGAGGACGCGACGATGAACGGGGAGTGCCGGACGATCCAACGCAGCTCAGCGTGCGGGTCGGTGAGATGTTCGAGCACCTCGGTGACCACGGTGGTCACACCGAATACAACCTTGTCCCGGTCGGCACCGAACACGTCCAGGAATTCCGCCCGAACGCCGCGCTCGTCCCACCCGGCCACATTGGCTGGCGCGAAGTCGTAGCCCCAGGCGTCCAGATCCGGGATCAAGGACAGTAGCCCGCCGTCGCCACATCCAAGGTCGGAAACCGATTGTCCGACCATGCGCACGAGCTGTGCCGCGTGCTCCAGCCGAGGTCGATGAACTTCCTGCTCCAGATGCGTGGCACGTTCACGGTGCTCGTGGAACTCGGATGTCGACACGTGCGCCACGTCACCCTGGTAGAGCTTCCACTCGGTCATCGGCATGTCCAGATCTGATAGGCGTACTGGTAGCCAGCCGGACGAAAGTCCAGTGTGTTGTGGATCAGTGGCGTGAACCCGGCGTCCCGGAGTATCTTCTCGACGGCCTCGGCATCCCAGCCCCAGATATGCTCGGGATTCCGGTCATCGGTTTCGCCGTCGGGTGTGGACAGGATCAGGTAATCGGTCTTCTCACGGATCACCGTCAATACCGCGTCCGGGTCGTCAAGGTGCTCGATCGTCTCAGAGCAGATGAACAGATCAGCCTGCCGGCGCGACAAGGTATGGATAGTGGTCTCAATCGGGCCGGTGCGCTCGTAGCCGGGCGCGAGGTCACCGAGGATCAGCCGGGCGCCGTGAGTACGGGCCAGCCGTCGGGCGATGGCGGCGTCCCCGCACGAGAGATCGGCCACAACACCGCGATCACGCAGCATTCGCCCGGCCAGGGTGGTCGTCACGTCGACACGGATCTTGTGATCGATCCACCGCTCGTGCTGGTGGGGTTGAGCGTAGAGGACGGCCAGGTCTTCCGCGGTCGGCATCGGCCGCAAACGCTGGCGCATCACTGGAGGATCTCCTTGAGCCGCGCCACGTCGGTCGACATACGCTCCCGTAGCCACCGCTGGAAGACAGCCCCATCCCGCGCGTACATTCCAGGCGAGTTCACCTCGGCATACCCGACGTCCACGGGCGCCTTGCCGGCGATAGGATGCATATGCTCGATCACGACGTCAGGCAGGTAGCGGATACGCCCCAGTTCCTTACCGAGCACCAGCCAGGCGTTGTCCGCGTACATATGGATCAGCCCCGGCGGAACCATGTAGCCCAGCGTCGTGATGATGTCCGAGGTCATCGCCACCGCGGTGGGGAGCCGCTCCCGTTGCAGGAGGTCGTCACCGTAGACGATGCCGGTACCGAGATCGTGCAGCTCCTTGACGATGAACTGGTCCCAGCCCTTCGTACGCAGCCGGTGGTCGTCTCCAAGGAACCCGATCGCGAAGTGGTCGCGCGCCCGCTCGACGGCGAGCTTGTTGAGCGTGGGCCCCAGCCGCAGCCGCGGTCCGACCTCCAGGCTGACGTCGAGCGCGCGGTACCGGTCCAGCTCGGGGTCATCGTCGTCGACCGCAACGAGCAGTTCCGCCGCTCCACCCGAGGTGACCTGCCAGGACTCCAGCAGGGCAACGATATTGTCCGGACGGCCACGTGAAGGTACGAGCATCAGTAGCTCAGCCATCGACCTCACCGAGCTTCGCCGGTGGGGGTTCCAGAGCCCGCTCGCGCCAATAGGTCTCTTCAGAGAGCCAGACCGGTTTAAGGTGCGTCGTCCGAACACCGGTGTGCACGTGAATCGGGATGTCGAGCGCACCCACCCTCAAGCAGAACGAGAGGTCCTCCCCAACCAGTTGTCCGGTGGTCGTGTTGGGTACTCGGTCGTACCAGATAGGCCCGTACTTATCGGCCACCCGCTCGAACACCGACCGGTGTATCAGCACGCACGCGGCGCCGGTCCCGCCACAACGAACGACCGTGTTCGAGGGATAGTCCCAACGGACAGCAAAGCCCTGCTGGTCACCGTCGTGAGCCCAGTAGAAGACAGTCGGCGTGGCCAGGGTGCGCCAGCCACCTATTCCGTCCGTCTCGACCTCACGCTGGGAGAAGCACAATGCCCCTACCATGGGCCGCTCGATCGGGTCGGCAGCCTGGAACAGCCGATCTACTGTGTCCGGCTCGAAGGCCATGTCGGTATCGACCCAGAACAACCAGTCCGCCCGATCATCTCCAAGGAACTCCTGGATCACCCTGTTGCGGGCCTCCACCAGGCCATCACTGCCGTGCCGCATCGGGATGAGCCCACCGCGCACAATCCGACCATGGTTGGCGATGTCGTACCGGTCGAGCTGCCACATGCTCACGTGCCACGAGTAGGCCACCTGGTTGCCGCAGACATACGCGAGCGCGACGGACTCAGACCGGTCCGGTAGGTCGTCAAGCTCAGGTTGTGGTTGTGGTTGTGCGGGTTGTGGTTGTGGTTCGGGCTGAATCTCTACTGACTCGTCGATTCCCATCGACGCAAGCGATAACGCGTTCAAGCTGATCCTCCGGAATGGTTGACCTCCGGCCCCAGCCGACCATTCCAAGCAGCCGGGGCCGGAGGCGATTACGAACGTCTGACCGCCGCGCGCCTCTCACCTGGCGCCGCACTGGCCATCTCGACGGGTGGGTCCAGCAACTCTGCTGGCGGGACGGAGTACGCCAACCCAAAGCCCGGGTCGGCCGAGAACATATCTGGGTGCGCCGCGACTATCGGATCGTCTGCCGGCCAGTGGGTACCGAACTCCACCACGCCGCCGTAACCACCCGGAATGAACCGCGCCCGTGCGTATACAACCTTCATTTCGCACTGACTCCGAGCTTGGCAAGCTGGTCGTCAATGGCCTCGATCGCGTCCTTAGACGCCTTGACCGCAGCCTCGTCGACCGGCGTCATGAGGGTGGCCACGTTCATCTCGTGGGCCTGGCGCTGCGCGAGCAGGTGATGTACGTCCGGGTCGCCGGAGTCCGACGCCGGAGCCAGCTCGGCAGCCGCCTTGGCTTCAGCCTTAGCCTCAACCTCGGCCTTCTTGATCTCGGCAGCCTCGGCCTTGGCTTCAGCCTTAGCCTCGGCCTTTTCTTCAGCCTTGGTGGTCGCGTCGGACATGAGTGCTCCTTTAAGGGTGTCGAGGAGTCCCGAGCCACAGAGGGGGAAATAGCTCGGGACTCCTCGACGGGGAAGGGGGAGAAGGATCAGGTGTTGACCAACAGCCGGAAGCCGAGGTCGTTGACCGAGTTGCCACCGATACGTGCGTACCCGAACCAGGCGCGCTGGCCGGTCGGCATGTTGGTGGTCACGTCAACCAAGTTCTGGATCAGCTCGACGGTCATGCCGCCGCGCCGGGCCAGGACGTAGTTCTGCCAGTCCCCAACGACGGCCAGACCAGTCGTCGCAGAGGTCGAGGTGGTCGAGTCCGGCATGTACGGGCTCTCGTAGACACCCTTACCGAACAGAATGTCCGCCCATTCCGCCGGAAGGTTCTGCGTGTACGCATGGAACACGTTCGCAGTACCGAGCTGGCGGAACTTGTTGTTGACGTCAACCGACATAAGCCAGTTGGCGCGACGACGGAATTTCTGGGGAAGGGCCGCCCACACCTTGTACGGGTCAGGCGAACCGATGGAGCCAGAAGTCGTCAGCGTGATGCGGACGTTTGTGTTGGCGGACAGGGCCGTGAGGATGCCCCTCGGCTCGTTGGAGCCAGAGCCGCGCGTGAACTTGTCCACGAGCAGCTCGTCGTAACCGGCCGCGAGCAGAGTCGCCATCTCGTCGGCGAAGGACGGGTAGTCCTGGCCAACCTCGATGGAGAAGGGGATCAGACCACGAGCCATGAACACTGTGACAGACGGCTGAGCGAGCACCGGGCTTGCGTCCGTGGCCGTGGCCGCCTCGGCCTGGAACTGCCAGGTGACACCGGCGGACGAGACACCTTTCCAGGCGTTCGTGTTGACGGTGACCTGACGGGCCAGGGTGAGGAACGGGTTGCCCGATTCCTGGGCAGTGAGGATAATAGATGGGTCGATGAATACGGGGATTCCGAATCCACCTGCGGTGGTGACACCTTCGGACATTGCCCGGTATTCCTGGTAGGCGCGAAGGGCGTTACGCTCCTCGTCGTCGAGCAGACCCATCCCGTTGGGATCGGTGACAACCTTCATCCATGCGCTGCGGTAGTGCTCGGTCTCGGTGACCAGCAACCGCTTGGCGATGTCAGAGTCCCGACGGACCTGCTTCTCAACCTGGTCCATCTGCGGAGCGCTGAGCGACGACTTAGCCTCGCGCGTGTCCAGCACCCGAAGTGCCTTGTCACGAGCCTCGGCATGGGTCATACGCCGCACGTTCGAGTACGGGTCGTCATCACGGTGGCCCATGCTGGACAGCGCACGCTCAACCGACTTTGGCCGGCGCTGGAGCACGGACCGGATCTCGTTGTGCTTGTCGAGCATGTCCATGGCCGCGTTGCGGATCTCCATGGCAATGTCGAATGCAGCCTGCTCGGCCTCGTCCAGGATGCGCAGGGAACCACGCTCGTCCTGGTGCAGCTCGCGAAGGTGAGCCTCCGTGATGCTGATGATGTCGCGCAGATCCTCCGGTGTCTTGTTTTGCAGGTCCTCCATGGTCAGGTCGAACCCGCGGTTGCCGTCGTCATCACGAACGGCGGTGCGAGTGGCGGTGCTCACTTAAGAACTCCTTGTAGGCGTAGCAACCGTTCCCTACCGGCTTGAGCCGGATCAGGGTCATGGAAGCGGGCGGTTATGTCTGTGCTGGTTGGCTCCTCTGGCTCCTGCCGTTCGGGGCCGAGTTCACCGCCATCTGTGCTCCATGCACTCGATCGCCCGGTGAAGTCATTAAGGTCCACGGCGAGCCGAACCTCGGCTGCAAGCTCACGGACGAGTGCCGCTCGTTCCTCTTCTGGCATTGCCGCGAGGATCGAGCGGACAGAAACAGTAGTGGCGTCATAGGCCGGGAAAACGACGGGCCCGGCTTCCGGAACATCGGCCCGGATCACATCGCGCTTGTCGACCTGGCCACTGCGACGGGTCCATCGGGACCCCTTGGCGGGGTCGACCATCATCCGCCAGCTCATGCCACGGATGGCGCCCGCGGTAATGGCCTGCCGGACCGGCTCCACGACGGGGTTGTCGAGCAGCTTGCCGCGGACGAAGTAGCCACGACTGTCGGGCTCGAACACCTCATAGACCCCGATCGGCACTGACCCGACACGGGTGTCACGACCATGGTCGAACTGCATTACCGGGAAAGAGCGTCCCAGCGAGTCGTCGAATGCGCCGCGATGGATCTCCTCGTCGAAGTCACCGCCCTGACTGGAAGCGATCCGCGCAACAGCACCGAACACCGCCACGTAGCCCTCCAGCGTGCGCCCATCGCCACCGCGAGAACGTGACTCGAAGTCGAACGCGCGCACGCAGACGTCTGGCACAGTCCGGCGGTACTCCGTGTCATCCCCACATTCGTCGGCGATGCATTCCACGGACCCACAGGTGCAGTTCTTGGGTTTCGCTCTCTTAGACAGCGACTTGGCGCCGGAGAATTGAGCTAGCATGGCAGGAGTCACCCGTCCATCCGCCTTCATGCCGAGGCGTCGTTGTGCTGCTTTGATGGCTTGGGTGGTCTTGGGACCCAACTTCCCGTCGACCTTGAGCTTCTGGCCACGTGAATCGGTAAGACCCAGCCGGTTCAGAGCGGTCTGAAGCTGCTTGACCCGCGCATCGCCACCGGCTGTGCCGTAGCCAGGACCACGCCCGGTGTCCGGGTCATAGGCCATATCACCCTTAGATGACTCAGCCTTCTTGGCTGCGGGCCGACGCGTCGTCGCCTTCTTGGCGGGCGCCTTCTTGGTAGTCTTTTTGGCCGGTGCCTTCTCCGCAGCCTTGGTCTTGAACTGGCCGCCGGTTGGCTGATTCTTGGGGTCACGTTCGTACTTGCTCTCATCAAAGAACCGCAGCGACCGTGACCGCTGGTCGGAGAACTCGATGCCATATTTCTTCCCGGCAGCCTTGATCCGGCCCTTGATCCGGGCCAGCTCGTCGGGCGTGTACTTGGCTGCGTTGGCCGCTTGATTGATGTACGACCAGGCAGCTCGACAATGGTCCTCGGAGTCGAGCGGGTAGCGCTTCTGACCGTCCTTCTGGTAGCCGGGGTCGGCATAGTGGGCTTTCGACGCAGGACCGTAGGGCTCTTTCGAGTCCGCCCGGTGGTCCCAGGTCCGGACAGGCACAGTCATCGTCGGGACAGACGTCATCGCCGCACCACCTCTCGATGTCGTGTGATGCGGGTTGGTGGCGGGGAAGGGAATCGAACCCTTAGTCGCTCGGGATATGAGCCCGGCCAGTTACCGTTACAAGCACCCCGCTCAGCCGGGACCGACTGGATTCTTGCCTTTCTTTTCCCCTGGCCAGATGCCGAAGACCTCTTTGTGCCACTGCGCAGCCATACGCTTTGCGCGCTCGGGGCCTACGTACTTGACAAGATGGTTGTAAAGCGCCGTCCACGGGTGAGGGCTCTTAGCCCATTTAGCGAGACCGGGACCACGGGTCCAGTAGTGGTGGAGCTGATCGTGGCCCGGGGTGACATCCTTGCCGGCCACACGAACGCCAGCCAACCGGAGCGCTCGATCCCGGAGCTGGGGGTCCATAGACATCGCCCACGCCACCCCCCTCAGGGATCACGTGGGCGAGAGAGCCCAAGCCTTCAGTTATGGATCAATCCTCGTCCGGCTCATCGTCTGGCTCATCATCTGGCTCATCCGGTGGCGGGTCCGTGACCAGGGCCGCGTGGATACGGTCGATCTCTTCGTCAGAGGCATCGCCAGGGATCATGGCAACACGCAGCTCAGCCATCCGCCTGCATCCTCTCCGCGATACGGCGAGCCAACTCCTCCGTCGCGTCCTTGCTACCAGACACGGCCAAGAGCCGGATCTGCTCATCAGACAACTCCCAAAGATCCGTATAGACCGGACCCTCCGAGGTGTCGGTGATCACCCGCTTAGCCATGCTTCCATCCATATTCCTTAGCATACGCCTGCGCCGCCACATTGGTTGTCTGGCCCTTGGTCAAGAACCACTCAGCGAACGCCTCCGCGTAACCCTCGGAGTACTCAGTGTTCCCGTAGATCGACAAGTATTTCGCGTTTCGCTGCCAGACTATGTTCTGCCAGGACTCAGCCAATGGGTCCTCATCAGAGTGATCAACCACGTGGCCCCACTCGTGAGTGACAACATATTCACCCAGAGGAACAGAGGTGCGGACCGGCATAAAGTTGCCGAACAGATCGGGGTCGTTCCAATCATCGATCATCCGATCACTCAGTATTATCGAGCCAGTACCCCGAATCGTCGCTCCAGCCGCTTTGCCTACTGCCACACCTGGCGGTCCCGGCATCTCGTGCTGAGGCCGAATGGAGATTCTGAGCGGATCACTGCTGGGATTAGTGGTCTGCAACCGGTCGATGGCGTCAAACAATTCGCCCATCCGGAGTTGGCCAATGGGCCTGTCGCTCCACACAGTAAGATAGTGCGGACCGTTCTCGTAGACCGCTCGGGGGTCAGGAAGGTCGTCCCGCTCGTCCTCAACCATGCGCTTAACGTCTTCGGTGGACAGGCCCGCCCGATGCAAGTAGTCCCGGAGCATCCCGAGAAACTCTTCTTTGACAACGTTGTTGTCAGCCTTTTTCCACTTGCCAGGCTGGTAATCAGAGTCAGACTGCGCCGTCGTCGAAGCAGGGAGCGCAGGAGGTGCCCTGCTCTTAGCCCTCTTTCTCGGCCCCGGCTTCTCGGGTGCAACGTCCGCGAGTAGCCCGACCTCTCCACCCTTACCACCGAGACTAATCTCTGTACCCTCACCGAGGTCGAACATGGCGATCTGATCAAACTCTTGACCGACCCGCTCAGCCTCAGCCCGGTCACTCTGGACGATAGACACGTCGAGCCAGACCCGGTCGACGCCCTCGTCCTCGTCACGCTCGCGCCATGCCCCGAGATAGTGGTTCGGCTTGGACAGAACCTCACGGTTGGCGTCACGGTACTCCTGGATGGAAGCCGGCGTGAAATCGCGCGTCGCGATGACCCGGGACCGGTCCGGATACACGGAGAGCGCAAACCCGGTTGTGGGCTGATCACCGCTCACGGTGTTATAGGTGAAGCCACCCTCCTTGGCACGGTCCCAGAGCTTGTGCATGACCGAGACAGATCCCCAGCGACCGCCGTACCGACTACCCTTCGGGACCCGGGCTTGGCTCGGGTTATATTTCCGTTCCTCGACGATGCCAGCGAGCCAGAGAGTACGGTCACGCACCATCGCCTGTTCCATCGACTTCTTGACACCCGAAAAGCCATCAGCGAACGTCAACAGCTCGTCGATGCCCATATCGACCTTAAGCACGTGAAGATCAAACTCAACACCGGCCGCACGAACAGCGGAGGCAGCAGCCCATCGATGGTGACCGTCCAGGATCGCACCCTCCCGCGAGGCGACCATGACGGTCTCTTCTCTCCACCCCTTGTCACGGATCGCGTCGTAAAGGTAACCGACCTTCTTGCTGTCGAGCTGGTTCTGGGTCATGGTCAACTGCCGGGGATCCATGTCCACCAGCTCTGACTTGACGCCCCGCTCGTTCAGCGCCTTAAGGAACGGCGTTAGTCCAGCCACGTTCTCCGGCAACTGCGGCATCTGGTCCCGGGGGATCTCACGTAAATGCTTCGCATACAGATGCTCGTTCCCGTACCCCCGGACCTCCAGCCCAGCGAGGTTAGCCGACGATTCCTGAGCCAGACGGCGCATCAGCACATCGATCGGGGGAGGTGGAGCATGAGCAGCCCTGCCGGCAATCAGGGCGTCGTGGGTCATACGGGCCCGAAGATCAGCGTTAAACAGCTCTTCAATCTCCGCGCGACTCGCGTCAGGTCGCACCGAGAGCCCTAGCTTCTTTACCGCCCTCTGTAGCTGTTCATGACTGAACCCCGCCAGCGGACTGTCTCCCACCGTATCGCCACTACTTTGGAGCTTATCGTCCCAGATCTTTAGCGCAGCCTTAATCCAAGCCACAAGTGACCGGAACCGGCCCCCGCCCGGAGTATCCTTCAAGTTACGAGGATGCTTAGCCGGATCCCACGCCCGGAACTCGTCCAGAGCCACCAGGAGCGCCTCGACATCCTCATCGGCCCCGACGATGCCGGCAAGCTGAAGCGCCCGATGCCTGACCTTGCCCGAGAAGTCCATCGACGTGAGCGGGAAGGTAGACACCTCCATAAGGAACTGGCGCCTCTTTTTCTCGGCTAACACATCCGCCGAAGGACTGTCCTCGACAACCAGAACGGACCTATTAAGGACATTGAACGCCGACTTAGTGCCACCCTGGGTATCCGGCCTGACGCCAAACTGGGTCGCAAGGTAATCATCGTCAATCTCCATGACGTCAATACCCCTGGCGGCGGCATAGCGACCCTCGTCATAAAGCGTGCCATCCTCGCCCGGGTGGTCATTGATGCGGCGAGCCTCTTCACGCAATGCACGCCACCGTCCGATCCTGGCATCCTTAGGAATCAACGCCCGTACAAGACTGCCCTCTGTGTCATCAGCGTATCCCTGCGCAGTTTCCCTGGCAGTCGAAAAGTAGAACCCGTTCCCGTAGATGCCCGTTCCGAAGTACGCCGGCCCGGTACGGAACTCGTCATTAATGGCAGCCGCGGTCTTGGTCGTTGAGACCGGGCTACCACCAGTCTTTTGACTAGGCGCTGCCCCGAACCCTTTTACGCCACGCCAAACCTCGATGAAGTCCCCGGTTGCCAGCAATCGGTCCATCTCAGCGCTTGGCACAACGGTCGGAGCACCGTCAAATCCCTGCAAGGCACTGATCGCAGCCAACCGGTCGTCAGCGGTCCGACCCGCGTATCGGGACCGAGCACGCCGAACCGTCTGACGAAGCGCCTCGATCTTGGCAGGGTCATGAAGAAGATCCGTACTCTGAGGCTCCTTGTGCGGATGCTGACCGGCCACCAGTTTCTTGCTCAGGAATTGACCGCCACCCGGGCCCCTCAAGATACGGGGATGTAGCGCCGGGTTATACACTCGCCGCACATCAAGCAGCCCAGCAAGCTGCATGGCCCGGTGCCGTTCGGCTGCGGATATACGGAGGCCAGGGTGCGGCATAACCACCCCCTGGCCCAGGAAACAGACCTTTAGAGCTTGTCGAGATCCTGAGGTACGTCGGCTGGGTCGTCCCAAGCCTGACGCGGAAGCCTCTCGGACTCCTCGATCATCTGCCTCACGTCCACGGGCAGGTCGTCCCAGGTGCCCGTATCACCAACTTCTATGTACGCATCCTGGATCTTGCTACGGACGTCAGGGTGCACATCACGGGTACCAAGAACCTCGACCAACCGCTCGTACAGGGGACTAGTCAAGGTCATCAAGTGACTCGGGGACACCGTCTCCGGTGTCAGTGATCACCAGGATCCAGCCCTTCTTCCCGATCGACTCGTCACCGGTCCATAGCCACGGCTGGTCAGGATCCGGTGGCGGCGTGGTGGGCTCACCACCGAGCTTCAGTTCTCTACCTTCTGCCATCATCTACCTCCCCTCTCATCGTCGGTAGCACCGCACGGCTCAAGTCTACTTCGGAGCCTCGTCGAGCGACTTACGGGGAAGCGACACCGTCTGCGCCACGTCCAGAAGCTCGTCAATACCCATGTCAACTCGGAGTGCCGTGACGTTGATGTCCTTGCCGGCCGCACGGGCAGCAGCAGCACCAGCCCAACGGTGATGCCCGTCCAGCACGGCCCCCTCGCGTGAGATGATGAGCGCGCCACCCTCTTGCCATCCGCCCTCGCGCATGAAACCAAACAGCTTCGCAACCTTCGGACCGTTCAGCTCGCTCTGTGTCGCGACGAGAGTTCGCGGGTCAACCTGCTCATAAGTTGTCTTGACGTTCATGTCGGCGAGCTTGAGACGGAACGCCTGCAAGTCCTCAACGGTCGTCGGTAGTTGCGGCATCTCCGATCGGGGAATGTCCCGCAGATGCCGGTCATAGAGGTTCCCATTACCAGGACCGTTCACCTTGAGGTATGAGAGATTGACCGGAGGATCCTGGCCCCTCATGGCCGCCATGAACGCATCGATCTGGCTTCCATCGATACTGGCAAACTCTCCCGAGGACAGCGACCGTAGCGCCTTGCTGATCGCGACATCATCAGGGCCAGGCTTCGCCTTCGGGACCGCCTTCGGGACCGCCTTCGGGGCTATCTCCTGGCCAAACTGGTCCTTCTCTACCGCCACCGACTTGTGCAGTGCCCGGCTCTTCTTCCCGGCTATCGCCTTCTTCAGGCTTTCCTTCTTCCCAGGATCCTTGAACTCAAGGTTATCAACCAGCTTGTCGATGATCGCATCCCGATCGTCCTTACGATCGACCTTCAGACCACGCGCTCTAGCAACCTTTGCCAGTTGCTTTCGGTCAAAGCCATCAAACGGACTGTCCTCACGATTGCCCATGCTTGACATCCAGTCAATGAGCCTCTGTGACAACGACCGGAACCGCCCGCCACCCGGGCCCTTCAAATTGCGAGGATGCTTAGCGGCTTGGGCAGCGGTCCATGCACGCTCCACACCGGCCAGACGAAGCGCTCGATTCCGAGCCGAAGGGGCCTCCTCGATCTCATCGTCCAGGTCTTCGATCTCCTGAAGAGCCCAGAGGAGCGCCGCCGCATCCTCGTCAAGGTCGTCTGAATCGTCAGGAACAGCATTGCGATCCGCAAGCCCGATCAATTGCAACGTCCGATGCCGAAGCTGGGGGTCCATAGACATCGCCCACGCACCCCCTCGGTGACGCGAACTAGGCAGCCGTTTCCTCGGCACCTTCACGCGCTCTTCAACGTTCCGACTAGCAGAAACCTCGTCCAACGCATCAGACAGAGCTTGAGTCTTATCATCGGTGGGCTCACCGTCGGGCCCAGTGTCACCGGCGGACGGGTCATTCGGATCCTCCCCCGGCTTCTGGAGCTGGACGGAGGTCAGACCAGTGTGCACCAGCAGATTGACGTTCTGACCAGCAATCGCAGCGATCGAGGAAACGGCGGTAAAGCCCTCTCGAACGGCCTTAGTGACACCCTCAACCTGAATATTGATGATCTCGGCCGCATCCTTCGCGTCCTCACGAAGCAACGGCATGTCCGTGACGTCGTACCACAGCTCGGCATCCGAGGGAACCCGGACCATCGACACGAGCGCAGCGCAGAGATCTTGCAGCGTCGGGTACACCCAGGTGTCACTAAAGTTGCGACGGGCCTGTCCAAAGTTGCCGGCGTTCAAGCTCGACCCGGCGAGTCCTTCTGAGATTCCCAGCACCGGTGCCGGCACCCGCGACAGGAACGAGATCCGCGTTTCACCGCTACCCACCGTGGATTTGAAGTCGACCTCCTGCATATTGGCGCCCACCACGGTGGCATCGGCGCCGGCAGTCAGGTAAAGGGTCTTGTAAGCGTTCCTAATACCGGCGTGCTGCTCCTCCATCGCACCGACGATCTCATCAAATTGATCTTTCGTCAGCGCCGGAATGCCCTTGACCACAAGATTCGGGGTCGCCGCATTCTGGAAGAACAGAACCTTGTGCTGCGCAGCAATGGTGTCACCCTGAATCTCCCGGATGGCCGGCGTAATCCAGGACATCCCGATACCGGCACCCTCAGGATCAGGCAGCGGCGACCAGTGCGCGACCTCGTGAGGCAGCAAGGTGTAAAGCTCTCCACCGCCAGCCGGCGCCAAGGAAAGTCCCGTCGACACCAACCCACCAGGGCAATAGACATAGCCGAGCAGCTCGCCGTCGAGCGCGTGCGCGGCCATCTCCGGTTCCTGGTCGCTGCCGTACAGGATGGCTACCCAGTCCGGACGCAGCACCCGCAACCGACCCGCGGTCCGGTTGGTGACGAAGGCGTTGCCAGCAAGACCGGCGTGCCATTCCATCCGGGCAACCAGCTCGCCGGTAGTCGCGTTCGGCCACGGGTGCTCCAGCAACGAGAGCGCCCCCGTGCCAAACGTCCGCCGCGGCGTCTTGGGATGACTGGGCGGGTTCCGGAACGTGAAGCGCGTCTGAGAGAGCACCAGCGCCCGCACCATCTCCGCTGCGAATGCTGGCGGGCAGCCCCGTACCGCGGCCATATGCCCCGGCAAGGTCGAGGAGATCTCCTGGACGGCCAGCCGGGAGTAGGTCGTGTTCAGCCCGTACGGGTACTGGTTGCCACCGAACCCGAACATGCCAGAGGCCGGAAACAGATAGTCGCTGACCCACCCGTCGATCGAGTTGCGCGTCTCGCCACGGTGCCGAGCGTTGATGCGGTCAAGAAACGACACGTGGCCGCTGAGCCGAGGCCCAGCCCTCCATGAACGCTGCGGCGATCCAGGTCATAGCGAACCAGGACCCGGCAACGATCCGGTGAGTCAGCCAACCAGCCCCGATGACGAGGGCACCAATCGACGTCAGCACAATGGGCCCAAGACCGCGGGCACGCGTCGTGAGTGCAACCATCAGGCCCCACCTCTCGCGCGCCAGGTCCCGAAGAACGGCTGTACCGGTTCGGCCGGCTCGTGGAGGACCCAGACACCCATGCACAGGGTGATCGCTGCGTCGATGGACCGCTTGCTCTTGCCCTTGCTCAGCGTGAACCCGCGCTCCTGCTCACGCTTCACGGCCGCCTTGATGTGCGCGCCCAGCTCGGGGTCACCGTCATGCACGATCCGCTGATTGACGATGAGATCGAAGGCGAGCCCACACGCCGGCGCCATCCGCTGCGGCGACTGGTCAAAGGAGACCACGAGGATGCCCTCGTCCTCCAGCATCCGACCCGGCAACTCAAAGAATCGGGGGTCGTACACAACACCGCGGAAACCGACACCGTAGGCCAGCGTGCGTACGTGGTTGAACACGTCCAGGTGGTCGATCGGCGCACCGGTCGGAACCCAGATTCGCGACGTGATGGCGAAGCGTTCATCCGGCAGTTGCTCGATCCGGGAGACCGCTACCGAGTCCCGGCGCAACGCCATGTCCACCGAGACCACAAACGGGTTCGACGGACTAGACGTCCAGGTCCCCTCACACTGCACCCACGCGGCGGGGTGGTCCTTGAGCCAGCTCTCCTCGGCTACGTCGACCCACCGGTTGGCGTAATAGCGGATCCACTCATGCGCGGGCCACTCGGGCTTTCCCCAGTCGTCGACCCGGTCTCGCACGTTCCAGAGCACGTCGGCCGCCTGGGAGGCAGCGCGTACCGCGATCTCACGGTCAGCCGGCAGCCGATAGTCGAGCCCGTCGGGCGCCTGGCGCCAGTCGTAGAGGAACCGCGGCGACAACGAGGGATTCCGCACCACGCGCTCACCGAGCTTGCACTTGGCGCCGAGCAAAGAATGGTCGATGTCGAACCCGGCCGTGGACAGGCTGATGATCCGGCCCGAGCCGTGAGGCGTACGCCGCTTGTTGGTGGACTTCCCGATGACGGTGGCGACACGGGCCCGGCGGTCTCCGACGTCGCCCCACTCATGCAACTCATCACGCACGAAAAGCGTCGGCAGACCACCCTCGTTGGTTCCCGCGACCGCGGCGACGCGCTCGATGAGACCTGGCCGACCGTCGGCGAACTTGATCACCGTGTCGTAGACCTCGAAGAACTCACGCAACGGCGACTCACGCACGCTCTGATCTCGGCCACCACAGATCGTAGCCACGGCACTAAACAGGAGATTGGCCTGGTCGAAGCTCGCGGCGGCAATCGGGATGATCGGTGAGGATGGCGCGATCTGTGGCGGGCCGGCGAACTCCAGCACCACGATCGACGCGATGAACTGGGTTTTGCCGTCGCCGGTGGCCGCACCGCGCAGTGCCTCGTCATAGCGCCACTGGTTGCACTCGGGGCAATACTCGTACCAGCGCCAGAGAAAGCGTTGCTGGTCGAGGCGCAACCTGATGGGCTGGCCGAACCAGTCGCCATCGCCACAGATGCAATTGTCGCTGATCCACTGCACCGCGATGTCACCGTGACTGGGCCACAGCTCGTCGGCCGGATTCCAGCCACACGCCGGACAGCCGTCAGCCTTCGATGATTCTCCGCGGGTCGACGATCTCGGCGACGATGGCAGGGCGGTCGCGATCAGCATCGTCGCCACCCCCGTACCGGGCATTCATCTCGGCGAGGCTCTTGCGTTCAGTGATCACCGCAATGCCCAGAGCCGAGCGGTTCAGTGCGCCCATCCCCATCTGCTTCTCGCACGCCTGCACTGCCGAGAGCGCCTTGTAGGCCGTCGCGTAGAGCGGATTCTCGACCGGCTGACCCTGCGAACCGCGCACCGAGGGGTTGAGATCCGCCTCCGTCGACAGACGTAGATAACGATCCATCTCTCGAACCCAGCGCACGAGCACGGCCCGGTCAACCGGCGTCATCACGCAGGCGACAGTGTCTTCCCAGTAGGAGTCCCAGGCCGTCGTCGCTTCTTCGCAAAGACCCTCGGGCGGATCGAATCGTGCCCCGGCGATCGGGACCAGATCCGCGCGACGACCATTGCGTGGATTGACAGCCGTACCGGCCGGCTTCTTGGTCCGCGGCATCCTCACCCTCCATTCACAAGGGGAGGTTATGTCCTATATGGACTCCACGAGGCCCCTGACCTGCGAAAACAGCAGGTGGCAAAAAAAAGGACACAAGGGGCACACTGACCCTCATTTCAACACGCGAAGACTTTTGGAGGGACGGGGTCCTGGGACAAAACGGACATTACGTCCGAACCGTACCCCCCCACCCCTATCGCTCATACATCACATGAAGTGATCACGTTTGCGAGAGTTGCATTGTCTACACAGCACAGACAATGACTGATGTTCATAGCCACCACGAGCCACAGCAT
>Ga0184612_10000009_pt1 | contig 78743 bp, 70 predicted proteins | sample PLM3_60_coex_FD_133163 | JGI IMG/M metagenome (GOLD analysis project Ga0184612, IMG submission 133163) | Groundwater sediment microbial communities from an aquifer in East River, Colorado, USA - PLM3_60_coex | ecosystem: Environmental > Terrestrial > Soil > Riparian zone | place: USA: East... | reverse complement strand
GTTCGTCGCCGCAACCGCCACTCCACGGACGCGCGCGACCCCGTCGCGCACGGGGTGCACGCCATACGTGACGCTACTGAACAAGACCCGCATCATCATCAGCCGTTTTTCAGCGGCCTCCTAGCACCTTGCTAGAACCCGCCCCCTCCGAGCGGCACGACCTGCACGGCCTCGAAGGCAATCAGCGCGCGGTTGTAGGAGATGATCGCGGCCAGTTCGTTGTTCAGCTGAGTAGTCAGATCGCGCTGTGCCTGGATGACCAGGAACGTGTCGGATAAACCGACTGCGAGACGCTTCTCGTACGCCTGAAGGTTCTGTTCCGCGAGCTGGCGGGCCTTCTGCGTGGTTTCGACCCGCTTGAGCGCTGTGGTGACCTGCCTCGCGGCGTCGCGGACCTGCGCGACGATGATCGTTTCGAGGTCGCGAAGATTCGTGGTCTGCTGGTCGCGCTGCAGCCGCGCCTGCGCGAGCCCTGCGTCAGCGGCGCTCGTCCCGAGCGGATAGCTCAGATTGAACACCAGGCTCCACGTCTTGAACTCGTTGGCGAAGACGTCCCTCAGCGAGTCCGCGAAGCTCCTCTGAGACTGCGTCAGAATCGGCGGCGGGATGACGCCCTGCGAATAGTCGAACAACCGCTGCGTGCCGGCCGTGCCGACGACGTTGTAGTTGCCGGTCACATCGAGCGCCGGCAGCTTCTGATTGCGCAGGTACTTCATGCTGATGTCGGTCTGCTCGAGCGCCTTGCGGGCCTGCGCGATATCCGTGCGGTTCGCCAGGGCGTTGGTGATCGCGGCGTCGACGTTCAGCGGTTGCGGCGAAAGTTTTGGCTGCTCGGCCGGTTCCAGCTTCGTCGTCCAGAAGTCAGGCTGCGACGGGTTCATGATGAGCACCCGAAGCCCGTCCTCCGCGGACTGGATCTGGCCTTCGGCCACGATCACCTGTTCCTCGGTGCGCGCCACTTCGGCTTCCGCCTGCACGATGTCGATCGGCGCGATCGTGCCGAGCTTTACCTTCATCTCATTGTTCTTGAGCGAGGTCTGCGCCAGCTCGAGCGACTTCTGCGCGACCTGCAGCTGCCCGATGGCGTTGACCAGGCTGAAGTACGCAATGCGAACATTACGGGATGTCTGCGTCAGCCTCTGCCGGAGCTGAATGTCCGCAATCTCCTGATTTTTCAGGCTAATCGCCAGGTTCTGCCGTACGTTGTCGAAGGTGAAATTCCGCAGCAGCGGCTGCGTGTAGGACGCGGCCAGGGCCGAGTCGAGCTGCGGATTGAAGGGGTTGGTCGGGCTGCTCGACCTCGAGCGCGAAGCGTCGATCCCAAAGGTGTAGCGCCCGCCACCCCACGGCACGAGCTGCTGGACACCGGCATTCGTCCGGAAGCTGTCGTTCGACAGGATATTGCCGCCGCCACTCAGAAAGTCGGTGGGCGGCTGGGTCGCGCTCCGCGTCGTCGTGAGCGACGTCAGATTGAGCCCGTAGGCCGCGCGGGCCTGCGCGACGCCGTAGGTCTCAATCTGTGGACCCAACCGATCGGCCTGGAGACCCAGGTTGTTCTCGAGCGCCATCCTCACGGCCTCGTCCGGCGTGACCTTCAGGACGGTCGGCGCTGCGGAGGCATTAAGAGGCTTCGGCTGAGTCCCTTGAGGGCTGGCCTGCGCCTGTTCGGAAGCGGACACCGCCGGCCCGGAAGCGAACATCCAGAATGCCATCACGCCTGCGGCTGCGACGCGAACACAGGCCGATACTTGGGCTTTCACACGCATTGCTCTCTCTCCAGAAATTAGTGACCAGTAGGGACCGGACTCTCAGAGCTGCAAGAACCGGGCGCGTCGCGGAAAAGGGCGATTTCCCGAGTGTATACTGCTCGTTCGAGCCGCCAACGCCGGCCCGAGCTCTCCCGCTGGGCTTGGTTTCCAAGGATTAGACGTCGATGCGCGCAAATAGTGTTGGTTTCGCGGCAGCTCTCCTGCTGATTGCCGGATCGGTGACCCAAGCTCAGCGAAGTGCAGGCCCCGCGGGCACCAGGAACGGGTCGGGCTCGCCAGTCGACGGTGGTTTCGAGCTCACAGTCGACAGCATCATGCGCGGCTCGGACCTGGTCGGCTATCCGCCAACAGGGCTCCGGTGGGCGGCCGAGTCCCAGAAGCTCTACTTCGACTGGCGCAAGCCCGCCGAGGAGAAAGCTTCCACCTACGTCATCGGCCGTGCGGGGGGGGCGCCCCGCAAGCTGTCCGAGGACGAAGTGAAGAACATCCCGCCGTCGGCCGGCGGGCGCTGGGACAAGGCACGCCGCCGCGTCCTTTGTGTAGACGGCGGCGACATCGTTCTGGTTGACGCGATTTCGGGAGTCCGTCGCCAGGTCACGAAGACTGCCGGCGCAGAGTCCAACCCGCGCTGGGCGCGCAACGACACGCACGTCACCTGGACGCGCGAAGGAAACCTCTTCATCGCTCCGATTGATCCAGGCGCTTCACCACTTCTGACACAGCTGACCGACGTCGCCACGCGGAAGGCCGAGCCGCGGTTGACCGACAGCCAGCGGTTCATCCGCGACGAAGAAGAGAAGCTCATCGACTTTGTCGAGAAACAGAAGGGCGAGCGGAAGAAGGCCGAAGAAGAGCAGAAGAAGACGCGGCCTCCATCGTTCGAACTCGAGGATCGGCAGACGGCTGCAGACTTGATGCTGTCTCCCGACGACACCCACGTGTTCATCGTGATCGCCGAGCGCGCGGTCGGCGTGAAGCCCACCATCGTGCCGAACTACGTGACCGCAACCGGATACACCGAAGACATTCCGGCGAGGTCCAACGTGGGCGATTCACAGGATCGGCGGCTGCTCGCCGTACTGAACCTCAAGACGGGCAAGACCGCCTGGACCGACGCGAGCTTCGCGCCGGTGCCCCCGCCTGCGGACCCCACAGACCCCACAGACGACGAAGATAAGCTCGCGGCCACCGGAGCCGTTGCCCCTGACCGCCGGTCCGCCCGTCGCGCCGGACCAGACATCCGGTGGTCGATGCCAGCCGTGTCCGACGACGGCAAGTACGTGATCGCGTCGGCCCGTTCGGCCGACAACAAGGATCGATGGCACGTTGCGCTCGACCCCGAATCCGGCAAGACCCGCGTCCTCGACCTGCTGCACGACGACGCGTGGGTCAGGGAAGGAGGAGGGTTCGGCGGATCGGCCGTCGAGTTCCTTCCGGACAACAAGCGGATCTGGTTCCTCTCCGAGCGCGATGGCTGGATGCACCTCTACACGCTCGACGCGTCGGTCCCCGAACAGACGGCGGCGGCGAAGCCGGTTCAGCTCACGTCCGGCAAGTGGGAGGTGGCTTCGGCCGAGGTTGCGCGGGACGGCAAGACGTTCTATGTCACGACGAGCGAGGCGCATCCCGGCGAACGGCATCTCTACACGCTGCCAATCGACGGCGGCCCCCGCACGAAGATCACGTCCATGGCCGGCTCGAATCAGGCTGAGGTATCGCCGGACGGCTCGATGCTGGGGCTGGTGTTCTCCTACAGCAACAAACCGCCAGAGGTGTATCTGATGCCGAACGCGCCAGGGGCGCAGGCCACGCAGATCACGAGGACCCCTGTCGACGCCTGGCGATCGTTCAAGTGGATCGATCCGAAGGTGATCACGTTCAAGGCGCGCGACGGCGTCGATGTCTATGCGAGGCTCTTCACACCGGAGATGGCCGGCGCACGGCGCGACGCGACGCGCCCCGGCGTCGTCTTCGTGCACGGCGCCGGCTACCTCCAGAACGCGTACAAGTACTGGTCAACCTATTTCCGCGAGTACATGTTCCACAACCTGCTCGCCTCGCGCGGTTACGTCGTGCTGGACGTCGACTATCGCGCAAGCTCCGGTTACGGCCGCGACTGGCGCACGGCGATCTACCGGCACATGGGCGGGAAGGATCTGGAAGATGTCGTCGACGGGGCGAAGTACCTGACCGCCGCCGAGAAAGTGGATCCGAAGCGGATCGGCGTCTACGGCGGGAGCTACGGCGGATTCATCACGCTCATGGGGATGTTCACGACACCGGACGTCTTCGCCGCGGGCGCGGCGTTGCGGCCCGTCACCGACTGGGCGCACTACAACCACGGCTACACGTCGAACATCCTCAACAATCCGCAGAAGGACGCCGAGGCGTATCGAAGGAGCTCGCCGATCTACTTTGCCGAAGGGCTGAAGGGCGCGCTCCTCATCTGCCACGGCATGGTCGACACCAACGTGCACTTCCAGGACTCGGTACGCCTGGCCCAGCGCCTCATCGAGCTGCGCAAGGAGAACTGGGAGCTCGCGGTGTACCCGGTCGAGAACCACGGTTTCACCGAGGAGACGAGCTGGGCCGACGAGTACAAGCGCATCCTCAAGCTGTTCGACGACAACCTCCGGAGCCGGAACGGGAAGGCGACCAACTAATGGATCAGGACACGGTGCTCGATCTGTTCCGGAAGTCCGGCGCGCTTCTCGAGGGGCACTTCCGCCTGTCGTCGGGCCTGCACAGCGACCGCTATCTTCAGAGCGCGCTCGTGCTCCAGTTTCCGGAGTTCGCTGAGGCGCTCGGTCAGGCTCTGGCGAATCGGACGCGCCACATGCAGCCGACGGTCGTCCTGTCGCCGGCGCTCGGCGGCATCGTGATCGGCCAGGAGGTGGGGCGGGCCCTCGGCGTGCGGTCGATCTTCGCGGAGCGGCAGGACGGGACGCTGGTGCTTCGGCGTGGATTCACGCTCGACGCATCGGACCGCGTGCTCGTCGTCGAAGATGTGATCACGACCGGCGGGTCCACGCGCGAAACGGCGGCCATTGCCGAGTCGTCCGGCGCGCTCGTGACGGGCGCCGCTGCGATCGTCGATCGCGGCTCTGACCCCGCGCGTCTCAATCTTCCGACGCAGTCGCTCGTGCGTCTCGACGTGCCGGCCTACCCGCCCGAGGCGTGTCCGCTCTGTGCCAAAGGGGATCTCATCGTCAAGCCTGGCTCGAGGGCGTCATAGTCACGACGCATTCGGGCAGATTCACCCGTCTACGAGGTTGACGCGGTTGCGGCGCACTCTGAAGCTGACCGTCGAGTACGACGGGACGAACTACGTTGGCTGGCAGCGTCAGGCCGAAGGCGTCTCGATTCAGGCGCTCCTCGAGGAGGCGCTGGGGCCGTTCGAGGGGGGGCCGCTGACGGTGCATGGGGCGGGCCGGACCGACGCGGGGGTCCATGCGCTCGGGCAGGTTGCCAGCGTCCGGACGCGCACCGAGCACGGCGTCGCGACGCTGCAGCGTGCGCTGAACGCCGTGCTGCCAGTCGATGTGCGAATCGTCGCGGTCGAGGACGCGCTCACGGAATTTCACGCGCGCTTCGACGCGGTCTCGAAGACCTACGAGTATCGGATCGCGAACACCCCGTTCGTGTCCGCATTCCAACATCGTTACGTGTGGCACGTGCCGGGCGTGCTCAACGTCGAGGCGATGCGTCAGGGGGCGCAGGCGCTTCTCGGACGCCATGACTTCGCCGCGTTTCAGGCGACAGGCGGAGACGTGCACACGACGGAACGGACCATCCTGTCGATTGCCGTCGAGTCAGATCTTCTTGCGGGGCTCATCATCCGTGTGACGGGCGACGGGTTTCTCCGGCACATGGTCCGCACGATCGCCGGCACGCTGGTGGACGTCGGCCTCGGGCGTTGGCCGGCGAGCCAGGTCGCCGAGATTCTGAGGGGATGCGATCGCGCGCGGGCCGGCCGCGCCGCGCCGGCGTCAGGGCTCTTTCTCGTACGTGTCGACTACCGGTGAGGGTTTGCTTTATAATGCAAAGCAAAGGCGTCGCGCCTTGAATGCCCCCGTAAGACTCTGTATCATCGGGGTTTACTTGCCCCGCTCACACGATGGCGCTCGAAGACTTTCTTTCCGCCCTGACGTCCGGCTCTCCTGAAGAGGCGCTCGCCCGGCAGGTCGACTTCGACCGCCTGCCCCGGCATGTGGCCGTGATCATGGACGGCAACGGCCGGTGGGCCGCGCAGCGCCACCTGCCGCGCGTCGAGGGACATCGAGCGGGCATCGACTCGGTTCGCGACGTCGTCGAGGGGTCCGCACGCCTCGGCATCCAGGTGCTCACGCTCTACGCGTTCTCGGTCGAGAACTGGAAGCGCCCGGCGACGGAAGTGTCGACGCTCATGTCGCTGCTCAAGCGCTACCTGCGTCTCGAACTGAACACGCTGCTTCGCAACAACATTCGATTCCGTGTCATCGGCCGCGAAGAGGAGCTCGCGCGGGACATCCGCGACGAGTTAAAGGCGGCCGAAGCCAAGACGGCGGCCAACACCGGCATGCTCTTCAACATCGCGCTCAACTACGGCGGGCGCGCCGAGATCGTCGAGGCTGCCAAACGGCTGCTGTCGGCACAGATTCGGCCCGAGGAGCTCGACGAGCAGCGGTTCGCCGGATTTCTCTACACCGCCGGTCAACCCGACCCCGACCTCCTGATTCGTACGAGCGGCGAGATGCGGATCAGCAATTTCCTGCTGTGGCAGATTGCCTATGCCGAGATCTGGGTCACCGATACGCTCTGGCCGGATTTCCGGAAGCGCGATCTGCTCGAGGCCGTGCTCGCCTACCAGAAACGCGACCGCCGTTACGGCGGAATCAACAAGCCCGTGGTTGCCGGCCGCTGATGACGCGCGTGCTGAGCGCCACGGTGCTCGCGGCGCTCGTCCTTGGCGTCGTCTGCTTTCTGCCGCCGGCGGCGACGCTGCTCCTCGCCGTGCTCGCCTCGGCCGTCGCCTTCGCCGAGTACGCCGACCTCGCGGCGGCGGTCGGCGCCCGGATTCCCACGGTCCCGAGTGGGGCCGCCGTGGCGGCGGCCTGCGTGGCGGTCGGCGGTGAAGACCTTCCGCTCGAGATCGTGTGTCTCACCGTGCTCATCTGCGTCGGCCTGCTCGCCGTTGCAGGTGGACAGCCCGGGCCCGAGGTCCTGCGGGACGCCGCGGCGTCGCTGTTTCCGGTGCTCTACATCGGCATCCCGCTCGGGACGCTGGCCGCCATCCGGTTGATCGGCGGACGCGACGCCGTTCTGCTGCTGATGGCGACGATTATCGTGAGCGACTCCGCGCAGTACTACACGGGCCGCGCGCTCGGCCGGCGCCGGCTCGCGCCGGCGATCAGCCCGAGCAAGACGGTCGAGGGTGCCGTCGGTGGACTCGTACTCGGTGCCGCCGTGATGACGGTTGGTGGGCTCCTGGTGTTCAGGGGCGTCAACCTCTGGTTGCTGGTGGGCACCTCGGTCGCGGTGGTGGCGCTCGGCATGGTCGGGGACCTGTTCGAGTCGCTCCTGAAGCGCAGTGCCGGGGTGAAGGACTCCTCGACGCTGATTCCCGGCCATGGCGGCGTGCTGGATCGGATCGACAGCTGGTTGTTCGCCGCACCCGTCTTCTACGTCTTCACCAGATACCTGCAGGCGTCATGAAGCGAGTAGCCATCCTCGGATCGACCGGCTCCATCGGGCAGAGCGCGCTCGCCGTCGTGGCGGCGCATCCCGATCGCCTTCAGGTCGTGGCGCTCTCGGCGGGAGAAAACGTTCCGCGATTTGTCGAGCAGGTCGCGCAGTACGCCCCGGATACGGTTGCCATGGCCACGGCAGCAGGGCTCGCCGAGGTCCAGGCCGGCCTCCGGCGTCTGGCCGCTCCGCTCCCCGCGAGAACAGCGTGCGGAGCAGAGGGGTTGATGGCGGTCGCGACGCACCCGGACGCCGACGTCGTGCTCTTCGCTTCTTCAGGGACCGCCGCGCTCGACGCCGTCCTGGCCGCCATCGATTGCGGCAAGACCATCGCGCTCGCGAACAAAGAGATTCTCGTGATGGCCGGCTCGATCGTCATGGATCGCGCCCGCCGGAGAGATGTCGCGGTGCTGCCGGTGGACAGCGAGCACAACGCGATTCACCAGTGCGTGCATGGCCGCGAGGCCCGCGACATCCGCCGGCTCATCCTCACGGCCTCGGGAGGACCGTTTCGGAAGCTCCCTGCCGCCAGGCTGCGGCACGTTTCGCCGGAGGACGCGCTCCGCCACCCGACGTGGAGGATGGGGCCGAAGATCACAATCGACTCGGCCACATTGATGAACAAGGGGCTGGAGGTCATCGAAGCGCACTGGCTGTTCGCCGTCGGGCCCCGCCAGATCGACGTCGTGGTACATCCCCAGTCGATCGTCCATTCGATGATCGAGCTCGTTGACGGCTCGATCATCGCGCAGCTCGGCGTGACCGACATGCGCTTACCAATCCAGTACGCGTTTTCCTATCCCGAGCGGTGGAGCGCCCCGCTCGAGCCGCTCGACCTGACACGGGCCGGCCCCCTCGAGTTCGAGGCTCCGGATACGGCACGCTTTCCCTGCCTCGCACTCGCATTTCACGCGCTCGAGGGGGACGTGGGGCTGCCGATTGTGTTGAACGCGGCCAACGAGGTAGCGGTGGCAGAGTTTCTGCAGTCCCGTCTCGGTTTCTCGTCGATTCCCGACGTCATCGGGCAATCAATGGAGGCGTACGAACGGAATGGTCCAGCCGCGATTTCCGGCCTGGATGACGTGCGCGCCGTTGATCGGTGGGCCCGAGAGTTCGCGCTTCGACGAGCTCAGGGCGACCTGAGCCTGCGTCGAAGGTCGCGGCCGGAATGGCCGGTGAGGTAAAATCAAGCGTGTGACAAGTATTCTGGCTTTCCTTTTTGTACTTGGCGTACTAATTTTCGTCCATGAGCTCGGCCATTTCTTGATGGCGCGGCGGATCGGCGTCCGTGTCCTCACGTTCTCGTTGGGTTTCGGCCCCAAGCTCCTGTCGTGGCGGCGAGGCGACACCGAGTACTGCCTCAGCGCGATTCCCCTCGGCGGCTACGTCAAGATGGCCGGCGAGAGCCCGGAAGACGCGCGGAGCGGGTCGTCGGACGAGTTCCTCTCGAAGTCGAAATGGCAGCGATTCCAGGTGCTCGTGATGGGCCCGGTGATGAACATCGCGCTCGCGATCATCGTGATGGCGCTCGTTCTGCTTCAGGGCGCGAAGCTTCCAGCGTTTGTCGATCACGCCGTCGTTGTCGGCGGATTCGAGGCAGACTCGGTCGCCCAGGCCGCTGGTCTCCAGGTAGGTGATCGCATTATCAGCGTCGAGGACAAGGACGTCCCGACCTGGAAGCAGTTCGAGATTGCGGTCGCCACGCGCGCCAACCGTCCCGTTCGGCTCGTGATCGAGCGCGATGGGAAACGTCTCGAGCGCCAGGTGGTGCCGAAAGCGGTCGACAGGTTCGAGACCGGGTCCATCGGCGTTCTTCCGGTGCTGAACCCACAGATTGCCGAGATCCGCGAAGGCCAGCCGGGGTACGAGGCGGGGCTGCGCGCAGGCGATGTCGTCATTGCCGCCGCGCGCGAGGCGAACCCCTCTTACAAACGGCTGCTCGAATTGATCCGCGCCCACGAAGGAAAACCCCTCACGCTCGAGGTGCGGCGGGGAGACGCGCGCCTGACGGTGACAACCGTGCCTCAACTCATCGACGGGCTGGTGCGCATCGGCGCGATGATCACCGAGGTCGAGGTCAAGACAGTCGAACCGGGTCCTCTCGAGGCCCTCAAGCTCAGTGTGAAACAGAATTGGGAATGGTCTACGCTGATCTTTGAAACCCTGGGCGGCCTCTTCACGCGGCAGACGTCGGTGAAGCAGCTCATGGGTCCTGTCGCGATTGCCGATTTGTCAGGGAGAGCGGCTGAGCAGGCGACCTGGATTCCCCTCTTTACTCTGATGGCGATGATCAGCCTCAACCTCGGGCTGCTCAACCTCATGCCGATTCCGGTGCTCGACGGCGGGCACATCGCAATTCTCGCGCTCGAGGGCGTCTCGCGCCGGGACTTCAGCATGAAGGTCAAGGAAAAGATGCTCCTCGCCGGGTTCGTGCTCCTGCTGACGCTGATGGTGACGGTCATTTACAACGACCTGATGCGCATCCAGTGGATCGAAAGGCTCGTTCCCTGGCGATAACTTCGACAATGCGTCGTGGCGTGTTCGTCCTGCTCTCGCTCATCGCAGGCGTAGCCCTCGTTACGACGACTCTGACTGCACGCGAGCAGGAACGCCCGCCAGACCCCGTCGCCACGTTCTCGATCCTTGGCTACGACCCCGAAACAGGCGAGGTCGGCGGCGCTGTCCAGTCGCGTGTGTTCTCTGTGGGCAACGGCGTCCTCTGGGGAGAAGCCGAGGTCGGCATCGTCGCGACGCAGGCGATCGTCGACGTCAGCTACGGTCCGCAGGCACTGCAGCTCCTGAAGAAAGGTCTCGCGCCCTCCGCCATCGTCAAGACCATCTGGGACGGCGATCCCGATCCGGGGCTCGGGAAGAACCCCTGGCCGAAGGCCGGCCGGCAGTTCGCCGTCATGGACGCCAAGGGGAACTACGCCGCGTTCACGGGCCCCAAGGCGACACCGTGGGCGGGGAACAAAAGCGGGAAGTTCTGCACCGCGCAGGGCAACATCCTCGCGGGCGAGGCGGTCGTCGGCAACATGGTCGACGCGTTCGAAAAGACGCCAGGTCCGCTCTCGCTGAGACTGATGGCTGCGCTCGACGGCGGGCAGGCCGCGGGCGGCGACACGCGGGGCATGCAATCGGCGGCGATGTTGATCGTCAAGAAGAACGGCGGCGTCTGGCTTCACAACGACGTCGTCCTGCGCCTGCAGGTCGACGACAGCACCGAACCGCTCAAAGAGCTGCGCCGCCTCGTCGAGATCCACGCGAAGCGGTTCGGCCCTCGCTAGAAGCTATTCAGGACTTCGTTTTCCGCTTCCCTGGTCAGCGATATCGGGCCAGTTCCGCCTCCGCGGCGACGTAGCCAAACGCGGGCCACTGGCTCGCGTGAATTTCGACAATCATCGCGAAGATCTTGCGCGCCTGGTCGCGCCGGCCGTTGTAGTAGTGCCAGTTGCCCACGCCGTAGCCGATGGTGACCGCATCCAGGCCCCCTGCCGACGATAGCAGCGCCTCCTCGGTGTTGGCGCCTTTGTACAGCATCAGCAGTTTGTGATACGACGCGTTCTCGATGACGTCCATGTCCGCGGAGATTGGCGCGAGCACGGTCGACGCCTCGTCTGCGCGATCGAAGCGGCGGAGCGTCATGTAGAGCCAGTGCGTTGTCGCGACGAGCATGTCCGGGTTCTTCGAGACGCGCAGGCACTCCCGATACGCATCGAGCGCCCGATCGAATTCTCCCTTGAGGTAGTGAGCCAGCCCGAGGTGGTAGTAGATGTTGGAGTTGAGCGAGCTCGTCGGGATGTTCCGTGCGTTCGGCTGCCCGTCGGGTTCGACTTCGTCGGGCCGGCCTTTGACGAGCGTCGCGGCTTTCGACAAGTCGGCAACGGCGCGATCGAGCTCTCGGACCGTGATGGATCGGTGGCCGCGATGGCGGAACAGTCGCGCATCGTCGGGGTGCCGTTCGATTCCTTTCGAGAAGATCGCGATAGCGTCGCGGAAGCGCCCGAGGTACGCCGTGCGTCGGCCGAGCCAGATGACCGCGTCCGCGCTCGCAGGATCCTTGTCGTAGACCGCCTTCGCCGCGTCGAGGTTCGCTTCATTCCGTTGGCGCAACGGCTCGGCCTGAGGAGCCGGCACCAGCGGCTTGCCGAGCAGCGACGTCGCTTCGGGCGGCGCCTGCTGCGCAACTGCCGCCATTACCAGAGAAACGATCGGCACGATCGCAAGTGCTCGCACGTGTCCTCCCACGGTGGCAATTGTACATCTGTGACATCATTCAGCTTTTCCGCATGCTTTCCTCGCTTCGCGATCTCAAACAGGAATTCCCCCCGATGGTCACGCTGGCGATGCCCGTCGTCGTGGCCGAGATCGGATGGGTCGCCATGGGGCTGGTCGACACGCTGATGGTGGGCCCGCTCGGACCCGAAGCCATCGGCGCGGTTGGCATCGGCAGCGCGGTCTTCATGGGCGTCGTGATTTTCGCAATGGGCGTGTTGCTGGGGCTGGACACGCTGGTGTCGCACGCCTACGGCGCAGGCCGCGTCGACGAGTGCCACCGCTGGCTCGTGCACGGTGCGGTGCTGAGCCTGTTCGTCGCGCTGCCTGTCACCATGCTGATGTTCACCCTCTCCAGCCTGTTGGGCGGCTGGGGTCTCGATCCGACCGTTCTCGGACTGGCGCGGCCCTATCTCGATGTTCTGATATGGAGCGTCCTGCCGCTGCTGCTCTATGCGACCTTTCGCCGCTATCTGCAGGGCATGGGCGTCGTGCGGCCGGTCATGGTCGCGCTCGTCATGGCGAACATCACCAACGTCGTCATCAACTGGGTGCTGATCTACGGCAAGCTGGGCGCGCCGGCCATGGGCGTTCGCGGTTCGGCTTGGGCGACCGTCCTCTCGCGTGTGGCGATGGCGGCGTATCTTCTGGTCGTGATCGTACAGCGGGAACGCGGCCGGCGGCCGGGGTTGTTCGAGACGTCGCTCGCGATCGACTCCGCGTGGATGCGCCGCCTGCTCGCGCTCGGCGTGCCAGCCGCGTCGCAAATTACACTCGAGGTCGGTGTGTTTGCGGCGTCGACGGCGCTCGCCGGGCGGCTGGTGCCGATCGCGCTCGCCGCGCACCAGATTGCGATCCATATCGCCGCGTTGAGTTTCATGGTGCCGCTCGGAGTGGCGTCAGCCGGGGCCGTCCGCGTGGGGCACGCGCTCGGGCGCCGCGATGCCGCCGGCGCGGAGCGCGCGGGCTGGACGGCGCTCCTCCTCGGCGCTGGCTTCATGGCTTGCACCGCCGCGGCGTTCGTTCTGATCCCCAGGGCACTCATGAGCGCGTTCACCCGCGACGAAGGCGTCATCCAGTTGGGCGTCTCGCTGCTCGCGGTCGCCGCCATCTTTCAGCTCTTCGACGGCATCCAGGGCGTGGCGACTGGCATCCTGCGGGGCCTGGGCGACACGCGCACGCCGATGCTGTGGAACCTCGTCGCCCACTGGTTCATCGGTCTCCCCAGCGGTTATGCGCTGTGCTTCGCGCTGGGACGTGGCGTGATCGGACTCTGGTGGGGCCTGTCGATTGGCCTCATCATCTGCGGCGTCGCGCTCCTCGTTGTCTGGTCACGGAGAATCCGAGCGCTCGAGAAGCCCGCAACAGACGTGAGCCCTGTTCCGGAGCCGCGAATCTAGGGTTTCCGCGGATATCGTGTCTCGACGTAGTTCTCGACCAGCTCGCGAAACGCCGTCGCGAGCTCGTCATACGTCCCGCGGAGCGTCGTGTGGTGCTGGCCGTCGATGTAGACGGGGCAGTTCGGCGCTTCTCCCGTACCCGGCAGGCTAATCCCGATGCTCGCGGCCTTGGATTCGCCGGGACCGTTGACGACGCACCCCATGACGGCGAGGGTCATCGCTTCGACCCCTTCGTGCTGCGTCTTCCAATACGGCATGCGCTCGCGGATGTAGTCCTGCGTGCGCTCGGCCAGTTCCTGAAACGTCGTGCTGGTCGTGCGACCGCAGCCGGGGCAGGCCGTGACGCTCGGCGCAAACGAGCGCAGCCCGAGCGACTGCAGGAGCTCGCACGCGGCGTAGACCTCGTCGCGACGATCGCCATTCGGCCGGGGCGTCAGCGACACGCGGATCGTGTCGCCGATTCCTTCGTTCAGCAGGACGCCCATCGCCGAGGCAGACCAGATGAGGCCCTTGATCCCCATGCCCGCCTCGGTGAGACCGAGGTGCAGCGGCTGATCCGTCTGCCGCGCAAGGTCTCGGTAGACGGCGATCAGGTCGCGCGGGCGCGACGTCTTGCACGAGATGATGATCTGGTCCTTCCGGAGGCCGGATTCGATCGCCAGTTCCGTCGACTGCAGCGCCGAGAGCACCATGCACTCGTTGATGATCTCCTCGGAGGACCGCCCGAGATCGCGGTCGGTGTTCTCCTGCATCTTCGAGACGACGAGCTCCTGGTTGAGCGAGCCGCCGTTGACGCCGATGCGCACGGGCTTGCCGTTGTCGCGCGCCACGGTGCAGATGGTCGCGAACTGCTCGTCTCGGCGGCGGCCGGTTCCGACGTTGCCGGGGTTGATGCGGTACTTGTCGAGCGCCTCGGCGCAGCCGGGATAGCGGGTCAGCAGCAGATGCCCGTTGTAGTGGAAATCACCGATGAGCGGAGCCGTGACGCCGGCGTCGAGCATGCGCTGCTTGATTTCTGGCACCGCGGCCGCCGCTCCCGGAAGGTTGACCGTGACCCGCACCATCTCGGAGCCGGCCTCCGCCAGCTCGATGCACTGTCGAGCCGTGCCCTGGGCATCCGCGGTGTCGGTCATCGTCATCGACTGGACGACGACCGGTGCACCGCCGCCGACCTGCACCGATCCGACGCGGACCCCGACCGTTCTATGAAGTTTGAGGACTGGCATGTCGATAACCTGTTGATCATAGCAAGTTCTCCGGGTTCCGGTCGGGCTTGGACCCGCCGACGCGACCATGGACATGCTGATTCCCGGCGCTCCTTTTGCAGGGATTAGGAGAACGGGAGCGTTGCCGGAAAAGACGGCCGCGCCGGCTGAAGAGGTGGCGCGCGCGTCTATGAAGTAGGCGTTTCAGGAGACCAGGTGAGGATTCGATGACCCTACAGAGAACAATCGGCGCATTGATCGCCGGAATGACGTTCGTGTTGACGCTTTGCGTGGCGGTGCCTGTCACGGCGCAGACCGCCGTGTCGAGCGCTGACATCCAGCGCTTGCAGGACGAGGTGTACCAGGCAGGTGCCGATGTGTCTCGCTTGAGGACAGCCAACGCGCTCGAGGCGGGCCGGCTGCAGGACGAACTCGATACGCTGCGCGAGGACGTCATCTACCTCAAGGTCAAACTCCGCAAGGAGAACACCGTGAGCCGGGCGGAATACACCCAGCTTCGCGACGAGCTGCAGGATCTTCGGGCGCGCGCTCGCGGGGAGTCTCGCGCGCCAGCGGGTCAGTCGAGCCGCAGCGGAACCGGCGCTGGCGCGAGCGGCGCGCCGATCTACGACGATCGTCCCCGCCCGACCACGACGCGACAGAGCCAGAGCGCCATTCCCGTCGGTCAGGAAATAGACGTTCGCATACAGAGCGAGCTGACGTCAGACAACGCGCAGGTCGAGGATCGGTTCGAAGCGACGACCGTGGTCGACTTGTATCAGGGCGATCGCGTGCTCATCCCCGCTGGTTCGGTGATGCGTGGCCTGGTCACGTCGGTGAATCGAGCGTCGCGCACCGACCGCAAGGGCAGTCTCACGGTGGCCTTCAACCAGATCACCGTTCGCGGCCGCAACTATCCGATGCGTGGCACCGTCACCGAGGCGATCGAGAGCTCCGGCATCAAGGGCGAAGTCGGTCGCATTGGTGCAGGGTCCGCGGTGGGCGCCATCATCGGGGGCATTATCGGCGGCGTGAAAGGCGCGCTGCTCGGCGTGCTGATCGGAGGCGGCGGCACGATGGTGGCCACCGAGGGTAAGGACGTGACGTTGCCGGCTGGAACGATTCTGCGCGTCCGGATGGACACACCACCGGAGATAGACATGGTGACTACGAGTCGGTAGCGGCCGCGGCTCGCATCGCATCACGTGCGGCTGTGATGGTCGCTCTGATCTCGCGTTCGGAGTGAGCGGCGGAGAGAAACCAGGCTTCGAACTGGGACGGTGGCGGGTAGATTCCGCGGTCGAGCATGGCGTGGAAGAACCGGCCGTAGGCCCGAGTGTCGGCCTTCAACGCTGACTGGTAGTCCACGACCGCCTGGCTCGTGAAGAAGGGCGTCAGCATCGACCCGAAGGCGTTCACCTGCAGCGGCACGTCCACGTCTCTCGCGGCCTCGGCAAGGCCTGCTGCCAGCATCGCTCCGAGCTTCGCCAGATTGCGGTACAGCTTCGGTGACAGCTCCTGGAGGGACCACAAGCCAGCCGTCATCGCGAGCGGGTTGCCCGAGAGCGTTCCCGCCTGATATACCGGGCCGGCCGGTGCGACGAGGTCCATGATGTCGGCCCGTCCGCCGTACGCGCCCACGGGCAGGCCTCCCCCAATAATCTTTCCGAGGCACGTCAGGTCCGGCCGAATGCCAGCGACCTGCTGTGCGCCGCCCACGGCCGCGCGGAAGCCGGAAATCACCTCGTCGAAGACCAGGAGCGCGTGCTCGCGATCGCAAAGTGTGCGGAGCCCTTCGAGGAAACCAGGCTTGGGCGGCACGACGCCCATGTTGCCCGCAATCGGTTCGACAAATACCGCCGCGATCTGCTTGGGGTTCTGACTGAAGATCGCCTCGACCGACGACAGGTCGTTGTAGCGGGCGAGAAGCGTGTCGCGCGCCGCTCCCGACGATACGCCGGGGCTGGTCGGCATGCCAAGCGTCATCGCTCCGGATCCGGCCTGCACGAGAAACGCGTCGGCGTGCCCGTGGTAGCAGCCTTCGAACTTCACGATGCGGTCGCACCCGGTCGCCGCGCGCGCGACGCGCACCGCGCTCATCGCCGCCTCGGTGCCCGAGCTGACGAATCGGATCCGCTCCATCGAGGGCATGACCCTCGCCACGCGCTCTGCCAGCCGCGTTTCGAGCTCGGTCGGCGCGCCGAAGCTCGTGCCATTGGCTGCCGCCGCGGCCAGCGCCTTCCGCAGGCCCTTCGGCGCGTGCCCGTGGATGAGCGGGCCCCAGGACATCACGTAGTCGACGTAGGTGTTGCCGTCGACGTCCTCGATGTGTGCCCCCCGCGCGCGCGCCACGAACACCGGCGTTCCGCCGACTGCCTTGAATGCCCGAACGGGGCTGTCGACGCCGCCCGGGAGGATTCTCGACGCCGCGGCGAACAGCTTTTCCGAGCGTGCGTATCTCGATCGTTTTCGCCCCAGCATAGATCGACGAAGATAGCACACGGCCCGCGCGGATGTCGGCTGAGGCTTACTGCGCTGGGCCGACGTGCGTCATTGCTTCGCGGGCGGAGCGGCGGGTTGACGCGAATCGTACACGACGAGGTCGAGCGTGGGCAATTCCTCTACGGCGCTCTCTTTGGTGAGGGCTGACCTGTTGACCAACGCCTGCGCCACGAGCGACCAGCGAGAGAGAATGTCCGCGCGAACACCCTCGAGCGTTCGGTCCAGCGGGGCGCCGACATCCAGGCGGATCTCGCGAATCTCGATGCCGTGGACGGGCAGGTCGCTTTCGGGGGTGCCAGAGAGCCACGCGAGGTATCGCAGCCGATCGTCGGCTGAGGGACCCGAGCGCTGGACGATACTTCCCGCCGGGGTTGAGCCCGCCGGCGCAAGGATGCGTTGGTAATACACGGGCGTCGGACCCGTCGACAGCACGACGAGCCCAGGATGGGCTCCGGTTCCAATTCTGTAGCCGGCCCACGGCGGCAGGCCCGGCGCCCCTCCACTGAACCCACAGCCGATCCCCATGCCTCCGCTCGAGCCAAAGCCTCCTCCGGAGGAGTTGTCCCCGCTCGTGACATACACGTGCACCGCGAGACGCAGCGAACGGATGATGGAACTGGCTAGGCCGAACGTCCTGCGCTGGAGCAGCAGGTGGGCGGCAGCGAACCAGCGATCGTAGTCGTTCGTGCGGAGGACCTCGAAGAGGAAGTCGTCCGCCTCGACGTCGTCTTTGGCGGCGAGACCGGCGAGGATCAACGCCTGCTCGGGCCGGCGGTCGGACACGCTCGTCAGGAGGCTCGACGGAAGGCCTTGCTTCATCTGGATGAGCGCGTCGAGGGCCACGTCGACAGCAGCGATCTCGTTGAGCGAGACGCCCGATACATGCTGCGCGATCACCTGCTGAACGAGTGGAGTGAACTGAGGGAGGTGATCGCGTCCTGCGTACCAGGCTCCCCATGCCTGTTCGCGCGGGTCGGTCGACTGAAGAAGCTTGACGATTGCGGCGTTGGGGTCGACCGGTCGGCTGAAGCCCGGAGTCTGGTTCGTCTGACCGCGGGCATCCACGACCCCGAGTGAGACAATTCCGATCGACAGCAGAACGGCACGCGGGGTCCTTCGAGTGCTATACGCCATGTGCGACCTGAGGGGTTAGACTCCAGTAGTCGCCACATGGCGGTCGAAGAGCCAGCGCACCTCGACGCACGAATCTGTAATCTGGAAGAGGTACATGATCCCCCCGCCAATTCAAGCCGTGGCGCGCCTGCTCGCAATCGCGGCCGCCGTAGTGGGATCTTTGCTGGTGCTCCTGTGGATCGCCCAGCGCCGGATGATCTACTTCCCGTCGGGCGGTGTGCCGGCGCCCGCGCACGTCGGTCTCTCTGGGGTGGAGGTCGTGAGTTTCGCGACCGATGACGGGTTGATGCTGGGCGGGTGGTTCGTGCGCGCCGACCGACCGAGCGAGGGGACCGTGATTGTCTTCAACGGCAACGCGGGGAATCGCGCGTACCGCTCGGACCTGGCCGGCCGCCTGTCGGCGGAAGGCCTCTCAGTGCTTTTGTTCGACTACCGCGGCTACGGCGACAATCCGGGCTCGCCGACTGAAGAGGGGCTTGCGCTCGACGCGCGCGCGGCGAGGCGGTACGTCCTCTCGCGCGCGGACGTCGATGCCAGGCGCGTCGTGTACTTCGGGGAATCACTGGGTTCGGCTGTGGCGGTTCGGCTAGCTGTGGAGCACCCGCCACACGCCGCCATCCTGCGATCGCCCTTCACGTCGTTCGTGGACATGGGGCGGCTCCACTATCCCGCCCTGCCAGTCAGGTGGTTGCTACGCGACCGGTATCCGTCCCTCGATCGCATCGCGCGCATCGGCAGCCCGCTGCTCGTCATCGCCGGCTCGAGCGACACCATCGTCCCCGCCTCCCAGAGCCGGCGGCTGTTCGAGGCCGCACGCGAGCCGAAGCGGCTCGTGATCATCGACGGCGCGGATCACAATGATGAGGCGCTGGGCGCCGGCCCTCAGGTCGTCGCAGCGGTCACAGAGTTCGTGCGGGGCCTGGGTAATCCCTGAAACGAGTTGGTGAACCCGCGTGAACCTCCCGAACCGTTGAAGCTGCTGAACTCCTGATCTGATTCAACCCAGGAGCCTGGCGGCTTCGCGTGCGTAGTAGGTGATGATGATATCGGCGCCCGCGCGGCGGATGGCGGTGAGCGTTTCCATCATCGCGCGGGGCTCGTCGATCCAGCCGTTCCTTGCCGCGGCCTTCAGCATCGCGTACTCGCCGCTCACGTGATACGCCGCCGTCGGCATACCGAACTCCGCCTTCACGCGCGCGATGACGTCCAGGTACGTCATCGCCGGCTTCACCATCACGATGTCCGCCCCTTCCTCGATGTCGAGCGCGACCTCGCGCAGGGCTTCCTCGACGTTGGCAGGATCCATCTGGTGCGAGCGGCGGTCGCCGAACGCCGGCGCCGAGTCGGCGGCCTCGCGAAACGGGCCGTAGAACGCCGAGCAGTACTTGGCCGCATACGACATGATCGCGACCTGCGAGAAGCCGGCACCATCCAGCGCGCGGCGGATGTGCCCGACGCGGCCGTCCATCATGTCCGAGGGCGCGACGATGTCCGCGCCGGCGGCCGCGTGCGACAGCGCCGATCGCGCGAGAAGCTCGACGGTCGCGTCGTTGGCAATCTCGCTCTCTACGAGCAATCCGCAGTGGCCGTGCGACGTGTACTCGCACAGGCACACGTCGGTGACGACGAGCAGGTCCGGCAACTCCTGCTTGAGGGCACGAATGGCGGCCTGTACGGGCGCGTCGGAGTCCCACGCCCCCGAGCCGGTGGCATCCTTGCTCTCCGGCAGCCCGAACAGCAGAACGCCCAGCACGCCATCGGCCTTCGCCGCCGCGGCCTCTTTCACCACTTCGTCGACGGATAGCTGATACACCCCAGGCATCGACGACACTTCGCGTCGCTGGCCCGTGCCCGTGCACACGAACAACGGGTAGAGAAACATGTCCGGGCTGAGCCGTGTCTCGCGCACCATCGCGCGGAGCGCAGGCGATCGTCGCAGCCGCCGCAGCCGGCGCGGGAGGTCGAGCTGGGCGCGATCCGTTGCGCCGGGGGCTGTGGCGGGTGTCGTCGATCGAGTAGACACTGGAGGTTGTCTCAGGACTGCTGTGTTGTCCGTGTTGTCCGTGGCCCGTGCTATCCGTGGCCCTACTTCACTGCTTCCGCGACGGCGACCGTGGCAAAGTGCTCGACTAGCGCGTCGACGAGATCCGGAATCGTGTAGCGCCGCGGCATCACGTTGGTCGCGATGTCGAGTTGCTGCGCCGCTTCGGCCGTCACGGGGCCAATGGAGGCGACGACGGTGGAGCCGAGCAGGTCGACTGCCTGATCGAGGCCAAGCATCGCAACGAAGTTTTTGACAGTCGACGCACTCGTGAACGTCACCGCGTCGATCTGCCGGTCGAGCAGCATGCGGTAGATGTCGTGCCCGCCGTCACGATCGGCGCGCGCCGGCGTCGTGCGATACGCGGCGACATCGAGAACAAAGGCGCCGGCCTCGCGCAGCGCTTCGGCGAGGAGATCGCGGGCAATGTCGGCGCGCGGGAGCAGAAAGCGTTTGCCCTCGAGGTCGCCCGTTGCCTTCAATGCATCGACGACGGCCTCGGCGCGGAACTCGGCCGGCGTCAAGTCGACGCGAATGCCGTATCGGGCGACACGGGAAGCCGTCGACGGCCCGATCGTGCAGATGCGCACGCCTTTCAGCTCGCGCACATCGCTCGTAGCCAGCAGGCGCTCCATGAAGTACTCGACGCCGTTGCCGCTCGTGAACACGATCCAGTCAAACGTGCCGGCCTCCTCGCAGGCGCGGCCGAGCGCAGCGGCATCCTCTGGCGGCGCGATCTGAATCGTCGGCGCAGGAATCGCCTCGGCGCCGCGCTCCTCGAGCATCTCGATGAGCTCGCCGGCCTGCTCGAGCGAACGTGTGACGACGATGCGCTTACCGAAGAGGGGCCGTTCATCGAACCAGCGCAGATGCTGACGCAGCCCCGCCACCGCGCCCACGACAAGCAGCGCCGCTACTCCCTCGCGAGCGCGTGGGGCGATGTCGCCGAGCGTTCCCTGAATGGTCTCCTGCGACGGCAGCGTGCCGTCATAGATGAGCGCCGCGCTCTCCCCGGCGGGGCGGCCGTGAGAGTGGAGGGCGCGGGTGATTGCACCAATCTGACGCGATCCGGCGAAGCACACGAGCGTACCGCCAAGACCGGCCAGCCGCGACCAGTCGACGTCGGGCGGCGTGTCGACTTCGCCCTCGTGCCCCCGGACGAACGTCAGCGTGTCGCCGGCGCCAGGGTATGTCGCGGGAACGCCGGCATAAGCCAGGCACCCTATCGCGGCGGGGATGCCTGGCACGACCTCGAAGGGGATGCCCTGCTCGTGCAGGAAAAGCGCCTCTTTGCCACCGCTGTCGAACACGAACGGGTCGCCCCACTTGAGCCGGACGACGATCCGGCCTTCGCGCGCCTTCTCGGCCAGCAGAAAACAGATCGCGTCCTGGTCGAGCGACTTCGGCGCCGCGGGTCCCACGTCGATCAGCTCCGCGCCAGGCTGTGCCAGTCGCAGCAGACGTCGATGCACGCGATGGTCGTACACCACGACGTCCGCGGCCTGGAGACAGCGCTGACCGCGTACGCTCACGAGCGACGGATCACCGGGGCCGGCGCCGACGATATAGACACACGGAGTATTCATAGCTTCTGCGCTTGCGTAAACTTCCAATCGTTGAGCTCTTTCGTCACGGGCCTACGGCCAACACACGAAGAACACGATGACACGATGCTCACGATGAATTCTTTTTCGTAAGGGGTTATCGTGGCCATCGTGTCATCGTGCTCGTCGTGAATGACGTCCGTACTCTCTTGCTCAACTCCACTGAACTCCACAGTCAGGTCTTCACCTGATCCAGCAACTCACGGGCGCCCTCAGCCTCGAGCGCCGCGGCGAGGCGCTGGCCGAGCTCATCGGGATCGGACGCGGGACCGCTCATCGAGCGGCGCACTGATCGTGTCCCGTCGAGCGACGCCACGACAGCCAGCATCTCGAGCATCCCGTCGCGGTCGCTGGCGACGGCCCCGAGCGGCAGCTGACACCCGCCGCCGAGCGCCGTGACGAGCGCCCGTTCGGCGGCAAGCGCCCGTCCCGCCGCCTCGTCGTGTATCTCCCGCAGCGCGGCGCGGGTGGCCTCATCGTCCGCGCGGATCTCAGTGGCAACAATACCCTGTCCCGGGGCTGGAACGCACTGGTCGACTGGAATCGCGGCCGAGATGCGCTCGCCGAACCCCAGGCGGCGGAGCCCGGCACAGGCGAGCACGAGCGCGTCGAATCCGCCCGTGTCGAGCTTGGCCAGCCGCGTGTCCACGTTGCCGCGGACCGGTGCGAACGTGGCCCATGGGACAAGCCGTGCCAGTTGTGCCACACGCCGAACACTACCTGTACCGATGGTCGCGCCTTGCCCGAGCCGTGCGAGCGCGTCGGACACGGGGACGAGCTCCTGGTGGTGAGGGCTGTGGGGGAGCACCATTCCGTCGCGAGGATCTTCTCGCGGCAGACACGCCGCTACGGCCAGACCCTCCGGCAGCTCGACGGGCAGGTCCTTCGCGCTGTGCACCGCCAGATCCGCATCGCGGCGCAGGAGCGCGTCTTCGAGCTCTTTCACGAACTGGCGCTTGCTGTCGTCAGCACCACGGCCGGCGACGGTGGCGTGCTGCGAGCGATCGCCGGTTGTCGTGATGACGACGATCTCGGTGCGCGCGCCGGCCGCACGAAGACGGTCCGACACGGCGTGCGCCTGCCACAGGGCGAGCCGGCTGCCGCGCGTCGCGATTTTGAACACGCGGGGTGTCGTCAACGGCCCCGCGCTCCAGGGACGAGAGGTTCGTCTCGATCGGCCGGCGTCTCGTCCTCATTGGTCTTGCCTTCGGGGTTGGTCTTGCCATCGGGCGTGACCGGCGTGAGTGCGAACAGCCGGTGAAGCGCTTCCGCGTAGGCGCCGACGAGCGTGTCGTCTCCAACGGTCTTCAGGTGCTCGGTTGGCGTGAGCAGCAGCTTCTCGACCAGCAGGCGCGTCACCTCGTCGACGCGGGCGCGTGCTTCCGGAGCGAGGCCGGCCAGCTTGGGCTCGAGGCGGCTGAGCTCGGCCTGTCGGATGGTCTCGAAGTGCTGACGCAGCGCCACAATCGTCGGAACGATCTCGCGCGACTGGAGCCAGGACGCGAACCGCGCGACCTCCTGATCGACGATTGCTTCGGCGCTCGCGAGCTCCGTGCTCCGCCGCGCCAGGTTCTCGCTGACGGTCGACTGCAGATCGTCCATGTGGTAGAGGAAGACCTGATCCAGATCGCCCACCGCGCTCTCGACATCCCGCGGCAGTGCGATGTCGATGACGAACAGCGGCCGATCGCGTCGCGATCGCATCGCCTCTTCGACGGTCGTCCTGGTGAGCACGGGTTCTGCCGCGCCCGTGGCGGTCACGACGATGTCGGCGGAAGCGAGGGCGGAGCGCAGATGCTGCCACGGCACTGCATGGCCTTCGAGTTGCCGCGCCAGGCTCTCGGCCGACTCCATCGTCCGGCTGGCGATCGTGATCTGCTTGACGCGCTGCGCCCGCAGGTGGATGCCGGTGAGCTCGGCCATCTCGCCCGCGCCGAGGATGAGGACGTTCAGGCCAGAGAGGTTTCCGAAGATCTTTCTGGCGAGCTCCATGGCGGCGTAGCTCACCGAGACGGCGCCTTCGGCCAGTCCGGTTTCGTTCCGGACCCGCTTCCCGACCACGAAGGCGGCGTGGAAGAGCCGATGCGTAACGGTGCCGGTAAAGTGGAGGTCGCTCGCGGCGGCGTAAGCCGTCTTCACCTGGCCGAGGATCTGAGGCTCACCGACGACGAGCGAATCCAGACCCGCCGCGACCCTGAAGAGATGGCGCGCCGCGTCGATGCCGCGATGGCGGTAGAAGTGCTCGGCAAGCCGCGCCGGGTCCAGGCCATGGTATTCGCAGAAGAAGCGGGTGAGGGCATCGGCGACCGCGTCCGAGTCGCCGACGGCGTAGATCTCGGCACGGTTGCACGTGGAGAGCACGACCGCCTCGGGGCTGACGCCGCGCGCGGCGAGCGCGTGGAGGGCCGCGTCGAGCCCCGCCCGTCCGAAGTCGACGGATTCGCGCAACTCCACGGGCGCCGTGCGGTGGCTGAGGCCAACTGCGAGAAGGCGCATCGTTCCCTAGAAATTGTGACTCTTCGTGAGGAAATAACCCACCGGCACGAAGTTCAACAGGACAATCACGAACGCGAGCGCCGAGAGCCATGCCGCGCGTCGTCCGCTCCAGCCGATCGCGCGGCGGGCGAAGAGCGCGAACGAGTACACGGCCCAGCAGATGAGCGCGACGAGGATCTTGGGATCCTGAATCGACATGGCCTGCGCGCGCGGATCGGAAGACGACTGGATCTGCGTGGCCCAGAGGCCACCGACGGCGATGCCCAGCGTCAGAAACAACCAGCCAATCGACACGACACGGCCGTTCATCGCGTCGAGCACTTGCAGCGAAGGCAGACGCGCGTAGAAAAAGCCGAGATGCCTGGCCTTGATCTCATTGAAGAGCAGTACGTAGGTCACGCCGAGCACGCACGCGAGCGCGAAGCTCGCGTACGCGAACAGCATCGAAACGACGTGCAGCGTGAAGAGCGGGCTCTGGAGGAGCGGTGGCCGCGGGCTGGCCACCGGGTCGAGCGCCGGGATCAGGTACAGTGCGACGATCAAGGGCGCCACGAACACGCCCATCGCCCGCTCGTCGGTCGTCAGCTCGATGTAAAGGTACGAGAGGCCGAGCAGCCACACGAATGCCGAGAGCGCGGCGGTCGTGCCGACGAGCGGCGCGTGGCCGACTTGTACCGTCTGCATGCCAATAAGAAACGTGTGGGCGAGTACGCCCCCGCCGAGGATCGCGGTCGCCAGCCGTCCCACACGCCGGTCGCGCCACGCGAAGTGGGTCAGATAGGCAGCAGCCGACGCAGCGTAGAAGACGAGCGGAACGAGGTGCATGACACCTACCGGACGGGGTCCGGTCCGTAGTAACCCTGGCGGGTGCGCGCCGTCAAGCCGGGCTTGGCCACCCGCACGACGACCCGGCGCCAGGCGCCGTTGCGCATCGGGTTCTTCGACGAATAAGCGAGGCTGTACTGGTTGGCGAGCTCGTCGGAGATCTGCTCGTAGATCTTCGGCAGCTCAGACACGGCGAGGACGAAGTACGCCCGCCCGCCCGTTTCCTGCGCGAGCTGCTTGAGCACGAACTCGGCTTCCTTGAACTCGGTGCGGTACGAGCCGGTCGGCCGCAGCCCGATCGCGTAGATGGCGGTTTCCGATCGTTTGGCCAGGTCGAGCACTTCTTCGTACGCCACGAGGCTCGACGTGTCGTCGCCGTCGGAGAGCACGACGATGGCCTGACGGCGGATCTCTTCTGCGGAGGTCGCCTTGGCCCGCTTGAGCTCCTTGAGCGAGACGTAGATGGCGTTGTAGAGCGAGGTCGAGCCGTTGACGTCGGTGCTGCGAATCGCTTTCTCGAGCGCCGCGACGTCGTTCGTAAAGGTCTGCAGGATGCGCGCCTGGCTGTCGAAGTCGATGACCTCCATGACATCCTCGCGACGCATCCGCCGCGCGAAGCCGATCGCCGCTTCCTGCGCGGTCTGGAGGCGCTCGTTCATGCTGGCGCTCGTGTCGAGCAGGACCGCGAGCGCGATGGGCTGCTGCACGCGCGAGAAGAAGGTCATCGCCTGCTTCGCCCCATCCTCGTAGATCTCGAAGTCCGGCTCCGACAGATCGCCGACGTAGCGCGAGCCGTCCATGACGGTCACGCTCAACGAGACGAGGTCGACGCCGCTGCGCAGCCGCGTCTGAGGCTGCTTCTCAGGCGTGGCAGGAGTGGCCGGCGGTTTCGGCTGCTCTACGGGAGGGATGGCGGCCGGAGGCTTCGCCTCCTGGGCGGCGGGCGTGGCCGGCGGCTTTGCTTCCTGTGCGATCGAGACGGCGAGGCAGGCCACAGCGCCCAGGGCGCCGGCGACGACCGCGTGTACGTGGCGGAGGCTGGACATGTCAGCGGCCTGGCAGACGCTTCGGCGCCCTTACGGTCAGGCCGGGCTTGCTGACCGATACGTCAATTTTCTGGGGCGGAATCAGCGTCTCCGGCCGCGAGTACGACACAACATACTGGTTCGTCAACTCATCGGCCAGCTGCGCGAGACGGTCGGCCAGCCCGCTCTCGGCCAGGACCTGATCGCGCCGTCCGCCGCTCAACGAGGTGCCCTCAGCAATGACGATGTTGCGGTTGCGCATCTCGTCGCTGTCCGAAGACGCCGGAGAGCCAATCGCGAGGACGTGCAGCGTGGCGCCGCTTCGCTTCAGCGCCTCGAGTACCTTCACATAGTAGAGATTGCTGAACTCGACGCCGTTCTCGACCGCGATGACCACGATCGCCGGACGCTTCGCCTCGCGTTTCGCGAGCCCGTCGGACAGCTCCACCAACGCCTCGAGCAAGTACGCCCCGGCGCCGGACCTGGCAAACAGCCGCTGGACGCCCTTCTGGAGCAGAACTGTACTGTCCGTGTACTCCACGAGCGGCGTCGGGCGCTCGCCGTAGGTCGACAGGGCGATCTGTGCTTTCCCGTCGAGCTTCTTGACGAAGCCCGTCAGCCCGTCCCGGATGAACTGGATAGCCGTCGTGGAGGCCTGGCTGTCGTCGACCGTGACCGCGAGGGTCAGCGGTTCGGTGGCGGGGCCGGCGTTGAGCACCTCGCGCGCCACGTTGTCTTCGCGCACCACGAAGTCTGCGGCGGTCAACCCCGAGACCGGCTTGCCGCTGCCGTCGAGGACGCTGACGTAGACCTCACGCGTGCGACGTTCGCTCGGCGGTCGCTGAGGTGTCTGCGAGTCCGGCAACAGAATCGAGAACGCCAGAGCTGCGGGAAGGCTGAGCGCCGCGAAAGAGTGCGCCATACCGGCAGTATAGGCCGCGCTTCAACGGAGCGTCAAGAAACGGAGGGCAAAAACCACCGTGAAATAAGCGTGTTTTGCGCGAAAGGCTCTTGAGATATCGAGTAGCTCGGAATAGGGTTGAAGAACGTGGAAAGCCATCTCCTGTCGATCGTGGCGCTGGTCCCTGTCGCCGGCGCATTGGCGCTCCTTGCCGTCGGTCGTGCGTTGCGGGGCCGTGACCGACTGCTCCGGGCGATCGCGTGCGCCGTGACGGCGGTCAGCTTCGCCGCATCGTTGCCGCTCTGGTTCCGATTCCAGGTGCGGGGCGCGGAGTGGCAGTTCACCGAACGGCTGGAGGTGCTGCCGTCGATCGGCGCGAGCTACGCCGTCGGCATCGACGGCCTGAGCCTGCTGCTCATCCTGTTGACGACCTTTCTGAGCTTCATCGCCGTTCTGGCGCCGTGGGCGGCGGTTACCACGCGGGTGAAGGAGTATTACATCGCCATCCTCCTCCTCGAGGCAGCCATGCTCGGCGTGTTCATGGCGCTCGATCTCCTGCTCTTCTGTCTGTGCTGGGTGCTCGCCGCGGCATCTATGTGTTTCTTGATAGGTATGCCGGCCGGCGGCCGGACCCGTACCACCCTTCGCATCGGCGTCATCGCGCTCCTGCCGGGCCTCGTGATTCTGTTCGGCGTGCTCGCCCTCTATGTCCAGGGCTACACGCTCACCGGCGCGCGGACCTTCGACCTCCGGACGTTCCAGCATCTCTCGCTGCCCTTGGCTGTACAGCGGTGGGTGTTCCTCGCGTTTCTTGTGGGGTTTGGCGCAGGGTTGCTGGGCGTGTTCCGCTGGTGGCTGGCGGTCGCGGCCAACGGGCGAGCGGTGGCCGTGGCAGTTCTGCTCGCCGCCGTTTTCGTGAAGATGGGCACCTACGCGTTTCTCCGATTGAGCCTGCCGCTCCTGCCAGAGGCGTCGCGCGCTCTCGCGCCGGCGATTGTCGCGCTCTCGGCGATCGGCATCCTGTACGGTGCGGTGGCCGCCTTTGCGCAGACCAACTGGACGCGCGTGCTTGCCTATGCGAGCCTCAGCCACCTCTGCCTGGTGACGCTCGGCGCGTTCGCGCTGACGCCCGACGCGCTGACCGGCAGTGCCGTCCACCAGATCAATCACGGGGTTTCGATCGCCGCGCTCCTCCTTCTTGCGGGCCTGGTGGCTGACCGTGGGACTGCCACCGGGCAGGCGGCCGCGATCGACGAGTACGGCGGCCTGCTGAACGCGATGCCCATCGTCGCCGCGGTGTGGCTGCTGATGACGTTATCGCTCGTCGGCGTCCCGAAGCTGAGTGGCTTCGCCGGCACTCGCCTGATCGTCGAAGGCATCTGGCCGGTCAGCACAGTCTGGTCGGTCGTGGCCATGATCGGGATGGTCCTCAGCGGCGTGACGTTGTTGTGGCTGTTCTCGCGAACGATGCTGGGCGAGCTGAGGAGTCCCGCGAGTGGGGTGCTGAAGGACCTCCGCTTCGGCGAAGCGGTCGTATTCGTGCCGCTCGTGCTGTTTGCCGTCTGGGTTGGTCTCTCGCCCGCGCCGCTCCTGGCAAGGGTCGAAACGTCCGTCGCGCGTGTCGTGATGCGGGTCAGCCCGCAGTTCGCGCCGGAAGTGGCCGATTGTCTGACCCAGCTCCCGCCGACACCGGCTGAGACAGGCCTGCCTGCCGGGGTGGTGATCGCGGCGCCATGCGCAGATGGGACCGGGAATCCGACGGCACCACCTCAAGCACCGAAACACTGACCGATGTAGTCCGGAATGATTGACCTGCTGCTGCTCCTGATGGCCGTCATCTGGGGCACGAACTATTCGATCGTCAAGTCCGCCTTCAATGAAGTCGGTCCCCACGCGTTCAACGCAGCGCGAATGGTCATCGCTTCGACAGTGTTTCTCATGGTTATCGGCGTTCTGCGGGTCAGGCGATGGTCGACGGCCGTGGCGTCGCCGCGCGGCGTCGACAGCATCTTCCGGACGCCCACGCAACTGACTGCGCGCGATGGGCTCGAGCTCGTCGCGCTCGGCCTGGTCGGGCACTTTCTCTATCAGTACTTCTTCATCGGTGGCCTGGCCCTCACGACCGTCGCCAACAGCTCGTTGATGCTCGCGGCGACGCCAGTCGTGATTGCACTCATCAGCGCCGTGCTCGGCCAGGAGCGTGTCGGCGCACGACACTGGGCTGGCGCAGCCCTCTCCCTGCTCGGCATCTACATTGTCGTGGGTCGCGGCGTGGATCTCGGTGGGCAGGGCCTCACGGGTGATTTGATGATGGTGGCGGCCGTGCTGTGCTGGGCGGTCTACACACTGGGCTCGCGCCGTCTGATCTCGCGTCACTCGCCGGTAGGGGTGACCGGGCTGTCGATGGCGATTGGCACCCTGATATACGTGCCCGTCATGTGGTCTCACGTGCGAGCCGTCGCCTGGGGCGATCTGAGGTGGCGCACGTGGATCTCGATCCTGTACTCCTCGATCTTCGCGCTCGGCGTCGCGTACACGATCTGGTACGCCGCCGTCCGCCAGATCGGCAGCGCGAGGACATCGGTCTACTCGAACGTCATCCCGATTGTCGCGATGGCCACCGCGGTCGTCTTCCTCGGCGAGCCGCTCCGCCTGACGAACCTTGTCGGCGCGACGGCGGTCCTTGTCGGCGTCGCCCTGACCCGGACCGCCCCACAGGCCGCACCGGCGGAGCCTTGCGAACCGTAGGCCGGGATGGTTCAGGGACCAGGGATCAGGGATCCAGGGAGCCGGGATCACCCCAGCCGTCGTGGAAGCCAGGAACCCCTGGACCCCTGATCCCTGAACCCAGAACCACCAGCCCCGTTCCTGCTAAGATCGCAGGGAATGTCGCACCACTTCGCGCAACATGCCCTGGCGCTGAAGGTCGAGCTGAGCCAGGCGATCCCTCGCGAGGAATTGCGCGCGTTCCATCGAAAGTCGGCGGTCCGGCATTTCATCGTGGCGATCCGGCAGTTCGCGATCCTCGGGCTGGCGAGCTGGGGCCTCATCCGGTTCGAGCACCCGCTCGTCTGGATTCCGCTGGCGTTCGTCCAGGGTTTCACGATCTTCAACTTCACGATCCTGCTGCACGAGGTATTGCACCACAACGTCTTCGAGCGCACGAGGCCGTTGGCGACTCGCATGCTCGGCCTGCTCTATGCCACGCCGAGCGGGATTTCGGCGAGCCAGTTCACCCGGTGGCATCTCGATCACCACGCCGAGCTCGGGTCCGACGAGGACGATCCGAAGCGACATCACCTGTCGCCGAAGGTGAACGCGCGCTGGTACAAATTGCTCTATGCGACGCCGGCGCTTTTTCCGATCTATTTCCGAGCGGCCCGGCGCGAAACGGCGACGTATCCCGTCGAGCTGCAGCGGACGATTGCAGCCGAACGGAAAGTCTCGATCGCTGCGCACCTGCTGGCAATCGCCCTGCTCTGGTATGCCTTCGGCTTCTACGCGGCGCTCCGTACGAGCATCATTCCGGTGTTCTTCATCTTCCCGATCGCGTTCACGCTGAACCGCCTCGGACAGCACTACGATATCGATCCAACCGACCCGGCGAAGTGGGGCACGCTGATGAAGGGCCACTGGTTCTGGGACTTCGTGTACCTGAACTCGAACTACCATCTCGAGCACCACTATTTTCCGGGCGTGCCGTTCTATAGGTTGCCCGCGCTGCAGCGCGCCCTGACGCCCTTCTTCGAGCGCAAGCAGATGCGGTGGATGACTTACGGCCGGCTCGTGTACGGATGGCTCGTCGAGAATCGGGCTCCACATACCGACTGGAGCCGGCCGAGCTCCAGCGAGAACCGACCGGTGACCGCGCCGACGCCGCACTCACGCTGACCACATGGGCGTCATCCGTGCAGCGATGCCGACGGCGGATTGAGCCCTTTTTCAGAAAAGGATCGACGTGTGACAACCACGATCCGTACCACGCTCTCTGACGCCGAGGTCATCGATCTCTGCCGGAAGCACACGCTTTTCGAATGGTCGGCGCAGGGTTCAGTCGACCCCATCGCGATGGCGAGCGCAAAGGGCGTGTACTTCTGGACTCCCGACGGCAAGCGCTATCTCGACTTCAACAGCCAGCTGATGTGCGTCAACGCCGGACATGGAGACGAGCGCATCGTCTCGGCGATTCAGGTGCAGGCCGCCACGATGGCCTACGCGAACCCCTTCATGGCGACCGAGGTGCGGGGGAGGCTCGGCGCGAAGCTCGCACAGCTCGCGCCTGGCGACATCGACGTGTTCTTCTTCACCAACGGCGGAGCGGACGCCAACGAGAACGCGATCAAGCTGGCCCGCGCGTATACCGGCCGCCACAAGATCCTCGCGCGCTACCGTTCGTACCACGGCGGCACGCACGGCGCGATCGCGCTGACCGGCGATCCCCGGCGCTGGAGCACGGAACCGGGCATGCCCGGCGTCGTGCACGTCCTCGACCCGTATCACGGGATGGCCCGCGGCTGGGACACCGCGGCCGAGTCGCTCGCAATGCTCGAAGAGATCATCCAGCTCGAGGGCCCGCAGACCATCGCGGCATTCTTCCTCGAAACAGTCAGCGGTACGAACGGCGTGCTGGTGCCGCCTGACGGATATCTCGAGGGCGTGCGGGCCCTCTGCACGAAGCACGGGATCCTGATGGTCTGCGACGAGGTCATGGCGGGATTCGGTCGGACAGGAGAGTGGTTTGCCGTCAACCACTGGAACGTCGTGCCAGACATCATCACTCTGGCCAAAGGGCTGACGAGCGCGTATGTGGCGATGGGGGCCGTCGGCGTGAGGCAACCCATTGCCGATCACTTCCGCGACAAGGTCTTCCAGGGAGGGCTCACGTACAACAGCCACCCGCTCGGCTGCGCCGCCGCCCTCGCGACCCTGCGGGTCTACGAAGAAGACGATCTGATTGGCAACGCCAGACGCCTGGGTCCGGTCATGGCGCGGCTGCTGGACGACCTGGCCCGGAAGCACGCGAGCATCGGTGCACACCGATCGATCGGCCTCTTCGGTCTCGTCGAGCTGGTGAAGGATCCACAGACCAAAGAGCCGCTCGCACCGTTCGGACAGACCACACCCGCAACCAGACGTCTGACGAAGCTGTTGAGGGACGAAGGGCTGTACACGTTCGTGCGGTGGCACACGTTCTTCACGAATCCGCCGTTGTGCATTACCGAAGCGCAGCTCCGAGAGGGGTTCGCGATGATCGACCGCGCGCTGACGAGGTTGGCCTCAGAAAAAGCAGAGGGCTGAAGACCAACGGTCTCCAGCCCTCCGCCAGCTTCCTTCGCACTTCAAACTTCCTTCAGACGTCTGACTTCGGACTTCCCCGTTTCGGACTTCGCATTTCAGACGTCAGACTCTCATTTCTTTTCTTTCATAGGCACGGTCCAGAGATAGACCGTGCGGCCCGCCGATTCCATCGTCTTTTCTGGCGGATACTTGTCGCCCATCGAAAAGGTCTGCGACACGATTCGGGTCCCTGGCTTGAGCTCCTTGTTGAGCTTTGGGATGAGCTTTTCGTTGAGCGACTGCAGCAGATACAGCGTTACGACCGTCGCTTGGCTGATGTTGGCAGTGAAGAGATCTTCGTTGAGGATCTTCACCTTGTCGGTGACGCCGGCCTTCGAGACACGCTCGTTGGCTTCCTTTACCCGGACCGGATTGATGTCGATTCCGACCGCCCGCGCACCGAAATCCTTCGCTGCGGCCGTCACGATCATCCCATCACCGCAGCCCAGGTCGTACACGACGTCCTTGGCCGTCACGCCCGCCAGCTTCAGCATCGTGTCGACGACTTCCGCCGGCGTGGGCACGAAGATGACGTCGGGTTCCCTCAAGGCCGGCGCCGTCTGTGCGATGGCCGGCGTCGCCACGACCAGGCCGGCGACAGCAAACAAGATTGCACACACTATGGATCGAACTCGCATTAGCATCGACTCCTCTCTCTCGTCTCTCGCAGTGCGGTCCTAGGTTATACCTCAATACCCCATTTCACGCTGAATCCCGCGGACGATGCGGTCGAGCTCGTCGACCAGCAGCCCACCCCCCGCCTCGCGGTAGGCACGGACCAGCGACTCGTAATACGCCAGCACATCGTCGGGTGTTGCCTTGAAGCGTACCCAGACGCGCTCGCCGCTGTTGCGCAGGTCGCGGAGGATGGCATACGAGTTGTGGACCTTGTCGGCCGCCGACACCCTCAGGCTGGGACCGGACAACCGCCTGGCGTGCTGGATGTACGCCTGCTTGCGCTCGAGCCACGGTTCCTTGGGCTGGGACCAGGAGTCGGTGCAGTCCTCGACGATGCGGGCCACGGCGTCGCCGAAGCGTGTCCGGATGTCCTCGAGGCGCTCCCGTCCGCCATGATCCTCGGCCGCGTCGTGCAGCAGGGCCGCGATCGCTTCGTCTTCGTTTCCCCCGTCGTCGAGCACGATAGACACGACACCCATCAGGTGTCCTACATACGGTGCGCCCGTGCCCTTGCGTGTTTGCGCGCGATGGACTTCGTGCGCGTACCTGAAGGCGTCGTCGAATCGGCTGGTGAGCTTCGTCATGCGCGCGCGAACCTGCACGGCCTTGCACAATCCGCGCAGACCTTGTAGAAAGGCTCAGGCCGTGACTCTTTCCGACCCTGCCGTGCCAGTGTATGCCACTCTGGATGCGCTCGGCATCACCTACGAGAAGTACACCCATCCGCCGGTCTTCACCGCCGAGGAGGCTGACGAGCATTGGGCACCGATCCCGGCCAGGCGGGTCAAGAACCTGTTTCTCCGGAACAAGAAGGGGGACCGTCACTATCTCGTGATCCTGGAGGTGTCCAGGCAGGCGGACTTGCGACAGATCGTGAAAATCGTGGGTGACGATCGCCTGAGCTTTGCGTCTCCCGAGCGGCTCATGTCGAAGCTTGGCATTACGCCGGGGTCGGTGTCGCCGTTCGGGTTGATCCACGACACGGCACACGCGGTGCGCGTGATTATCGACGCCGAGCTGCGCTCGGCCAGCCGCTTGATCTTTCACCCCAACATCAACACCGCGAGCGTAGCGATCAGCGTGGCGGACCTGGAGCGGTTCCTGGCGGCGGTGGGGAACCCGGTTCGCTGGGTGAGGGTCTTCTGACCGCGATTTCCTAGACTTTCCGAAGTTCGTGAAGTTTTTCACAAAGCCTGCTATGATGTGGCGTAATTAAGCGGTCTGGACCAAATGGCAAAGCAGAGCCGGCCGTTTTCGTTTTCCAGGTCGGCAAAATCCCTGCAGGACAACGTGACGCGGTCCGGGCCGGCCGCGTCGGCCAGCTATACCCTAATCGGCGCGATCCTCCTGCTCGGCGGTATCGGGTACGCCGTCGACGCGTGGCAGGGGACTGCGCCCTGGGGTCTGTTCGTCGGGCTCATGGCGGGTATCGTTGTCGGGTTTTACGAGCTTGTGAAAACGATCTGGCACAAATGACGATGCAGGCGCTCGCCACGAGACCTGTGGCCTGGATGATCGGCGGGAGCGTGGCGTCGTGCCTGGCAGCGATCATGGTGTCGATCGTTGCGAAAGGCTCCAGCGTGATCCCCGAGCTCGTGCTCGGCATGGCGGGCCCGCTCGCGAGCGCGGTGGTGAGCTGGCAGGTGCTCGAACGGACGCACGCCTCGGCGCCCGAGCGTCTCTCCACGACGATGATCGTGGCCTTCGGGGTCAAGATGCTGCTGTTTGGCGTTTACGTCGTCGTGATACTCGGGGTACTGGCGCTGCGTCCAAAGCCATTCATGGTGAGCTTCACGAGTTACTATGTTGCGCTCCATGTCGTCGAAGCGATGTTTCTGAGGCGGCTGCTGGCGGGCGGCATGCGGCCATCCGCCTGGCCGGGAGACGGTCGAATCTCGTGATCCGGGGATCGGCGAGGGGAGGCGTCGGAGCCCGCAAGGCATCCATCGGTCGTTGATCCACGGGCTGGAGCGTTCAGCGTCATTGTCGAGCACCACGATGTTTCAACCGCACGAAGCCGAACACGTTGCGACGAAGGCCGCCAGCGAGGGGTTCAATGCCGGCGAGACCATCATTTCGCACGTCGCGAACAGCGGTATCGATCACCCGCTGATTCACCTGCCGAAAGTGTTCGGCATCGACTTCTCCGTTACGAAGCACGTGTTCATGGTGTGGCTCGTGTCGGCGCTGCTCTTCGTGATCGTCACATGGGTCGTGCGGCGCTATATTCGCCACGAGCAGGACCAGCCGGTGCCGCGAGGGTTCATGAACGCCCTCGAAGCGGTCGTCGAGTTCATCCGCGACTCTATCGTGCAGCCCAACGTCGGGAACAAGTGGGTGCGTACGTGGACGCCGCTGCTGCTCACGCTCTTCCTGTTCATCCTCGCGGCGAACCTGGTTGGGCTCGTCCCCGCGTTCGATGTCCTCGCGCTCATCAATCACACGGTGCTGCACCCGCCCGCGGAGTCGTTCCTCACGAAGATCACGCACGGCGGCACCACCGCCACCGGGAACTTCAACGTCACCGCAGCGCTTGCCACCATCACGTTCCTGTCGATCATCGTCGCCGGCGTGCGCGCGCATGGATTCGTGCAGCACTGGAAGAACATGGTGCCGACCGGGCTGCCGTGGCCGATCTACTTCCTGTTGATCCCGATCGAGATCATGGGCATGTTCGTCCGGCCGTTTGCGCTGACGATGCGGCTTGCGGCCAACATGACCGGCGGCCACATTGCGATTCTGGCAATCCTGTCGTTCGTGTTCATCTTCACGGAGCTTTTCGGCCGCGCGGTCGCAGGGATCGGCGTCGGCCTGGTGCTCTCGTTGCCGCTCGCCGTGGGTATCTCCGGACTCGAAATCATCGTGATCCTCGTGCAGGCGTACGTGTTCACTCTACTCACAGCCGTGTTCATCGGCATGGCGATCCACGCTCATCACTGAGCCAATCTGACGGAGGAAAAGACGTATGGAAGGTAATGCAATCGCATTCATGGGCGCCGGGCTCGGCCTGGGCTTCATCGTGATCGGTGCGGGACTCGGCATCGGGAAACTTGCGGCGGGCGCGGCCGAAGCGATCGGGCGTCAGCCGAGCGCGGCGGCGCAGATCACCGGTGCTGTCAACCTCCCGCTGTTCCTGCTCGAAGGCGTCGCGATCCTCGCCGAGGTGTTCGCGCTGCTGATCGTGCTGCTGAAGTAGGTCGGTGCTTCCACTCCGAAAGGACGTTGCGCGATGAATAACCCGCTGGTCCAGCCCGATCCGGGGCTCTACATCTGGACCATCGTGACGTTTCTGCTGCTGGTGGCGCTCCTCGGCAAGTTCGCGTGGCGCCCGCTGCTCGACGCGCTCGATCGTCGCCAGGAAGCGATCCGCAAGTCGCTCGACGAGGCGAGACAGGCCAAGCAGGAGCTGAGTCGGCTGAACGAAGAATCGGCGCGCATCCTCGCCGAGGCTCGGGCCGAGGCCGACGCAATTATCTCGCGTACGCGGGCCGACGCCAGCCGTGCCGGCGACGAGATGAAGCAGAAAGCGCGCGCCGACGCGGAGAACATCGTGCGCCACGCCGAGCGCCAGATCGCGCTCGAAACGTCGCGCGCGGTGCAGCGAGTCCGCCAGGAAGCGGTCGACATCTCGCTCGCCATCGCGTCGAAAATCATCCAGCGGAACTTGTCGAAGGAAGACAACGAACGTCTGATTGCCGAGACGCTCAAAGAGATTCAGGCGACGCGGCCGAACTGATCGACCTGAGACGCTTCAGTCTGCGCGTCTGGGTCTCATGTTCGACGCAAGCACGCGCTTACGCAGGCGGATGGACGTCGGGGTGACCTCGACGAGCTCGTCGTCGTTGATGAACTCGATGGCCTGCTCGAGCCCGAGCTTGCGCGGCGGGATCAGGCGGATCGCCTCATCGGCCGTCGAGGCGCGCATGTTGGTCTGCTTCTTTTCCTTCGTGACGTTGACGTCCATGTCGCTCGCCCGCGCATTCTCACCGACAATCATCCCCTCGTAGACCACCACCGCCGGCTCGATGAAGATCTCGCCTCGCTCCTGCAGGTTGAAAATGGCATAGGCCGTCGCCGGGCCGGTGCGGTCGGCGACGAGCGCACCCGTCGCACGGGCCCCGATGGCGCCATGCCAGGGTTCCCAATTGGAGAACAGGTGGTTCATGATGCCGGTGCCCTTGGTCTCGGTCAGGAACTGCGACCGGAATCCGATGAGGCCGCGCGCCGGAATCCGGAACTCCATGCGGACGCGCCCGCTCCCGTGATTCACCATCTTCGTCATGGTGCCGCGCCGCATCCCGACCTGCGCGATCACGACGCCCTGAAACTCTTCCGCGACGTCGATCACCAGCTCTTCGACCGGCTCCATGACCTTGCCGTTGACCTCTTTCGTGACGATGTCCGGCCGCGACACCTGGAGCTCGAAGCCTTCGCGCCGCATCATCTCGATGAGGATGGAAAGCTGCAGCTCGCCCCTGCCGAGCACCTTCATCTGCTCGGGCGAGTCGGTCGGCTCCACGCGGATCGACACGTTGCCGAGCAGCTCGCGGTCGAGCCGATCTTTGATCTGGCGTGAGGTCACGTACTGTCCTTCACGCCCGGCCATCGGCGAGGTGTTGACGCCGAAGATCATCGACACCGTCGGCTCGTCGACCGCAATTGGCGTGAGCGCAGCGCGGTGTTCGACGTCCGCGATCGTCTCCCCGATGGTGATGTCCTCGATGCCCGCGAGACAGACGATGTCGCCCGCCGACGCGTCGGTGATGTCGACGCGTCGCAGGCCTTCGAACGCGAAAAGCTTGGTGACGCGCGTCTCCTGGACGCGTCCGTCCAGCTTGCAGACCGCGATCGGGTCGCCGACTTTCACCCGTCCGTTGAACACACGGCCGATCGCGATGCGTCCGAGGTAGTCGCTCGAATCGAGGTTGGCGACGAGCATCTGCAGCGGGGCGTCGGCGTCTCCTCTCGGCGGCGGCACGCTGTTGACAATCGCGTCGAAGAGCGGCCGCAGGTCTTCGCCGGGCTCGCCGATCGTCATGCTCGAGGTGCCCGCCCGGGCGCTCGCGTAGACGACCGGGAAGTCGACCTGTTCTTCATCGGCGTCGAGGTCGATGAAGAGGTCGTAGACCTCGTTGAGCACCTCCTGCGGTCTGGCATCCGGCCGATCGATCTTGTTGATCACGACGAGCGGTGTCAGCCGCCGCTCGAGCGCCTTGCGGAGCACGAATCGCGTCTGCGGCAGCGGCCCTTCCGACGCATCCACCAGGAGCAGAACCCCGTCGACCATCGCCAGCGTGCGCTCGACCTCGCCGCCAAAGTCCGCGTGGCCCGGTGTGTCCACGATGTTGATCAGGATCTCGTGGTAGTGGACGGCCGTATTCTTGGCGAGGATGGTGATGCCCCGTTCCCGCTCCAGATCGGTGTTGTCCATCATCCGCTCGGCCACCCGCTCGTTGGCCCGGAAGAGCCCGCTCTGGTTGAGCATGGCGTCGACCAGCGTGGTTTTCCCGTGGTCGACGTGGGCGATAATCGCCACGTTTCTCCGGAGAGTGTTGGCCACCGTAGGGGCAGTTTTTTGCAGCAAAGACATCTAGACAGTATACGCCCGAAAGTTTGAAGTCTGGCGTTTGAAGGCTGAACTTCCCCACTTCAGCCTTCCAACGTCAGACTTCAGACTTTAGGGATCAACCATCACGGGGCCACCTGCGTCATATGGATGACACGGCGCTGAATGGCTGATTCGGACCTGATTTCCCGCGCGGCGGGCGGCGACCCGACCGCCTTTCAGGCGCTCGTCGAGCGGCATCGGTCCATGGTCTATCGGGTGGCCTACCAGTTCGCGGGGAATCACTACGACGCCGAGGACATTGCCCAGGAGGTCTTCCTCAAGGTTTACCGGTCGCTGGATCGCTTTCGCCAGGATGCCCAGCTCACCTCCTGGCTCTACCGTATCGTCATGAATGCCTGCATCGATCATCGCCGCCGACAGTCTCCCGTCATGTCCGCGCCATTTGGAGAGGAAGCCGAGCGACGGCTTCTCAATACTCCGGAAGAGCGGCCGGGGCCCGAGGACCACGCGTACGCGGGCGAGCTCGGCCAGGTGCTCGAGGGCGAGATCGCGCGCCTGCCGCAGGGTCAGCGGATCGTGTTCATCATGAGGCATCATCAGGGGCTCAAGCTGTCCGAGATTGCCGAAGCGCTGGGGCTCGCCGAGGGCACAGTGAAGCGGCAGCTGCACGCCGCGGTGCACCGGTTGCGAGGCGCGCTGGCGCACGCGAACGTGACGGCGGGAGAACGAGCATGACAGGGTGCGATCGCCAGGGGCCGGGCGTCCCGCAGAGGATCGTCTTGTACTTCTACGACGAGCTGGAGCCGGCAGAGCGGGCGTCTGTCGAGCGCCATCTGCAGTCCTGCGCCGACTGTCACCGGACGTTCGAGGAGCTGTCGTTGATTCGCTCCGCGCTTGCGGCCAGGCCTCGCGTCGACGCGCCGGCCGACGGTGACTGGACCGCGTTCATGCAGCGTCTGGACGCGGCAGTCCGAGTCGAACACGGGCTTGACGGCGCGCGCCAGCGCGTGAACTTGGACCAGGCGGTCGTCCCCCTCGCGCGCGTTCGTGCGCCGGTCAACTACGTGCCGTACCTGGCGATGGCAGCGCTCCTGACGCTCGTGACGTCAGGTGTGGTCTATGTCGCGCGATCCACTTCACGCCCGTCGCCTTCGTCTGCGTCCGTCGGCCCGCAAGCCCCGGTGCCCGCTCCAAGCGTGACGGCGGACCCCGCACCGGTCGCGCTGATGCGACCCGGGGAAGCGCCATCCGCCAAAGCCGCGTTTGCAGCGCTGAGCGAGCAGCATTTCGAGCGCTCGAAGCTCGTCGTGCTGGGGCTGGCCAACAAGGATCCGCATCGCGCCCGCGAAGCGGACTGGGCGTACGAGCGCGGGCTCGCCTCGAACCTGCTGAGCGATACGCGTCTCTATCGTCTGGCCGCCGAGGAACGCGGGATGAAGACGCTCGCCGGCGTCATGGCCGATCTCGAGCTGGTGCTGCTGCAGACGTCGCTGGCTGATGCGCCAGATGCCGGCGCGCTCCAGCAAATCCAGCGGCTGATTCACAAGCGCGATCTGGTCACGAAGATGGATGTGGCCGCGGCGATGGGTTCATAAGGACAATAGGGTTCACGAGGTTCACCGCGGTTCGGGGGATGAGCATGAAGAGGCGACAGGCGACACGACTCGTGATGGTGATCGCACTTGCACTTGCGTGGGTTTCGGGCGCACAGGCGCTCGTTCCTCACTCGAGCGCTGAAGCGCTTGCGCCCGAGTCGAAGCGGCTCGGACGTGCGAAGGACTACATTGCCGACGAGCAGTGGCCGCGCGCGATCGAGGAACTGCGGGCGGCGGTGGCCGATTCCAAGGAGCCAAGACGCGATGAGGCGCTGTACTGGCTCGCGCACAGCCTGAACCAGTCGGGCGACCAGGCGTCGGCGGTCGAGACGATCGGCCGGCTCGAGCGCGACTTCCCGGCGAGCATGTGGGTCAAGCCCGCACGATCGCTGCGGATTGAGATCGCCGTGCGCTTGAATCGCAGCGACGTGTTGTGGTGGACGGCGCTTCCGCCGCCGCCGCCCCCCGCTCCGGTGGCGCCCAAGCCGTCTGGGCCCAAGCGTGCGGCCAAGCCGCCGCCGATCTGGTATCCGGACAAGTACGACCCCGACACCGATCTGCGCATTCAGGCGCTTGGCGGCCTGATGAAGACGGACGCCGAAAAAGTCGTCCCGATCCTCGGCCAGATCGTCTTCGAGAGCGAACACCCCGGCCCGGCGATCCGTGCTGTGTTCATGCTGGCGCAGTCCTCGCTCCCCGAGGCGCGAGAAACGGTCGTGCGGGTCGCGAAGACCGCACCCGAGGCCGTGCGCCTGGCGGCCGTGCGCGACCTCGGTCGCTTCGGCGGGCCCGAGGCTTCGAAGGATCTGCTCAACGTTTACACGACCGCGGACGAACCGGTGAAGCTCCAGATTGTGAAGTCGCTCGGAGAACGCGCCGAAACACTCGCTCTCGTGCACATCGTCGAGTCCGAGAAAGACGGGACACTGAGGTTCAGCGCGATCGCGGGCCTCGGGCAGGCGGGCGGCGTCGTGCAGCTCGCCCGGATGTACAAGTCGGCCACCTTGCAGCGGAAGCGGCCGATCATCGTCGGCCTGTTCATCGCGCGTGCCGATGGCGAGCTGATTCGCATCTGCGATACCGAGATCGACGTCGAGATCCGGAAAGAGGCGCTCGGACGGCTGCGGCTGCTCGGCACGCCGAAAGCAAAGGAGTATCTTCAGAAGGTCAGCGAAAAGCGGTAACATCCGAAAGCGTTTTACGAATCCCGGAACCAGCGGCGCTGCCAGCGAGGCGTAACCTCCTGCGACGGCGATGGTTAACGCCCCTGCGTTGATGGCCTCGGGTTCGCAGACCTCCTTCGGAGCACATGCCGACACCTGCCGTTTCTTCCCACGAACCGGGCCGACGCAAGACACTCGCCCTTCTCGTCAATACGGCCGTCGCCGTGATCGGCGGCGCGTTCTCGGCCCTGCTCGGCGTCTTCGCCGTGCGTCCCGTCCGGGCCGCCCCGACCGAGCGGTGGATCCGGGCCGGAACGCTGGGCGACCTCACTCCCAACGTGCCGGTGCCCCGCGTGCTCGCGGTGCCTCGCGCCGACGGTTGGTACCGCGCCCGCGCGCGCGAGACGGTGTTTCTCGTGTGGGACGGCGCGAAGCAGGTGAAAGTGTTTTCGGCCACGTGCAGCCACCTTGGCTGTCAGGTGCTCTGGGACGCCGAGGCCAAGAAGTTCCGGTGCCCCTGCCACGGCGGTGTCTATGACTCGAGCGGCCAGGTGCTCGAAGGGCCGCCGCCGCGCCCGCTCACGACGATCGAGGCCCGCGTCGACGGGACGGACGAAACCGTGCTGGTGCGGGTGTGACGAGCGGCGTGGGTGTCAAGGCCCGGCTCCTCGAGTGGCTCGACGCGCGGACCAGCTTCCGTACCGCCCGGCACGTCCTGCTCGACGAAGAGATCCCTGCCGGCACCGGGTGGGTGTTCACGCTCGGCAGCGTGCTCCTCGCGCTCATCTCGATCCAGCTGCTCACCGGCGCCTTCCTGACGCTCTACTACGCGCCGACTCCCGATCACGCCTACGAGAGCGTCCGCTTCATCAGCAGCAGCCCTTCGGGGCGCCTCGTGCGGGGACTTCATCATTTCGGCGCGAGTTTTCTCGTCGTGTTTCTGGTCCTGCACCTCCTGCGCGTCGTCGTCCTCGGATCGTACAAGCCGCCGCGCGAGATCACGTGGCTCTCCGGCCTCGCGCTCCTGGGCCTCGTGCTGGGATTCGCCCTGACGGGGTACTTGCTGCCCTGGGATCAGCGCGCGTACTGGGCGACGGTCGTGACGATCAACATCTCGCGGCTCGCGCCGATGGCAGGTGACGCGATGGCGGCGGTGCTCCAGGGCGGCTCGACGATCGGCGCGCTGACGCTCACGCGCTGGTACTCCGCGCACGTCATCTTCCTGCCGGCACTGCTGGTCGGGCTGATCGTCGCGCATCTCGTGCTGATGCGGCTTCAGGGCAGTTCCGGTCCTGTGCGCCCGAAGCGCGGCGCGCCGTTTCCGTTCTACCCCTACCAGGCGTTCCGCGACACCGTCGTCGTTTCGATCGTGCTCCTTGCAGTCGTCGCCATGGCGTGGCGCGGCATGCCGCCGCTCGAAGGTCCGGCCGACCCGACCGACGCCAACTACATCCCGCGGCCCGAGTGGTATTTCCTCGGGTTGTTCCAGCTGCTGAAGTACTTCCCCGGCAAGTGGGAAGTGGTCGGCGCGATCGTTCTGCCTGGCGTGGTGGCGGCGTTCCTCGCGCTGCTCCCGTGGATCGATCGCGGCCCTGAGCGCGATCCGCGCCGCCGGCCGTTCATCATGGCAACGGTCCTGATCGGCCTGCTGGCGGTTGTCGGTTTGACGACGCTCGGGTGGCGCGATCGGCCGATAGCCGTGTCCGCCGATCAATGGACGCTTCGAGAGATTGGCGGCCGCTCGATCGCGGGGTACAGCGGCTGCGCGAAATGTCACGCCGATACGGGCCTGGCCGATCCGCTGGAGTCGATCGCGCTGTCGCGCGGGGCCGAATGGGTGTCGGGGCACGTCACGGATCCGGAGATGATCGCGCCCGGCTTGCGCGAGCCGCCCGCGGCGCGGAGCGAGCGCGAGATCGCGGCGATCGTCGCCTATGTCCGTCGCGTGTCGCGCCAGCCCTATCCCGGCTATCCGGCGAACGTGGAAGTGGCGGCCACCGTGTGGGCGCGCTATTGCGTCGGCTGCCACATCATCGACGGCGACGGCGGCAAGGACGGCCCCGAGTTGTCGCATGCGGGCGTCAAGGACGGCAAGCAACAGGATGTGGCAACGATCCGCACGTGGATCGTAGATCCCGAAGCCATCGACCCGCTGGCCGACATGCCCTCGTTTGGTAAGCGCCTCACGCCGGAACAGCTGGACGCGATCGCGGGGTACCTCATGTCGCGAAAGTGAGATCGAGACTGCCGACTGAGCCTATCGACTGTGACTGTCGACTGTGACTGTCGACTCCCGACTGCCAAGTGCCGACTGTCGTATGATCCCGACAGATGCCTCACAACCCCCTTCACGATGGGCTTCGGCTCGAACCGACGCCAGGACCGACCACGCTGGTGATCTTTGGTGCGTCGGGCGATCTCACCCGTCGTAAGCTCCTGCCCGCGGTGTATCGCTTGTCTCGCCGCGGCCGTCTCCCCGCACAGTTCGCCGTGATCGGCATCGCGCGCAGCCAGATGGACGACGAGGCGTTCCGAACGCAGTTCCGCGAGAGCTTGAGAGAGTTTGCCGGGCCCGAGGCGGCCGGAGACGAGATCGCCGAATCGCTGGCGAGCCGGATGTACTACGTCGCCGGCGAAACAGACGATCCGGCGCTGCACCAGCGGCTGCAGGCACGCTTGACGGACATCGACGGCGCCGAAGGCGTACTCTACTACCTCGCGATTCCCCCGACGGTATATTCGACCGTGATCGAGCAGCTGGGAGCATCGGGTCTCGCCGAGGCGCCCGCGCGCGGATGGCGGCGCATCATCGTGGAGAAACCGTTCGGAACCGACCTCGACAGCGCGCGCGCGCTCAACCGTCTCGCACACCAGCATTTCGACGAAGATCAGGTCTATCGCATCGATCATTATCTCGGGAAGGAAACCGTCCAGAACCTGCTGGTGTTCCGATTCGGCAACGGCATGTTCGAGCCGGTCTGGAATCGCCGCTACATCGACCACGTACAGATCACTGCCGCCGAAACCGTCGGCGTTGAGCACCGGGCTGCATACTACGAAGGCGCAGGCGCGCTGCGCGACATGGTCCAGAACCACCTGATGCAGGTGCTGTCCCTCGTCGCCATGGAGCCGCCCATCGCGTTCACCGCCGAGAGCGTCAGGGATCGAAAGATGGACGCGCTGCTGGCCGTGCAGCCGCTCACGTCGAACGGCGACGGCAAGACGTCTGGCGGCAGTCACGTCGTCCGCGCGCAGTATCGCGCCGGATGGGTGAGCGGCGCCGAGGTGCCGGGCTACCGCGCCGAGAAGGGCGTGAACGCCGCGTCCGGCACCGAGACGTACGCGGCCGTGCGCGTGAACCTCGACAACTGGCGTTGGGCCGGCGTCCCGTTCTACCTGCGGACCGGGAAACGTCTGCCCAAGCGCACCACGGAAATCTCGATCCAGTTCCGCCGCCCGCCGCTCGAGATCTTCAGGCGCGCGAGCCAGGTGTCGGTGGCACCCAACCTGCTCGTCGTCAACGTGCAGCCCGACGAGGGCATCTCGCTGCGATTCGAGACCAAGCTGCCCGGCACACGGATGCAGATCGCGCCGGTGATGATGAACTTCAGGTACGGGACGACGTTTGGCGGCGAGGTGCCGGAAGCGTACGAGACGCTGCTGCTCGACGCGATGCTGGGCGATGCGACGCTCTTCGCCCGTCACGATTTCGTCGAAACGTCGTGGGCCCTCATCGGGCCCGTGCTCGACGCCTGGCGGGCGCAGCCGGGCGACATCCCCACGTACGAAGCGGGGGAGTGGGGCCCGCCCGAGGCCGACGAAATGATGGCACAGGACGGCCGCCGCTGGCGAAGTCTGTAGATGTGGAGGACCTTGTGAGCTCGTCGCCTTCAGAACTCCTGCCGGCCGGCGCCGACGTGTCGTTCAACAAGATTGGCGAGGCGATGGCGCGTGGGAGCTGTCAGGATAGCGGGGCCACGCCGATGCGAGCGCTCGTGGCGACGGTCGTCGCGGTCGGGCCAATCGATCGGCTGGGCGCTGCCGCGGAAGCGCTGCAGTCGCTCGGGGATGCCGGCACGGTGCGAGGTATCCTGATCTCGGAAGGCGACAATCCGGCGCCGCCCGCGCGCGTTGCCGGGAACACCGTGGCGCTCCACGGGCTGAAGCCTTCGTTCTTCAACAACGCCGTGGCCGCGCTCCGCTTGTCGAGTCTGCCAACGCTCGTCTGGTGGCGTGGCGGCCGCCCCGACACCCTCGACGGCCTGGCCGACCTCGCCGATCGCGTGGTCCTTGACGACTCCCGGCCCGAGCCTATCTGGTCGCGTGCCGTCACCCTCTTCGAGGACAGCGCGTTCAGCGATCTGCGCTGGGCGCGCCTGACCCAGTGGCGGGCGCTCATGGCGCATTTCTTCGACATCCCCGAGGTTCTGGCGGCCGCGGCCGATTTCTCCCGCCTCTCAATCGCGGCCTCCGATCCCATGTCTGCACGCCTCTTCGCAGCTTGGCTCCGGTCGTCGATCCAGTTCCGGGACGGGTTCACCATGGATATGGCCGACGGCTCCGAGGGCACGCCGATTGACGAGATTCGGCTGGAGGACCCCCGGACGGAGCTCGTCCAGAAGCTGGTCATCCGGTTCGCGGCCCACCGGACATGCCTCGAGACGGAGGTTTCCGTTCGGGGCCACCGCAGTGCATCCCGGCTCGTGTCGCTCGGCGACCAGACGCTGACCGGCCTCATCACGGAGGAGCTTCGGATTCGCGCCCGCGACGCCGCCTTCGAACGCGCGCTCATCCATCTGGTGTCCGACAAGTAGCACACCGATTGCCCTTTTGCGAGCGAGGCCCGCCCGCCCGCTGACAGCCCCTGCATTGCCTTCATTCACGCCAGGCGGGCTGAAGGCCACGCAGGGGAGCATTCCCGAGCGTCTCCATTTGGCCGTGACCTTGCATCCGCAAGCTTAGACCTATGCGGAACCGAAACCTTGGCTGTCGGCGCGGCGAGAGAAGTCGCAGACCGGCCGTCTGCCAGCACCATCGCGCGGGCGATCCGGGCGTTGGTAGATATGCGACGCTTCAGCGCGGAAAGCTGAGGCGTTAGTCCTTGCATCTGTCCGCCTCGATCGCTCCGGTGCCGGCTCCGGACGTCCGCAAACCCCCGATGAAGGCCAGGCTCGCGCTTGCAGAGTTCCTGCTCGCCAGCGGAGACCTGCAGGCCTCGGCGCGACAGAGCGTGGACTGGCTCGCACGCTACGCAGGTGTCCGCCAGGCGATCGTTGCCGTCGTCGATCCTGCGAGCCCACATTTTCTGCTAGTGGCCGAGCATGGCATCTCGAGCGCAGCGATTGCCGACTTCGTGATCGGGCGCGACGATACGGCCCACCCGCTCGTGCAAGCGATGGCGCGCACCGAGCCGACGGGTTTCGCGCGGTCGTCGGGCGTGCCCTCGCCGTTTGGGCGCACCGCGTTCCACGCGATCCCGCTGCGGTCCGGCGATCAGTCTCGGGCGCACGGGCTTCTGCTCGTCACTGCGTCTCAGCCCGAGATCGATCCGGATGTCGCGTGGCTGACGCGGCAGCTCTCGAGTCAGGTGGCAAGGCTCTTGACCAAGCGCGAGCTGATTGCGATGAGGTTTGGGCAGGAACGGATGCGGCTCTACAGCCAGCAGAACGAGCAGCTCCGTCGGCAGCACAGCGTCCTGGAAGACCAGCGAAAGGAACTCGAGCAGACGTCGGCACTCAAGTCCCAGTTCCTCGCCAACATCTCCCACGAGTTCCGGACCCCGCTCAACGCGATCCTCGGATACACGCACATGCTGCTGCACGGCGTGACCGGGGCAGTGACCGACGCGCAGCGGAAGAGCCTGACGCGCATCGACTCCAACGCGCGGCACCTCCTTGCGCTCATCAACGACATCCTGGACATCACCCGCATCGAGGCCGGGCGGATGCCGCTCAAGGTGGCGAGCTTCAGGATTGCGGATCTCGTCGACGAAGTGATGTCGGAGCTCGAGCCGATCATCCGGCGGTCCAACCTTGCTGTGACCGCGCAGATGAGGCGCACGTTGCCGCTGATCGAGACGGACCGTCAGAAAGTCAAGCAGATCGTGCTCAACCTGCTGAACAACGCGCTGAAGTTCACCCCGAGCGGATCGGTCACGATCGGCGCCACCTTCGAGAGTAGCGACCGGGTTATGGCGATTGCGGTCCGCGACACTGGTGTGGGCATTCCCGAGGAATCGCAGAGTAAGATCTTCGAGGATTTCCGCCAGCTGGACGACTCGCCTACCCGAGGATATGGCGGCACGGGCCTCGGACTGTCGATCTGCCGGCGGCTGGCGCAGATGCTGGGCGGTACGATCGACGTGGAGAGTCAGGTGGGCGAGGGGTCGACGTTCACGCTTCGGCTGCCCGTTCGCGCGCGCGGGCGTTGATGGAAACTATGGCGGATTCACCGAATCCACTCGTGCTGGTCGTCGAGGACTACCAGGATGCCCGTGAGATGTACGCGGCCTACCTGCAGTTCTCAGGCTTTCGAGTGGCCGAAGCGGCCAACGGTCTCGAAGCGCTCGAGAAGGCGCGCGAGCTGATGCCCGACATCATCCTGATGGATCTGGCGCTTCCGAAGATGGACGGCTGGGAGGCCACCCGGCGGTTGAAAGCCGACGAGCGGACCCGCGACATCCCCATCGTTGCACTTACGGGACACGCGCTCGCCGGACACGCCGAGGGCGCGCGGCAGGCGGGCTGCGACGCGTTTGTCACCAAACCGTGTCTGCCGGACGTGCTGGTGGCCGAGATCCAGCGCATGCTGTCGACGCGGGCTTCCGAGCCCAACACGCCAGGACGCGCGGCCCGCGGCTCAGGCCGCACCAAACCTTAGAAGAGGCCTCTACCGACGCGCGGTTCGAACAGAAAGCAGCCAGGCGTCGCAAGGATCCTGGCCTTGTGCGTGAACGACAGGTTGGTCGGGGCGATGAGGCCTGCGGCTCGGAACTGCGCGACGCGCTGCTTGTCACCCTTGCGGTCGTACACGTAGGTGTAAGGGACATCCAGAGACACCCACAAGCTGCCGCTCGCGTCGGCCGCCGCGGCACGGATCGCCGGGCGCACGACCGGGAGCTCCCCGTCGGCCGTCTTCCGCCGGGGCCACGTCGTCGGACGGTTTCGCATGTAGTCGTCGAGCTCGGCTCCTTCGATGTGGCGCTCGAACATCAGTGCTCCTGACGCGTCGTACCTGCGGAACATCGGGACGCCGGCGACGAAGACGAAATAGAACCCGCCCTCCGGATTGATCACCACGAGGCCGCTGTTGAGCGCGAGGTGCAGATCGCGATCCTGCTCGTGTCCTGTGGCGCGCAGTTCACCGAACGTACGCGCCGACACGCCGTCGACGCCGAGCTCGGTCACGAGCGATCCGCTCTCGGGCCGGCTCACGAAGATCGAACGCCCGTTGTAAACGAGCGAGCCGAGCCCGCTGATCACCAGTCCTTCGAATGTGACGAGGGAGACTTCGCGCCCCGGCAGCGCGAATCCCCCGAGCCGTGATCCGCTCGGCATGAAAAACTGGACCCGTCCGCGACCCCCGGGTGCGTCGGCGACCACGAACGAGCCGTCGGGAGCCACGTCGAACGCATAGGGTCGGAGAATGCGTCCGGGCTCGGCGCCGATCTGGATGATCTCACGCGGCTCGTCGGCCCCGGGGGCCACGCTGAACACGGTATGGGAGCGGCGGTCGAAGACAACGAACGTGCCGTCGGCCGCCTGCCTGCAGAGCGTCAGCTCGGTGAACCGCCCCGCGATGTGCGCGGGAAGGCCGCCGACCGACCGCAGGGTCTCTGGCTGCCTGGCGGTCGCGCTGCCAACGAGCGCGAGCGCCAGGAGGCAATGCTGAATGCTGAGTGCTGAATGCTGAAGTGAATTTGGAACTTTCAATTCAGCCTTTACTTCAGCATTCAGCACTCAGCATTCAGAATTAATAAGCGGCAGTTTCCCTGATGGCCTTGAGGATGTCGGCCGACTGCGGCAGGATCGCCTCTTCGAGATCAGGGTAGTACGCGACGGGCGTGTCCAGCGCGGCGACGCGGCGCACGGGCGCATCCAGATGCGGGAAGAGGTCGCCGGCGATTCGTGCGGCGAGCTCGGCGCCGAACCCGCACGTCATCTGGTCTTCGTGGGCGATGACGACGCGGTTGGTGGCGGCGACCGCCGACGCGATGGTCTGCCAGTCGAACGGCATGATCGTGCGCAGGTCGATCACCATGACGCTGATGCCGTCTTTCTCTGCCTGCTGTGCGGCGACGAGCGTTCGCTGCACGAGCGCGCCCCAGGTAATGACGACGACGTCTTCACCGTCGCGGCGGACGGCCGACTTGCCAAACGGCACCATGTAGTTGGCGCCGGGATACTCCCCCTTGTTGTACGTCTGCCGGTAGAGATGCTTGTGCTCGAGAAAGAGCACCGGGTCGTCGCACCGGATAGACGTTCTGAGGAGGCCCGCCGCGTCCTGTGCGTTGGAGGGAAACGCGATCCGGATGCCGGGGCAATGCGCGAAGATGCTCTCACCGGACTGGCTGTGATACGGTGCGCCACCCCTGAGGTAGCCGCCGATCGCCACGCGGATGACGACGGGGCACGAGAACGCATTGTTGGATCGATACCGCAGCATCGTCAGCTCGTCGCGGATCTGCATCATCGCCGGCCAGATATAGTCGAAGAACTGGATCTCGACGACCGGCTTGAGACCCCGCGTGGCCATGCCCGTAGCGCGACCGATGATGCTGGCTTCGGCGAGCGGCGAGTTGAAGACCCGGTCGTTGCCGAAAGCCCGCTGCAGTCCGTGCGTGACCTTGAAGACGCCCCCTTTTCCCGATACCGATGTCAGCGCGTCCGACCGGCTGCAGTCCGCCACGTCCTCGCCAAAGACGACGATGCGCGGGTCGCGCGCCATTTCGTCCTTGAGCGTACGGTTGATCGCCGCGACCATGGTGTCGGATCGCCCCTCGGGTACCGCAGCGGTGGCGAAGGCGTCGGAGGTCGGATCGACGTCGGGCGAGTAGACGTAGAGCGCAACCGTATCGGGCGTCGGCTTGGGCGCGCGTACGGCTCGATCGGCGGCGTCGCTCACCTCGCGGTCGACGTCCTGGCGAATGGCGGCGAGGTCCTCGTCGGTGGCGAGCTGTTCGGCTTTCAGGAGCTCGGCGAGCTTGACGATCGGGTCCCGCGTGGATTCTTCGGCGCGCTCGACCGACGTCTTGTACAACTTCTCGTCGTCGGAGAGCGAGTGCGAGTACGGACGGATGACCTTCGCGTGCACGAGCGCCGGGCCCTTCCGGGCGCGCGCGTAGGCGATGGCGTCCGACATCGCGCGATAGCTCGCGAGAAAATCGGTGCCGTCGACGCTCTGGACGAAGAGGCCCGGAAACGACGAGACGAGCCGCGAGATGTCGCCGCCGGCGGTCTGCACTTCGACAGGAACCGAAATCGCGTACCCGTTGTCTTCGACGAGGTACACGACGGGCAGGTGGCCCAGGCACGCGGCGTTGAGGGACTCCCAGAACTCCCCTTCGCTCGTCGTACCGTCACCGACCGAAACGTAGGTCACCTCGTCGTGACGGAACCGCGACTCCCGGCCCTCGATGGCCGAGACCCTTTCGTACAGGAGCGCCGCTTCCGCGCAGCCGATGGCCTGGAGGCACTGCGTGCCGGTCGGGCTCGACTGCGACACGATGTTTAGTTGCTTGTGCCCCCAGTGGGACGGCATCTGGCGGCCGCCCGATGCGGGGTCGTCTTTCGAGCCGACCGCAGCGAGCAGCATCTCGAACGGCGTCATGCCGACGGCCAGGCACAGCGCGCGATCGCGATAGTAGGGGTAGAACCAGTCGTGCGCCGGCTTGAGCTGCATGCCGGCGGCGACGAGCACGGCCTCATGTCCGGCGCCGCTGATCTGAAAGAAGATCAGGCTCTGGTTCTTGAGCTGGATTTCCTTGTCGTCAATCCGGCGGGAGAGCACCATCGTCCGATAGGCTCGGAGAAGGTCCTCGCGACTGAGCCCGTGGGTGTCGAGTGGGCCGGTCGCATCGCGCTGTAGCTCAGTGCTCCTGCCGTTCGAGACGGCCGAACCCTTCATGCTTAGAGCGTCCCCTTCCCCTCAGTTTCTTCGTCCGCCCAACGCCAGATTATAGCATCCGGTCCGCGTTTGCTGGCCCGCACGAAGCCTCCCCTCAAGACCGGAGAAGGGCCGCCGTCGCTCGCGAAGGCATGACGGTCGCGAGCTGTGGCGAGGCCGGGCCCTGCGCACCGTTTGCAACCGATTACGGGTGCTATAATCCCCGTTCTTTCAGTCCCAGCTCCCTCCGGAAGGACCCCTGATGAGCACGCCGACGGTTCGCCTCCACCGATGGGACGAGATCGCGCTCGAGAAAGTGACCGAGATGATCTCGCGGAAGATCGTCACTGGAGACCGCGAGATGGTCGCGCAGATCTACTTGAAGAAAGGCGCGCTCGTCCCGATGCACTCGCACGAGAGCGAGCAGATGACCTACGTGCTGCAGGGCGCGATGAAGTTCCTCGTCGGCGGCGAAGAAATCACGCTACGCGAAGGCGAAGTGCTGCACATTCCCTCGTGGGTGGAACACCAGGCCGAGGCGCTCGATGACACCTTCGAGCTCGATGTCTTCAGTCCCATCCGCCAGGACTGGCTCGATCACACCGACACGTACTTTCACAAGTAGCGTGCGCCGCGGCCTCAATGAATCCTGGGGTTCGAATCCGATCGTCCGCCCGAGTACACGTCGAACTTGCGGCGCAGACGATTCATTTTCCACTTCAGATAGCGATACTTGATTTCTGCCGTCAGGCCTCCGCGTCCGCCCTGCAGATACAGGTAGCCGAAGATCATGCCGCCGAGGTGCGCCGCATCAGCGACGCCGCGGCTCGGCTGGAACGTGTTGAGAAGGGCCAGGCCGCCGTAGATCATCACGAAGACCCTGGCCGGAACGAAGACGAGAAGCAGCAGGACCGGGCGCTCGGGGTAATAGATTGCAAATGCCAGCAGCAGGCCGAAGAGCGCCCCTGAGGCGCCAACGGCCGGCGTCACGTACGTCAGCGCCGTGGCGTCAAACGGCAGCAGCGAGATCAGCAGGAACGTGAGTCCACCGCCGATGCCGCTGGCGGCGTAGTACTGGATGAAGAACCGCGTGCCCCATCGCCGCTCGAGCTCGACGCCGAACATCCAGATCCCGAGCATGTTGAAGAGGATGTGCAGCGCCCCGCCATGCAGGAACATGTAGGTGACGAGCTGCCAGATCCACCCACTTTCGATCACGCGCTCGGGGATGAGCCCGAAATAGTCGATCGCCGTTGGCGCGAACGTGGTCACCACGAACACCGTCACGTTGATGATGATGATCCACTTGACGGCGAACGTGATCGGTCCCGGACCGAAGGAGTAGCTGATCGAAGAGGACGGGGCGTAGCGGGACATCAGGCCGGCGTTCCAACGCTATCGTACCACAGGGACTTCAGTGATCCGTTTCGGCCACTGCCAGATCAGCTGGCCTGACGGGCGTCGTCACATTGATCCCATGGGGGGCGCGCGAGGGCAGTGGAAGCGCGCACGCGGCCGCCACGAGGGGCACGAGCGCAAGGCCGGACAGCGTTGGTTCGATGCCGATGCGGTCGGCAATCATGCCAACAACCGGCACGCTGAGCCCACCGGTGCCCCAGCCGAACCCCATCATGATCGAAGAGACCGTCGCGGCGCTGACGGGTGCCAGCGCCTGGCCGAACGTCACGTTCACGGGAAGCGTCGACTGCAGGAAGAACCCGCCGACGGCGAGCACGACGACGAACGGCCATCCGGTCAGGAACGGCGCGATCACCAGAAACGGCGTCGCCAGGACGAGAGAAAGAGCGATCACTTTTTTCGCGCCAAAGCGATCCGCGGTCGGACCGCCGAAGAACCCGCCGAGGCCGCTCGCAAACAGATAGAGCGCGACTGCGGTTCCGGCCTGGCTGACGCTCAGCCCGCGCCGTGTCAGCATGACCGGCACGAAGGTCGCAAACGAAATCGCGGTCAGCGTCCGCAGCACGACGATGACATAGAGGAGCCCGAGCGGCTTCGCGTACGGTCGAAGGGTGCGAAGCCCACCACTCGACGAGGGATGGAGCGGCATGGCCGGCACGCGCGAGAGAAAAAAGGCAATGACGGCGAGTCCGGGTATGGCGAGCAGCGGCGTCCACGTCAGTCCGAAGCGCTCGGCGAAAGGCGCAAACATCAACGGGCCGAACGAGAAGCCAAGTGTGCCGCCCGTGATGTAGACCGACATCGCGAGTCCCGGCCGGTCGCCGCCGAGCCGGTGGGCGAGCGCCGCCGCTGGCGGATGAAACGCTGCTGCGCCGAGGCCGCCCACGATCAGGATCGCCGCGAGCATCGCCGGCGTGGTGGCGACGCCGATGAAGCTGAGCACAGAGACCGAGACGATCGGGCCGGTCATGACGAGGAGGCGCGGACGCCACCGATCGGCGAGGTTCCCGAACGCGATCTGGGCAACCGAGGCCGCCATCTGAAAGCACATGGTCAGCGTGCCCGCCGCGAAGAGCGAGAGGCCGAGCTTGGGGATGAGGAGCGGCAGCAGCGGAGCGTAGATGTTCCCGTAGCCGTCGACCATGACATGGGCGCTGGCCATCAGCAGGATTGTCGGGTGGAGTCGGAAGCGTGACACGTCAGCGCCGCACGAAACGTCGGGTCACCCGGCTCACGGCGCCGTTGAACTCGGCGATGGCCAGGAGCCTGGCGGAGCCCATGAGCACGAGCACTCCCGCGGCGATCGCGGAGAACACGCGCGCCGCTCTCCAGTACCACTCCTTCGACGGCAGCAGATCGGCGAGCCACTGCGCCGCGAAGTACGACGCCGCGCCCATGAGTGCCGATGCGATGAGAATCTTTCCAAACGACACGACGATCCGACGCTCGTCGAGGCCGTCGACGCGCCGGCTCAGCAGGAAGAGCAGCGTGCCGGCGTTGAAGAGCGCGGCGATCGCCGTGCCGAGCGCCAGACCGCGGTAACCCATGACTCGCACGAGCGTGATGCTGAGCGCGAGATTCACCCCGATGCTCAGGACGCTGACGGTGGCTGGCGTGCGGCTGTCGCCGAGCGAATAGAAGGTCGGCGAGGCGATTTTGACCGCGGAGTAGCCCAGCAGCCCTGGCGAGTAGAACATCAGTGCCGCCGCGGTCGCCGCGGTATCGTGGGGTGTGAACCTGCCATACTCGAAGAGCAACTCTATGATGGGCCGGGCCAGCACGATCAGTCCAATCGTGGCTGGGACGTTCAGCATCAGCATCATCCGGAGCCCCGTCGAGATCGTCCGACGCATTGCATCGCGATCGGCGAGGGCGGCGTGCTTCGACAGGTCCGGCAGCGCGGCGGTCGCGATCGACACGCCGAAGAGTCCAATCGGCAGATACATCAGCCGGAACGCGTACTGCAACCACGACACGGCGCCCTGCGGCTCGGTCGTCGCGAGCGACGTGTTGACGAGCACGTTGATCTGAACGGCCGCCAGGCCGAGCGTGGCGGGTCCCATGAGGCGCAGGATTTCGCGGACGTCGGGATCGCGGAAGTTGAGCGTGGGCCTGTAACGGAAGCCCTCCCTCCGCAGCGCCGGCCATTGCACCACGATCTGACCGATGCCCCCAAGGACGGTCGCGATCGCAATGCCGGCGATCGGCGGCAGGCCGACTGACGGCATCAGCGGGACCAGCAGGAACGCGCCCAGAATGGTCACCACGTTGAACATGGCGGGCGACAGCGCAGGAAGGAAGAAGCGGTGGAGCGCGTTCAGCATGCCCATCACCGCGACGGCCACGGCAACCGTGGTGAGGAAGGGCATCATGATCCGGGTCAGCAGCGTCGTGAGCTCCAGCTTGCCCTGAACAGACGCGAACTCGACTCCAGAGGCAATCGTGCGCGTGATGGGGTCGGCGAACACGATCCCCAGCACCACGATCACGCCAGTGACGACGAGCAGCGCGTTGATGACCAGGTTGCCCAGGCGCCAGGCCGCTTCGCGTCCGCGCGCGTGCAGCGTCCGCGTAAACGTCGGCACGAAGGCCGCCGTCATGGCGCCTTCGGCGAAGAGGTCACGAACGAGGTTGGGCACCCGGAACGCGACGTTGAACGCGTCCATGGCCGGGGTCGCTGAGGCGCCGAACAGAATGGCCAGAACAATCTCGCGGACGACGCCCAGCAGGCGGCTCGCCATGGTGGCGATGCCGATGAGGCCCGCGGAGCGGGCCAGGCGGGAGCTCATCGGTTCAGGCGGACTGCCGGGCACCGGCAGAGCAGGGCACGCATGAGCTGTTCACCGTACCAGAGCCGTTCGGATGCGGACGTTCCGCACAGGTGACGTCTCAGAAATGAAACAAGGCGTACAAAAAAAGGCTTCTGCCGTGAGGCAGAAGCCTGATGGAGGATGGATGAGAGGCTTGTGCGTGCCTTTCAATCTGTTTAGACGGGGGACAGCCGGAAAAGTTTGGAGCATTTTCATCCCAGCCTGCGGCGCACCATTTCGGTGACCGTCTTGCCATCCACGGCCTGTCCCGCCAGCTTTGGCATCACGGCCTTCATGACGCGGCCGAGATCCTTGGGCCCGCCGGCGCCCAGTTCGGCGACGACCTCCTCGACCAGCCGCTCGAGCGTCGCCGTATCCATCGGGGGTGGCAGGTAGGTCTCGAGCGTCGTAATCTCGGCGGCTTCCTTGTCGGCCAGATCATCGCGTCCGCCCTTGCGGAACTGCTCGATCGAATCGCGCCGCTGTTTGATGAGCGACGTCATGACCTGCTGCGACTCCGTCTCGTCGAGCGGCCGTCCCTTCTCGACCTCCTGATTCATCAAAGCGGCTTTGGCCATCCTCAACGCGCCGAGGCGCAGCGTGTCCTTCGCCCGCATGGCATTTGCGATGTCCTGACTGATACGTTCGATGAAGGTCATTGGTCTGTTTTCCAGGGATCAGGGATCAGGGATCAGGGGTCTGGCTCAAGGGTCAAGGCCGATCCCCGAGTCGCTACCCAAGCGTACTCCACCACGCGCGAAGCGCGAGGAAAACGGTTCCGGCGAGCATCGTCAGCGCGACGATCCGCGAAGGCCCTCCCGACGTCCACGCGATGGCGCCGCCCCCGGCAGCAAACAGTGCCAGCGCAGGAATGGCGGCCAGGTAGTACCGCATATCGACCGGCGTGAGGATCCCGAGCACGAGAAAGAGCCCGCAAGTCAGGATCCATCCGGCGGCCGTCAAGCTGGTGCGATCGCGTGCGCCCCGCCGCCAGAGGAGCGCGGCACCCCACCCGGCGAGCGCGAGTGCCGGAACGCCGAAGTACAGCTGCAGGTATCGCGGAACGGAGGTCAACCGGTCGGCGATGCCACGGCCGCCGGCATCAGGAGCTGCCGCCGCCGTCTCACCTCCGATGCGCGCCAGCTCGGTTCGGTAGGTATCGACGAAGTGCGCGTAGTAGAGGACGACCGCGAGGACGACCGCCGCAATCGCGGCGAGTAACACGGCGGCGGCCGGCGATCGAAGCGCGGGCCCTCCGCGCCACCAGAAGAGCAGCGCGATCACGCACGCGGCGACCGATCCGATCGCGAACGTGCTCGTGTGCGACAGGAACGCCGCGGCCAGCGTGACCGCCAGGCACAGCACCGCCGCGCGGTGCTCGAGGCGCACGGCCGCCGACGCCATCAGTGCGAGGGCGCCCACCGAAATCGACTGCGCGAACGCATTCGTCAGGTGGCCAACCACGACCACGCCGAAGCCGAGAGGAATCAGGTGGTAGAGCGCGACCGCGAGCGCGCCCGCCAGCCGGTCGCCCCGCACGCGCACGGCCATGCCATAAAGCAGAAGCCCCGCCAGCGCATCCGCCGAGCAGACGATCGTTCTGAGCAGCGTCATGTCGGCCACGCCGCGACGCACGAGGCCCGCGAAGGGAATCGCGAAGACGTAGAGACCAGGCGCGTACGGGAACTGATAGTTCCCCGGAGCGATCGACGTGAAGTAGTAGCGCCCGGCGAGCACGTCCTGAAAGCGGTGGGCGTGGAAGAGCGCGTCGCCAATTGGCATGTCCGGATGCAGCAGCACGAGCAGCTCGAGGAGGAACGACGCGGCGGTAAAGGCAATCGCGAACTTGGCCGTGTTCCTGAAGGGCTCGCCGCGCAGCCGTCGCACGAGAGCAGCAAGGAGCGCGGTCCACACACCTGTCCAGATCGTCGTCCGCGCTACCACGTCCGCATAGTCGGTGTATGGTCCAAATCCGCGGGCCACCAGCGCCGCGAGCGCGGCGCTCAGCAGGATTGCAGTGCCGACGGCCGAGGCCGGGGTCACTCCGAGCAGGGCCACCGCTGCGCCAAGCGCTGCCGACGCCAACGCGACGCCGGTCAGGGCCGTCCGGGGCGGAAGCACGATCCCGCTCGGCGTGAGCGTCAGCGAGTCCAGCATCGCGCCGAGCGCCCGCGGATCCGACGGTCCGGGGACGAACGTAGACGAAGCGCGCATCGAGATCGCCAGGCCCTGCGTCGCGGGCCGCGACGGGATCGGGATCTGCACCTCTTCGTAGTCGACGCTCGATGGATGCGTGAGTACGAGCACGCCGTCGACGGAGAAGAGCAGATCGGGGTTGGGCGCTCCCCCGCCGCGAGCGCCACGGACTCGGACCTCGAGGAGCCAGTCGACGTGGCGGTCGATGTCGTCCAGATCGATCGTCAGCGTTTCCCCGGTCCACGCGAACGTCCGTTCCGTGTTCGGGTCGCGCTCCGAGGGGTAGACCCCCTCGACTATTCCACGGGGCGGCGTGACGTCGAAATCTATGTGCAGCGTGGGTGACCAGCCGTAGACGAGCGCCAGCCCGATGGCCCCACCGAATGCGGCCAGGAGCGCGGCGGCCAGAGCGAGGCCCACGGTCCGCATCACGCGCCAGCCCTCGACGCCACGTCGTCGTAGACGGCCCGGTACTTCGCCGCGACGCACTTCGGACGGAACTCGCGTTCAATCGTCTCACGCGTTTCATCGCTGGTCCGGCGCTTGTCCAGCAGGAACGAGACGATGGCCTGCGCGAGCGGCAGCGGCTGCTCCTGCGCGACGAGCGACACGTCGCGGCCGAAGACGTCGTTGAGCTCGAGCCCGCCGGGGTTGTCGGCGGAGACGACCGGCGTGCCGCAGGCGAGGGCCTCGACCGCCACGGTCGGCAGGGCCTCGAGAATTGACGGGAGGACGAACAGATCGGCCGCCGCGCAATAGCGTGCCACGACGGTATTGTCCACGAGTCCGGCAAACGTGACGTGACGTTCGACGCCCGCCGATCGCGCGGCCGCCTGCAGCTCGTCGAGGAGCGCGCCTGTCCCGCAGATGACCAGCCGCGTATCGGGGTGTGTCCGGATGACTTCGTTCATGGCTTCGATGAGGAAGCGCTGCCCGGCGAGCGGATGCAGCCGCTTCACGTTCACCAGCAGGTGGCGGTGGCCGATACCGAGTGACTCGCGGGCCGCCGCCTGTGCCATGTCATCGTGCCACGCAAACTGCGGACCGACAGCCGGATACACGGTCTGCATGTGCCGCCGTGTGAGGCCGAGCTCTCGGGCGCGCCCGAGCAGTCGCTCGCTGTAGAAGGTCACTGCCGCGGCCGCGTGGTACGCGCGCGTGAACAGGTCGGGGCCGAACCGCTTCGGCGCATAGTGCCAGATCTCGGTGCCGTACAGCGTCAGAACGACCGGTTTGCCACGCCGCCGCGCCAGCAGAACGGCCAGCTCGGCCAGCAGGCCGTTGCTGTGCACGTGCACGACATCAGCGCGGTCGATGGCGGGTTCCAGCGCCTGTTGAATGCGCCGGGCGGCCGTAATCGCTCCGAGGCGCAGCGTCCGCGCGACCAGGCCGTCTGTGCGTCGAGGGATCCAGACCGCCGGGCCCGGCAGCGTCGCCGGCTGGCCCGCCCGTGGCGGATGGGCCACGTACTCGACAGTATCTGCGGCTTCGGCCGCCCACAGCCCGAGCTGCCAGGGAAGCAGGGCGTTGGCGGCCTGATCCGGCGGCAGGTGAGGCGTTACGTGAACGATGTGCACGTCAGGCTCGCCTCAGATCACTGATCATTGGTCGCAGTTCCTTTTCAGGGACGCTGATCTCTTGGCTCGCAAGTCCATTGCGGGTCGCGGATCACATTCTTCCGGGACGCGGATCAGGCTGATCAGGCACGGCGCGCGCGAGAAGCTATCCAATCGGCGTGATCCGCGCGATCCGCGTCCCGTAGAATGTGATCCGCGTCCGGTTCAAGAACATTCGAGATCCCTCACGCGCAGTAACGCCCGCGGAACTCCGCGAACGTGACGGGCTCGGCGCCGAGGTCGCTCGTGGCGAACGTCAGGAACCTCTCCAGCCGATCGCAGAAGGCGTCGAGCTGGCCTTCGGTTCGATTGTAGGGACTGCCCCCGACGATCGCTTCGCTCGAGTGGAACAGCAGGTTGAGCACAGGCTCGCCCGCGCGCGCAAGGTCGCGCGCGAGCGCCATCATGTCGTCGAGAGACGAGTAGGACGGCCGCAGCCACCGCAGCCGCAACAGTCCGAGCACCCGAAGCAGGCGCTTGGTCGTGTACGGACGCGGGGCCCGCGCGTAGGCATGTTGCAGACGCCGCGGCAGCCACCGATTCAGCCCGGCGCTGACGGGCACTTCCAGGAGATTGCTGGTGCCGGCCCGTGTGGCGTTGTCGTACGCCAGGAAGTACGGGGTGAGCGGCGCCTCGACGAACTCGGGTCCGCCTTTGTGTGACTCGTAGAAGAGCGGTGCCACGCTGGACTCGACGAGGTAGCCGTGGCGTTCGAGCGCCGAAACGTGATCCGACGAAAAGCCGAATCGTCCCGACCGATACGACACAGGGCGCCGACCGACGCCAGCCTCGATCGCGGACGTCAGCGATGCGAGTTGATCCTCGAACTGTCGACGCGGCAAGGTTGATGCGTACGCATGACGTCGCACGTCGTCCGGTGTGCACGGTGGCGTTTCCCAGACGTGATGATGTGCTCCGATCTCGCAGTCGCCGCCTGCGACCAGCTGCCGCAGCACCTCCGCGGATCGCGGGTCGGTGGCGACCGGGTGCGTGATGACATAGGTGGGGCGTACGCGGTGGCGGGCAAGAAGCGCGTGAAGCCGTGGAAGCGCGTAGATGTTCTCGAACGTCTGATGCGTTCGAGCCGCCAGGTCCCACTGGTTGTCGCCTTCGGTATCGATACCGACGAGAAGATGCATCAATCCGCAGTCTGCACTCGGAACGTGCGCAGTCGTTACCGGTCCTGGTCCGAGTCGCCGAGCGTGACGTGCCAGCGGTCGGTGTTCTCGTAGAACGACGGCGCGACGTCGATGCCGTTCACCTTCACGACGAATTGCACCGTCGACTTGACCTGAAAGTAGCCGGCCCGCTTCAGCACGCGTCGAAAGCCCGCGTGCATCGCGAACGTACGAATCTTGTCCGAGTCCGCCTGCCGCGCCTCGCGGTCTATCCAGCCGAGCAGTGTGCCAAGGCCTGCCTGATCGTCTGGATCGGCGAGAAAGTCCACGAGCACCGTCACGCGCCCACGGGGCTCGCCGAAATGTCGGTACACCGCATAGCCGACGTTGCGGTCGTCGCGCCGGAGCGCGGCGATGACGTAACGGATGTGCGGGGCCGATACGAACTTCCAGTTCAGGTACGCGGCATCGCGTCTGACAGCGAAGTCGAACTTCGGCGCGAGCGACTCCCAAAGCCCGGTGAAGCTGTCGTCGAAGCGCTGGATCAGCCGCACCTCGGCCCCGAGCGGCCGCGTCCGCGCCACGATCTTCACGATCGGCAGCGTCACAGCCGACACCAGACGGTTCACGCCCACTGGCCACGTCGGGATGCGCAGCGCTCGCCGCGTAAGCGGCTTGACAAGGCATGGCAGCGGTCCGACGTCGGGCCATCGGAGCTTGTTGAAGAGTCGATAAGACGACTCCGAGAGCCCCAACCCGAGCGACGCGCCCACGTTGCGATCCCAGGTGCGGAACAGCACCTCGCCGAGACCCTGCCGCTGCCGTTCGGGCGCCACCATGACGTCCATGCCCCAGGAGCCTCGTACCTGCCGGCCGCCGACCGTGACCTGCACGGGCATCGTCGCGTACTGTCCCACGATGGCGGGACCTTCGCGCGCAATCCAGATCTCCGGCTCGCCGCGCGGGTTGTTCGGGTTGCGCAGGTACTGCCAGTCCCAGCGGAGCCGGCTGGCCTCCGCCGCGTCATGGCCGAACACACGACGATAGAGGGCGTCGACGACGCGCCGATCTTCGGTCCGATAACGATCGATTTCGGCCATTACTCCGAGGCTGGTTTCCGGGCCAGCACGTACTCCATGTTACTGATCAGCGCGTCCTGTGTCAGGGCGCTGTCGCGCAGCCATCGGCCGACGGCTGCGGGCAGTCGCCGGACCGTCGCGGTGACGTGCAGCTCTTCGCGGACGATCCGCAGCCCGGCGCCGGCAATCTGGCGCCTGAGCCGCGAGACCCGGACCTTCTCGAGCAGGTCGTCGTGTTTGATCTCGCCCCTGCGCGCGGCTCTGATGAACGAGTTCTCGTGGGCCGGCTCCTTCAACGTCCACGCCGCGTGCCGCGCGAGGAACCGGAACGTTCCGAATGCGGCCCGCCGCCCGATGATCAGGTGAAGCGGCACCTGCAGCTTCAACCGCGGCAGATGCGCGCCGGCAAACGACAGGTAGGGCGCGGTCGACAGGTACACGTGCCCCTGCGGCGCCAGCACCCGGGCGCACTCCCGCAGGTACAAGGGCGCGTCGGCCACATGCTCGATCACCGCGTGCGACAGCACCATGTCGAACGTGCGATCTCGAAAGGGCAGGAACATCCCGTCGGCCAGCGCAAACGTCAGGTTGCCTTGTTTCCGTTCCCGGCCGAGCCGGACGCCAGCATCCTGGAATCGCTCCGCAGGATCGATCCCCACGACGAGATCGGCCTCCTCCGCGAGCGAGAGCGGCATGCCGCCACCTCCGCAGCCCGCGTCGAGCACACGCCCATGGATCCTGACGCCCGCACGCTCCAGAAAGGCGATGACCTTCGCGCTGCGGTAATACTCGAACAGCGCGTAGTCGTACTCGGACCGGAACCTGAGGTCAGCGTGCGCCTTGATGGCGCGCTCATCAATCCTGCGCACGCTTCGTACCTGGACGCGTCGGAGGCGTGTCCGGACCAGCCGCACTGGCGGCGCCGAACGTGTCCCGAGACTTGTCCCCAAATTTATCGATGAGCGCGGCCCGGTCGTGGCCGTTGGCCGTTTCCGCGACGTCGAACGTCCTGATGATGGTGCGGTCCGGGTAGGCCTCTAGCACGTCTTGAATGACTGGTCCTTCGTACCCGACATATGGAGCAATGTAGGTCAAAATATACCGCACATCGTCGCGTTGCTTCCTGTCCGCGTAGTTACCGAACTCGCGTCCCACGAAGACTGGCTTGATGCCGTTCTCGAGGGCGAGCCCGTTTGCAAGCTTGCCGTGCACGAGCGTTCCCGGCGACAACAAAGCGCCGAGCTCGACCGATGCGCGATAGTTCTTGTAGGTGCGGCCCTGTGCCCACTGAACGTACTGAGCCAGCTGACCGGCAGATACCAGTCCCGCGAGGAGTAGCGCCGCGGTCGGGCTCCACTGACGTCCTGCCAGCATCCTGGGAAGCCTCGGCCACGTGGCATAGACGAGGACGGTGCAGAGAAGGGCGACCGCGGCGCCGAGGCGGACGCCCGGTCCGGGCTCGTAGAGCGCTGTGAGGCGCGTCAAGGCCCCTACCACCACGTAGAGACCGTAGAAGACAACCGGGATTGCGAGAAACGCCCTCCTGCGCGAGGTCGACGCGAGCTCCTCAGGAACAAGACGGCGATCCCGTCCGAGGACGATCGCCGTCAAGGCCACGAGCGCAGGAATGAAGAACACGAACCGGCGCTCGTTGCCGACGTCATGCAGGAGCAGTTCGAGCGCACCAAGTCCAATCCAGAGCGCCAGGAGCCGTTCAGGAGGCGGCAGCGTTCGCCAGCGTCCAAGGGCCGCGAACAACCCGAGGACGCCGACCACCACCGTGAACCACATGCGGGTGAAGATGTCGTGGACGATCGGGAACCAGGTTACCCGGTTCATCAGCGAGCGTACGTCGTAGCTGGGTTTTCTGGTCACTGACATCTGCCAGTTGTAGAAGCGGTAGTCGGTCCAGTTGGGGACGACGAACACCGCGAGCGCGACGAGGCCGCACGCGGCAAGGCCGGCGAGCGTGGCAACGGCCGCCCTACGGCTGGCATGACTGCCGGCGTCTCCAGGCCTGACGAGGACCAGGATCAGCATTGCTTCGATGGCGAGGGCGGCGACGAAGAAGATCGCCGCAGCCTTGGTGAAGTACGCAAGCAGCGCGCACGCGGCCGCGAGCACGCCCCAGAGCGGCTGGGTCTGTGCGCGGAGGTAGCAGTACCACGCGGCCACCATGAACGCGACCATCGACGCTTCCATGAGCGCGGCGCGATTCCACATGACGTAGACGTAGTTGGTCGCCAGCAGCGCGCCCGCAATGAGCCCGGCTTCTCGGCCCGCGAGGCGGCGCACACCACACGCGAGGAGCACGACCGAGGCGACGCCGGTCAGTTCCGAAACCAGTCGGGCCTGCCACAGGCCCACGCCGAAGAGCGCAAACGACAGGTACTCGAGGCCGGTGAAGACCGGCGCGATGTACATCGGGTTCCACGCGTCCTCGCTCCACTGTCCGAAGAGCGCCTTGTTGCGTGCGTTGTGAACCCACGCGCCTTCGTCGTGCCAGACGATGCCGACAGTGGTGGTCCAGGGAGGATCGGCTCTCGGAAAGGCCAACCGCAGGGCCAGCGCGGCCAGCGCGATGACCAGGATCCAGCCGGCAAAACGGTGAGCGCTGAAAGTGCCCGGCGTCGTCACGGTGTGCCGCCCCGCCGCAGCCAGATGTCGAATCCTTCCGGCCCACTCGCCTGCACGTAGTGGGCGCGCAGCCAGCCGGCGAGCGACGGCGTCTTCATGAAGAACGCCGCCGAGTCGTCCACGTCCGGGGCCCAGTCACGCTGCTGCAGGGCGATCACCGTCGGGCGGTTGACGTTGAGGTCGGACAACAGGCCGTCGGTGCCATAACCCGGCCGCCCCTGGTTGAATCCTACGATGACCGGCCGGCTCCAGAAGAATCGCGAGGCGCTGGCGCGGTTCGCCTCGACGTAAGCGGCGCAGGTAAAGCCGAAGACGAACACACGATCGGACGGCTGACTGTGCGCGGCGAGGTATTTCCCGAGTGTGTCGCCGGCCAGCGCGGAGTACTTGCGGTCGTCGTCGTACCGCGCGAGGTAGACGTCGCGCGGCATGCCGCCGAGCGCGTAGCGCGCATCGAAGATCGTCTGCTCGGCGAGCTTGTTGAACTGGTTCACGCGCCAGACGGCGACAATGACGACCAGGATCACCGGCACGGCGAGAAATCGGGCCCCGCGGCCCGTTCCGGCGCGCAGCCAGCTCCACGCCAGCGCGCCGCCCCATCCGGCCGCAAACGCGAGGGCGGGATTGGCTTGTATGAAGTACTGAGGAAGACCGCGGCTGCCGTTGATCGCGATCGACGCGCACGCGGCGGCGACCCACACGACGGGCACCAGTCGTTCCCGGTTGATCGGTACGCCGGCCAGCAGCACGAGGCAGCCCGCGCCGCCGACGGTCCACAGCGCATCGAATCTCGCGCGCTCGATCGGAAACGTCACGAGATAGAGAGCGACGTCGAGAGGGCTTCGGTAGGTTTCTCCCGAGTACTCGAGGTTGTAGAGGATCGTGGCGTCGACGAGGGGCCTCAGCGCGCTGCCGAGCGCGAAGATGATCGGAATCGCCAGCGCCGGAAGCGAGAATCCGGCGATCACTCGGAGGAGGTCGCCGAGCGTCAGGCGCCTGCAGAGCCACAAGGACACCACGCCGGCGAGAGCGAACACAGCCGCGTTGTACTTGAACGTGAACGCAAGCCCGAAGAGCGCGCCCGCTCCAACCATCGCGCCGGACCCGCGGTGCTTCCCGTTTCGCAGCAGTAAAACGAAGGCGGCGGTCACGGCCACGGCGATGAACGTCTCGCACTGGGATCTCAGGCGGATGCCGGCGACCCGCGTGAACGCAGGATTGGACAGGAAGAGAAAGAGCAACGCCGAGGCGGCTCCCGTTCCGGCCGGCCCGGCAAGCCCGCCGAGTTTGTAAAGAAGCCACGCGATGGCTGCTGCCGCTGCGAGATCGGCGGCGGGCACGGTCACATCGCTGGCCCACAGCGTTCGCAGGCCCGCGTAGAGGAAATGAATCGCCGGTGGCTTCTGATCCCACGCGTCGCGGTACGGGAGGCCGCCCGCGCGAATCCGCTCGCCGACGTACGCGTAGAGCGCCTGGTCGGCGCCCATCGGCTGGACGAGCGACGGCAGACGCAGTACGAGCAGCATGGCGGCAAGAAGCAAAATCAGCCGAGCACTCATCGAGAACTCGTGAGAGGACTCGTGGAAGTGATTGTCGAAACGGGCAGCAGGAAAGCCCAGTAGTAAGCGGCTTGCGGCTGGATTATAGTGCTCTGGAGCCGCATCCTTTGCCCGCCGCCCCGCCACCAGCGCTGTCCATCATCGTTCCGACCTACAACGAGCGCGATCGCCTCGGAGATCTCGTCGATGCCGTGTTTGCCGCGTATCGCAGAAAAGGCCTCGACGGCGAGCTCGTGATCGTGGATGACAACTCTCCCGACGGGACTGGCGCGCTCGCCGACGATCTCGCCACTCGGCACCGCATCCTGGTGATTCACCGCAGCGGAAAACTCGGGCTCGGGACGGCCGTTATCGAGGGGTTCGAGGCGGCCCACGCGCCGATCGTCGGCGTCATCGATGCGGATCTGAGCCATCCGCCGGACCTGCTGCCCCCGATGTTGTCGGTCATGCATCGCGCGTCGGCCGACGTCGTAATCGGCAGCCGGTACATTCCCGGCGGCGGCACGAAGAACTGGCCGATTGGCCGCCTGGTGCTCTCGCGCCTCGCGTGCGTTCTGGCACACACGCTGACCCCGGTCAGCGATGCGACATCGGGCTTCTTTCTGATCCGGCGCGACCTCGCGCGCGGCGTGAAGATCTCGGCCGGAGGGTTCAAGATCTGCCTGGAGCTGCTCGTACGCGGACGTCCGACCTCGATCGTCGAAGTGCCATACGTCTTCGTCGGCCGGACCGCCGGAGAGAGCAAGATGAACGTCAAAGAGGCGACGGGCTTTCTGAGGCAGCTTCGCGACCTCAAAGCCTTTACGCGTCAGCACCCGCCGCTCAACCAGCGCCATCAGCGCATCTCGGCCGCCGAGCTCGCGTCACTGGCGCGTCAGACCGTCGACGGGAATTGACGCCCGTCTGGCGGCGACGGTCGTGTCGACCGTCCGCGCGCCGAAGATCGTCCGCGAGAGCACCTGCCACACGATCGCCTGCTTGGTCAGGGCGAGACGCGCGACGTCGCCCAGATGGCGCGTGATGTAGGACGGCCGCAGGAAGAAGCGGCGCTTGGCGCGGTTGATGGCGTCCAGAACGACACGCTCGTCGAGACCATTGCCGCGAAGCAGGTAGTACGAGTACTCCATCTTCGTCCAGTCGGCATCCGCGGAGCTCAGCCAGCCTTCGCGCACGCACTTCTCGTACAGCGCAGTGCCCGGGTACGGAACGGCGGGATAGAAGTTGGCGAAGTCGGGATCGAGCTCGATCGCGTAGCGGGTCGTCGACTCCATCGTGTGGACCGTCTCGCCGGGATAGCCGAAGATGAAGAAGGCGAACGACTTGACGCCGGCCTGACGCATGTTCTGGAATGCCGCCTGGATCTTCTGGCGCTCGAGGCGCTTGGTCATGTCCTTGCGCACGTCTTCCGACTCCGATTCAATCCCGAGCGCCAGCATCCAGCATCCGGACTTCTTGAGTCGGTGAACGAAAGCCGGATCGGTGAGGTTGTCGGCGCGCGCGTTCCCGAACCACTGGATGGGCAGGTTGCGCGCGATGAGCTCGTCGCAGAACGCCGTGAACGACTTGACGTTCAGCGTGACCGTGTCGCCCCACAGATAAAAGAAGTCCACGCCGAGCTCGCGGTGGGAACGTTCGATCTCGTCGACCAGCGCCTTCGCGCTGCGCTCGCGGAATTTGTGCCCCTGGTGGATGGGCGCGACGCAGAAATCGCACGTGTAGGGGCAGCCGCGGCTGGTCTCCACGAGCACGTATGGCTTGTTGACCATCGGGAGCGCGTAGTGCTCGAGGGCCAGCAGGTCCCAGGCCGGGCTGGGCGTCTGCTGAAACGCCGTGAACTGGCCATGCGCGCGATGTGGCGTCACGGTCCCGTTCAGTCGGAACGTCAGGCTCGGCACTCCGTGCAGTCGCTCGATCGAGTCGAGGGCGGCGAGCGCGATCAGCGCTTCTTCCGGTTCGCCGACGAACATGCCGTCGACTTCCGGCGCGCGCTGCATCGCGTCGGCGGGTGTGGTCGAGGCCTGCGGGCCGAAGCAGAACATGGGCGCGCCGAAATGCGCCTTCAGCCGGGCGATCTCGGCGACATCCGCATCCAATGTCGGCGTCGTGCTCGGAAAGACGATGAGCGACGGTCGAAAGCCCTCGCGCTCCAGACGGGCGATGACCTCGTCGGTCGACAGGTGCTCCGCCGTCGCGTCGATCAACCGGACGCCGCACCCGGCGTTGCGGAGCAGCGCGCCCATCAGGGCGAGCGTATAGGGCGGCTTGGTGGTGCCGAGCACGTCCTCGCGCTCCTGGCATCGGCCCTGACGGGTGAACGCCACGCCGTTGATGAGCGGCGGGTTGATGAGAAGCGTGTGACGTCCGAGCAGGTCTGCTGCCGTCATCGAACGACCGTCAGGGGGATTGCGCGTCGCGGGACAACGCCTTCGGCGAAGGGTTGAGCCACGGGTTCCGGCGAGAGCTCGACCTTGCAGCAGCGCCGGCACACGGGAAAGATGCCGTGATCGAGGAGCCGTCGTCTCATCTCGACGTATACCGGTCCGTTCCAGATCTCTTCGAGCGACGATGTGGCGAGATCGCCCACCTCGACGCGGATGAACGGGCAGAAGTAGACCTTGCCGGAGAACCCCACGCGGGCGTGCAGGAACGGGTACAAGCACCGTCCCTCCAGTTTTGCGCCGGGCGTGTAGTAGTTGTCGATCAACTGTGGATGCACTTTCGGGCGGTAGTCGAACAGCACATTGCGCTCGCGGCACTTCGCGGCGAGCGCGGCGACCTGCTGCTTGACGCGCGCGATGTTCAGACCCGGATCGGGCGTAATGAACGTCGCGATCACCGACGCGTCGTCGGCGCCGATCATCCGGACCGTCTCCTCGACCTCTTCCGGCGTGCTGTACATCAAGTGGTTGAGCCCGATGGCGTCGACGCCCAGCTCGCCCGCCACGTCGACCATCGCGTCGAGGGCCTCGAGGCTTTCCTGGGCGACGGTAGTGTTGATGCTGACGCGCAGCGGCGCGTGCTTGCGTCGCGCCGCGTCCTGCAGGCGCCGCAGGCCGGCGCACGTGCGTTCGAACGTGCCTTTCAGCCCGCGCGCGCGATCGTGGAGCTCGCCGGGTCCGTCGACCGACACGCTGATGTGCTTGAGAAACCCCGCCGCGGCCAGATCGGCCAGCGCTTCGGCGCGCTCTTCGCTGATGATCGTCCCGTTGGTCGTCAGGTAGCCGCAGGAGTACCCCTTCTCGCGGAAGAGATCCAGCACGGACATGATGTCCTTGCGCATGAAAATCTCGCCGCCCGTGAGGCTGACCTGGAACCCGGGCTGATCGGGGAAGGCCTGACGCAGCCGGTCGAGCGTCATCTCCTGCCGCCATTCCCCTTCGATGTTGAGGAAATCGATCACGTAGCAGAACTCGCAGTGCAGGTTGCACCGCATGGTGGCTTCGTAGACCGCACCGACCGGCAGGCGATCGGCCCGGCCGTCCTTGTCGCGCAGGAAGCGCTCGATCCGGTGCTCGTAGCGGCGGCGACGGTAACGTGCCCAGGCGTGCCTCGCCAGCGGGACGGCGCGCGCGCGCGTCGCGATCGACTCGCGCAGCTTGGCGACCGTTCGGGCGGCCTTACGTCCCAGGGGCATTCAGTTGCCAGATCTCCAGTGGTGGACCGGGACGCTCGAGCGCGTCGTCGATCCGGGCATCGGTGTTGTGCAGGAATGGATCGATCCGCGCCTGCTCAGCCTCGCTGACTCCGGGCCGGTACGGCGAGAACACGGCGATCCGCCGTCCTTCACGAGAGAGCGCAGCGAGGAACGGCAACGTCTCTGGATCCGGCCTATTGTAACGCTTGACGAGGACATACGTCACGCCCAGCCGCCTCAGCGGCTCCAGGCCGGCACTTCCGCCAAGGTCGGACGGATCCACATAGATCTTCTCGGCATCAAGCCCCCCACGGCCCAGGTAGATCAAGCGATACGCCGGCGATGGATAGGGATCGAGGGCGAGCTGCAGCTGGAACTTGGTCGAGGCCGCCTCGAGGCTCCCGACATTGCGGGTCAGCGCCTCGGTCAGCCCTTCTCGGGAGGGCGTCAGCACCGAAGAGTAGGGCTGCGTCAGGATCGTGGAACCCTGCGGCACATTGGCTTCGATGTAGCGCTCGGCCAGCGTCCGCGTGTCGTCCTGGCGCAGGAAGAGATCGGACCTGATGCTAGCGTACGCGCCCGGAGCCGCGGCGAGTGCCACAAGGCTCCAGAAGATCGCGGGCCGGTGTCCCCAGACCCCGATCGTCACCTTCGTGAGCGCCCACGCAGCGAACAGCGCCAGAAAGGGCAGCACCGGGTTGAGGTAGCGGCTCGCCGGCGCCGTGTTCGCGATGAACAGCAGAAACGGAACAGGAAATGCCAGCAGCAGGATGGCTCGTGCGGGGACCGACCGAAGCATCCATACCATGCCGACGAGCCCCAGCAGCGCCACCGGCTGGCCGAGCGCGTCGGCCCACAGCATCTCGAGGTAGCGTGCGGCGGGGGCAAACGCGCCAGTGGTGACGGCGCGGTCGACAACGATCTGGCGGTTCGCGGTGATGTCGCGCCACGCCGTCAGCGGCTCTACCAGCAGAAACGGCGAGAGCGCGACGAAGATGACGAGGCTCGCCGCTCCGCCGTAGACGAGCTGGCGCAGGCAGGCCGCCGCTCCGGTCGCTTTCCAGCCCTGGAGGATCACGAGCGCGAGCGGGATCGCCAGAAAGACGCAGTAGTAGTGCGTAGAGAAGGCAAGGCCGCACGCCGCTCCTGCAAGCAGCGTGTCGCGCTGTCGTGGGCCCTCGGCGTGCGCGCAGGGCCACACGCGCGTCATGGCGAGGTAGGCGAGGACGACTGCCAGGGTCGCAGGGACATCGTGCTTCACATAGTGGGAGTCGCGGACGTGCAGCGGGGAGACGGCCACGAAGATTGCCGCCGCGATTGCGGTCCGATGGTCTGTCAGGCGAGCCGCGAGCTGGTAGAGCACGGCAATCGTGGCAGTGCCCGCGGCAACGCCGAGTGCGCGCCCGGCCGTGTAGATGCCGGTCGGATCGGTGAAGTAGAGCTGCTGCAGGGCACCGATCGACGCGACGCGCCCGCTCAGCCACACCCACGCCAGATACGCGCCTACCCAGGCGAACAGGACGTAGAAGTAGAACGTCGGATAAAGAAAGTTGTGCGGGTTGAGCGTGCCTCGGGCGAAGCCCAGAGCCCGGGCCATGATCGCCACCTCGTCAGGGTTGTAGACGGCGGGGAGACCGTACTGCAGGCCGACGACACGCAGGCTGAACGCGAGCAGACACACGGCAGCCAGCGTCAGCCCCGCTCTGGAGGGTGCCGTCACTTGACGCGTTCCCCAATAGTGGGCGCCGCGATGCCCTCGTCCGGCAGATCGGTCGCCACGATCTCGCCGGCGAACTCTGTCGTGTCGGCTGACGGCGTGACCGGACTGGCAGGCGTGGCGCGCGACCGCCGGACGGTCTCGAGCACGCGAAGTTCTTCAGGGCGGAAGAACCCGCCCAAAGCGAGCCCCGCAGCCATGACGACGACCACGGTCGTCCCTCGAACAAGCACCCCGAGAACCGGGTCCATTGCCGGCAGTGCCCGGCCCACGGCATAGGCGACGATGGCGGCGCCAACGACGCGCGCCAGGCGGCCGTATTCGTAGCGAACGGGATAGAACCGTTGGGAAAAGGCATAGGCGATCGCGGCCTGCGTAGCGTACGCCAGGCCGTTCGCGTACGCGGCACCCATGATTCCATAGCGGGGGATCAGCAGCACGTTCAGGCCGATGTTCGCTGCGGCCGCCGTGGCGGTCGCGACCGGATAGTACTGGGTCCGGCGCGTGATGTTCAGCCCGATCGACGTCATCAGGTACACGCCCTGGAAGAACACACCGAGCGAGGTCCAGGCGACGACGCCTCCGGCCGCGGTGTACTGGCCGTGCGTGACGACGTGCAGCAAATCCGCGGCGATCGCGGAGAGTCCCGCCGTCATCAACGCCAGAATGGCCACGCCGTATGTCGTGACGGCGCTGAATACGCGCTCGGCGCCCGGCTCTCTCACGGTCGCGTAGTAAAAGGGCGCCCACGCATACTCGAAGGCCGCCAGAAACACCTTCTGGATCAGTCCCACGCTGACGCCCATCGCGTAAAGACCGATCTCCGACAGCGGGACCAAGAAGCTCAGGACGAACTTGTCTCCCACGGCGATGACCTGCTGGGCGAAGCCGTGCGGGATGCGGGGCAGGCCGAACGAGAGCGACTCGCGCAACACATCGGTCGAGAACACTGGCCGGATCAACGGGGCAAACCACCGCACCATGACGGCCAGCAGCACCACGGTCACGACGAGGTCCGCCACGACTACGCCCATGACGCCGTAACCGAAGCCGACGACCAGCGCGAGGCGGAGCATCAGTGTGGCCGCCGATCGCGCGAAGGCGAGCAGGCTGAACTCGCGGGCCCGCTGCTGCATGCGTAGGACGTGAAAGGGTATGAACGTGAACCCGATCGCGAACGTGTTCAACAGCACGAGCTGGAGGGCGAGCGTGTAGCCCGGCGCGCCCATCCACGTGGAAAGCCAGGGCGACACGGCGACGGAGGCCGCGAGCAGCAGGCCATTGGTGCCGAGCAGGAAGAAGAACAGCGTGCTCGCCAGACGCTGCCGCGCTCGATCGTCCTGGCAGTCGTACCAGAACCGCATGAACGATCCGTCGACGCCCCAGCGGAAGAACAGCTTCGTGACGGCTTCGACGCTCCCGAGCAGCGCGAGGATGCCGTAGTCCTCTCTCGACAGGTACTGAACGTAGATGCCCAGCAGCGCGAAGTTGACGACCTGGATGGCAGCGTCGCCGAGGCCGTAGATCGCCAGGTTCTTCGAGAGCTCGCGAAGTTTCTGAAACAAGAGTCGCTCGCGAAGCTATATCACGGGGAGCCGTCTGCCATCTGTGTTGTCCGTGTTGTCGGTGGCGGGTTTCCGGAACGTCAGCAGGTTCAGGAAGCACCAGCCGGGCACGGGGAGGAGGCGCGTGAGCCATCGGTGCAGCGGCAGGAGGGCGCGCGGGTGTCGGCGGATGAATCGGGTCAGCACCGGGACGGTCGGAAAGATCCCGCGGCGCGCGATGAGCACGAGGCCGATCCGTTCGGCGAGCTGGATGTACTCGGCAACCGGGCGATCGCCCGGATGCTTGAACTCGGACGCAGTGCGGATGAGCCGCCCCTGAAGCAGAAAGTGCACGCGCGACTGCAGGTGCGCGAGGTTGGGAACCGACACGAGCAGCTCCCCCCCGGGCCGCAGCACTCGCTGCAACTCGGCGAGCGCGATCGGCTGTTCCTCGAACGTCAGGTGCTCGAGCACATCGAGGCACAACGCGCGATCGAAGACATCCGGGCCGTAGGGGAGCGCAGTGACCGAGCCGGGATGCACGCGCTCCGACGAGTAATGCGCGTCGACGCCCTCGATCGAAAGGCGGTCCGCATACTCGTTGACGAGAACGCCCTCGCCACATCCCGCGTCGAGGACGCGCATCGACCGGGGCAGGGTGTCGAGCCAGGCGCGAACAGCCTTGAGCTTGGCGAGGTAGGTCGGATAGTAGTCCCACGACGGGTCCGGCTCCCGATGGTAGTCGCCTCGCGCGGCATACTCGCCTCCGCGCACCACCGGCGGGCTGGCGCTCATGATGGGGATTCTAGCGCATCAAAAAAGCCCGAGGGTCGCTCGGGCTTTGTCGGGAGCATTTTCGCGGCGGGTGTCCGCACGCGCGTGCGGGCGCATCGGGCTACGACGCGCCACCGCCAGGCCCGCCGGGACCGGGCATCCCCGGCGGCCGGATGATCGGCGGCAGTGGATTGGTCTGATACGGGTTGCCCGGAACAGTCGGTGGTGGCTGCGGCAATTGACCGGGCCGTGTCAACGTCGGCATCGGCTGCACGCCAGGCTGCATTCCTGGCTGCATCGGCGGTTGACCAGGGAACTGCTGGGGCTGAGGTATCGAGCCCGGCGGCACAATTCCATTCGGTTCGCCATCGTCGTCGATGACGACGTTCGGCATGACCGGCTGCGGCCTCGGGTTGTTGAACGATGGAGGAGCCGACGTCATCGCCGGTGGCTTGCTGGCCGGCATGATCAGGATGCGATCGTAGGACGACGCGCCGACTGTGCCGGAGCGGGGCTTGGCGATGTAGCCGCTCGCCGAACGAAGCAGTGTTTCGAGCGCGCGGCCCTCAGGCACGTCGGTCAGCTCGAGCGTTACCGCCGGGCCCGTCAATCGCTCTGCGCCGACGACCTTCGTCTGGCCGACGCGTCCCCACTCGTCGAGGATCTGCCGGACGGACACGTCCTGCGCCACGATGGTCACTCGACCGTTGGCGATGGAGAGCCGAAGCTCCCCGGCGCTGGCCGTCGCCGCGGGAACGCAGAGCATCGCGGAAAACACGACGAATCCAAGCTTGTGCATAAGGAGACCTTGTTACAGATTCAGTATACGCCTGATTGGACGACCGGGCGATCGATACGGTTGGACGCTGGTGGAGTCGTCTCGGGCGCGGCGCCGCCTAAGCCACGTGTCTACAGGAGTTTCGTGACCCAGAGCGGTGAATCTTTCTTCGGGAGGTCGCAGGAGCGGCAGATGTCGGGGCCGCCGCTCTCGAGATGCTGCCGACGCGCGGTGCGGTAGGGCTCGGCGTTCCAGACGTCCAGTATCGAGGAGCTGTTGAGATCTCCGAGCACGGTGCGGCCGTCGAAGTCCGCGCAGCAGAGCGAGACCCGTCCGTCCCAGAGCACCGTGAACGTGAGCCAGGGGCGGTAGCACGGGTAGTTGACGTCCGACTCAGCGTTGAGCGTACCGGCCCAGTTGTGCAAATCCGTAATGTGGATCTTGTCGGCGATCCCCCGCCAGTGCTCGATGAAGGCCTGCTCATCGAGCGAGTTGTTCTGCCGGACGAACGAGAGAATCAGTTTGGGCCGCCGTTTTCCGAGCTCGGCACGGATCCGCACGAGCCGTTCGATGTTGGCGATGACCTTGTCGTACTTCAAACCGATGCGCGTCGCCTCGAAGACCTCTTTCCCCGACGCGTCAACGCTGATGTTGATGGCGTCCAGCCCCGCGTCGACCATTCCCCGGGCGACGTCCTCGGTGATGAGCGAGCCGTTGCTGATCATCCCGACTTCCTGGATTCCCTTCTGCTTGGCGTAGCGGACCTTCTCGACGAGCTGCCGGTCGACGAATGGCTCCCCGTAGTTGTGCACGCGCACGTGGCTGATGCCGAGCTCGGCGCACTCGTCGACGACTTTGCAGAACAGGTCGAACGTCATGATCCCCTGCCGGCGATGCATCTCGTCGCGGGGGCAGAACACGCACTTGGCGTTGCAGATGTTGGTGCTCTCGATCTGGACGATTTCGGGCAGCCGGGGCGCGCGGTCGCGGCCGGCGGCGAGCAGCAGCCGGCGCACGGGCTTCGCCTGCCTCCGCAGCAGCGACTCGGCCGCCTGGCGCGCGCGAGTCCGAACGGTGGGGCGTGAAGGCATGCTCGAGTTACTGCTGTCGGAAGTGTTCGATCACGCGGGTCAGGATCTCATCGAGCTCGACGGTCGGCGCATAGCCGACGAGGGCCTGGATTTTGGCGATATCCGGCACTCGCCGCGGCATGTCCTCGAAGCCGGCTTCGTACGCCTGATCGTAGGGGATTCGGACGATCTCTGACTGGCTGTCCGCGAGGGTTCGAATCCGCTCGGCCAGATCGCCGATGGTGATCTCGTGGCCGTTGCCGATGTTGAAGACCTGTCCCACCGCGCGGGGTTCGTCCATCAAGGCTACCACGGCCCGTACGACGTCCCCGACGTAGGTGAAGCTGCGCGACTGCCGGCCGTCGCCGAAAACGGTGATCGGCTGACCCGCGAGTGCCTGCCGCACGAAGTTCGGGATGACCATGCCGTACTGGCCGGTCTGCCTCGGCCCAACCGTGTTGAAGAGGCGGACGATGATGACCGGCAGCTTGCGCTCTTTCCAGTAGGCGAGTGCGAGGAACTCGTCGATGAGTTTGCTGCACGCGTAGGCCCAGCGGTGCTTGTGGCTCGGGCCGAGCACGAGGTCGGCGTCCTCGTGAAACGGCACGTCGATGCTCTTGCCGTACACCTCGGAGGTCGAGGCGATGAGGACCAGCTTCTTCTTCTTGTTGGCGAGCTTGAGGACCACCTCGGTGCCGTGCACATTGGTTTCGATCGTGTGGACGGGCGCCTCGACGATCAGCTTGACGCCGACAGCTGCCGCCAGGTGCACGACGACGTCGGCGCGGTCCACGAGCTCGGCGAGCACCGGCTCGTTCGTGACGCTGTCGATGGTGTAGTGAAACTTTGGATGCGACTTGAGATGGGCGATGTTGTCGATCGACCCGGTGGAGAGATTGTCGAGCGCATGCACCTCGTCGCCGCGCGCGAGGAGGGCCTCGGCCAGGTGCGATCCGACGAAGCCCGCGCCGCCTGTAATCAGTACACGCATAGGGAAATTCTGAATTCTGAACGCTGAGGGCTGAAGTGCCTAAGTCGGAGGTCCGAAGTTCGAAGCGCTTTCGGTTGCCAGCCGCACGATCGCCTCCGCAGCCCGCTCGGCGGCCTGGCCGTCGGCGGCGATGCTGAATCGGGTCAGAAACGCCCGCTGCGCGAGCGCCAGCTCGCGGCGAAACTCCTCATCATACAGGATTTGTTTCAGGGCACGCAGGATTCGGTCGGGCGCGCTGGCGGTGTCGGCGGCGTCCGCACCGGACACACCGGCCATGATACCCGCTTCGACGAAGGGACTCAGGTTGTTCGGGAGCCCGATGACGAGCGCCGGGATACCGAGCACTGCCGCGTCGAGTGCCACAGTCGAGTTGACCGTCACGACCGCCCGGCTCGCGCGGAGCAGTGGCGCGAGCGGCGCGGATGCGGGCAGCACCGTGACGTCAGGATGACCGGCCACGAGCGCCGAATACGCTTCCGGCGTCTCTGCGGGGTGGGTCTTGATCGCGAGATGCACGCCGGCGAGCGACGGGGCTGCGTCGAGAAGCGCGCCCAGCACGTCGCGCGCCTCACGGTGTTTCGTCGTGACGAGCACGAGCGTTCGCGTGCCGGCGCCGGCCATCGTCCGTGCCTGATCGATCTCTGCCGTCGTCAGGCGAGCGACGTCGCGCACGAGCGCGTCGAGACGCGGGCTGCCCGTCACGGCCACTGAATCGGCACGGAATCGACCCTCTTCGGTCAGGTGGCGCGCCGCGTACTCATCGAAGAGCAGCGTCAGCGTGGGGTTCGGAAAACCCAGATCCGAGTCGTGGTCCACGTCGGTCGTCATCTCGTCGGGCTCGTGCAGGTAGTTGAGCCAGTGGCGGTAGATGAACCCGTGCTGCAGACCGACCGATGGGATGCCGCGCCGGCGGCTTTCGAGGACGATTGCCCGACCCCAGCCGCCCGCTTCCGCGTAGGTGACGACCACGCGCGGTCGACACGCGTCGAGGGCGGCCGCCGCTTCGTCCATCGCGCGCGCCGACCATGGCCATTGCAGCAGGGCGATCCCCGCAAGCTCCTCGCGAACGATCTGCCAGCAGTCGCAGTGGCGGATCACCGATCGCGCGCGCAGGTCGTCGCTCGCCCAGAGCGCCCGTCGCATCCGATGCCGCTCGCGCCACACCCCTCGCGATGCCGCCAGTTTGGCGAGCGGCGCAAAGGCTTCGACGGGACGTACGCTGTCCGGCGAGCGGCCGCCTCGCAGGGGATGCCACCAGCGGCGCGCGCGAAAGTTGGACGCCGGACCGACACTCACATACGCGAGCGCCCCATCGCCCAGCCTTTGCTCGAGCGCCGTCAGCACGGGGCCGATGTAGGCCTCGGCGCTACCGTCGTCAGAATCTGTGCGCCAGAAGGCGCGGTGGACGAACGCGAGGGCGGTCGTTTCAGCGGGCGAGACCGCGCGCGCACGGAGGCGTGAGGCGAGCGCGGCCGCGTTGAGGCCCGACGCCCGCGCTTCGATCGCCGCGAGCCGGAGAGTCGAGCGGCGGAAGCCTCGCGGGCCGTGATACTCGACGTTCCGCGCCGCGGCAATCTGCGGCGCCAGCCCCTGCACGATGGCCCCGCCACGCACGAAATGCAACGCGCGCGGGCGCTCGCGCTCGACCAGCGCTTCAAATGCCGTCAGCGCGCGAAACAGCGCCGAGATGACCTGCTGCTTGTGCAGGTACAGCTCCGCGAACCACCAGAGCGAATCGCCGCGAAACGTGAAGCGATGCCGAAGCCGCAGACCGTCGACGCGGGCGTGACGAAGGCCCTTGATCCAGGCGATTGCCTCCGCGGTGGCCCGCTCTTCGGACACGGCGTCGAGATACGCCTCGAGGTGGACCTCGCGGCGAGGGCCAGCCTCGCATTCGACGGCGAAGACCGCGTCAGTCATGTACGGCCGGCACGGGACGGGCGAGCGGCCGATGCGTCGAGCACCGAGGTCGCCGCGGCGAACACCGCGTCCGAGGTGATGCCGGCGAGGCAGTCCGGCGTGTGCCCGACGCAGCGCTCCGGAGGCCGGCGGATGCGATTGCAGGGGCTGCACGGAAGGTCTACGCGAACGACGCGGTCGAACGGCCCGCTCGTCGCGTATCGCGCGGGATCCGACGGGCCGAACACGGCGACGACCGGCGTGCCGACGGCCGAGGCCAGGTGCATGGGGCCGGTGTCTCCCGTGACCAGTACGTCGAGCCGTGCAAGGAGCGCCGCCGACACGAGCAACCCCTCGGCCGCCGAGGCATCGATCACGAGCCGCGGCGCGAGAGCGGTCTGCAGCCCCGAAACGAGCGCGCGATCGCCTGGTCCTCCCGTGGCCACGATTACCGCGCCACGGGTATCGGCCAGCGGGTCGACGTTGACGCCGCCGCGGTCGCGGCAAGCCTGCATGGCGTCAGCATCCTTACACTGGGCGCAGGGATCGCCTTGC
>Ga0184612_10000008_pt1 | contig 79562 bp, 77 predicted proteins | sample PLM3_60_coex_FD_133163 | JGI IMG/M metagenome (GOLD analysis project Ga0184612, IMG submission 133163) | Groundwater sediment microbial communities from an aquifer in East River, Colorado, USA - PLM3_60_coex | ecosystem: Environmental > Terrestrial > Soil > Riparian zone | place: USA: East... | reverse complement strand
CTGATCCCGTTCGGGCGTGCGGCGCGTGCCTCCTGGGAGAGGCGTCAGGCGACGGGAGCCGTCGGAGTCACCGTTTCCGAGCGGATCAACCTGTCCGAGTGCTCCTTGCCCGAGGACGCTCGCCCGGAACTGAAGCGCGGGATCGAGCCGGGCACCTTTCGATTTGCGGGCCGGAACGTCGACACCCGCCTCCTGCACAACACCCACTCCTGGATCGTGCTCGCGACACCGAACGGCCTCGTCCGAGGCTCGCGTGACGACCCGTAAGCTTGCGGCGACGTATGGCGGCGCTGCGGTACTCGGCCACTTGTCGCAGTTCGCCTGGCTGGGGCTCGGGAGCCGCACGATGTCGACAGAGGCCTTCGGGACGGTGCTCGCCGCGCAGGCTCTCTACGGATTTCTCCAGGTCGTGATCGACGCCGGTCCTGGTTTCTACGGCGCGAGGCTCGCTGCATCGCGCGGGCTGGACGCCTTGACCCGCGGGTCGATCGTGCGACTACGCCTTCAGCTTGCGCTTGTGGCAGCGGGAGTTGCGCTTGCTGTCGGTGCCGCGGCGGATGCGCGCTCGCTCGAAGCCACTGCCCCGTTCGCGGTGGCGCTCGTCCTCTTTGGCGCCCTGAACTACTGGGAGGCTTTCGGGCTAGGCAACGCTCGGCCCTGGTCCGCATATGTCGTCTTGCGATCGCTTGCGCCGGCTGGAGCGGCGCTTACGCTTTTCCTGCTGGGCCGCAGCTTTCCGCTCGTCCTGGCTGGAATTGCCGAATGCGGCGTCATTGTCGTCGTTTCGCTCGCATTCAGACTCTCAGCGCGAACCGGTATCTCCCGAGCATTCTCCGCGCCGCGCGGGCCGTGGCGAAGCGTCACTCGCATCGGTCTGCCCGTCGTGATCGGGCAAATGGGGCTCGCCTGCGGAACCATCCTCCTGAACGCGACGGGCGCAGCGGCCGCCGCTGCCGCGTTCGCGGTGAGTGTCCGGCTACTCACGGGAATCAACCAACTCGCCGGCGTCCTGGCAACCGCGCTCTTCCCGCGTCTGGCCGGGGCGGAGGCGTCCGAAGACGTGGAAGGTCACGGAGTTGAAATGGGGGTTCGGGCGTTGGTGGTCGTGACATTCGGCGCGACTGCGGTTCTAATGTTCCGTCCGAGGTTTGTCACTTCGCTCTTGCTCGGCCACGCTGGTGACGCCGCGCAAGCGGCGGCGGTCTTAACGCTTGCAACCTCGTGTGCGACGGGATTCGTCGTCCTCTTCACCCTCGTACTGCTCGCGCGAAACGGAGAGGACGTCTTCCTCCGGGTCTACGTCGCGGCTACGACTGTGATCCTGGGAGGCGGAATCGTCGTTGTGCTCGTGTCGCCCGCGCCGCGCGCCCTGGCGATGGCTTCTGTCTTCGCGGTCGGACAACTCGTCGGGATGTTTCTTCTCGCCCGGCATGCACTCGTCTCGCTTCCGAACAGAAAGCGCGCCGTGCGGCATGGAGCGATCGCTGCGCTCGTGCTCGTGGCGGTTGGCTTCCTCGCAGCAACGACGCCGGGCGTCCGCGGCTCCGCATCGGTGGTAACGGCTGTCACTGCGTTGGTCGTCGCCTCGGCGGCCGTCACGCGCCGGCGCCTCGGCGCTCCGGCAACGGACTCGGCGAGACCCGGTTTCTGAGGAGCCGCGCACCCCTGAGGGCAGATAGGGGCTGTGGCCGGAAACTCAGGGCCAGGATCGCGAACGAGACGCCGGCAAGAGCGAAGAGGAGGTTCTCCGTCATCGTCGCGAGTCCGCGCGTGAGAAACGCGTGAGTGAAGGGGAAGGCGACGGCGTAGAGGACGAACGAAGGGCTCCCGGGCCGGGCCCTCAGCCCGAATCGACCAAGTCGGCCAAATGCGGCGCCGAGGATCAGCGAGCCGACGGCGACAGCGAGGAGGCCGCCGTTCCAGTACAGCTCACCCTGAATCGAGATCGGGACCGCTACCGGGACGCCCGGGTAAAGGTACGACGCGACGCGTGAGTCGACGCCCACGGGCTTGTCCGGCCAAAGACTTCGTGGGACGAGGGCCTGAGGAACCTCGCGGAGCGTCGCACCGTTCAACGACGGGATCGAGCCTGGAACAAGCTCACGGATTGCGACGAAGTCGTCGTAGGTGCTGAGGTCTGAAGCATAGAGTGCCCAGAGCGGCGTCCGCACTGCGGTGTGAACCGCCTCGCTCGCTGGCATTCGGCTCGTGTAGGCGCGTGTCTGCTGCGCGAATGCGAGTCCCAGGACGGCAATCAAAGCTAGCGAGGCCGCCACGGCGATCGTCCGCCTGCTGGGCGGCCGCAGCCTGAGGCTGATCGTCAGTGCGGAGAGAGCGCCGAACAGTGCGAGGCCGCGCAATTGGAGCGCGACGGCTGCGAGGGCAGCAAGGGCGACGGCAGCACAGAACAGACAGCGGAGGCCTCGCGCGCCGTGTCGCCTGCCTGAAAGCAAGAGCGCGAGCGCGTAGAGCGCTGTTCCTTGAACGATCCAGACCCCGACAAAGCCGTAAAAGCTTGATCCCTGGCCGGTCCGCACCGACACGAGGGAGTGCACCAGTGCGCCGATCCCTCCCTGTCGGAGGAACAGGGCGACCCAGAGCGCCGTTCCCAGTGCGAGGGCGAACCCGGCGACGATCCACGACCCGCGCGGCGAGTCTGCCGTCCGTGCCTCCGCGGTTTCTTGGCGTCCGAGCGCAATCAAGTACCCCGCGCACCAGGCCGAGCAACCCAGACTGGCGAGCGCCACCGTTCGGGTGAGCGCTGCAACGTCGTAGCCGAGTTGCCCAAGCGCAAGGGCGGCGTGATCCGGAAAGAAGTACAGCTCGACCGGACGCAGTACGAAGAGCACGCTCCACGTAACCGTGGCGATTGCGAAGGGCGAGATCGTAAGGAGCCAAACCGACGCCCCGGTGCGTCGGTAGACACCGAAGCCCGTTGCGAGCAGGGCAACGACAACCGTTGCGAGTGAAGCGGGGAAAGATCCGTTCCGGACTGACAACTCATCGCCTGCAAGCAGAGCCGCTGCCGCTGCGCATGCGGCCAGGATGATCAGCGGTCCCGCCAGCGATGCGTGGGTTCGCAGCGCAGCGAGAGCCGACCGAGGCGAGACGGAAGACGTGGGATCGATCGACCACCCTTTCGTGCGGCCGGGCAGGAGTCCTCCGACGCCCTGTGTAAGGTGGCCGCGAAGATGGCGTCGTCGCCGCAGCCTCGCCTCTAATGCAGAGAGCGACAGCACTGGGCCTTTCCCGGGGGGTCGCCATGCTTGCGGCGATCGTTCTGGGCGCATCTATCTCCGCGGGCTGTAGCGGGTCCAGCACCTACCCTGCCCAGGAATATCCCTCGGCCGCCGAGCAGCTCGTGTCGCAGGCCGACCTCGACGCCCTCGATCCGAGCTCGCCCCAATACGCCGTCATGGACTGGTGGCGAAGCGCGCAGTTCTCGGATCTGTCCGGCTATCTTGCCTACCTCACCCGCGAAGTCCGCAACGATCTCGACCAGCGGCTAGTCGAACGGCAACTGCCGGTCCTCGCCGGCGGAATACGAACGGGCAAGCCGCGAATCCTCAGCGTCAAGCTCGACGGCAAGAAGGCGATCGTGTACGCGAAGATCGTCTTCCGCCAGCCAATCGGAGCGACTCGCTATGTCACGACGACGAGGCCGCAGGCCTTCCGCTTGGTTCGTGTCAGTGGGCTATGGCGCCTTGCCGACACGTATTTTGCCGACTCGATCACGGCCGCGGCCCTCGGCCCGCTGGAGGGCTAGCCGGACTTAAGCCGGGGCTCGCCGCCCGAGCTCAACCCAGAACCTGGAAGGCCGAGTCGACGAGCGACAGATTCGCGACGCGAAGGTAGAGCGCCGAACGCGGGTCACCGCGTGCCGTCGGGATCTTCGATGTGTCCGACGAGAGCCGCACGGGATGGACTCCCGGTGGGACCACGAGTGGGTACTCGACAGGCACGCCCGTGGGCGTGACGCGGACGAGCTGTGATGAGCCATCCGGGTAAAAGACGGTCGTGTTCGACGTGCGACTGAGGCCGGCGGCGAGGACAAACCGGAGTATTACCCGCCGGCCGCTCCTGGTCGGATTGACGAGCTTGAAATAGACATCGCGCCGTCTCGACCAGCGCCACGTTCTCTCGGCGCTCTGCTCCAACGGCCAGAAGTCGTCGCTCCAGCGGATCGTGGCCGGGTGAAGTGCGGCCACCCGTAACGCTGCCAGCTGTGGCCGCGAGTACTGTCGGTGCAGCCATCGGCGAAGTGGGCGAAGATCGAAGAACAGCAGCCGGCCATCCGCGCTCGCGAAGGGGCGTTGGCGGAGACGGTGCGAGAGTTCTCTCTCGATCGCTCGCGCGTCGTCGGCATAGCCGGACCGGTTGACGTAGATCCCATCGAATCCGCTTGCGGTGATGGCGGGTAGGGCGAGGCGGAGCGGAAGCGTGGACAGGGTTGCGGCCCAGTCGGTCTCACGGCCTTTCATCGCGCCGTAACTCCAGCGCAGCTTGCTCGAATGCAGATAGCCCTTCAGCTCGGCGTAGTCGTCGTTTGCGCCGGGCACGACTGACTCGGGGAACGCCACATACGGAAGCTGGTAGATGGATGCACCCGACGGGAGACGTCGCTCGAGAGCGGCCACGAAACGTGCATCACTCCGAAACGAGGCGCGGATCTCCTTGTACGGCGGGACGAAGGCACTGCTCGTCTGGTCGAGGACGCCGAGCACCACGACCGCAAGAAGGACAAAGGGGAAGAGAACTCGGAGGGCGGTGGCCCTCCAGCGGCGCCAGAGAGCATCGAACAGGAACGCGATCGCCAAGAGAGAGAAGAAGCCGAGGAGGATCGAGAGGCGGTTCCACGCATGCAACTGAGGGCTGATCGTGTAGCTGACTACGCTCGAGAACCCCGCTGCCGTCGCGAAGAGGAGGATGATCACGGCCCCGGCGCCCGCCTGTAGAAAGGTTGCCCCACCGATTCGCCAGGATCCGCGGACAACGGTCACGAAACCACCGCCGAGCAAGGCGATGAGGCCGAACGTGCCGATGAAGCCAAGCGTCTGGCCGCCTTCCGAGTCCACCCGCGTTGTCGAGTTGTACTCCTCCTTCATTCGCGCCAGGGGCTTGAGCCGATGATGGTCCAGCGGTAGGACGAGATCGCTGATTTTCATGCCGTACAGCTCGGTCTCGAATGCGGAACGTTTCCCGGCAAGCGGGTTCGTGCCATGCTGCACGCGGTATGCGATTGCCGGTGCCGCGCTCGCGGCGATAATGGCCACGATCGCAGCGGCAAGCCCTAAGCCGGCGAACATTCGACGCATGCTGTGGTGGGCGACGGCTGCGATGACCGCCGCGCAGACGAGCAGGAGCGCGGCCGCCAGGGCGTAATACGGGGAACTTGCACCCACGATCGCGCACAGCGAGACCGTGAACAGGTTGCGGCGCGTGACGAACCGGAAGCGCCTGCGCGAACCGTCTGCGTGACTGAAGAGTCGACAGCTTCCCAAGACGCCGAGGAAGAGGTATGCGATCAATGGGATCGCGTAGTACGCCGAGAGGAACGCGTGTGCTTCACCGCGACGGAAGTGATAAGGAAGGACGGCGAACAAGACCGAGCATGCTGCGGCGACTCCGGGCGAGACTCGCAGGCTGCGCATGACGAAGAATGCGGCCAGCGCGGTCGCGGGAAATGTGAGCAGGAAGAAAGTGTTCAACGCGATCACCGGATTGGAGAAGATGAGCGCAAGGACCTTGAGGACCGCCATGTTGAGCGCGTTGCCGATCGGAAAGTCGTACAGCTGCTGCCCGAAGGGGGCCGCCAAGCTCGCGTTCGTGTAGTACCAGCCGTGCTCGAGGTTCTTCGTCACGGCTTCGACGAACAGCGCGTCGGAGGAGTACGCGAACGGGACGCGCAGGTCGCTTCGCCAGATCTCCAGCACGAGCCCGGCCGACACCAGCGTCGCGAGCATCGCCGCAAGTGCATACACGGCGCCGGCGGCGTGGCGTTCGCACCGGTCGGCGAAGGTGACCTTCCGAATCGCGCGATCGGCCGTCCCCTGCCGTGGCAAAGTACGAGCGGCGGCACCGACCCGACGTACGCGGGCGGGAGCATTGACCGCGCGCGTTTCTGGAGGGTGCACCGCGCGGCGCTGGTGATCGGCATCCAGGTAGACGCGACGCATGCGCTCGGCCATTGGCCATCCGGTCTCGTGCACTGCGCGTCGTCGCGCCTCTGGACTCTCCGGGGCCGGTTCCGCATGGTCGACCGTGTGCGCGGCGCTTGCGAACTTCTCTCGGCCCTCCATGATCGAGTGCGACTCAGCGAGCTTGCGCTGCAACTCGTCGCCCGGCGCGACCCTTTTTGTGAATCGACGTACGACCGCTTCGGACCCGACCCGCATCAGCGAGATCGGATGCGCGCGACGGGCGCTAGAGATGGACGCCCCGTTTCTCACTGAGCTCGTCCAGGTAGGTACGCAGCTCGAGGAGAAAACGCGGACGCGAGAAGCGCTGTGCGCCGTCGGCGAGACGCCGAGGATCCCAGCGCGACCGGATCAGCGCCCGCACGGCCGAGCGGATGTCCGCGGGATCCGGTCGGTCGATCAACAAGCCGTCGATTCCGCTGCGGACGATGTCCCGCGCTCCGCCCCGGTTCAGTGCGATCACGGGCGTACCCGACGCCAACGCCTCGACCATCGTGATGCCGAAGTCCTCGTTCCCGACGTGGATGAAGCCGGCACTTCGCGCGAGCAACCGAGCGAGCTCCTCGCGGGAGAGCCAGCCGCGGAGGTCGACGTTTGGTGGGAGGTCTTTCCGGAGCCTCGCCTCCAGTGGGCCGATCCCGACCATCGTGAGCCGATACGGCAGTTCGCGAAACGCCTCGGCGACGAGCTCTGGGTGCTTGTAGCTGACGAGCCGATGGATCCAAAGGAATCTCTCGGCATCTTTCTCCTGCGTGGGGTCGAATTCCTCTACGTCCACGGGCGGGTGGATGACGACGGAGTCACGTTCGTAGAACCGCCTGATCCGGTCGCGAACCGCACTCGAGATCGCGACGTAGCCGTCGGGCCTCACGGATGCAGCCCGGTCGATCCTTCGGAGGCGCTTGCGCAAGAGGCTCAGCGCGAGGGCCTTCGTTCCCAGTGCCCGACCACGCTCGATCTCGGGCAGCCAGGCGTAACGAAGCGGCGTGTAGCAATAGCACACATGCAACGCGTCGGAGCGCGTGCGCACGTTGGCGGCGAACGCATGCGACGAGGAGATGACGAGGTCGTACTCCTGGAGGTCAAGCCGAGAAAAGTAGTGCGGCATGACCGGGAGGAGATTCCGCCAATGCCCGGGATGCTCGACTCGCTGGCGAATCCCGGGCAGTGACGCAATCTTCGACTCCCGCACGATCGCGGCAGCCAGACCTGCCGGCAGCAACTCACGGGCGGCGTGAAACGTGTAGATGTCAGGAGAGGCGTCTACGAACAAGCCCGTGCGCATCGCCTCGACTACCCGCTCCGCGCCGTGAAAACCCTGGAACCAGTCATGCACGATCGCAGTCTGCGCGGCTATCGGCGGAGGGCCTGCCTCTACCTCGTTCTGTTCCGGGAAGCCGAACTGCTCGGCAGCGTCTAACACTTGATCGGGGCTCCGCACCCGAACGGAAAGACCTTGCGATCACGGGTCGGCTCGAGCGAGAAGGCAAGTGAGGCGTCTGCGGTGGCCGCAACACGAGCGCGGAGGTTCGTCCCAGCGAACGGACGGATACTTCGCGTAAAGAGGCCGTGTGGGTTTGTCGAGAGTAGCGTGAGGCGGCTCCATCCCCGCTTCGTGTGCCCCTCCACGACGACCTGTTGCGAGGAGCCGCCAGGCGTTCGACCCCAGATCATGATCTCAGTCCCGCGGCGAAACGCAACGAAGGGGAAGCGGAATGCTCGGAGAGCCGGCTTCGGCTTGTCCAACGCGAGATCCTTGCCGCCGTAGAAATAGAGACCGGACTGATATGGGCTCGTCGAGAGTGGGTTGTCGCGTAGAAGAAACCACGTCACGAGGCTCACCTCCGAGCGCCACATCTGATACAGGGCCTGCGCGACCCATCGCGCGTGTAATCGGAGCGGTACCCCGCGCGGATCGGGCCCGTCGCTGTCCCAGCTGAACTCCGTGACAAAAAACCGTACCGGATGTTTGGAAACGACGTGACGTGCCCGGACGGCCGCCTTCAGGAGTGCATTCATTTTCGGCAGGTCGCCGAGCGACGCGTCGTCGGCGCTGTACGCGCGATGCGTCGGCCCACCGTTTGTGTACGGGTTGTGAGCCCACGCGTCGAATTGCACCCGTGCAGCACAGGTTGGTCGGTACGGCGGCCTCCGCGACATGCAGAGGAGTGCCCGCATGAAGCGCATCGGCGCTGTGACATGGATATCGCGGGACCGGTGGCCGAACGGCGCCGTCCCACCGGCGATCACGAGATTGCCCTCATCCACGCCGTGCACCGCAGGAGTGAACGCTTCGAGCATCCGGCGGTACGCGGCCGGCGAGACGGACTCGCGTCCTCGGAATTGCGGCGAAAGTTCCCGTCCCGCATTCGGTTCGTTCCAGAGCTGCCAGTAACGAACGGCGGGAAGAGGCGTCCCGTCGACCACGAAGTCGCCCCTGAAGCGCGTCGCTGCAGCCCGTGCAAACCGACCGAGCTCCCGCAGATCGGGCCATGTGGTTCCACGCCCTCCAGCAGCATCCCGTGCCCAAGTCGGCGCTCGCGAGATGGCGATGATTGGCTGGAGCCCAGCGGCGACGGCGCGCCGCACCTGCCCGTCGGTCAAAGACCAGTTGTACGCCGCAGCGGCGGGGTTGGCCGCCTCGAAGTCGGCGGGACGGGGATCGGGGGCCACCCAGCTCCAATAGACAACGATCCGAACGGTCGTGGCCCCGGCGCTGCGGATCCGCTGGAAGGCCACGGCGGCCGAGGGCCCCGTCAACGCCGAAGGATCGATCACGCCGGTGTCGAGACGATCCGCGCCCGCTTGGGCGGGCGGGGCCAAAAGCAGCGGCAGACAGGCGAAGAGGACGAGTCGACGCACTCGCTCCCCGAGTCTAGAGAGGCCTCCAGTCGGCGCCTCGCCAGGTGAGGGGCGGGAGTACGTTCAGGAGCGGGCGATCACTCGAGGAGCTTGAGGCGCGCGAAAGCTCAGACTCGGGCAACGATCGCCTCGGCCGTGAGCTCGAGCCCCGACGCGAGGTCGACCTGCGGCTCGTAGCCGAGCATCTCGCGGGCTGCGCTGATGTCGGCCCAGGAGTCGCGGATGTCGCCCGGACGGGTCGGCTCGTAGCGCTTCTCGACCGGCTTGCCGAGTATGACCCCGATCGTTTCGGCGACGTGATTGACGCTTGCGGGCGAGCCCGCTGCGATGTTGAACGTACGCCCCCTCGCGTCCGGCGCGTCCGCCGCGCGGATTGTGGCGTCGACGACGTTGGCGACGTACGTGAAGTCGCGGGTCTGCTCGCCGTCGCCGTAGATCGTGATCGGCTCGCCCTGGTCGATCGCGGCGATGAAGAGCGGGACGGCTGCCGCATACTGCGAATACGGGCTCTGCCGCGGCCCGAAGACGTTGAAGTACCGCAGGACAACGGTTTCGAATGAGTGGTAGACGCGGCCGAAGCTGATGCAGTACCGCTCCGCCGCAAGCTTGGCGACACCGTAGGGACTGATCGGGTCCGGCGGCGTCGATTCCGACGTCGGCAGCTCGCGGCTGGACCCGTACACGGACGTCGACGACGAGAAGATGACACGGCGTACGCCTTCGTCCCGCGCGGCCAGAAGAACGTTGAGCGTGCCCTCGACGTTCACGGCGCTGGAGGTGAGCGGATCCTGCACGGAGCGCGGCACGGAGCCGAGCGCGCCGAGGTGATACACGACCTCGACGCCGCGGATCGCAGCGTGGACGCGCTCATACGAGCGAAGCTCTCCTTCGACGACCTCGACCTCGAGACCGTCGAGATTCGCGCGGTTCCCAGTGGAGAAGTTGTCGAGCACGCGGACGTCGTCGCCTCGTTCGACGAGCGCGTTCACGAGATTCGAGCCGATAAAGCCGGCGCCGCCGGTGACGAGTGCCTTCATGCCGTCATTTTCCCTGAGCGACGGCCCGAGTCCTCTGAGCAGCCGCTGTGGCTGCCAGCCCGAAGCCGAGCCAGGTGACCGCATCGAGCGGGATTCCCGCCACGAGGCCCTGGCCGCCCCAGATCCCCATCGCGGCCAGGATCGCGAAGGCGGCGACGGCTCCCGGCGGGGCATTCGCGCGGAGAGCCAGCACCAGCGCCAGTGCGAAGGGCGCCAGCCAGAGGACGAGCCCGATCAGGCCGAGGTCGGCGGCGGCCTGCACGTAGGCGTTCTGCACGCCCCATGGGTGCTCGCGCGTCGGGAACGCGAGGGGCGACACGTCGGGAAACTTCCTCCGCGCTGCGGGAAGCTCCGGGTCGACGGTCTCCGGCTCGGTCGACGCTTGCCACCCGGCACCCGCGATCGGATGCTCACGCCAGATCCGGTACCCGATGTACGCGAGCAGCGTGTGGTGCGAGTACGTCTGGATGTCGGCGGTCTGCGTCTCCCTGCCCTTCACGTGCAGAAACCGCAGGAAGTTCTCGAAGTCGCCCGCGCGCAGGATCAGGACGCCGGCCGCGACGACTGCGACAACGGTGCCGGTCAGAGCGAGGTCGCGCATTACGAGCCGCCGCCTTCGCGAGATCGCGTACACGAGCCCGGCCGCGCCGACGGCAGCGCCGATCAGCCCGGCGGTCGCCCCCGCAATGATCATCCCGAGTGCACCGCTAGCGATCGCGATCCAGCCGGCGCGCTTCTGCGCGAGCAGGACCGCTGCCAGACCGATGCCGAGCGCGAACGCCGAGAGCGCTGCGAAGTCGGAGTGTCCGAGAAACGAGGGTTGCCGGCGCCCGGCCGCCCACGCGTGCGCGATGTCCACGCCGAAGATCTGCAGCAGTCCGAAGAACGTCGCCGCCACGCTCCACGCGACGATCGCTGCGGCCACGAGCTCCCAGTCCGTGCGCCGTCGCAACACGAGCGGCGCCGACACCGCGAGGAGTGAGTACTCGGCGAATTTCACAGCGGTGACGACGTTGTCGAGCGACTCGGAGCGGACCAGGATCCACACCAGCAGAGCTGCCGACACGACCCAGAGCGAGAAGCTCGGCCAGAGGGGTGCAAAGCCGCTGCGGAGCCCTTCGCGCAGCGCGAAGGCTGCAACCACGAGCACTGCGACATCCGAAGCCTCGATGCCGAGGTGCGTCGACCCGAGAGGAACCCGCACGCCGAGCTGGTACTCGATGTGCAGGAAGAGGAACGGCATTGCAAGCGCCAGCGCGGCCGCCCCGGGCCTGATTCCGGAACGCGCAACGGCGCGCGCCCGTAGAGCAAGGGTCTCGGCCACGAGGCGAGTCTAGGTAGACCCCACCCTAGAATGGTGCCTCTGATGCGCTCTCGGCTCTTCTGGCGCCGCTCGGCCGCCGCCGCCGGGACCTATGCCTCAGCAGCTCTCGGCTTCGGCGCCACGGTCGTCGCTCTCCACGTCTTCTCGACGGAGACCTTCGGCCTCTACGCCCTCGTCCTCGCTGCGACGGCATTCGTCCAGAGCCTCCTCGATCTCACCGTCGAGGAGGCCCTGGTCAAGTTCGGGTTCCGCTATTCCGAGCGCGGCGACTGGGGTCGGCTGCGGCGTCTCTTCGAGAGCGCGATCAAGTTCAAGCTCGCCGGCGGCGTCCTGGCGACGTTGTTGCTCCTCGGTCTCGCGCCCGCTGCCAATGCGCTGCTGAACAAGAGCGGGCTGACGACGCCGCTGCTGATCGCTGCCTTCCTGCCGCTCGCGCAATGCACCGAGAACGTGGGCGGGGTCGCGATCATCTTGCGAGGGCGCTACGACGTCCGCGCGTTCTTCCTGTTCGTCTCGATGGCGCTGCGTTTCACCGGGATCGCGGTTGCAGCGTCTCACGGACTGACCGCGACGATCACGGCTATCGTCGTGACACAGGTCGTTGCGACGATTGCGATCAGCGTCGCCGGATGGATCGCGTACCGGCGCTTCCCGCAGGCGCCCTCAGTTCCCCTCGGTGAGGAGCGACGGGACATCCTCTCGTTCGTCTGGCAGTCGACGGCGGCCACCGCCGTCATCTCGCTGACGGCGCCGCTCTCGCTGCTCGTGCTCGGCCGCGTTGCGTCGACGCGGCAGGTGGCGTTCTTCCGCGCGGCCATGTCGCCGCAGCAGGCATTCGCCGTCGTCTCCGCTCCGGCGCGCCTGATTCTCCTGACGGAGCAGACGCGCGACTGGGAGCGCGGCACGCGACAGGTTGTCTTCGCCGGCACCAAGCGCTACATGCTCGGGATGACGGCCGTCGCCGCGGTGATCCTGCCGCCGTTGCTCGTCTTCACACCGGAGCTGGCGAAGCTCCTGTTCTCTGCGAAGAACGTCGGCGCCGTCGATGCGACCCGGATCATGATCGTCGCCGGCGCGCTGCGGATGATCTACGGCTGGACGAAATCGTTCCCGGTGTCGATCGGGCGTCCGGCGTTGCGCATCTGGACGCACGGGCTCGAGATGATCGTGCTCGTTCCCCTCGCCGGCGTGCTCGGCGCGGAGTGGGGCGCGACGGGGGCGGCCGCGGCCGTCCTCATCTCGAGCATCGTGTTCTGCCTCGCGTGGACGGTGCTGTTCATCCGGATCCAGCGCGAGCCCGCCTCCGCAGCCACGTCCGGCTCGTCGCTCGAGGCGGCGGTGCCGTGAAGGTCGTCGTCGTCTCTGGGATCTGGCCGCCTGACGTCGGTGGCCCAGCGAGCCACGCGCCCGATGTTGCGCGTTTTCTGATGCAACGCGAGCACGACGTCGAAGTCGTCACGACGGCCGTGGCCACGCCTGCACCGGAGGAATTCCCGGTGCGCTGGGTCTCCCGGCGGCTGCCGAAAGGGGCGATCCACTTGCGTGTCGCCGAACTGATCCGGTCGCGGGCGCGCCGCGCCGACGTCGTCTACACAACCGGAATGTTCGGCCGCAGTGCGACCGGTGCGCTTGCTGCGGGACGGCCATACGTGGTCAAGCTGACCTCCGATCCGGCCTTCGAGCGCTCGCGCCGGCGCGGTGTCGTTACCGGAGACGTGGAGGACTTCCAGGCGGGCGGCGGCGGCCCGGTCGCGGCAGCGTTGCGACGCGCGCGGGATTTCGAGCTTCGTCGCGCCGCTCACGTGTTCTGTCCCAGCGCGTACCTGCGTGAACTCGTGCTGTCCTGGGGCGTGCCGCCGGAGCGCGTCAGTGTCCTGCCGAACCCGGCGCCTGCCGTACCCGATCTCCCGCCACGGGACGAGTTGCGGCGCACGTTCGGGCTGAACGGCGCGGCGCTCGCGTTCGCGGGACGCCTCACGGCACAGAAGTCGCTCGGGCGCGCGCTGGAGGCCGTTGCGGGTGCGGACGGCGTCAGCCTCGTCATCGCGGGCGACGGTCCGGACCGCGATCCGCTCGAGGCACGGGCGCGGGAGCTCGGCATCGCGGAGCGGGTCAGTTTCCTCGGCGCGCAGCCACGGCAACGCGTCGTCGAGCTCTTCCGAGCGGCGGACGCGACCATTCTCTCCTCGAGCTGGGAGAACTTCCCGCACACCGTGGTGGAGGCGCTCGCGGTGGGAACGCCAGTGCTCGCAATGGAAGCAGGGGGTGTCGCGGAGGTGGTTCGAGACGGAGTGAACGGCCTGCTTGTCCCGGCGGGTGACACCGATGCGCTCGGCGAGGCCGTGCGGCGCTACTTCGGCGACGACGCGCTGCGTGAGCGGCTGCGCGCCGCGGCCGCCGAGTCCATCGCCGCGTACGCACCGGAACGCGTCTTCGGCGAGCTCGAGTCCACGCTGCAACGGGTCACTCGCACGTGAGACCGCGAGTCCTCTTCGTCTCGCGCCGCGTCGAGCTGCCGCTCGCGCCGAGCCTCGCGCGCAAGTGGGACGCGATCGGCGAGCAGCTCGACTTTCGGGTGCTCGCCGGCGGCAACGGCGGCAACGGAACCTTCCGGCTTGCGCGCGAGCTTCCCGCCCTGGACGGTCCGGCGTTCTTCGTTGCGTTGCCGGTGCGGATCGCGCGTGTGCTGCGTGACTTCCGCCCGCATGCAGTCCTGGCGCAGGGTGCACACGAGACTGCAGCCGCGCTGTCCGCACGAAGGCTCGCACGGACCGACACAGCGGTTATCGCGGACCTGCACGGCGACTGGCGCGCGCCGACGCGACTCTACGGCTCGCGCTTGCGCACGATCCTGAACCCGGTCGCGGACCGGGTGGCCGTCGCCGCGTTGCGAAACGCGGACGGCGTTCGCACCGTGACGGGTTACACCACGGGCCTCGTGCGCGAGCTGGGCCTGGAGCCTTCGGATGAGTTCCCGGCATACATGGACTTCGACTCGTTTCTGCAGGATCCACCCGCGCCGCTGCCGCAACGGCCGCAGGCGCTGTTCGTCGGTGTGCTCGAGCGCTACAAGAACGTGGACGGTCTCGCCGAGGCGTGGCGGCGTGCGGCGCCGCAGTTGCCCGACGCTCGGCTGAAGCTCGTCGGGTCGGGCGCCTTGCAGCCCGTCGTCGAGGAACTCGTCCGCGACTTCCCTGAGCAGGTGAGCTGGACGGAACGGCTGTCGCAGCGTGAGATCTCAGCCGCCCTCGATGCGTCGACGTTCCTCCTGCTGCCGTCGCGCTCCGAGGGCATGGGGCGGGTCATCGTGGAGGCGTTCTGCCGCGCGCGGCCTGTGGTGGCCAGCCGCGTCGGCGGCATTCCCGATCTCGTCGAGGACGGGTCGAACGGGCTGCTGGTCGAGCCGGGCAACACGAACGGCCTCGTTGACGCGATCGTGCGGCTCGCGGACGACCGCTCGTTGGCCGAGCGGCTCAGCGCGGGAGCACAGGCAAGCGCCGGCCTCTGGACGATCTCTCCCGAGGAGTTCGCCGGCCGCTTGCGGGCGATGGTCGAGCGGATCACAGGGCTAAAGTAGGTCGCGATGCGAGCGGAGCGGATCAAGCAGGTGTTGAAGAACTCCGTCTACCGGACGATCGGCGAGACGGCTTCCGCGATCGGCGCGAACGGCAACGGCGACCGCAGTCTCCGCGTGCTGATGTACCACAAGGTCAACGACCTGCCGGGGAATCCGCTCACCATGCCGGTCTCCCTCTTCGACGAGCAGATGGACCAGCTCCGCGAGCTCGGCTATGCGGTCGTCGGCCTTCAGGCGGTGCTCGACCACTACGTGGATGACAAGCCGCTGCCGTCACGGGCGGTGCTTATCACGTTCGACGACGGCTACCACGACAACCTCGACAATGCGGCGCGCGTGTTGGGCAAGTACGGCTACCCCGCCGTGCTGTTCGTGCCGATCGGCTATCTCGACGACCGGCATCCACTGCCGCACGAGGAGCATCTCGCGGCGCAGGGGATCCTCAACCGCACGATCGATTGGAACGAGCTTGCGGCGCTCGAGCGCGAGGGGATCCGCATCGAGTCGCACGGCATCTCGCACCGGCCTCTGGCCGACCTCGAGGTGGACGAGGCGGCGCGCGAGATCACGCTGTCGAAGCTGCGGCTCGAGGAGCGGCTCGGCCGTCCGGTCCGCGCGTTCTCCTACGTGAAGGGCTCCGAAGCGCACTACAAGCAGGTGCACCTTTCACTCGTCCGCCAGGCAGGGTACGACGTCGCGTTCACCGCTGTCTCGGGCGCGAACTCCCAGACCACCGATCCGCTGCAGCTTCGGCGGTACAACATCGAGCCGTATTCCCCGCGCACGTTCGAGCTCGTCCTCGCCGGGGCCTGCGATCTGATCTCGTTGAAGGACACCGTGTCGGGCACTCACGCGCGCCGTCTCTTCAACGCGGCGCTCGGCACGTCCAGCAAATAGGTGTCAGGCTACGAGCTGGCGGCGTACGTGCCGGCGCAGCGGGAGGACTACCTGCGGCTGCTGCGCGAGGCGTGGGGGGAGGCCGCACTGAGCGGGGCGGAGTTCGACTGGTGGTTCTCACGCAACCCGGCGGGCTCGCTGATGTCGGTCGCGCGGGACGGGGATCGCGTGGTCGGAGTGGCCGCTCACTCGCTGTCTCGCATGATCCTCGGAGGCGAGGAACGGACTGCGACGTTCTCCGTGCATGCGACGACCGACCCGGTTGCGCGCGGGCGCGGTGTCTTCGTGGGGCTCGAGCGAAAGCACGAGCAGGAGGCCGAGGCCGAAGGCGCCGCCGCCACGTTCGCGTTCGCGTCGGCGCCGACGGCTCCCCTCTTCCTCGGCCCACTCGGGTGGACGGAGGTGGGCCACTTGCGTATCTGGGCGCGCCCGCTGCCCCGACTGAGCCTCCGCCGCGCAGGGGACAGGATCGAGCGCTTCGACTTCGAAGGCGATGCAGCTGCCGGCTGGCCGAACCACGTCGTGCGCGACGCGGAATACCTGAACTGGCGTTATCTCGATTCGCCGCGCGACTACGTCGCCTACCGTGCAGGCGAGGGCTACGCCGTGCTCGGTCACAAGCGGCACAAGGGGCAGCCGATTGCGTTCGTGGCCGACCTCGTTGGCCCGCTGCGCCCGCTCCTGCGGGCGTGTGTCGGGGGCGTCAAGTCCGGGACGCGCGCGTTGATCGCCCTGCCCGGTCACGGCGAGCACGCCGCGTATCTCTCGAGCGGGTTCGTCCCGACGCCGATGTCGCTTCACTTCATGGGCAAGCCGCTGGCGGGCGAGCTCGACCCCGACCGGCGCGCGTGGCGCTTCACGCTCGGTGACACGGACTTCTTCTGATGAAACGGCTGATCTTCCTCACGCAGAGCGTCGATCCTCGCCATCCGGTCCTCGCGGCGACGATCCCGAAGATCCGTGCGCTCGCCGAGCGGGTGGACGAGGTCGTGGTGCTCGCGCAGTCAGGACGCGGCGAGGGCCTGCCCCCGAATGTCGAGGTGCGCACGTTCGGCGCCGGTTCGCAGCTCGGCCGGGGCTGGCGCTTCGAGCGTGAGCTCGCGCGGGCGCTGCCCGCGGGCGCGGTGCTCGCGCACATGATCCCGCTGTACGTGCTCCTCGCCGCCCCGCTCGTGCGACCTAGGGGGACTCCTCTGCTGCTCTGGTACACGCACTGGAAGGCGTCGACGACGCTCCGTGCCGCCGAGAAGCTCGCGACCGCCGTCATCAGCGTCGACCGGCGCTCCTTTCCATTGAGCTCGGCGAAGGTGCGGGCGATCGGGCACGGTATCGACGTGAACGAGTTCGATTGCTCAGCTCACGACAACCACGACGGCCTGCACGCGCTCGTGCTTGGCCGTTACTCACCGGCGAAGGGCATCGACACGATCCTGCGGGCGGTACAGCAGGTGAACGGAGCCGAGGTCGAACTGCACGGGGCGGCGCTGAACGCGCTCGAGCAAGGTCATCGCCGCGAGCTGGAGCGCCACGGCATTCCACTCGGGGATGCGGTCCCGCGTTCCGAGCTGCCTGAACTGTTCGCGCGCGCCGACCTGCTCGTCAACAACATGGAGGCCGGCGCTCCGGACAAGGTCGTCTACGAGGCCGCCGCGTCGTGCCTGCCGGTGCTCGCGTCGAACCCGGTGTTCGACGAGCTGTTCGCCGGCTATCCGCTCGCGTTCGACCGCGAATCGCCTGAGTCTCTTGCGGAGCGGCTGCGCTGGTTCACGGCTCTCAGCGCCGACGAGCGTGCCGAGATCGGACGCACATTGCGTGAGCGCGTGACACGGAGCCACTCCGTGGACACGTGGGCGGAGGGCGTTCTGGCGGCCGCGTCGTGAACGGCAACGGCACCGTGCTGCACCTGCAGAAGGTCGCCGGCATCTCGGGCTCCGAGGCGCACCTGCTCTCGCTCCTGCCGCAGCTGAAGGAGCGCGGCTGGGACATCCGGTTCCTGATGCTGCACGAGCACGAGCCGGGTGCGTGGGACTTCGCGCGCGAGCTCACCGCTCGCGGGATTCCGCTCGACTCGATCCCGCTCGCCGCCGACGTCGACCCGGTCGCCTTCCTGCGGCTCGCGGCCCATCTCGGGCGGAGCCGCCCGCGGATCCTGCACACGCATCTCGTGCATGCCGACGTGTACGGCCAGCTCACGGGAGCGCTCACCGGCGTACCCGTGCGCGTCTCGACGAAGCACGGCTTCAACGAGTTCCGGGAGAACCGTGGCTTCGCGCTAGGCGACCGTGCGATCGCGAGCCTCGCGCACACCCACATCGCGATCTCGCGCGGACTTGCGCACTACCTGGAGGAGGTCGAGGGCTTCGACGCCGGGAGCTTCGAGATCGTCCACTACGGCATCGAGCCGGACGGATCGCCGCAGCCGTACAAAGGCGGCGAGCCGCGTCTGCTCTGTGTAGGGCGCCTCATCCCGATCAAGGGCCACATCGTCTTGCTGCGCGCGTTTGCTGAAGCGCGGGGGCGGCTGCCATCGCTCACGCTCGACGTCGCGGGGCGTGGCCCGCTCGAGCCCGCGCTGCGTGCACTCGCGAAGGAGCTCGGAGTGGACGACGCGATCCGCTTTCTCGGCCATGTCGCGCCGATCCAGCGCGCGGTCGAGAGCTCCGCGGTCGTTGTCGTTCCGTCGATGGGCGAAGGGTTCGGCATGGTCGCGCTGGAAGCGATGGAGCGAGCGCGGCCGGTGATCGCGGCGGAGATCGGCGGCCTCGGTGAGCTGGTCGAGGACGGCGTCACGGGTCGGTTGGTCCCGCCCGGAGAGTCGGAGCCCCTCGCCCAGGCGATCATCGAGCTTGCCGGCGACCTGGAGACCGCCGCCGCAATGGGAGAGGCGGGCCGTCGCCGCGCTCTGGAGCACTTCCTGCAAACGCGTTGCACCGAACGAACAGAGCTCCTCTACGAAGCCGCCATCAACGGCCACCGCTGACCTGTCCCCGGGGTCAGACCCGTGCTGTTCGGCGCGTGTCGCTTCGAGCTGGGGTCAGACCCGTGCTTTTCGGGACGCGTTGCTTGGAGCTGGGGTCAGACCCGTGCTGTTTAGGACGCGTCGCTTCGAGCTGGGGTCAGACCCGTGCAGCTCGGGACGCGTCGCTGCTCAACCGCTCGTAGACGGCGAGGGTGCGGTCTGCCATTCGCGCCACGCTGAACTCGTCTCGCGCCCGCGCATGGCCGCGCGCACCGAAGTCGCCCGGGCTTGCGAGAGCTCGCGTGATCGCAGCCGCGAGCGAGGCGGGGTCATCGGGTGGGACCAGCAGGCCAGTTTCACCGTCGACGACGATCTCCGGGATCGAGCTCACCCGTGTTGCGACGATCGGCAGCGAGGCGAGCATCGCCTCGAGCAGTGCGAGGCCGAAGCCTTCCCAGCGGGCGGGGTGCACGAGCAGATCCGCGCGGCGTAGCCAGGCGGCTACGTCCGGGACTCGGCCCGGCAGGTGGACGGGAACGCCAAGGGACGTCGCCAGCTGCTCCAGCTCGGCACGCTGTGGCCCTTCCCCGAGGACGACGAGCTGGGCATCGGGATGGCTCGCTAGAACTTCCGGAAGCGCACGTATGGCGACCTCGATGCCTTTCTGTGGCTCCAGTCGCGAGACCGCGAGCAAGACGCGTGCACCGTTCGGAACCTCGTCGGGGTCGTTCACGCCCCATGCCTGCGGCAGGTCGTCCAGGCCGTAGTGGATCACCTCCACCCTGTCCGCGCGTATGCCGACGCGCTCGACCTGGAACCGGGCGAGAGCGTGCGTGATCGCGATCACCTTCGACGCCCTGCGGGCGAGGGCTCGCTCGACGAAGCGGAAAGTGCCGGCGCGGAAGGGGTCGTCATTGTGTTTCGTCGAGACGAGCCGCCGTGCACCGAGCGCGCCGTAGACGTCGGCATGCACGAGATGGGTGTGCACGAGATCCGCCTTCCGAGTCGCGCGGCGCACGCGTAGCGCGAGGCGCGGGTCGAGATCACGCGGCGCCGGCAACCGCTCGAACGGCACGGTGAGAGCCTCGTAAAACGGCTCCGGCTCCCGCGAGTGATCGTCGAGACCTAGGAAGCTCACGTCGACTCCCCGCTCCGCCAGCGCGGGCAAGAGCGTCAGTAGGTGACGCTCCGAGCCCCCGATGCCGCCGATCCTGTGGACGTGCAGGACCCTCACGTCGATCTACGCCGGCGCGACAACGCCCACTCGAGCGCACACGCTCCAAGCAGCGCAATCAGGAAGTCCGTGGACACGCGGTAGCGCGTCGCGCCGACGAACACCATCGCAGCGACAGTCTGATACGCCAGCACTGCCAGCGCCAACGCGACGAACCGCCGTGGGCCGACGAAGATCCCGACCAACCCGATCAGGTACAGGAACGACGTATAGAGCGGCTGCGCCCAGTCGCGGATCGCGCCGCGCCCTGAGTCCGTCGCCGACGCGGTCGTCCGCGGATCCCACTCCATGCGCACCGCCTGCGCTGCGAGCTTCGCCTTCTCGCCGGGATGCTCACGCACGAATTCCCAGGCACGGTCCTGGTAGTAGCGTTGGTTGGCGCACTCGTCGACGTGGATCTTGCGGCCGGACTGCCGGTAGATGTCCCGTGCCTCCTCCGGGTTCGGGAACGGATGTCCCGGCGGATCGTGCACGTCGTCGATCCACTTCCCTCGTGCAAGCAGGTCGTAGGTCTGCGCGTTGTTCGCCTTCCATAGCGCGCGGCCGTCGGTCGTCAGTGCGAAGCAGCCGACCTCCATCTTGTTGCGAACCACCCAGGGCGTTACGACCAACCCGGCGGCCACTACGACGGCCAGCGGCGCCCAGCCCCAGCCGTTGCGGAAGAGCAGGTAGAAGGCGATCACGACCGGGAGGAGGACAAGTCGCACGTTGCCGAGAATCGCCAGCCCGGCGTAGATGCCGGCCGCCATTGCCCACCCCGCGGACCGACGATCCGCCGCGATCAGCGCGCACAGCACAAGCGCGGCAGCGAGCAGCTGGTCGAGGATCTCGCGGTTCAGATGAACGTCGTGCCAGATGAGGTAAGGGTTGAGCGTCGCGACGACCGCAGCGAAGACGCCGGCGCGGCGCGAGAGCAGGCGCGCGCCGATCGCGTAGACAAGGAACGCCGTCGCTGTCGCGACGAGGATCTGCACGCCCCCGACCGACCACCAGGCGCGGCCGAAGATCCAGTAGACCGGGATCAGGAAGAAGCCGTAGAGCGGCTGTGTGTACGCGGACGGCTCACCCGGGATGAAGCCGAACGTCCCGTGATCGACGAACGTCCGGGCGAAGTCGTCGCTCTTGTCGGTGAAAGCCGTGAGGATGTCGTCGCGTTCGTAGAGCAGGACGGCTAGCCGGGGACCGATCGCAGCGACGGCGATCAACCAGAGGTGAAGACGCCCCACGCCGCCGCTCACGCGGCAGCCACTAGCACCGGCGCCTCGACGTGCTCGCGCACCCAGAGCTCCAGCATCAGCAGGCACCAGAGCCGGTGGCCGTGGTCGGCCTCCCCCGACTCGTGCTCGCCGAGCAGGCGGCGCACCTCGTCGGGCCGAAACCAGCCGCGGTCGGTGAGCAGCAGGTCGTGCGCCGTCTCCCGCAGGTCCTCACGGAACCACCGACCGAGCGGAACACCGAAGCCGGTCTTTCCCCGTCGCGCGACAGCAGGGGGGAGGTCGGCAGCGAAAGCACGCCGCAAAGCGACCTTGCCCTGGCGTCCGCGGATCTTGAGCGAGTCCGGCAGAGCAAGGCCGAGTGCCACCACCTCGTGGTCGAGGAACGGCGAGCGCAACTCGAGCGAGTGCGCCATCGATGCGATGTCGGCCTTCAGCAGCAGGTCGCCGGGGAGATACGTCTCGACGTCGAGCAGCTGCAGCCCCGTGATCCCGGGACGTGAGGGCTCGAGGTGAATCGGCTGCGCACGTCCGGCCTCGGCCCAGAGAGCGCGCCGCGCCTCGAGCGAGAAGACCTCCATCAGCCGCGCGTAACGTTCGGGCGGGGGCACCGCGGCGACGTCGAGGAAACGGGCGATGCGGAAGAACGGTGACCTCGGCTCTCGGCGTGCGCCGGGAACGCGCCGAATTGCAGCGGCTGCGAGCCGAGCAGCCGGCCTAGGAACACGAGCAGCCAGGCCATACGCGAAGTAGCGCTCGTACCCGGCGAAGGCCTCGTCGCCCCCGTCGCCCGCCAGGGCGACCGTGACGTGCCGGCGCGCCTGCTCGGCAATCAGGAACGTCGGCAGCGCCGCCTCGTCACCGAGCGGCTCGTCGTAGGCGGCCGCCAGGCGAGGCAGCGTGGCCGCGACGTCTTCCTGCAGCTCCAGCTCCTCGTGCACGGTGCCGTAGCGCTCGGCGACCGTACGCGCATAGGCGCGCTCGTCGTACCGCGCGTCGGAGAACCCGACCGTGAACGTGCGCACTGGCTGCGGCGACGCCTGCGCCATCAGCGCGACGACGACGCTCGAGTCGATTCCGCCCGAGAGGAGGGCGCCGAGCGGGACGTCCGCGACGAGGCGCTTGCGCACGGCCTCGCCCACGGTCGCACGCACTCGCTCGACCCACTCCTCTTCGGTCACGCTTGGTTCTGCCGGATCTGGCTGCCAATAGCGCTCGACGTGCACGCTGTCGCGTTCGGCGACGAGGAGATGTCCGGGCGGAAGCTTCTCGACCCCGCGGAGCCCCGTTCGATCTCGGGGGATGTACTGGAGCGCGAGGTAGTCGTCGATCGCGTCGAGGTCGACGTCGCGCGGAAGGCCGGGCAGCCGCAGCAGCGCCTTCAGCTCGGAGGCGAACGCGAGTGTCCCGTCGGGCAGCCGTGTCCACAGCAACGGCTTCTTGCCGAGCCGGTCACGCGCGAGCACCAGCCGTTCGCGTCCGGCGTCCCAGAGCGCGAACGCGAACATCCCGTGCAGTCGCTCGACGAAGCGCGGGCCGCTCTCCTCGTAGAGGTGCGGCAGTACGGGTGTGTCCCCGGTTCCGCGGATCTCGTGCCCGCGGAGCTCCTCGCGCAGCGAGCGGAAGTTGTAGATCTCGCCGTTGAAGACCGCAGCAACGTCACCCGACTCGTTCGTGACCGGCTGGTAGCCCGTGTCGAGGTCGATCACCCGGAGCCGCTGGTGGCCGAGCACGCAGTGGCCGAACACGTCCGTCGAGCCTTCGTCGGGCCCGCGGTGGACAATCGCCGCCCGCATGGCGTCCACGAGCTCGGGATTCGGCGCGCCCTCAGGCGAATAGAGTCCGGCGATGCCGCACACGGGGGACATACTGCACGGGCGGTACGCCGTCGTCTCGTGTCATGTGGAGCGACCGCTCCATGACGAGGTGTGGAGGCGCTTCTCCGCTCTGCAGAAGCGACGGCCGGGCCGGTTCGCCATCGCCGCGCTGATGAGGCCGCCCGCCGAAGGCGAGGACAGGGAGCTGTGGCTGGAGCGGGCGCGCGAGGCGCAGGCCCGCGGTCCCTTCGGGCTCCACACGCACTGGACGGCGCCTGACCACGCACGGCCGACAGGCGGCGATCCGGCCGCGCTCGTACGGGAGCAGGGGGAGTGGCTGCGCTCGGTCGGTCTCGCGGCCCGTTTCTTCTGCGGCGGGGGCTGGTACCTGGACGCGAACGTGGCGGAAGCCGTGGCCGAGCTCGGCTATACGGACTGCACCGCGACCGCGTTTCGTCCGGACTACCTGGCGTCCGACGCACCCCGGCTGGAGCTGCAGGAGCCGGTCTGGCTCGACCTGCCGAGCGGCAGGCGCTTGCTCGAATTGCCGACCACGCACTCGATCGGCATGCTCGCGCGCGGCTTGCTCGGTCCTTTTCGCCGTCCCGTCGTGCACGCGTACTTCCACGACACCGATCTTCTGGACGTGCGGCGGCGCGCCGCTCTCGCGGTTGGGCTTGTGTTTCTCGGCTTGAAGAGGACCGCGCTCGACCTCGAAGAGCTTCAGCGCGGCTTTCGCCCCGAGAAGACGATGTCGTTCGCGAATAGCCGTGCGTGAACCGGCACGAGCCGGCCGGCGATGAAGTTCAGCCGTGGATCGTCGAAGCCCGCAAGGAGCGCCCGCACGTCGTCCGCGGAGAACATCTGCAGGTGGGTCGGATCGTCTTCCGGTTTTCGTCCGGCCAGGAAACGCAACCGGTTCTTCAGACGGTAGGCGTTAGGAACCGACGCGACGAACCCGCCGCCGGGCCGCAACACGCGCCGCGCCTCTGCAACGAGACGGCGGGGATCGCGAAGGTGCTCGAGCAGCTCGCCGGCAACAACGACGTCGAAGGTCGCACCCTCGAACGGGAGCGGCTCGTCGAGGTCGGCCCAGCGCGTCTCGATACCGAGCTTTTGCGCTTCCGCCAGTGCCTCCTTGTCTGCGTCGACGCCGACTACCTCGTTCCCTTCGGCGTAGGCGCGGGTCAGGGCGCCGTCGCGGCAGCCCAGGTCGAGTACGCGCCTTCCCGGGCCGCCCACATGCTGGCGGAAGAGCTCGGCGCGCTCGGGGCCCGCGAAGACGAAGCCGGCGCCTCGCTCGAGCCGGTTGTGCTCCGCATAGCGTTGGCTTAGCTGCTCCAAAGGCATGGAACAGCGGAAAGTACACTGCACCCGGTGAGCACGAAGCCTGCCGTGCCGACGGAGCCTCGGCCGGCGCCCGTGGTCGAGGACATCCGGTCGGTCCGGCCCTACATCTTTTCCCGAGCAACTCTGAGCGCCGCCGGCCGCCGGCTGCTCAGCATCGCCGCGCTGGTGACTCTGGACCTGGCCGGACTCGTGCTCGGGATCTTCGTCGCCCTCATCCTGCGGGAGCTCTATCTCGGACAGTGGCCGCCGCTCTGGGGAATTCTGTGGGACACCGAGATCGAGTGGCTGCCGTTCCTGACGGTCGTCACCGTGCTCGTCTTCTGGGTCGGCGGCCTCTACCGGCGCCGCGAGCTGCGAACCGGCTGGGGGCAGATCGTGTTCTCGCTCGTCCTCGTCGCCGTCATCACGCTCGCGTTCGGGCTCGGCACCGGCTACCACTTCACGACGTACGGGCTGACGCCGACTGCGCTCGTCCTGACCGCGCTCTTCATCGGCATCCTGCGCTCGAGCTACGAGGTGCTCACTCGAGACGTGCTCCGGATCGCCGGCACACGGCGCCGTACCGTGCTCGTCGGGGAGGGGGAGCATCTCGCAGAGCTACGCCGGTCGCTCGGCTCTGACCGCAGCGGCATCCGCTACGAGTTTCTCGGGGCGATCGCCCCCAGGGGCGACGCTGGAGATCTGCCCGTTCTCGGCGGCCTGGACGCCGTGACGCAGATCCTGCGCGAGCAGGATGTGCACGAGCTGATCCTCACCGACCAGGGTTTCGACGAGCGTGAGCTGCTCGAGCTCGTCGAAGAGGCGCACCGGTTCGGCGTGAAGGTGAAGATCGCACCGAGGACGACGGAGCTCTTGCTCCAGCGTGCCGAGTACATCCCCGGCGAGGGCACGCCGCTCTTCGAGCTGCGGCCGCCGACCCTCGCGGGCTGGGACTGGGCCCTGAAGCGCGGGTTCGACGTCGTCGTCTCTACCTTCGTCGTCGTCGTGGGTCTCCCGGTCTGGCTCGCGATCGCTGCCGCAATCAAGCTGAACTCGCGCGGGCCGGTGTTCTACCGCGACCAGCGCATCGGGCTCGGCGACCAGCCGTTCGGGATGATGAAGTTCCGCACGATGTACGCGGACGCCGCCGAGCGGCAGTCGGGACTCGAGGCCGAGAACGAAGCTTCGGGGCCGTTGTTCAAGATCAAGAACGACCCGCGCGTCACGCCTGTCGGCGGTTTTCTGCGCCGCTTCTCGGTCGACGAGCTGCCACAGGTCCTCAACGTCCTGTCCGGTGAGATGTCGCTCGTCGGGCCGCGGCCGCTCCCGATTCGCGACTACGAGCAGCTGCAGCCGTGGCACCGGAAGCGCTACCTCGTGCTGCCGGGCATGACGGGCCTCTGGCAGGTGTCCGGGCGGATCGACCTGAGCTTCGACGACCTCGTGCGGCTCGACTTCTACTACATCGAGAACTGGTCGATCTGGCTCGACATCTCGATCCTCGCGAAGACGCTGCCGGCGGTTCTCGCCCGGCGCGGCGCGTACTAGGAAACCAGAGGCCCTCGGGGCCCTTCGCCATACTGAGCCGGTGCCCGCGGCCCCCAAGATCCTCGTGGTCGCATCCGCGACCGACCTCGACTTTCGCTACGGCTGTACTCCCGCCTGGTGGCAGATTTGGAAAGGCCTCTACGAGGTCGGCGTCGACCTGATCGTCACGCCCTATCGAGGGCGGGCCGTGGAGTCGCCGTGGTGGCGGACGGCACCGAACCCCCTCTACCGGGAGGCCGAGCTCTTCGCCGGGGCCCGCGAGATCGCCGCCCGGCTGAAGGGCGACACGCTCCTCCGACGGGCAGAGGAGCATCCCGAGGACACCGTGACAGACAGGCTGACCCGAAACGCGATCTGGCGCTACGTCACGCCGCGCTGGCAGCGTCATCTCGAGCGGATCCTCGAGCGGGAGCGCGACGTTGCCGCGGTGATCGTCTTCACGGTGCCGATGGCGCACCTCCGCGGTATCCCCATGCGCCTGCGGGAGCGCTTCGACGTCCCGGTCGTCTTCTACGACGGCGATGTGCCGATGAGCCTCCCCGAGTTCGGGGGGATGGACACCGGCTTCAACTACTACCACGGCGCCGATCCGTCGGAATACGACCTTGTGCTCTCGAATTCCGAAGGCGGGCTCGAGCGGTTGCGCGAGCTCGGTGCGCGGCGCGCAGAGGCGGTTTTCTGGGCGGCCGATCCCGAGCTCTTTCAGCCCGCGGCGGTCGAGAAGGAGCACGACGTCTTCTTCTACGGCTACGGGGACAAATTCAGGCGTGAGTGGATGGAGGCGCTGGTCGGCGAGCCGAGCCGCCGCGATCCCGAGATCGACTTCGCGCTCGGAGGCAGGGACTTTCGTGGAGACATCGGCAATGCGCGCCTGATCGGTGACGTTCCCTTCAACGTCTTCGCGCACGCGATCTCCCGTGCGCGCATCAACCTGAACATCACGCGGCGCTCACATGCGACCGTCTTCGCGTCGTCGACGTGCCGGCCGTTCGAGCTGGCGGCGTCCGGAGCCGCGATCGTCTCGAACCCCCACGAGGGCATCGAGCGCTGGTTCGAGCCGGGCTCGGAGGTGCGTGTGGTCTCGTCCGCGGACGAGGCGCTGGGCACCTACCGGGAGTTGCTCGACGACCCGGGCGCGGCCGAGGCGATGGGCAGGCGTGCACGCGAGCGCGTGCTGGACGAGCACACGTACGCACACCGCGCGCGCCAGATCCTCGCGCTCGTCGGTATCGGGACGCCGGTGGCTGCGCATGGCTGAGCTCGCCGAAGTGCCCGCGCTGCCGCGGGACGCGGTGCTCGCACGGCTCGGCGAGCTGAGGCGCCTCGCGGTCGTTCCTGCGCTGAACGAGGAGCAGGCGGTGGGCCGCGTCATCGACGAGATCCGGGCATTCGACCCGGGCTTCGACATCGTCGTCGTCGACGACGGGTCGACGGACCGCACGGCCGGCATCGCCGCCGACCGTGGCGCGCACGTGTTGCGGCTCCCGTTCAACCTCGGAATCGGCGGGGCCGTCCAGACCGGCTACCGGTTCGCCTTCGAGCGTGGCTATGACATCGCCGTGCAGGTGGACGGCGACGGCCAGCACGATCCCGCGCAGCTCCCGGCCATCCTCGCTCCGGTACTCGCCGGCGAGGCCGACCTCTGCGTGGGCTCCCGCTTTGCGGCTGGTGGCGGCTACAAGTCGTCGTTCACGCGGCGCGTCGGCATTCGCCTGTTCGCGCGCGTTGTCTCGATGGTCGTTCGTCAGAGAGTGACAGACACCACCTCGGGGTTTCGGGCCGTCAACCGCAAAGCGATCGCTCTCTTCGCAGCGGACTATCCGCATGACTATCCCGAGGTCGAGGCCACGGTGATGTGCGTGAAGCACAAGCTGCGCCTGAGCGAGGTCCCGGTCGAGATGCGCGAGCGCGCCGGCGGCTCGTCCTCGATCACCGCCCTGCGCTCGATCTACTACATGACGAAGGTCCTGCTGGCGATCTTCGTCGGGCTGTTCCGCCGTTACGCCGTGCCTCAGGAGGAGGATCGAAAGTGACCCCGCTTCCCGTCTCCATCGCAGCCGCCATCGCTTCCTTCCTACTGCTGGTGGTCGTTTTCGAGCTGATCAGGTCCCGCCGGCTGCGCGAGCGCTACGCCCTGCTCTGGCTTCTGACCGGTGTCGTTCTGCTGGCTCTCTCGCTCTGGCGCGACGGGCTCAACACGATCGCAGGCTGGTTCGGCGTCGAGACATATCCACCCGCGATCCTCGGCGCCATCGGCGCGCTCTTCATCCTGATCATGCTCCTGCACTACTCGACGGTGATCTCGCGCCTCTCGGATCAGAACACCATCCTCGCGCAGCGCCTGGCGCTGCTCGAGCAGCAGCAGCGGGAAGGCGACGCTACGGAACCGTCGCGGTCGCCGGCCGGCTGACTACGTAGACATCGCCGAGGCGCTCGTCGTCGAGCCAGTTAGCCGAGACGCCGATGCGGTAGGTCCACGTCCCGGGGCCGGGACGATCGACGTACGAGGTGTTCCGGGTCGACGCCGGCAAGTTCGCGTAGAGCCGGCACTCGTCGGCGGCGCGCGTTCCGGCGCAGAACACGTCGCTCGGGCCGCTCGTACGCAGTACGCGGTAGAAGCCAGAGGCCGAGCCTGGACGCATTGCCTCCCACGAGAGCCGGACGGCGTCGCCCTCGGCCGTCGCCTGCAGATGGAGGTCCGAGGAGACGGGCAGGAGGCTGGCGTCGAGGATCACGGCCTCGCTGCCGCCGTCCTCGAGGGGCGGAATCGCTGCGGTGACGCCGAGCGGAAGTACGACGAAGACCGTCACGGCAGCCGTGAGCGCGACCGTCAGCCGCCTGCCGGCGAGAGCGAACGAGGCCGGCGCAGGCCGTGCGCGCACGCCCGGAACGAGCAGTACCACGGCGGCGGCGAGGAGCAGGTAGGCGGGGAACGCGGGCATCATGATCCGCCAGAAGCTCGCGTCTTCGACAGAGGCGGGAACGTAGGTCGCCTTGGCGACGACAAACACTGCGAACCACGTCGACACGAGCAGGAAGCCACGCCGCGATCGGGCGAGCAAGCCGATTGCTCCCGCGACCGGAAGCAACTCCATCACGCGTGCCGCCCAGAAGTGCTCACGCAGCGCGCGCAGGACCTCGCGGAAGTGCTCGTAGCTGTTCAGTTCGGGGTTGTGGACGCGGTCGAGGAGGCCGCCGATGCCTCCCGCGAGACGGATCGGCTCGGCGGGCACTGCTGCGAGCTCCCCGAGCCCACGGTACTTCCAGATTGCGAGCGTCAGCAGCGCAGGTGCCAATGCAGCGGCGAACGGCAGCAGCGCCCGACGTTTCTCGACGAGCAGGAGCACGGCGGGCGCGATGAGGAAGATCGAGTTCGAAGGCTTGATCGCGATCGAGTACCCGGCAGCGAGCCCGGCCGCCGCCGCGGCGTGCCAGCCGCCGGAGTCCAGCGCGCGCAGGCAGAAGTACGCCGCGACGAGCAGCGCGACCGTGGCCGGGAAGTCGGGCACCGACGAGAGGCCGAGCAGCTGCGGGAGCGTGAGCTCGGTGTACTTCTGGTGGTAGCCCGGCTCGACGAAGACGATGCCGAGATACGGGAGCGCGATCCAGAGCGCCGCAGAGAAGTAGCCGAACAGGCGGCCCGCGATCCGGGCCCCGATTCCGTACACGCAAAGGAGTGCGACGGGCAGCAGGACGAGCGTGTTGAAGAGCAGGATGGCCGGCAGCGCGGAGACGAGGTTCGGGCCCGCGATTGCCGCCACCGGCAGGAGCAGGAATGACCATCCGTATCCCACAAATGTCGGCGGCAGGTGGCCGTGCGCCATGAGGTACGCACCCGAGTAGTGCCAGAGCTGGTCGCCGCCGGCGTAATAGAGCCACCCGTTGTGCTTGACCGTCAGCGCGAGCGCCAGCACGGCGAGCCACTGCACCGCCAGCAGTCCGCCGAGCACGTAGCGCGGACGGACCGAGGTCACGAAGTCACGCAGGCGCCGAAGCCTCTGGGCTACGGCGTCGAGTGCGGTCGGGAGCGCCGCGGCGTCCGAACTCACGAAGGCGCGCCGGCGGTCGTGCCGGCGTGCTCGCGGTACCACGCGATCGTGCGGTCCAGGCCCTCGCGCAGTGGCGTGCGAGCCTCGAAGCCGAACAGCTCCCGCGCACGGCTTGCGTCGAGGCTGCGCCGCGGCTGGCCGTTCGGCATCGACGAGTCCCACTCGATCTCGCCGTCGAAGCCGGTCAACTCGGCGATCAGCTCCGCGAGCTCGCGGATCGAGATCTCCGCACCGGTGCCGAGATTGACCGGATCGGCGCCGTCGTAGCGCTCGCCGGCGAGCGCAAGACCGTTCACGGCATCCTCGACGAAGAGGAACTCCCGAGTGGGCGAGCCGTCACCCCAGAGCACGACACGCTCCGGGCTCTCCAGCATCTTGCGGATCAGATCAGGGATCACGTGCGACGTCTTCAGGTCGAAGTTGTCCCGCGGCCCGTAGAGGTTCGCCGGGAGCAGGAAGATCGAGTTGAGGCCGTATTGCTCGCGATAGGACTGCGCGCCGACCAGAATCGACTTCTTGGCGACCCCGTAGGGCGCGTTCGTCTCCTCGGGGTACCCGTTCCAGAGGTCGTCTTCGCTGAACGGCACAGGCGCGAACTTCGGGTACGAGCAGACCGTGCCGACGATCACGAGCTTGTCGACGTCGTGCTCGCGGGCGAGCTCGAGCACGTGCGCACCCATCATCAGGTTCGCGTACCAGAATCGTCCCGGGCTGGCACGGTTCGCGCCGATGCCGCCGACCTCGCCGGCGACGTGAAAGACGCGCTCGGGTCGCGCGTCGCGGAATAGCCGCCCGGCGCCGTCTCGGCTCGTGAGGTCGTAGGTCGCGCGCCGTGGGACGAAGACGTCGTGGCCGTCTCGCTCCAGGCGCTCCACCAGGTGCGACCCGAGGAAACCGCCGCCGCCCGTGACGAGGGTCTTCATGCCGGCGCGCGCGCGGGTGTGAGCCAATCTACGCGTCCGATCCAGCGCGCCCGGTTCTCGGCGTACCAAGCAATCGTTCGGGCGGCGCCTTCCTCCCACGAGACGTGCGGCTCCCAGCCGGTTTCCCGGTTGAGCTTCTCGTAGCCGACTCGCAGCGCCATGACCTCGCTCGCGCCGGGCCGGTAGCGGTCGGGCGTCGACACGATCTCGCGGGCGTCCCAGTGGCCCTGCTCGCGGCCCACGCGAAGGATCAGTTCTGCCCAATCCTGCATGGAGATGTTCTTGCCCTGGCCGTAGACGTAGAGGTCCCCCGGAATGCCGCGTGCCGCAACCGTCAGATGCCCGCGCACGCCGTCCGTGCAGAAGCAGAAGTCGCGCATCGGATCGAGCTGTCCCAGCTCAACGGTCTCACGGGTGAGTGCCTGCGTGATGATTGTCCCGGTGACATAGCGAGGATTCTGGCGCGGACCGTAATTGTTGAACATTCGCGTCACGACCCCCGGCACGCCGAACGCGTCGTAGTAGTTCATCGTCAGGAAATCCGCGGCGACCTTCGACGTCGCGTAGATCGACTTGGGGTTGATCGGCGAGCGCTCGTGCAGGATGAGGCTGCCTGCTTCGTCGAAGTCGTGATGGTGCGCGACCGCCTCATGCGGGTTCCCGTACTCCTCCGACGTGCCTGCGGTGTCGAACTTCTCGAGCTCGAGCTTGTGGTCGACGACGGACTGCAGGAGGTTGAGCGTTCCGACGGTGTTGGCCATCACGGTCTCGTAGGGCCGATGCCACGACTCGCCGACGTGGGCCTGCGCGCCGAGGTGGAAGATGTACGGCTTGTCGGGTGCATCGACCAGCTCGCGGATGAGGTAGTCCACCGAGGTCTTGTCGGTGAGGTCGGCGAAGTGGACCTTCAACCGATGATGGAGGTGCCCGATGTTGTTCAGCGCGCCGCTCGACGTCGCCCGGACGAATGCGCGCACGTTCGCGTTGAGCTCGACGAGCGCCTCGGTGAGATGGGAGCCCATGAAGCCGTCTGCACCTGTGACGAGGCAGGTCCTGCCGGTGAAGTGCTCGCCGAACTCCCTGCGCAGATCCGCGAGGGCGTCTTCAGTCCAGGTGGAGGCTTGTAGGTCTGCTTTCATGCAGCGGTGCCCGCCGACGAGCAGCCCAAGGGTAGCCCGGCACGCGGCCGGAGTGCTGTCTCAAGCGGAGCCTTTACAGGTCTTTCATATGTGATGCTCAGCATCGCCGCGGCGGTCGCCGGTGCCTTCCTGGCGCACAAGTTCGGCCGCAACACGGAGACGGATGGCTTCCTGGCCGCTTACGGCGTGTATCTCGTCCTCGTCCTGGGGGCCCAGGCGTTTCGCATGGTCGTCGTGCCCGACATGACCCGTGCCGACGAGGCTGGACGTCTGAGCGAGGAGTTCCGTGCGTACGTGATCGCGTTTCTCGCGGTCGCCGTGCCGGCCACGATTGTCGCGGCGGTGTTCGCCGACTTCTGGGGCGAGCTCATCACCGGGCGGCTGCCGGAGGAGTCGGCGGTGGTCGCGGCGAATGCGCTGCCCTGGCTGATCCCGGCCGCATTCGCCCAGCTGCTCGCCTCGCTCGCGGCGAGCGCACTGGCCGCGCGAGACAGCTACCTGCCGGCGGCCGCGGGGTTCGCGCTCGGAGGGATCGGCGGCGTCGTGTTCTTCGTCTTGGCCGCGGACTCACACGGGCTCGTGTCCCTCGCCTGGGGCCTCGCGCTGAACGGCGCGATCGCAATCGGTATCCCTGCCGTCGCGCTGGCCCTGCGCGGCAGCCGGCTACGCCGCCACCGCGGCGTGTCGTGGCGCATCGGCTACCGGCTCTGGCGGCTGCTGTACGGGGCGGCGATCCCACTCGCAGTGCAAGGCCTGTACGTCATCGCGCTGCGGTTTGCCGCGGGCACCGGTGAGGGCAGCGTGACGAGCCTGTCGTATGCGTACCTGCTCGCGGCAACGTTCACGAGCGCCACCGCGTTCTCACTCTCGCTCATCTCGGCAGCGCCGCTCACCCGACGCGGTGTCGACGCCGAGAGCGCAGCGGAGCACGTCGTCCACTCCGCGTGGGTGTCCCTCGCTTTCGTCGGTGCGGCGGCAGGACTCGTCGCCCTCGTCGGCGGGCGCCTGGTCACAGCGGTGCTGGGTGACGCCTTTGCGGGGGACGTAGGGGACGAGCTCGGCCGGCTCGTCGTCTACCTCTCGCCCTGGATGGTCGCGAACGCCGCGTTCTCGATCACCTATCCGTTGCTGTTCGTGATGGGGCGCACGCGCCTGCTGATACCGCTTGCCCTCGTGGGCCTGGCCGTGGACATCCCGATCTCCATCGCGGGCCGGGAGCTCTGGGGGCTGACGGGCGTGACGGTCGCGCTCGGCGTCTCGACGCTGCTGCTCGTGCTCGGCCTGATGGCCGCGCTCGCGCCGCGGATGTTGAGGGTCTCGGTCGTCGGCCTGGCGCGGCTGTCGGTCCTCGTCGGCGCCGCGACTGCGCTCGCCTTCGGAGGCGCCTCGCTCGTCTTGAGCGCGGTGCCCGCGGCGGCGGCGGGGCTCGCGCTCTACGCCCTCATCCTCCTCGCCATGCGCGAGCTCGGACTGGCGCAGGCGTGGCAGTACGTGCGCGCACTCCACTGATAGACGCACCCCGTACAATTCTCCGAATGTCCGGCCCGGAAGCGAAACATCCGGCGCCTGCAGGCATTTCGTCGTCGGAGATCGACGTTGCAGACCTCTTCGAGCGCCTTCGTGAGGAGCTTCGCCGGGGCGCCGTCCACGGAGATGCCCGCGGTGCCGACTTCGCAGCCACGCGTGCGCTCGCGGAGCGCTTCTGGCCGGTCACCGCCGAGCGGGAGGCGGGCGGCGGTCCGAAGGGACTCGTCAAGCGCGTCCTGCGCAAGCTCATGCGCTGGTACGTGGAGCCCCTGGCGGCCGACCAGCGCGTCTTCAACGACTCCGTCCTCAAGCTTGTGGACGCCCTTTCGGAGCGGGCTGATGCGAATGCCGCCGCGCGTGAGCAGGCGGAGCGCATCGTCCGCGAGCTCGAGGAGCGGCTGGCGCGGCTCGAGCGGCGCGGTGAAGGTGTGGGCTCCGGTGTGACGGCGCCGATGACCGTCGCCGCGCAGCCGGCCGCGGCCGCGGTACCGGACTACTTTGCGTTCGAAAGCCGCATGCGTGGCAGCGTCGAGTCGATCCGCGAGCGGCAGCGGCGCTACGTCGAGGACTTCCGTGCCGCAGCGCCTGTCCTCGACGTGGGTTGCGGCCGCGGCGAGCTTCTGGGCCTACTGCGTGACGCGGGCGTCGAAGCGCGCGGGATCGACGCGGACGCGGACATGGTCGCCTACGCGCGCGGCGACGAGCTCGACGTCGAACAGGCGGACCTCGTCCAGTATCTCGATGGGCTGGACGACGGGTCGCTCGGCGGGATCTTCATGGGGCAGGTCGTGGAGCACCTCCCCGCCGGCACGCTCGTGCAGGCACTCCGTCTCGCCGTCGCGAAGCTCCGGCCGGGCGGGCTGCTCGTCGCGGAGACGATCAACCCGCTTTCGCCGATCGCCCTGCGCAACTACTTCGCAGACCTCACGCATGCACAACCACTCGTCCCCGAGACGCTCGAGCTCCTTGCCCGGCAGGCAGGCTTCGCAGAGAGCGAGATCCGCTTCCTCAACGAACCGGCGGAACGTCTGACCGAGCCGGATGACCCCGTGATCGCTGCCAATGTGCGCCGTCTCAACGAGCTCCTGTTCGCGCCGCTCGACTACGCGCTCGTCGCACGAACGGCGCCGGATGCATAGGTGCGAGCTCTGCCCAGATGTGGCACTGACTCGTCACCTGTTTCTCCCTAGGCTGTTGGTGGGCGGGAGTGGTGGGACCCGGCTACTCGGGCGTGTACCTCTAGAGGCTGCTCCGTGAGGATCGCGGTCTGCGCGCCGCAGGTGCCCTTCGCCCGCGGCGGCGCCGAGATCTTTGCCGACGACCTCGTCAGTGAGCTGCGTGAGCGCGGTCACGAGACCGAGCTCGTGACGGTGCCTTACAAGTGGTATCCCGGGGAACGCGTGTTGTCGCAGGCATTCCTCTGGCGGCTGCTCGACCTGAGCGAGTCCGACGGGCGCTCGATCGACCTCGTGATCGCGACGAAGTTCCCTTCGTATGCAGTGCGCCACCCCAACAAGGTGGTCTGGCTATTGCATCAATTCCGCCAGGCGTATGAGCTCGACCGGACCGAGCTCGGCCAGTTCGGCGAGAGCGCCGAGGAGCGGGCGACGCGTCGAGCGGTCCAGCGACTCGACCGCGTGGCTCTCGGTGAGGCGAGGAAGGTGTACGCGACGTCGCGCAACGTCGCCGATCGCCTGAAGCGGTCGACCGACATCGATGCGGAGGTGATGCCGCACCCTCCGCAGGCGCTGCCGTACCGAACCGAGAGCTACGAGGACTTCGTCCTCTCCGTCGGTCGGCTCGACCGAGCCAAGCGGCACGAGTTGCTGCTCGACGCCCTTGCTGCTGACGGCACCCTGCGCTGCGTGATCGTGGGGGAGGGGCCCGACCGTGGCCGGCTCGAGGAGGTTGCGCGGCGGCACGGCCTCGATGGGCGCGCCCGCTTCGTGGGCCGGGTCGACGAGGACGAGCTCGCCGGGCTCTACGCCCGCTGTCTGGCGGTCTACTACGCACCGGTGGACGAGGACTTCGGGATGGTCCCGTACGAAGCGTTTCTTGCGGAGAAGCCCGTCGTGACGACCACCGACTCGGGCGGCCCCCTCGAGGTCGTCACCGATAGGCGCACCGGTCTGGTCTGCGAGCCGCGCCCCGCCGCCCTGGCCGAAGCGTGCTCGTGGCTGCGGGAGCACGTCGACGACGCAAAGGCGTGGGGTCAGGCCGGTAAGGAGATCGCGCGCCGCGTCTCGTGGGACGAGACGATCGCGCGTCTACTCGCTTGAGAGTCGCGTACTACTCGCCCTTGCCGCCGGAACGGTCCGGCATCGCGGACTACTCCGCGCTGTTGCTGCCTGTCCTCGCGCGCCTGCTCGAGATCGAGGTCGTGCGCCGGGGGAAGACGAGGCCGGTCGCGTCGGAGGTTGCGCTCTACCACGTCGGCAATGATCCCGAGGCGCACGGTTGGATCGTCGACGCGCTGCGGCGCCGTCCCGGCGTCGTCGTGCTGCACGACTTCGTCCTCCACCATCTCGTCGCCGGTTTGACGATCGGCCGCAAGGACGGCCCAGGTTATCTCGCCGCCATGGAGCGCGATGCGGGCATTCCCGGACGGCTGCTGGCGCACGGTGTGCTCGACGGCCGCGTGCCGCCGCCGTGGGAGACCCGCCCCGACGAGTTCCCGCTGGCGGGCGAAGTGCTTGTCAACGCGACGGGGTTGATCGTCCACTCGCACTTCGTCGAAGACCGCGCGCGCGAAGCCGGCTACGACGGACCAGTCTGGCACGTGTCTCATCCGGCGTGGCCGCTGCCGGACGTGAAGCCTGAGCAGGTCGACGGGCGACCGCTCTTCGGCTGCTTCGGCCACCTGAACGCGAGCAAGCGCATCCCGCAGCTGGTCGAGGCGTTCGGCGTCGTGCGGGAACGCCATCCCAACGCGAAGCTGCTGCTCGTCGGCCCGGCATCGCCGGGCTTCGACGCGGATCGGCTGGTCACCGACGGAGTGGAGCGCATCGGTTACGTCACGGAGGAACGGCTCTGGTCGCTGATGGCCGCATGCCACGCCTGCATCTCGCTGCGCGCGCCGACGATGGGGGAGACGTCCGGCAGCGCGATCCGCGCACTCTCGCTCGGGCGGCCGCTCGTGGTCAGCGATCTCGGCTGGTTCTCCGAGTTGCCCGACAGTGTCGCCTTGAAGGTGGCTGTCGACGACGAGGAGGTCGCATCACTCGCCACCGCGCTCGAGCTACTGGCTTCGAGTGAGGCGACGCAGCACGCGATGAGCGATGCGGCGTTCGAGTACGTGAAGCGCGAGCACGATCTCGACCGGGTGGCCGAGGGATATGCCGCCGCCCTGGAAGAGGCGGCCGGCGGGGCCACCGTGGCAGACGCGGTTGTCGACGAGGTCGCGCACGCCGCGGCCGAGATCGGCATCGAGCCCGGCACGCAGTTTGCGGACGAGCTCGCGGGCCGCCTCGATGAGGTCGGTCTCGCCCGCAATGGGCGGCCTGCGCCCGCACCGCCGCCCAGACGCAGCCAACTTGCCCGCGTCCCGATCTGGGTGTGGCTCGCGGGCCTCGTTGTGGTCTCCGCAGTCTTCCGCTACGGGCTGTCACGGCGCGTGGTCGCGCCGTGGATCATGGTCGACGAGCTCATCTACTCGGAGCTCGCCAAGAGCTTCGCGGAGACGGGCAGGTTCCTGATTCGCGACGTGGACTACGGCGCGTACGGCGTCGTCTACCCGTTGCTGATCGCGCCGGCGTGGAAACTCTTCGGCGCCGTTCCCGACGCCTACGCGGCGGCGAAGACGATCGGTTCCGTCATCATGTCGCTCGCAGCGATCCCTGCCTACTTCCTCGCCCGTCGCGTGGTCACGCCTGTGCCTGCGCTGCTCGCGGCCGCCCTGACCATCGCCGTGCCCTCGCTGATGTACACGGGGACGCTGATGACGGAGACCGTCTTCTACCCGCTCTTCATCTGCGTGGCTCTCGCGCTCGTGCTCGCACTCGAACGCCCGACGGCGGCGCGCCAACTGGTGCTGCTCGCGGTCTGCCTTCTGGCATTTCTCACCCGCTCCCAGGCCATCTTCCTCATTCCGGCCGTCGCGACCGCGCCGCTCGTACTCGCCTGGCTGGACCGCAGGCGACTGCGCATGCTCATGGACTTCCGCGTGCTCTACGGCGTGCTCGCCGGCGCCGTCGTGGCAGTGCTGGCCGTTCAGCTGGCGCGTGGGCGCTCACCGTACGACGCGCTCGGCAGCTACAGCGTCACGGGGCACGCGGACTACCGAATCGACCAGATCCTCAAGTGGGCGTTGTACCACCTCTCCGAGCTCGACCTGTATCTCGGGGTAGTTCCCTTTGCCGCCCTGCTCCTGCTCACATTCCTAGGGCGCTCGCTCGACCGGCCGCTCCGCGTCTTCCTTGCGGCGGCGCTGCCGCTCGCCCTCTGGCTCCTGCTCGAGGTCGCGGCTTTCGCGTCGGCGCTCTCGCCGCGGGTGCAGGAGCGGAATCTCTTCTACGTCGCGCCTTTGTTCTTCATAGCCCTGTTCGCCTGGATCGAGCGCGGGATGCCACGACCCGCGCGTGCCGCGGCCGCCGCGGCGGTCGTCGCCGCAGCGCTTCCGGGTGCGCTGCCGTATCACCGGTTGATCGACGTCTCCGCGCAGTCGGACACGCTCGCGCTCATCCCGCTCTGGTGGTTGCAGGACACGCTCGTCGGCATCGACACGATCCCGGTCGTCGTTGTCGGGGCGGCTGCGGTCGTCGCGCTCCTGTTCCTGACGATCTCGCCCCGCTACGCGCTTGCCCTCCCCGTCATCGTCCTGGCCTGGTTCGTCTTCGCGACCGAGCGACTGGAGTTCTTCGAACACGGCTTTCCGAAGGCATCCGTCGGCGCGCTCTTTCAGGGCATGACGATGCCGGACCGCGACTGGGTCGACGCGGCAGTCGGACGTGACGCAGACGTTGCGTTCGTCTTCTCGGGGAGCCGGCCGACGGAGCAACCGCTGACCCTGTGGGAAAACGAGTTCTTCAACCGCAGCATCGGTCCCGTCTACGACCTGAAACAGCAGTCGATGGGCGCTCTGCCGGAGACGAAGGTCACCGAGCGTCAGGACGGTGTCCTGCTCGCGAACGGCCTGCCGGTGCGGCACGACTACGTGCTCAGCGAGGAGGCCGTGCCGCTCGCCGGCGAGTTGGTCGCGCTCGACGAGCGGAGAGGAATGGCCCTGCGTCGCACGGACGGCCTGGTTCGGATCGGGCAGCGGGTCTCCGGGCTCTATCCGGGCGACACGTGGTCCGGGCGGCGCGTCACGTATACGCGCCTGCGCTGCGAGGGCGGAAGCGTGACGGCGCAGCTCGCAAGCGATCCGAATCTCTTCTCTCTGTCTCAGACCGTCCGTGCCGGCGGCCGGCACGTGACCTTCGACCCGTCGAAGACAGCGAGCCTGACGGTTCCGCTCCGGCCGCAGCAGGGGGGCGTCTGCCGCGTGATGTTCACGGTGACGCCGGTGGCCGTTCCTGCCCTCGGCCAGACGGGGACCAGCGACCTCCGGGTGCTCGGCGTGCACTTCCTCGGGTTCCGCTACACGGCTCCGTGAGGATCACCTACGACGTCACGCCCCTCTCGCATCCGCGGACGGGCGTCGGCAACTACATTCTCGGCGCGTTGCAGGGGATGCTCGCAGCGGCGGAGGGCGAGCACGAGTTCGTCGTCTTCGGGCCGGTGAGCATTCGCGGACGCAGACTGCTCGACGACGCGCTCGAGGACCTGCAGGTGGACAAGCGCTTGCTCACCGTGCCGCTCGCGCACGCGACGCGCAGGGCGTGGGGCGCGCTGGGGCGGCCTTCTGCCGAGCGGTTCCTCGGCGGCTTCGACGTGCTCCACTTCAGCGACTGGATGGTCCCGCCGCAGCGATCCGGGCTCCGCGCGACGATGATCCACGACCTCGGGCCGCTGCGGTACCCGGAGCGGCTTCATCCTCGGACGGTGCGCATGCACACCGGCACAGCCCGCGAAGCGGCGAAGTGCGACCTCGTGTTCACGAACTCGGAGTTCACTGCGAATGACGTGGTCGAGCGCCTCGGCATTCCACGCCGGCGCGTGCGTGTCGCGTACCCCGGCGTCGACCCGGTGTATCACCCCGAAGGCGAGCGCCGCGAGCTCGGGCATCCGTACGTCTTCACCACGGCGACCGAGGACTGGCGAAAGAACCGGGCAACGGTAGACGCAGCGCTCGAGTTGCTCGGCGACGACCTGTCGCTTGCCGCCCTCGGCGACGGCCGGCTCGGCTACGTGCAGGATTCGGACCTGCCCGAGCTCTACCGCGGCGCGGAGGTGTTCGCCTATCCCTCCCGCTTCGAAGGGTTCGGCATTCCCGTGATCGAGGCGATGGCGTGCGGCGTCCCTTGCGTCGTCTCCTCGCACCCCTCCCTCGACGAGGCTGCCGGTCACGCCGCCGTCCGCGCCGATCCCGAGAGCCCGGAGGAGTTCGCGGCCGGCATCCGCCGTGCACTCGCCGAACGCGACGTGCTGGTCTCGCGCGGGCTCGAGCACGCCAAGCGATTTAACTGGCTGCACACGGGCCGCATACATCTGCAGAGCTACGCTGACGCGTTGTGATCCGTGTCTCGATCGACGTCTCGCCGCTCGTCCAGACGCGAGCCGGCACCGCGCGCTACCTCAAGGGACTGCTGCGCGAGCTGCAAGGGCGAGCCGACGTCGAGGTGACCACGCGTTCGTTCGGCCGTGACGGCCGAGTCTCGACTCTCTTGCGTGACGGCGCCTGGTACCCGTTCGTGCTCGGGCGCGAGCGTGACGCCGATCTGTTGCACTGCCCGACCTACCGCGGACCGCTGAAGTCGTCGCGGCCGCTCGTCGTGACCGTCCACGATCTCGCCGTGCTGCGTCATCCCGAGACCTTCAACCGGTGGACGAGAACGTATAGCCCTCGTGTCGTGCCGCGCGTGTTGCGTGCAGCGAGCCGGGTCATCGCCGTGTCGGAATTCACTCGACGCGAGCTGGTTGAGCTCCTCGATGTGCCCGAGGAGAGGATCCGCGTCGTCCCGAACGCAGTCGAAGACGAGTTCACACGTGAGGGGCCGTCTGCGGAGGGCGACTACGTGCTGACCGTCGGGACGCTCGAGCCGCGCAAGAACCTGCCGCGGCTCGTCGAGGCTACGCGCCGCGCCGACGTCGAGCTGCGGGTGGTAGGAGCCCGCGGCTGGGGCGACGTCGACCTCGGCCGGAACGGCGTGCGCTGGCTGGGCGAGGTCGGCGATCGCGAGCTGGCCGAGCTCTATCGCGGCGCCCTGTGCGTTGCCTATCCCTCGCTCTACGAAGGCTTCGGCATTCCCGTGCTGGAGGCGATGGCCTGTGGCGTCCCGGTCGTGACGACGCGCGGCAGTGCGATGGAGGAGGTCGCCGACGGAGCGGCGGTGCTGGTCGACGCGCTCGACCCGGCCGAGATCGCCGCCGGCATCGAGCGTGCGACCGCCGATCGCGAGCAGCTGATCTCACGCGGGCTCGAGCGGGCGCGAGCCTTTCGCTGGGATGCGGTCGGCGAGACGACCGTGAGCGTCTACCGCGAGGTCGCGTGATGAGCAAACCGCTCGTGGTCGTCGACGCCGACGTGCTCGGGCGCCGGCGCACCGGAGACGAGACTTACGTCGCGCAGCTTCTGCGCGCACTGCCGGAGGTAACGGAGGACCTTCGCATCGCCGCGATCACGCGCGATCCCGCTCTCGTGCCCGACGGAATCGAGCCTGTCCTGCTCCCCGCCCGGTCGCAGGAGTTGCGCATGGCTGTAGCAGTGCCGCGCCTGTTGCGCCGACTGCGGCCTTCTCTCGCACACTTCATCCATGCGCTTCCGCTGGCGAGCGGGGCGCCCGCGGTGGTGACGGTGCAGGATCTCTCCTGGGAGCGCGACCCCTCCGTCTTCGGAAAGTGGGATCTCGTCACGTTCAAGGTCTTCGTGCGACGGGCGGTGCGGAAGGCCCGTCACGTGCTCGCCATCTCCGAGCGAACGAAGCGCGATCTGATCGAGCTCTACGGCACGCCGGCCGAGAAGATCACCGTTACGTCGCTCGCACCCGACCCCGCGTTCAAGCCTGGCGGGCAGCACGATTCGTTTCTCCTGTTCGTAAGCGCGATCGAGCCGCGCAAGCAGCCGCTCGCAGCGATCGACGCAGCCAACGCGGTCGAGCGCAAGCTCGTCGTGGTCGGGCCGGCGAAGGACTCGGAGCTCGCAGCGGAGCTCACCCGCCGCGGCGCGGATGTGCGCGGTTACGTCCCAAAGGACGAGCTGGTCGCCCTATACCAGCGCGCTGCCTGCCTGGTCTTTCCCTCCCGCTATGAGGGCTTCGGACTGCCCGTCGTGGAGGCGATGGCATGCGGGACGCCCGTCGTTGCGGCGCCCGAGCCGGCGCTGCAGGAGGTGGCCGGGGATGCGGCGATCTTCAGCGAGGATCTGGCTGACGGAGTCCGGCGCGCCCTGGCGGACCGCGAGCGCCTCTCTGCGGCAGGAATCGAGCGAGCGCGGGGCTTCACCTGGCGCGAGACTGCGCGCATCACCGCGGACGTCTACAGAGATGTGCTCTCGGCATGAAGGTCTCCGGCGTCTTCGTCGTGACCGGAGCGGGCGAGGCCGACCTCCTGCGCACGTCGTTGCCGGCGCTCCTCGGACAGGTGGACGAGCTCGTGGTCGTCGCGAACGGCCCGAGTAGCAAGCCTGACGTGCCTGCGGGCGTGCGCGTCCTCGAGAACGACAGGCCGCTCGGGTTCTCCGCCAACGTCAACAAGGGCATCGAGGGGACGACCGGCGAATACGTCGTGATCTCCAACCCGGACGCGGTCTCCGAAGAGCGATGCGTGCAAGAGCTCGTCGCGTTCGCGGATTCACATCCGCGCTGCGGCATAGCCGGCCCGAGGATGATCAATCCAGACGGGACGCTGCAGGCTTCACGGCGAAGCTTCCCGACGGTCGGCGGCACGATCGTCCGGCGCACGCCGCTGCGCTCTCTCTTCCCGCCGCTGCGCTGGCAGCGCCGCCACTACCTGCTCGACGAGCCCACGGACAAGCCGCTGCAGGTCGACACCATGCTCGGCGCCTTTTTGTTGATGCGCCGCGCGATGCTCCAGGAGATCGGAGGCTGGGACGCGGGCTACAAGCTCTACGTCGAGGACATCGACCTGAGCTACCGGGCGATGAAGGCAGGCTGGGAGCGCTGGTGGGTGCCAAGCGCCGTCGTCCATCACGAGTACCAGGCCGTGATCGACAAGCACTTCTTCACCCGTCGCAACCTCTGGCACCTGCACGCGATGCTGCGCTTCCTCCGCAAGCATCCTGAACGTCTCTTCGCGTTGCGGTGAAGGTGGAGAAGTACGCACCGCAGGCCGAGCGCTGGTCGGAAGAGGCGTATGCGGACGCGGATGCGTACCTCGCGCACCGGGCTGAGCTCGTGCGTTCGCTCGGTCCGCGCCTCGAACGGGGCGACACGGTGCTCGACCTCGCCTGTGGCGACGGCGGCTTCGCTCCCTACCTACCCGAGTTCGCCTATTTCGGCGTCGACGCGAGCCGCGAGATGGTCGGCGCAGCCAGACGGCGCGGTCGCATGGTGGTGCTGGGCGATCTCAACGAATACGAGCCGCCGGCGCCGGTCGCGGCCACGACGTGCTTCCGAGCCGTCTACTACGCGCGCGACCGCGCCGCGTTCTTCCGGCGCGTCGGCGGCTACACCGAGCGGAAGTTCGTGTTCGACCTCAACCCCCGGCAGTACCGTGTGGCGGACGTCCGCGACGACCTGCGCGCAGCCGGCTTCGACCGCCTGGAGCTCCGACCGTTCTTCTCGCCGCAACGCGTTTCGCTGCCCGGATCCGCGGCCGCCGCGCTGCGGGCGCTCGAACGCAGCGGGCCAGTCGCGCGCCTCCTGCTCGCCGTGCGCTTCAGCTACTTGTGCGCGGCTTTCCGCGGCGGCAGGAACACATAGCTCACCTTCGCTCCGAGCTCGCGGTTGTCGCTCTGGTCCGACGCCAGGTCGCGCGGAACGAAGGTCGGCGTGATCGTCACCTCGACTCGGAAGCGCGGGCCGGGCGCTCGTAGGACGAGCGGAACCTCTTCCTTGCTGTGGATGTCAAACCGCTCGACCTGGGTCGGTCTGACGAGATGCGGTTGCTTGTCGTCGCCGATCACGATCGGCCCGATCGCGACGGTCACGTGTCCGGTCTTGTTCGGGCCGCCCCACGCAGCGCGTGACACGACGATGCGCATGCGTCCTGCGCGATTGGCTTCCGTCGAGTAGCGCGTGTACGCGCTGAACGAGCCGGTCCAGCCGTCGGAGTACACGCCGGTGACCGCGCCCCGAAGCCGGAGCGGCGGATCGATCTCCACCAGCCGCCAGCGCTCGAGCCCTCCACCCGCTCGGTGCAGATGAGTCGCGACCGTCTTGCCGACCACCTCGATGCCCGCTTCCTGGACGACGTACGGATAACCGGGGTCGTGGGAGAGCGCTCCGTCGGCGGCCCGCGGATCGGGAGTCAGCACGGGCCCGGGTCCCTGGGCGGTGCCGTCGAGGCTCCAGACGGCCTTGATCGAGCGGTTCCAGAACTCGAGCAGCCACTCACCGTTCTGGTCTTTCATCTGCTGTCCCAGGTAGAGCGTTGATGCCCCGCCGGTCTTGCCGTCGACCCAGCTCAGCGGCTTCCGGATGTTTTCGATGAAGCGGTCCGAGGTCCGGTTCGAGGCCGACGCGAATGCGATCTCGCCGGTGAGATTCCAGGCCACGACTGCCGCGGCGACCGCAAGCGCGAGCCAGGCCGTTCCTCGCTTCAGGAACCGCGGCGCGATCAGGAGCGCCACTGAGAAAGCGAGCAGCGCCAGCAGGCCGATGCGTGCACCCGTGGGATCGAGGCGCAGGTAGCGGTTCGCCTGTTGGAGGATCGCGAGGCCCGGTGCGTTGTACGAGATGTCCTTACCCATGTCGTACGGCGTCGTCAGGATGAGGAACAACACGAACGCTGTGGACGCTCCCAGCGCGACAGGGTGCAGTCGGCGGCCGTCGAGCCACAACGCCGTGCCCGCGAACAGGAGCGGCGCGAGATAGATGAGGTTCCGCTCGTAGGTGTAGGTCCCGAAGACCGTGGAGACGTACGTGGACTTGACCGCGGTGTAGAGGCCGAAGGCGACGATCGAGGCCAGGAACAAGCTGCGGAATGCGGCCAGCTCGCGTGATCGCTGCTCGCCCGGCGTGCGCCAGAGCGCGGCCAGTCCGGCGACGACAGGCAGCACGCCCAGGCCGATCGTCAGTGCCCCAGCCGCGTCGAGACCGAGATCGAACATCCGGTCCTTGTACAAGCGAGTGGAGATCAGCCATTCGAGCGACTGGTGTCCGAGGAACGCGCTGGCGACTACCGCGGCACCGACGACCAGCGTCACGAGGCCCACCCAGTCCCAGCGCGACCAGCCGGCGCGCCGCCGGGACATCCAGTCCGACCGCCACGCGAGGAACAGGACCGAGAGCAGGAACACGACCAGGACGACGCCGAGCTCGCCGCGCACGAACGGGGCGATCACGCCGGCGACGGTGGCGGTGACGATCGACCAGCGCGTCGGGTTGACGAGGACGCGAAGGATCAGGAGGAGACAGAGCGTCGCATACGGATATGCGAGCGGCTCCTCGACCATCATCGACGAGTACGCGAGCGCAGGGATCGCCGCCGAGGCGAGGGCAACGAACAACGCCGGACGGCGGCTCACGAACATGCGCGCGATCCCATATGCCGGGAAAACGGTCAAGGACATGACGATCGCCGCGAGGTATTTCACCGTCGAGTACGCGGTCTGGACGTTGTCGATGAGCCACGCGGGCGCCATCAGGTACGTCCACAACGTGTTGAAGGAGTGCGGTTCGCCCCGTCGCGCGGCGTGTCCGGTGTCTGCGATCGAACGTGAGAGCTGGGTCAGCTCCAGCTCGTCGCCGAACAGCCAGGGCGTGGCGTGTGTCCACGCTTCGACGGCGTAGACGATCGCAAGCCAGAGGAAGATGCTGAGCAGCGGCACGGCCGCCATGAGCCGATCGGCCAGCGTGCGCTCGGCCGGCGCGGTGCGCGCGGTCACGACGCTCACGCTATTTCGCTGTGGCGCCGAGCACGACGCGGGGATCGAGATCGGTCTCGCGCCTGACGAACCGGCACGGCACTTCGGCGCGGGCACACGCGTCGATGACCAGGTCGAGACCCTGGCGCGGCGCGTCCGGGATCGTCACGAGCACCGTGTCGGGGCGTGCGCGCGACAGGATCCGCTCGATCTCGGCCGTGCCGCCGAGCACCGGCACTCCCTGCAGCCGCCGGCGGGCCAGCCGCTGGTCGTCATCCACGAACCCGACGATCTGCTCGCCAGGTGTCTCGCGCAGTTCCCGCAGGAGGCTCCGGCCACCGCGGCCTGCACCGACGATCAGCGTGCGCCGCCTGTCACCGCGCCCGGTGAGTGACGACACCCCGCGGACGAATCCGCGTTCCCAGAATCGCGAAGCGCCAACGAGCACGGTGCAGATCAGCGCGTCGATGATGAAGACGCTGCGCGGGAACGTCCCCCATGCCTGCGTCGCTTCGAGTACGAGGTACGCCACGATTTCCGAAACGACGACCGCCGCGACGATGCTGGCCGCGTCACGAGCGCCGGCGTAGCGCCAGACTCCTCGATAGAGCCCGAACGGAATGAACGCCGCGTAGCGCACCGCGAGCAGCACTGCCAGTGAGATCAGGAAGACATGGCGCTGGTAGGGGGTGCCGCTGCCCTGCACGCGTAGGTAGTAGGCCGCGGCGAACGAGGCGGTGATGAGCGCGAAGTCGACCAGGGACTCCACGAGCCGCCGGGGGTTCGCGATGAATGTGCCGAGCCAGCCGCGTTCGCGCAGCCGACCGGTCGTGCGTTCGACGTCCGACAGGACACTGGCGAACTGAACCAGCAGCGCGAAGGTCAGGAGGACACCGATGAGGGTCACCCACGCGTTGTCGAGCACGGCGTAGAACAGGCTCGTCGCACCGAGCGCAGCCGAGATCACCGCCAGCAGGACGAGGGCCCGCCGTTCAGAGAGCCCGTGGTAGACGAGGCGGTGCGATGCGTGGTCGCGCCCGCCCTGGTAGACGGGCCGGCCGTCGAGAAGTCGCACGACCGTGACCAGAGTCGTGTCGAGGATCGGCACGGCCAGCACGAGGATCGGCAGCAGGAGGGTGGCAACCGTCGTGCCGGCCACCTTCCAGCTGGCGGTCAGGCCGAGTGCGGCAAGGGCGAAGCCCAGCACCTGGCTGCCTGAGTCGCCCATGAACACTGCCGCAGAGCGTCCCGGGCGGAGATTGAACGGCAGGAAGCCGGCGCACGCGGCGGCGATCGCGATCGACAGCGCCAGCACCGCGTGGTTCTCGTGGACCGTGACCGCGTCGATCGCGAAGAACAGCGCGGCGATTCCCGCGAGCGTGGCGGCGAGCCCGTCCATGTTGTCGAGGAGGTTGAACGCGTTCGTCATGCCGACCAGCCAGATGAACGCGACGACGCCGGCGAGGAAGTTGTTCGAGATGAGTCCCGAGATCGTGAGGCCGGTTCCGATCACGAGCACGGCTGCGGCGGCCTGGGCGGCGAGCTTCAGAACGGGGCCGAGGTGGAACAGGTCGTCGAGCAGACCCGCGACGAAGAGGATCGCGCAGCCGCCGAGGATCGCGACGAGCTCCCGGCTGACCGGTGCCGCGTCGGCGGCGATCGCGACCCAGAAGCCGACGACGATCCCCGCGAAGATCCCGATCCCGCCGAGCATCGGCGTCGTGCGCTCGTGCCAGCGGTCCTCGCGTGGGGCTGCGCCCAGGCGGGCGGCGAGCCGGGTCCGAAGCAACAGCCAGATGACCGCGGCCGCGGCGGGAAAGGCAGCGATCGCCGCGAGCGCCTTCACGGAGCCGAAGCGTAACGAAGGGCTGTAAGCACCATGTGAGGCCACCTCTAGACTAGGCGGCGCTCATGACGACGGTGTACGGCGACCTGGTCCGGTACCGCGAGCTCTTCGGGAATCTCTTCCGCCGGGACGTCCAGGCGAAGTACCGCGGCTCGCTCCTCGGGCTGGCCTGGACACTGGCGAACCCGGTCCTGCTGATGGCCGTGTACCTCCTCGTGTTCTCCGTGCTCTGGAAGACGCCGTTCGGCACCGGGGGGCACTACGCCCTTTTCCTGCTCGTCGGGCTTTCGGCCTGGTTGTTCTTCTCTCAGTCCGTGCAGGCGGCGTCGCGGTCGATGCTCGACAACGCGAACCTCATCCGCAAGACGCGGTTCCCGCGCCAGCTCGTCCCGCTCTCGGTCGTCGCGACGCATCTGATCAGCTTCGCCGTCATGCTCGTCGGCCTGCTGATCGTGAACTTCATCCTGCTTCCGCGCGTTCGTGCGACCGAGTGGCTGGCGTTGCCGCTCGCGCTCGCAGTCGTCGCGATCACGTGCGGCCTCGCGCTCGTCGTCGCGTCGCTCAACGTCCTGTTCCGCGACATCGAGTTCCTGATCTCGGCGTTGCTGCTGCCGCTCTTCTTCCTGACACCAATCCTCTATCCGCTAAGTGATCCCCAGATCGCGCGGCGCGACTGGGTGGTCGACCTGATCCACTGGGGAAACCCGCTCTCGCCGGTGATCGAGGCGTTGCGCGATCCGCTCTTTTACGGCGAGCTCCCTACACTCGGTGACACCGTCTACACGGTCGTCGCCGCGGTCGTCGCGCTTGCGCTCGGTGCGTTTGTGTTCAGCCGCGTCGACGATCAGATCGCAGTCGAAGTTTGATCCTCGCGTCATAGACCCAGGGCTCGTCGCCCTCGGGCTGCCAGGCGGGAAGGCCGGCGACCTCGATGTTGGGCTCGAGCGGCGGGACGAGTGACGGAAGGATCAGCGGGAGCCTGAACGCCGGGTTTCGACCACCTCCCGGCGCGTACGGCTCGAGCTCTGCCGGTGTGCGGCGCAGGCGCCCGGACATCACCTCGATCGAACCACCGACCGCGGCGTAGCCCTCGACGTGAGCGGCGTATACGCGCTCCTCCCAGTCGGCGTCCAGGTCGGCGTGAACGGGAAGGAACGCACGTGCTGCCGCTGCATCGCGCTCCGCGACCTCGACGTCGATCTCCGGTGCGAAGTTGCCCAGCTCTGCGAGCCAGAAGCGATGCTCGTCCACGAGGTCGAACGCGAGCCGGTAGCGGCCCGGCGGGATGGGGCCGCGAATGCCCATCTCTCGCTCGATGCGCTCACCCGGACCGGCGCTCACGTCGTAGCGGAGCCCGTCCCAGACGATCGGGTTGCCGCGGTCGTCGAGCCAGTGGTACGAAAGGTTCAGGTCACGCCACGGCGCCGTGCCCGCGTTCTCGAGTGTCACGCGCGCGTGCGTGAGCGTCCCGGCCTGTGGCGGCTCGAGCTCGTAGCCCAGCCAGCGCACGGCAAGTGGGCCTGCGGGAACAGGATGCTCGCCGACCGCTTCCAAGTGCGGACTAGCCTACGTGGTGGTGGAACCGCTTCTCGCTAGGGCCTGCCGGCGCGAGCCGGTCGAGCACACACCGGTCTGGTTCATGCGCCAGGCGGGCCGGTCGCTCCCGGAGTACCGGGAGCTGCGCACGCGCTACGGCCTCTTCGACATCGTCGCCGAGCCGGAGCTCTGTGCAGAGGTGACGTTGCAGCCGGTTCGCCGGCACGACGTGGACGCGGCGGTGATGTTCACCGACATCATGTTCCCCGTCCTCGGCATGGGGGTCGACGTCGAGCTCGCGGAGAACGTCGGCCCGGTGATCTCGAAGCCGGTGCGGAGCGCGGAAGACGTCGAGCGCCTGGTCGTTCCGGATCCGCAGGAATCCGTGCCGACGATCCTCGAGGCGGTGCGGCTCGTGCGTGCTGCGCTGCGCGAGGACCAGGCGGTGATCGGCTTCTGCGGCGGGCCGTTCACGGTTGCCGGTTATCTCGTCGAGGGCAAGCCGAGCCGCGATTTCGCGACCGTCAAGCAGATGATGTACCGCGAGCCGGTCACCTGGCATGCGCTGATGGAGAAGCTGGCGGACGCGTTCGGCCGCTACGTGGACGCGAAGGCGCGCGCGGGAGCGGACGTCATCCAGGTGTTCGACTCGTGGGTCGGTGCGCTGTCGCCGTCTGACTACGAGGAGTTCGTCGCCCCGTACTCGGCGCGCATCCTCGCCGCGGTGGACGTGCCGACGATCCACTTCGGCACGGGCACGGCTACGCTGCTCGGCGACATGGCGCAGGCCGGCGGCGATGTCATCGGCCTCGACTGGCGCATCCCGCTCGATCGCGGCTGGTCCGAGGTCGGTCCCGACCGCGGTGTTCAGGGCAATCTCGATCCCGCTCTTCTGCTCGGGCCGTGGGAGCGAATCGAGGCCGAGACCCGCGCTATTCTCGAGCGTGCCGGAGGGCGGCCGGGTCATGTATTCAACCTTGGGCACGGTGTGCCACCCGAAACAGACCCGGCCGTTCTCGGGCGCCTGAGAGAGCTCGTGCATGAGTCAACAGTCGAAGCGCGTGTCTAGAGCCACGGCTGCGACGGGCAGTGCCCTTTGGCACATGACCGGTGCCAGGCACCGGCACGAGAGTGTGATCAGTTCGTGACGAAGTGCAGTTCGGCTCCCCGGCCGATGGCGCGGCGGGCGGGACATGTCCCGGTGCCAGGCACCGGGACGAGAGTGTGACGCGCTCGTCGCGAATGAGCGCAGCGGTCGTGCTGATGGCGTACGGCTCGCCCGAGCGGCTCGCCGATGTTCCTGCGTACTACCGCGACATTCGCGGCGGGCGCCCGATTCGCCCGGAGCTGATGGCAGATCTCGTCGAGCGCTACCGGCTGCTCGGCATCGAGGACGAGTCGCCGCTCAACGCGATCACGGAAGAGACTCGTGCAGCGCTCGAGCGTGAGCTCGGCGACATTCCGGTGTTCACCGGGATGAAGCACTGGACGCCGAGGATCTCCGATGCCGCGGAACGAGCGCTCGAGGTCGGTGCGGACACCGTCGTCGGGCTGGTGCTGGCACCGCACTTCTCCTCGATGTCGATCGCCGGGTACCGGCAGCAGCTGGAAGACGCTCTCGCCGGCCGGGCGGAGTTGGCTTTCATCGAGAGCTGGCACGACGAGCACCGCTTCGTCGACCTGCTCGCCGAGCGCGTGCGCGGGACCGATGCGCACGTCGTCTTCACGGCTCACTCACTCCCGGCCCGGATCCTCGAAACCGGCGATCCCTACAAGGATCAACTGCTGGAAACGTCTCAGCTGGTCGCGAGTACGGCGGGTGTCGAGAACTGGTCGTTCTCCTTCCAGAGCGAGTCGCAGACGGGCGAGCCCTGGCTCGGCCCGGACATCCTCGACCATCTGGTCGAGCTCGAGTCGCAGGGCGTGTGCGACGTCCTCGTCTGTCCGGTCGGCTTTATCGCCGACCACCTAGAGATCCGATGGGACCTCGATCATGAGGCCGCGGACAAGGCGAGAGAGCTGGGACTCGGCTTCGCTCGCATCGAGATGCCGAACGCCGACCCGCGGCTGGTCGGTGTGTTGGCCGGGCTGGTGCGACGGGTGCTAGCGGTACCCTCGAAGTCATGACCCGGCCGGGTGAAATCGTCGTCGTGCGTGCTTCGCGCCACTTCAAGGTCTACCCGCGGGAAGCCCGCCGGCTGAAGGACACCGTCGTGGCGCGCCGGCGCTCCCGCCCGACCGACGTGGTTGCACTGCGTGACGTGTCGTTCGAGGTCGAGCCCGGCAGCGCGGTCGGACTGGTCGGCCGGAACGGTTCAGGCAAGACAACGCTCCTCCGTCTCATCTCCGGGATCATCAAGCCGACCTCGGGTCGCGTGGACGTCGGGGGACGAGTCGGCTCGCTCCTGGAGCTCGGCGCCGGCTTCCATCCGGATCTCACCGGCCGCGAGAACGTCTTCCTCAACGGTTCGATCCACGGCCTCAAGCGCGCATATGTCCGCGAGCAGCTTGACGAGATCGTCGCGTTTGCAGGCCTGGAGCAGTTCATCGACCTGCCGGTCCGCACGTACTCGTCAGGCATGTACATGCGGCTCGGCTTCGCGATCGCCGCGCACATCGACGCCGACGTGTTGTTGCTCGACGAGGTGTTTGCCGTCGGCGACGAGCAGTTCCAGCGCAAGTGCTTCGGCAAGATCTTCGAGTTCAAGCAGCGTGGGGGCACGATCGTATTCGTGTCGCACGATGCCTCGGCGGTCGAGCGCCTGTGCGACCGCGCGATCCTCTTGCGTGACGGTGACGTGGAGTTCGACGGCGCCACCCATGCCGCGATCGTGCGTTACCGGCAGCTCCTCGCCGGAGATCTCGATCCCGCCGAGCGGGGTGCCGGTCTGAAGGAGTGGGGCAGCGGCGACGCGAGAATCGAGGAGCTCGCGCTGCTCGGCCCGGACGGCGAAGCGCGAACGCAGTTCCTCGCCGGGGAGCCGTTGGCGCTGCGCCTACGCGTCGTCGCGGAGCGCCCGCTCCCGCCGCCGCGACTGTCGCTCGAGCTCCGCGACGCGTCCGGCCTGCTCGTCGCGGGGGTGGGACAGTCGACGGCCGTGCTGGGCTGGGATCAGGACACGACGGAGCTCTTCGTGCGCTTTGAGGTCGACCAGCTTCCGCTCGCCGATGGACGCTTCCACGTCCGCCTCGGGCTCACCGACGAAACCGGCGAGCGCCTGTACCACTGGCTCGACGACGCGCTTGCGTTCGTCGTCTACCCCTCCGGCGAGGAGAGCGGCGTCGTGCGCCTGGACGGCCGCTGGGCCCGGGAGGAAACCCACGCGCAGCCGGAAAGGGTGCCAACGTGAGCGTCGCTCGCCTTCGGCTCGCTCCCGCGGGGGAAACCATGTTTCCTCGTGCTCCGGAGCCTTCGGCTCCGGCCACATTGGGACTATGCGCCTGCGAACTGCTCTGGGCAGGCGCAAAGTTTCCCCCACGAGCCCTCTTCTTTAGGTCACACCTCAGCACGCGCGTCGGGTCGTGCGCCGCGCGCGCTGAGGAGAAAGAGCGGGGAAACCTCCCGGTTTCCCCTTACGCCCCTTCCCCGGCTCACGGGCCGGAGGCCGGCCCGTGAGCTCGCGCACCTGTCCCGACTGGCCGGAGTTGATGGAGTACGCGCCGGATCTTCAGTTCAAGCACTACACGGTCGCCGAAGCAAAGCTTCCAGCCGAGGCGCTGATGAGCATTCCTCACATCCCGCTTGGCGCCGTTGCGATCTGCTGTGACCTGGAACGCCACGTCTTCTACGCGAAGCACACGGACCCGAACGTCGGTCAGGCGCTGCGCGAGACGCACTGGTACGAGCTCGCCGAGTGGACCTCGAGCGGGCCGGGCACGATGCTCACGCGGTCCGAGTAGCAACTCCTAGTCCGGGATGGGCGTGATCAGAGGCTCGCCGCGCTCGAACGCAGTGATGTTCTCGACCATCAACCTCGTCATCGCCTCTCGCGTCTGACGCGTGGCGCTACCGAGATGCGGCGTGAGGACGACGTTCGGCAGCGCGAGCAGCTCGTCCGGGACATGCGGCTCGTGCACGTAGACGTCGAGTCCCGCCCGGATCCGCCCCGAGACGAGCTCCCCCACGAGGGCCGTCTCGTCGACGATCTCGCCGCGAGCCGTGTTGACCAGGACCGCGCCGTCCTTCAGCAGCGACAGGCGACGCGCGTCGAGCAGGCTCGTGGTCTCGGGCGTCCGCGGCGCGTGGATCGAGACGATGTCGGCCTCCGCGAGCAGGTCGTCGAGCTCGCGGTATTCGCCGAGGTCGGTGTCGATCCGCGTGCGCTGCGTGTAGAGGACGCGAAGCTCGAAGCCTTGTGCACGCCGCGCGACCGCCCGCCCGATTCGGCCGAGCCCGATGATCCCCAGGGTCGAGCCCGTGAGCTCCTCGGCGAGCAGTCCGTCTGCCCAGGAGCCGCTCCACGCTCCGGCGCGCACCCGCTGATCACCTTCGACCACCCGCCGGCGGGTGGCGAGGATCAGGGCGAACGCGAGGTCTGCCGTTGCAGCGTCCAGCACGCCCGGTGTGTTGGTGACCGCCACACCTCGGCTACGCAGCTCGTCGACTCCGAGCCGGTCGTAGCCGACTCCGAAGTTCGCCACGAGTCGCAGGCCCGGAAGCAGATCGAGCGGCACCGGCTCGTTCGCCACCGCGAGCGCTTCGATCTCTGGCCTCGTCGAGCGGAGCTCCGACAGCGGCTGAACCTCGACGTCCTCCAGCTCCTCGAACGCGGGGCCGGGATATCGGCGCGTGGCGAGAACCTTCAAGCAATCAGTCTTCCATGCCGAAACGACTGACGATGAAGGTGAGAATTGCGGCAACCATCGGCGCGGCGCTCGTCGCGATCACCGTCGTGCCCGGGTCGAAGGCATTCCAGCTCGAGGGTGGACGCTGGCCGACCTCCACGATCACGTACTACAACGAAGTGCCTGCGTACTCCTGGGCCGTGGACAACGCCGCGTACGCGTGGAACACGAGCGGCGCACGCGTCCGTTTTCTGAAGAGCTCCCGCCGGGACGCGAAGGTGCTGGTCGGCATCCGCTGGTTCAAGGCGGCAGGCGATGCGAGCGTGCAGCGCGTGAACGGACGATTCCTGAGCGCGAAGGTCGGCATCCGCAACGGGCAGGACCGGTACACGATGACCCTTGTGCTTGCGCACGAGTTCGGGCACGTGTTGGGGCTCGACCACGAGGACCGTGTGTGCGCGACCATGAACTCGTTCCTCGTGAACTACCACCCAGAGCATTGCGCGGCTGCCGACTCGGGGAAGTGGATCTGCCGCATGCTGCGGTCGGATGACGTACGTGGCGCCGTTGCGCTGTACGGCGGGACGCCGCGACCCATTCGCGGTCCAGAGTTCTGCAGCAGATAGTCAGCGCCTGGCGAGAACGTCGGCGAGCGGCCTAGTGTTAACGATGGCCGCGGCCGTCGCCCAGCCGCGACGCGCCGTGTGCACCGCCAGTCGCATGTTCCCGAGCCCACCTACCGAGTGTGCGTCCGTTGACACCACGATCGGCACGCCGGCCTCGATCGCGAGCTTGATCTCTGGGCCTGAGAGGTCGAGCCGGTCCGGCAGGCCGTTCGTCTCCAGCGCGACGCCCGTCTCGAGCGCGACCTCGAACGTCCGCTCGAGGTCGAGTGCGTTCGGCGGCCGGCGGTTGATCATGCGCCCCTTGGGATGGCTGAGCGCGCGTACTGCCGGGTGGCGCATCGCCTCCGTCACCTTCCGCGTGAGCTCCTCGCGCGATTGCCGCTGCCCAGCGTGCAGGCTCAGCTGCACCCAGTCGAGCTCCTCGAGCACGTCGTCCGGAAGATCCAGAGTGCCGTCGCTGCGGATGTCCACCTCTGTGCCGCGTAGCACGCGGAACGGCGCCAGCTCTTCGTTGACGGCCGCGATCTCCTCTCCCTGACGCCTTAGATCGTCTGCGTCGAGCCCCGGTACGACGCGCACGTTTGGCGTGTGGTCGCAGATCGCGACGTAGTCGTAGCCGAGCTCGCGCCCCGCCGTGGCCATCTCGAGCACCGACGCTTTCCCGTCCGACCACGTCGTGTGCATGTGGAGGTCGCCCCGGATGTCGCCGCGCACCAGCAGCGGCGGTGGCTGACCGCGGAACGGCTGCTCGCGCAACTCGGGCGGGCACCAAGTCACCCCGAGCTGGGTGTACACGGCCTGTTCGTCAGCGCCGTCCGGCAGCTCCCCGAGCGCCTCGACGTATGCAGGCGTACCGGTCGCCCGCACGAGCTCCGTTCCGAATCGATCTGGCTCGGCCACGACGAGCTCGACCGGAACACCTTCGACCGTCACGCCCACCGCACTCCGCTCCTCCCGCTCCAGCACGGCGATGATCACGGGCAGCGCCTCGAACGCATCCAGCACCGGACCCGGGTTGGCCGCCGAGCACGCCACCGCCAGCTCGAACGAGACGTCGGCCCAGCGGCGCGGATCGCCGGCCACCTCTCCGCCGAGCGCCGATGCGATCTCTTCGAGCAACGCGCGCGCACGGTTCAGCAGCATCCCTTGCCCCTGCGGCTGCTGCTCGCGCTCGAGGCCGGCGAGCAGCCGCTGCTCGGTCTGCGGCCCGATACCGGGAACGGACGTCAGGCGTCCCGCACGCGCCGCCTCGTTGAACTCCTCCGCGGTGGAGATCCCGAGTGCCTTTCCGATCTCGACCATCCGCTTCGGCTCGACACCGAGGAGGCGGCCGAGCCCGATCAGCTCCGGCTGCACCTCGCGCTGGAGCTCGTCGAGCTCTGCGATCCGGCCGGTCTCGACAAGCTCCGTCAGCCGCCCCGCGATCCCGGCGCCGATACCTCGCAGCTCCTGCACACGGCCAGCGGCGACGAGCTCCGCGATCGGCGCCTTCGTCTCACGGATCGTCTCCGCCGCACGCCGGTAGGCGCGGGAGGTGTAGAAGCTGGACCCGGTGAGGTCGAGCAACGCGGCAAATGCCTCCAGCTGCTCTGCGATCTCGGCGTTCTTCAGCTCTGTAGAGCTCAGCGTCCGGTCTCCCAGTTGCTGCCGTAATCCCTTGTTGTTGCCGCGCGCGCCGGCCAGTACTTCCGGCACTCAGAATCGCACCTCGTAAACCGGATGATCGCTCGTCCGGGCCCAAGTAGGCGCGGCGCACTGAGGGGGAACATCATGGCGTCTTCGATCCGCCAAGATCTACCGCCATCACTCGTTCGTGCGATGAGCCAAGGTCGCTTGCCGCCGACGGCGATGCCCTCTCCGGATTTCCAGAATGCAGTGGCGGTCGGAACGAATTGCAGCGGTCCACGAGGCCAACGCGCGCAACGAGCCCAGTTGCAGTTGAAGTGCAGCGATGTCCTCGCGACTACGAATGCCTGGCCATTCCACCGCCGCTCTGTTTTACGCCGGAACGTCGGACAGCAGTGTGAATCGTTAACCGTGTACGCGCCCTCGTGTTCGACCAGGAGCCCGTCTTCAACGGTGAGACTGCTGTCGCACGTTTCCTGAGAGAAGAGCTGTCGCGCAGGGAGCTTGTCGGTGGCGAGTACGAAGCGAGGGCCACATCCACCGCTACCCGCTTGCATCATGATGACCAGCTCTTCGTGTCCGTCGCCGTCGACATCTCCGCGGCGGAGGGAGAGAGCCGCCGAGGGCTCCACGTCATGTCGCCAGATTCGGCGCCATCGACTCCACCGGTCGCGTGTAGAGACAAGCTGCCAGAGGGAGAGGTGCGAGCGCCCGTTGGCGGAGGGCATGCGAATCCATTGCACGAGAGCTCGGGCACCGATGCCGCCGCTCGGCGGGATACGCCATCCGTCGAGGGGTTTCCCGTCTTCGGGGACAAGTCCATTGAGGGGCGTCAGCCCATGCAATCCCTCCTCGGTAAAGCCGATGGTCGGTTCTCGTTCGGGCGCCAGCCCAACCGTATGCGTCTTCGTGACTGTGACGGACTCGGACCCAGAACTGCATGCCGTGGCCGATAGCGACGCAAGCGTAAGAGCCAGGACAACCCCGAGAGCGCGCGGCATCTTCCACTGACCCTAGCTCGGTGGGGTGAACGAGGCGGGTTAGTCTGCGCAGATGATCGCCATCGTCGTACCTTTCCGCGGCAGCGGAGGAAAGCAACGTCTGGCCGGTATCGGCAAGGAATTCCACCGCGCTGTCGTGCTGGCCATGCTTGCGGACGTCCTCACCGCCACCACCCAGGTCGCCCGCACGGTCGTGGTCACCGCGGACGAGGATGGCCGCAGGATCGCCGCGGAAGCCGGTGCACAGGTCGTGGACGACCCGGGCGGCGGCCAGGGCAGCGCGGTTGCTGCTGCCATCGGCCTCCTGGGGGCTGAGGCGGTGCTCATCGTGAACGCGGACGTTCCCTGCGTGGCGCCGCACGATCTCCGCTCACTGCTCGCGGCGACGACGCTCGGCGGCATCGCCCTCGTTGCCTCCGAGGATGGACGCACGAACGCACTCAGCCTGCCGGCCCCGCACCTCTTCGAGCCCTTGTACGGACCGCGCAGCGCTGAGCGCTTCGAGCGCGCCGCGCGAGACCTCGGGCTCGAGGCAGTCGTCCTCACCGTGCCGAATCTCGCGGACGACGTCGACACGCCCCACGACCTGGAGCGTGTTCGGCTGCGCGCCGGGCCCCACACTCAGGCGGCGCTGCAGAGATTGAAGAAGGCGTCGTGAGGGTCGCGGTGCTCAGCGGCGGCGTCGGGGGCGCTCGTTTTCTGCGCGGCGTAGTCGAAGCTGTCGACCCCGCGAACGTGACGGCGATCGTCAACGTCGGCGACGACCTCGAAGTGCTCGGCCTCGACGTCTCGCCGGACCTGGACAGCGTGCTCTATGCGCTCGCAGGCCTGTCCGATGAGGAGCGCGGCTGGGGGAGGGCCGACGAGACTTGGAGCGCGCTCTCCTCCGTCGAGGCGCTCGGCGGCGAATCGTGGTTCCGTCTCGGCGACCGGGACCTCGGCTTGCATCTCGTGCGCACGCAGGCGCGTCGCGCCGGCGCACCGCTCTCGGAAATCACCGCACGTCTGACGGCCGCGCTCGGCCTCGAGACGACGATCCTGCCCGCGACCGACGAGCCGCTGCGAACCTGGCTCGACACGCCGAACGGTTCGTTCCCATTCCAGCAGTGGTTCGTGGTGCGCGCACATCGCGACCCGGTCGATCGCGTCCGCTACGAGGGAGCGGCAGACGCGCGGCCCGCCCCCGGTGTCCTCGAAGCCTTGCACGAGGCTGACCTGATCTTGATTGCGCCGAGCAATCCGTTCGTATCCATCGGTCCGATCCTCGCGGTCGAGCGCATCCGGTCCGCGCTCGCGCGGCGCCGCGTTCCGTGCGTCGCGGTGAGCCCGCTGATCGGCGGGCAGGCGGTGAAAGGACCGGCGGCGGAGATGGTGCAGCGCCTGCAGGGCGGCACGACCCCGGCCCATCTTGCGCAGTGCTACCCGGGACTGATCGACGCGCTCGTCATCGACGAGGCAGACGCCGATGGTGCGGACGCGCTCACGGCCCTCGGTGTCCGCCCGGTCGTGACGCGGACGCTGATGCGTGACGCCCCGACTCGCAGGCGGCTCGCAGAAGCTGCACTCGACGCCGTGGCCTTCGCGTGAGAGTCGCGATCGTGGGCGGCACGGGCGCATTCGGTCGCGCCCTGGCTAAGCGGTTGCACGAGGTCGGTCAGGACGAGGTTCTCGTCGGCTCTCGCGATGCGGACCGAGCGAAGATCGCCGCAGAGGAGCTCGGCGTCGCGGGCGGCCGCAACGAAGAGATCGTGCGTGACGTCGACCTGGTCGTGCTCGCGGTGAAATCGGATGCAACGCTCGCGACGGCGAGCGAGCTCGCGGCCGCGATCGGTGTGACTCCCGTCCTCTGCGTGGCGAGCGACCTGCGCTTCGCGGCTGACGGCGTTCTGCCGGGCCGCCACCAGGGCTCGCTGGCGGAGGAGGTCGCCAAAATAGTGCGCGCGCCGGTTGCCTCCGGCCTGCAGTCGTTCGCCGCCGCGAACCTCACCCAGGGCGATCCCGGGGATGCGCTCATCTGCGGTGGCGACGACGAGGCGAAGCGCCTCTCGCTGGAGCTTGCCGAGCGGGTCGCCGACCGGGCCATCGACGCCGGTCCGCTGCCGAACTCGCGCGCCCTCGAGGGGATGACCGCCGTGATCCTCAACGTGAACAAGCGCTACAAGGCGCACGCCGGCATCCGCCTCACAGGGCTGCCCTGAGCGGCGAACTTCGCATCATTCCGGTCGCGGGCCTGCCGGAGATTCAGGAGGGCGACGACCTTGCAGAGCTGATCACCGCAATCGTCTCGCTCGAGGACGGGGACGTCGTCGTGATCGCTCAGAAAGCGGTCTCGAAATCCGAAGGGCGCGTCGTTCGCCTCGAGGACGTGGAGCCGTCCGAGCAGGCGCGCGAGATTGCAGGTGAAGAGGACCCGCGCCGCATCGAGGTGATCCTGCGCGAGGCTGCCCGGGTCGTGCGCATCCGCCCGCCGCTCGTCATCACGGAGACGAAGCACGGTTTCATCTGTGCATCTGCGGGCGTCGACGCGTCCAATGCACCCGAGCCGGGAACGCTGGTCCTCCTTCCTGAGGACCCTGACGCTTCGGCGGCTCGCATCCGCGAGCGGTTCCGCGAGCTCACGGGTCGTGAGGTGTCGGTGCTGATCACCGACTCCTTCGGCCGCCCGTGGCGGCAGGGAACGATCGACGTTGCACTCGGTGCGTCAGGCCTCGAGGTGATGCGCGACCTTCGCGGCACCCGCGACCGCACCGGGCACGAGCTCCAGGCCACGATGATCGCCGTGGGCGACGAGATTGCGAGCGCCGCCGAGCTCGTCATGGGCAAGGTCGATGGCATCCCCGCCGCGGTCGTCCGTGGCCTCGAGGTCGCGGGCGAAAGCAGCGCCCGCGACCTCGTCATCCCCGAAGAACGGGATCTCTTTCGCTAAGAGGCGTTCCGGTAGGTCTCCAGCACCTCGACCCAGCCGGCGTCGTAACCCGCCCGCGCCACCCGCACCTCGTCGCTGGCCTGCTCCCAGCCGCGATGCTCGAGCACGACGGTCGTCCCGTCGCCGTCGGCGACGAAGGTCAGTTCGATCTCCGTTGGCATCTCGTCCGTAGACCTGCCGGGATGCCACGTCATGCGCAGCCGGCTGGAGAACTCGTAGTCGAGCACCTCGCCCCACACCGTTTCGCGGCCGTCCTTGGCCCGCTCGATCAGGCGCCAACCGTCCCGGTCCTCGAAGACCACGCTGTCGGCCTGCTCGAGGAACGTTCCGTACTTCCCCAGCGGCCACCAGTCCGCGATCTGCTCGGTGAAGACGCGGAACGCGGTCTCCGGCGATGCGTCGACGAAGATCTCCTTGCGGATCGTTTCTGTCGTAGTTGCATTCACTTCTTTCTCCCTTCCTCTTTCTCGGCCGCCGCCTTGAAGTTTGCGAGCGCCTCTTCCCAGAAGCCTTCGAGGTACTCGCGCAGCTCCGCGAGGCCGTCGGGGTCGACGCGGTACAGACGCCGCGTCCCGTTCTGCCGTTCCGTCACGAGACCCGCCTCCTTCAGGACACGCAGGTGCTGTGACACTGCAGGCCGGCTCACCGGCAGCCGCTCGGCGATCTCGCCCACGGCCCGAGGCCCGTCGCGAAGCTCTTCCAGGACCGCCCGCCGGGTCGGGTCACCGAGCGCCTGCAGTGCGTGTGCGTAAGCCATGACTTACGGTAAGCATACACTTACCGTCTGGTTTGTCAAATAGGCTGGCTGCAGTGGTCGAGCGTATGGGTTCCCTCCTCGAGTCCGACGTGGATCCGGACCCGCTCGAGCAGTTCCGGCGCTGGTTCGCCGAGGCCGGACAGACCGGGATTCGAGCCCCGGAAGCGATGGCTCTTGCGACGGCGAACGCCACGGGCGCCCCAAGCGTGCGGATGGTTCTCCTGAAGAGCTTCGACGAGCACGGCTTCGTGTTCTTCACGGGCTACGTGAGCCACAAGGCGGGCGAGCTCGATTCGAATCCTCGTGCGGCGCTCCTCTTCTACTGGGATCCGCTCGGACGCCAGGTGCGGATCGAAGGCGGCGTCGACCGCGTCGGCGATGCGGAGTCCGACGCGTACTTCGCCACGCGGCCGCGCGGTGCCCAGGTCGCCGCGATCGCGTCGCGCCAGAGCAGCGTGCTTTCAGACCGCCAGGAGCTCGACGCGCGAGTCGATGAGCTCGTAGCGCATCATTCGGGAAGCGCCGTGCCCCGTCCGGAGTACTGGGGCGGCTACCGCCTCGTCCCCGACACGTACGAGTTCTGGCAGCACCGCGACGACCGGCTGCACGATCGGCTGCGCTACCAGCGCGAGGGCGGGGGCTGGAAGCTCCAGCGCCTCTCTCCCTAGCGGTCGAAGATCACCCTCATGGAAAGAGTGCTGCAAGCTCGTCCGCCTCGGCCTTCGAGAGTTGCGTGTCGAGCGCGCGAACTGCGGGCGCGAGATGTTCGGGCCTGCGCGGGCCGATAATCACGGCAGAGACTCGAGGCTGAGCGAGCAGCCATGCGATCGCGAGCGTCGCCGTGTCGACCCCACGTTGCGTTGCGATCTCTGCGAAGCGGTCGAGTGCGTCGAACGTCCGGTCGTTCCGCAGATGCTCGTACGGGCCGGGACGCATCTCCATCCGCGAGCCGGACGGCGGCTCCTCGCCGCGCTTGTACTTGCCGGTCAGCCAACCGCCGGCCAAGGGGCTGAAGGGCGTGTAGCCGAGGCCGAACTCGTCGCAGAGAGGGAGCACCGCGTCCTCGTCACCGCGTTCGAGCAGCGAGTACGAGTTCTGGACGACGCCGGGGCGGCCGATCGACAGCGCTGCGCGCAGCTGCTCGGCATCGAAGTTGCTGACCCCATACGTTCTAGTCAGTCCGATCTCTGCGAGTCCTTCGAACGTTGCAAGGGTCTCCTCGAGTGGCGTCTCCGGGTCGAACTCGTGCGCCAGGTACAGGTCGACCTGCTCGACACCGAGCCGATCGAGGCTCGACTCGACCTGCCTCGTGATGCGGACGCGAGAGAGACCGTAATCTTGTCCGGCGTCCATCGGGTTGAACGTCTTCGTCGTCAACTCGGGCCGGTGCCCACGACTTCGGATCCAACTGCCGATGGCGGTCTCGCTGCGACCTCCTCCGTAGGCGTCCGCAGTGTCGAAGCTCGTGATTCCGAGCTCCCAGGCGGCGTCCATGATCCGGAAGGCCTCTCCTTCGCTTTCGCCTTGCCCAAAGAATTCGGGAGCGGAGCCGATGCCGCCGAAGTTGCCACAGCCGAGCACGATGCGCGAGACCTCGACACCGGTCCCGCCGAGCGGGCGGCGTTCCATCGAGGCCGATTCTACGAGCCGCATAGGGTCTGCGGCGTGCGAGTCGCCCTCCTCTCGGACATGCACGGCAACGCGGTCGCGTTTCGCGCGGCGCTCGACGACGTCAAGCGGGCGGCCCCGGATCGGATCGTCTCCCTCGGGGACGTCGCCCAGGGCGGGCCCCAGCCGCTCGAGTGCGTCGACCTGCTGCGAGAGCTGGACTGTCCGTGCGTGCTCGGGAACACCGAGGAGTTCCTCCTCACTCTCGACCTCGGCGCGGAGCCCGTCGAGGACGAAGAGCGGCGCGAGCAGTTGCTCGAGACCGCGCGCTGGTCTCGAGAACAGCTCGGCGAGGAGGGGCTGGACTTCCTTCGCAGCTTCGAGGCCACGGTCGAGGTCGGCGATCTTCTCTGTTGCCACGCCACGCCGAACTCGAACGAGGACGTCGTCCTGCCCGCCACACCGACGGAAAGAGTCGAGCAGATCCTCGACGGCCTCGACGCGCGCGGGGTGGCTGCAGGGCACGTTCATCTGCAGTGGCTGCGGCGGTTCGGCCAAACGCTCTGGCTCTGTGTCGGCAGCATCGGCGTGGTCCACGCACACAGGGAACCACCGGATCCCGAGCCCTTCGAGCCGTGGAGCGAGTACGCCGTCGTCGATCTGCCGTCGCTCGCGGTCGAGTTTCGGCGCGTCCCCTTCGACGTCGACGAGCTGATCGAGGTGGCGCGCAGGAAGGACTTCCCAGGGTTCGAGCGCTGGGCGGCGATGTGGAAGCGCTGAGAGTCCGGTTCTGTGACGAGTTCGACGGCGGCTTCGGGTGGATCGTCGACGAGTTCATGCTGCGTTGCTCGCACGCACTCGTGTCGGACGGACGTGTCTGGGTGATCGATCCAGTGGACGGCGTAGGGGTGGAGGAGCGGATCCGGGCAGCGGGCGCGCCCGCGGGAGTGCTCCAGCTGCTCGACCGGCACAACCGCGATTGCGCGCGACTGGCGGAGCGCCTCAGCGTGCCTCATCTCGCCGTTCCCGAGCAACCCGTCCCGCCCTTCGAGTTCCGCCGGATCCGGCGAAGTCGCCGGTGGAAGGAGGTCGCGCTGTGGTGGCCCGAACGTCGCATCGTCGTGTTCGCGGACGCGCTCGGGACGGCGCCGTACTTCTGTGCGCGCGGCGAGCATCTTGGCGTCCATCCGCTGCTGCGTCTGTTTCCACCGCGGCGGCAGCTGGCGGACCTTACGCCGGAGGCGGTGCTCTGCGGACATGGTGACGGAGTGCTCGACGGTGCGGAGCCTGCGCTCCGCGAAGCGCTCAGTTCAGCGCGGCGGCGGATTCCGGCGCAGCTTGCCAGCGCGGTGCGCGCCTGGCGGGCGACTCGACCCAGCTAGCGATCACATAGCCGGCGCCGATCGCGAGACCGCCTGCGAGGGCGTCGAAGAAGAAGTGGTTGCCGGTCGCAACGATGATGAGGAGCATCGCGACGGGGTAGCTCCACCCGATGACTCGCGCTACCCGGCCACGGGCCACCAGTGCGATCGTCACGCCGACGAGCAGCGCGTAACCGAAGTGCAAGCTTGGGACGGCTGCGAACGGGTTGTAGAGGCTGCCGAGCAGATCGGAGCTCAGGTTCACCTTCGCGTTGTGCGAGACGGTGTCGACGAAGCCGAGGCCCGCGAGGCGCGGCGGTGCGACCGGGTAGAGCAGATAGATCGCGAGCGCGACGCCCGTGGCACCGACGAGCGTGTTCCGCACGAACGCGAACCTCTCCGGATGGCGACGGTGCAGCCAGATGAGGAATGCGGCGGTGCCGAGGAAGTGCAGGGCGATGTAGGCGATGCCGAGGAGCGTCGGGAGGCCGGGCACCCAGTGAGCAGCGCGCTGGATTGCGCGCTCACCGAAGACGTGAAGGTTCTGCTCGAGCGTGACGATCCCGTCCGTGTGTGCACGGGCCGCCTCGAGCGTCGCATGGCCCTGGCCGCGGACGAGCTCGTAAACCGCGTAGAGGCCTGCGATCGTGGCGACCTCCACCAGTCCTCGCCGGGGGGAGGAGGCGAGGCTTCGGAGGGAAGGGAGCCGGTGGAGGGTCGCCACGTTCATAAGAACGAGGCTAGGCTCGGCGCCCTTTGTGGGCAGTGCGGCTAGCCCTACGCGGCTTTGCGGCCCACAGGTCTCTTTCGCGGGCGGCTGACCCATGAGAGGGGACGAATCTCATTCGCCCACCTGGGCGTTGTCCTCTGGAGGGGTCAGCCGTCGCCCAGGAGGTTGTCGATGAAGCACGTCGTCCTCGCGGTGTTCGCCGCATTGACCCTTGCCGCAGTGGTGGGAACGGCCGCGGCAGCCCCGCCGAACGATCCGTACTTCGGCCTGCAGTGGGGAATCCAGCAGATCAACGCCGATGAGGGTTGGACAACATCGACCGGATCGGGCCAGGTGGTCGCAATCGTCGATTCGGGCGTCGATCTGAACCATCCCGATCTCAGGGCGAAGCTCTTGCCGGGAGCGACCTTCACCGGGTGCGCGACGAACGGCCCGTGTGGCAACGGCGACTGGCGGTCCGGCAATACGAGCGACCCGCCCTCACCGCACGGCACGCACGTCGCGGGCATCGCTGCGGCCGTCACCGGCAACGGCGTCGGTGTGGCCGGCGTCGCGCGCGACGCGCAGATTCTCCCCGTGAAGGTGCTGACGGACGCGGGCGGCACGTTCGAGGAGGTCGGAGCGGGCATCCGCTGGGCAACCGACCACGGTGCCGACGTGATCAACCTCAGCCTGGGCGCGCTTCCCGGTGTGCAGGCGCTGGCGATCACCGGTCTTGCTGCGGACGCTCGCGCCGCGATCGACTACGCATACTCGCGCGGCGTCGTCGTGATTGCCGCCGCGGGGAACGACTTCGCAGGAATCTGTGGCGAGCCCGGTTTCAACGCGCACTCACTGTGCGTCGTAGCGACCGATCCGCGCGAGCTGCGCGCGGCGTACTCGAACTTCCCGGTGCAGGAGGGCATGAACGTCGTGGCCGCGCCAGGTGGAGCTGCCGTCCTGGCCTGCGCCGACGACGTCATCTCCACGGTCCCGAGCGGAAGCGAGGGAACGTGCGGGGCCGGAAGGCCCGGCTACGACTTCTACGCCGGGACGTCGATGGCGACGCCGCACGTGACCGGCGTTGCCGCGCTCCTAACCGCACAAGGGCGCAGCGTGGATGCCACCTTCGGAATCCTGAAGAGCACCGCCCGCACGCCCGGCGCTGGTGCCCGCGGCACGTACACGCCCACGTACGGCTACGGGATTGTGGACGCCGCCGCAGCGGTGGCGGCGCCCTAGAAGCGGTCCCTCCTCGATCTCCCGAGCGCACGCTTTGGCGTGTGCTCGGGGTTGCCCCAACCCGAGCACACTCAGCTAGGCTCGGCGCCGTGTGTTTCGAGCTCGACTCGCTGCCGCCCATCCCGGTCATTCGGGGCGCGGCCGTCTCCCACGAAGACCTGATGCTCGAGGCGAGCGACGGCAACCGTTTCGCCGCCTTCGCAGCCACTCCGGACGAGCCGGCCGAGGTGGGGGTCGTGATCCTGCCGGACGTGCGCGGGCTCTACCGCTTCTACGAGGAACTGGCGCTGCGCTTCGCGGAACGCGGCATCGCGGCAGTTGCGTTCGACTACTTCGGCCGGACGGCGGGCGTCGAGAAGCGGGGCGATCAGTTCGACTACATGCCGCACGTCGAGCAGACGACGTCTGAAGGAATTCAGGCGGACGTGGCGGCAGCCGTTTCGCACCTACGCGAGAATGCGGCCCGTACGATCTTCACGGTCGGCTTCTGCTTCGGTGGACGAAACTCATGGCTGTCGGCGGCAGGCGGGCACGGGCTCGCCGGTGCGATCGGCTTCTACGGCCGGCCCGGCGAAAGCCGCGACGGGTCTCCCGGACCGACGCAGCGCGCGGCCGAGCTCGAGGCGCCTATCCTCGGTCTTCAAGCGGGAGACGATCAGAACATCATCGCTGCGGACAATGCGGCCTTCGTCGAAGCACTAACCGCCGCCGGCGTCGAGCATGAGGTCATCGCCTACGAAGGTGCGCCGCACAGCTTCTTCGACCGGCGCCAAGAAGACTTCGTCGCTGCTTCCGAGGATGCGTGGCGGCGCGTGCTCGAGTTCATCGAGCGGCATGCGCGCCAGCCTCAGCCTGCCTAGCGCGGCACGCGCAACGAAACTCCAAAATCTCACGCTAGACAGCCGCACCACCTCTTACCCGGCTCTTAGGACGGCGCGCTACTTTCGGGCCGTGCACGAGAGCCGCCTCACCCGCCGCGGATCCCTGCTCAAGCTCGGCGGGCTCCTCGGCGCCGCGATCGGCACCGGTGCCTGGAAGGCGGCCGAGTCCGACGGCGCCGGGCCCGCCGGCGTCGCATCGGGAGCGGTCACCTGCGTGCTCACGCCGGAGCAGACCGAAGGGCCGTACTTCATCCAGGGCGACAGAGTCCGGCGGAACATCACTGACGGCAAACCGGGAACGCCGCTCTTGCTCCGAGCCTTCGTCGTGGACGCCTCGACCTGCAAGCCGATCCGCAATGCCGCGGTCGACATCTGGCACGCCGACGCAGCCGGGGTGTACTCCGGCTTTGGACAGGGCGCTGCCAATCGCGCGTTCCTGCGAGGCATCCAGAGGACGAACGCAAAGGGCCTCGCCACCTTCCGCACGGTATACCCCGGCTGGTACCCGGGCCGGACGGTGCACATCCACGTGAAAGTGAACCTCGGCGGGAACGTGCTGCACACCGGGCAGCTGTACTTCCCCGACAGCGTGACGGACGCCGTCTACGGCAAGGCCCCGTACAGTGCGCGCCCGAACCGCACTCCCCGCAACGCGGGTGACGCGATCTATCGCAACGGCGGCAGGCGGTCGCAGGTCACGGTCCGGAAGAACGCGGCGGGACTCTACGTCGCGACGATCGTGATGGGCGTCAGCAGGTCCTAGCCTGCGATCGGGAGCGTCACAGTCACGACCGTTCCCTTGCCAGGCGGGCTCACGACGAACAGCGTGCCGCCCGCCGCTTCGGCGCGATCGCGGAGCCCGAGAATCCCTGTGCCCGCGGACGGATCGGCGCCCCCGCGCCCGTCGTCCGTGATCTCGAAGCGCACGACCTCGTCGTCGCGCGCGATCACGACGTTCGCGGAAGACGCCTGTGCGTGTTTGGCGACGTTCGTCAGCGACTCGGAGACGATGTAGTACGCCGTCGCCTCGACGGCTACCGGCAGCCGCTCCTCCGGAGCGTCGATTTCGACGGTGATCGGCAGGCGCGTTCCAAGCGCTTCGAGCGCGGTTCCGAGTCCATGCTCGGTCAGGGCTCCCGGATGAAGTCCGCGGGCGAGCTCTCGTAGCTCCTCGAGTGCCAGGTCGAGCTCCCTCGCAGCGCCCTTGAGCGACCGCACGGCAGCCTCGGGATCGGAGCCGACCTGCGCCTTGGCGACCCGGAGCTGGAGTGCCAGCGAGACAAGGCGCTGCTGGGCGCCGTCATGGAGGTTGCGCTCGAGCTTGCGTCGCTGCTCGTCGCCGGCATTGACGATCCGTGCACGCGAGGTCCGGAGGTCCTCGCGCGCTTGAGCGCTTGCCACGGCCAGCGAGACGAGCTCGCAAAACGCTCCCAGCCGGGCTTCGGTTCCCGCCGGAAGCGGTTCGACGCTCGCGATTCCGACCGCGCCCCAGAGAATTCCCGCCACGACGATCGGGGCCGAGACCGTGGACCGATAACCGACCTGCCTGATCGTCTCCGCGACCTCCCCGCCGCGCGTGGTGTAGTCGCTGATGCGCGCCGGTGCGCCGGTCCTGAGCACCTGGCCGATCCCGGAGTCCTCGGTCGCAGGGAGGCGCATTCCGATCCCGAAAGCGTCGTTCGCCTCGCGACTGTGCCGGCCGACTATCGTCGCGGTGTCGTCCCCTTCGTAGCGGAACACCGCGGACGCGTTTACCTCGAGCACGCGCGCGCACTCCTCGGAGACGGCCATGAAGACGCGTTCCGGGGTCGCCTCGGAGGCGACGAGCGTCGCGACGCGCCGCAGGGCGCGTTGCTCCTGAGCGAGCTGGCCGACCTCTGCCAGCTTTGCCTCCGGGTCGCCCCCGAGCGCGAGCTCCTCCGGCCTGCGAGCCTGATCGGTCAGGTCGATGCCCGTCGTGACGAGACACACCGGAGCCCCGTCGTCTCCGGGCATCAGCTTGTTCGACCACGCGATCAACCGGCGGCCGCCGTCCTTCGTCAGCCAGTGACCAACCTGCGGGCTCGAGTGACCCGTCTTCCAGATGAAGGCGAGCACCTCGCCGAACGCCTCGCTCTCCTCGTCCGGAATCACGAGCTCGCGTGCGTCGCGGCCGAGCACTTCGTCCCGGGAGAATCCCGTAGCCCGCTCGCAGGCGTCGTTGAAGAAGAGAATTCGCCCGTCCTGGTCCAACACGCAAACGAGCGACTGCGTCGTCTCTGTAAGGACCTTGGCGAACTGGTCGCCTAGGACGAAATCCTGCTGCCGCTCGCCCTCCATCGCGTGATGAGCGTAGCTCGGCGGCTTCGGCTCTAGGGGTCGACGTCGTAGAAGGTGACGTCGAACTCCTCGAGCGCGAGGCGCTTGGCCCCGGTGATCATCGTGGTGAGGCTGCTCAGCTTGTCGCCTACCTCCGAGCTCGCCCGCAAGGAATCGTCGTCCGCCCAAAGCGTGATCACCAGCGTCTTCCCCGCCGCCCGGTCGGCTAGCCGGATCAGCCCTCGGAAGCCCGTGCTGTCGCGGAGCCAAGGGAGGAGTTGATCACGCACGATCTCGACTCCGCGGTCGTGCTGCTCCGGCGTGGTCTCGAGCGTATGAACTCGCGCGAACACGGGCCTGGTTTTACACTCTCTGCGTGCCCTTCGGCTTGCAACTCGTCATCGCCCTGGCGATCAACGCCGCCGCCCTCTGGGTTGCGGATGCGATCTTCGACGGAGTGAGGATCGACGGGTTCGGGGCTTATGTGATCGGAGCGGCCGTCCTGGGCGTTGCGAACGCCGTGATCAAGCCGCTTCTGGCCGTCCTGACGCTGCCGCTGATCATCGTGACCCTCGGCTTTTTCTACCTCCTGATCAATATCGCGATGGTGGCTCTCGCCGAATGGATCGCCCCGGACTTCTCCATCAACGGGTTCTGGACCTACGTCGGGACCGTCGTCGTGATCTGGGCCGTCAACTGGGTTGCCGCCCAGGTGCTCGACGACGTCGTCCGCCGGCGCACGCGCCCGCGACTGATCTGACCTAGTCCGAAGAGCCGTTCGAGCTGCTCATTGCGACTTCGCCCAGTCCCCGGCGGCTTCCAGAAGCTCGCGCACTTCGTCGTCGGAGGTTTGTGAGAAATCCTCGTACCACAGGCCGACGGCGTGGAACGGTTCCGGTGTGATCGCGCACACGATCTCGTCGACCTCCTTGCGGAACTCATCGCAGGTCTGCCGGGAAGCGACCGGAACTGCGACCACGACCTGGGCCGGGCCGAGTTGGCGGACGGCGATCGCGGCGGCTTTCATCGTGGCGCCCGTCGCGAGGCCGTCATCGACGAGGATCACGGTCTTTCCCTTCAGGTCGAGCGGCTCCGAGGCGCCGCGGTAGGCGCGTTCGCGGCGCTCGAGTTCGCGGACCTCCAGCGCCACGGCCTGTTCGAGCTCGGCATTGCCGACGCCGAGGCGCCGGATGAGGTTGTCGTCGAGGACGAACACTCCGCCGCTTGCGACTGCGCCCATCGCAATCTCCTCGTGCCCCGGCAGGCCGAGCTTTCGCACGACGAAGACGCCGAGCGGCGCGCCGAGCTCCTTGGCGACCTCGTACGCGACGGGAACGCCACCGCGCGGGAGCCCGAGGACAACGACGTCGTCGCGATCGGCGTAGTGAGAGAGCATCCGGGCGAGAGTGCGGCCTGCCTCCGCTCGGTTGCGGAACCTCGTCCGGCCGGTTTGTTCGACCGCGGACATCGGCTCAGCCGCGCAACTCTCCGAGCGTCACGGTCACGGTTTCCTGCTGACCGTTCGGGTGCAGGATCTTGACCGGCACCTTCCGGCCTGGGCGAAGGGTCGCGAGCACCGAAACGAGTACATCGGCGGTCGGTGTCGGCTTGCCCGCGATCGACACGATGACGTCGCCCTTCTTGATCCCTGCCTTCGACGCAGGACCGCCGGGCGCGACACCGGCGACGAGCACGCCCCCGCCGACGATCGTCGCGACGCGCACGCCGAGGTAAGCGCGGCCAGACCGCACGACGCGGCCGTTAGCGATCAGCTGGTCGGCGATCTTCTTGACCGTGTTGCTCGGGATCGCGAAGCCGATGCCCGGCGCTGCTGAGCCGCCGAGCTCGGGGACGAGTGCGGTGAGAGTCGGCACACCGATGACGGCCCCGGCGAGGTTGACGAGCGCTCCGCCGGAGTTGCCAGGGTTGATCGGAGCGCTCGTCTGGATTGCGGACGAGATGACCGCGCCGTTCCCCTCGCTGACCGTGCGCCCGAGCGAGGACACGATTCCCTCCGTCACGCTCGAGCGCAGACCGAGGGGGTTGCCGATCGCCAGCGCGAAGTCGCCGACCTCGATCTTCGACGAGTCTGCGAAGGTCGCGGGCCTTGGAGTCGCGCCCTTCACGTGGACTACGGCCAGGTCGCCCGGCGGGAAGCTGCCGACCAGTTCAGCATCGTGACTCCCATCCGCGAGCGTGACCGTCAGCTTGGTCGCGCCTGCAACCACGTGTGCGTTCGTGACGATGTTCCCCCTGCCGTCGTAGACGACGCCGGAGCCGAGCCCGGAGCCGGTCTCGATCTGGACGACAGAGGGGGACACCGTGTTGACCACCCGCACGATCTGGTCCTCGAACGCCTGGACGGACTTCGAGATCTTGACCGCCGGCGCGGGCTCCGGCGCGTCGCTGCCACAGCCGGACGCGCCGACGGCCGTCGCCGCCACGGCGAGGCAGGCGGCGAGCCGTCGCACGTTCTGCAATTGCGTGGCCATGGTCACCCTCTTGATCTCCTAGGACCTTCTTGCCGCGCCGACGGCGAATCTGATCGACCCCTAGGTGAGTCGGAGGTGCCCTACCCTCACTCGGGTCGTTGCGGCAGCGGGCAAGCCACGAACGGGCGGCCGAGCAGGAGCGAGCCGAACTTGTATGCCTCGCAGCCCGTGCAGAAGCCCGTCGCTGCAGCGAGCAGCGCAAGTCCGGCGACGAGCCCGCCGAGAGACGCGCCGAGCGTCTCGAGCCCTGCGGCGTATGCGACGAACGCCGCGGCGAGGATGACTGCGCCGACTATGTTCGCGAAGCGCGGCGGTCGCGCGTCCTCGAGCGGCCCTTCACCGAAGCGCGGCTGGACCAGCTCGAAGTAGGCGAGGCAAGGGAGGCAGAACCGACGGCCCGCCGTCAGGCCGATCACCAACTGGGCGGCCAGGATCCCGAGCAGCCACCACCATCCGGTCGCGACTGCAACGGCGGAGAGCACGCCGATCGTCGCCTGGGCGAACCGAGGCGCGCGCGAGTCGATGACGTCGAGGTCACGGTAGGGATCGGCGAGCCGCTTCACTTCGGAAAGTATTACTGACGCGACCTGGTTAGGATCGTCGCGTGGAGTTCGACCGCTACACCGTCGTGTTCCTCCTCACGCCGCCCAACCCGCCGCAACTCGACGAAGGCGCCACCGCCGCGCTTCAGGACGCCCACCTGAACCATCTCGCCGAGCTACACGACGCCGGCCACCTGCTCGCCGCGGGCCCACTCGTCGGCGAGCCGGGGCGGAGGTTCCGCGGGATCAGCATTTTCAGGGGCGAACCCGACCAGGTCCGCGAGCTGGCCGAGCGGGATCCGGCCGTGCGAGCCGGCTGGTTTGAGCTCGAGCTACTGCCCTGGCTGGTCCCCGGCGGCGCGATTTCCTTCTCGACCACCCGGTTCCCGCGCTCGGCTGCTGAGGCGGACGCGTAGTCGGGACCTAGTCGCCGCACCGATCCTCGTGTCGCCACGAATCACGAACGACGGTGCCGCGGTTGCCGCGCCTGTACAGATCAGCACAGCGACGACAGCGATCGTTGCGAACGGAAGCGATCTCATCCTTGCTAGGCGTCGATGGTGACGTGTCCCGGCTCGGACGCAACTCGGTCGAGCCACCCCCGCACGGCGGGATAGCGCTCCAGCTCGAAGCCGCCTTCATGCGCCACGTGCGTGTACGCGTAGAGCGAGATGTCTGCGAGCGTCAACCGGCCGTCGACGAGTAAGTCACGCCCTTCGAGCTGCCCTTCCATCGCCGCCAAAGCTCGATGGCCGGCCTTCGTCCACCCGGGAAGCCGGTCTTCGTACTCCTCCCTGGGTCTTCCCGCGTACGCGAGCCAGAAGCGCGCGACCGCGATGGCCGGTTCGTGCTCGTACTGCTCGAAGAACATCCACTGCAGCGTCTGAGCGCGCTCGTACCGATTCTCGGGAACGAACCGCGTTCCCTCGCCGAAGTACCAGAGGATTGCGTTCGACTCGGCGAGCGGCCGACCGTCGTCCAGCACGATCGTCGGCACGCGCAGCGAGGGATTGAGTCCGCCCAGCACGTCCGGACGATTCGAGCGGTCGATGACGTCCATCGTCTGCCGCTCGTAGCGAATTCCGAGGTGTGCGAGCAGCAGTCGCACCTTGTGGCAATTGCCCGAGACCGGGCTGTCGTACAAGACCACCTATGCGGTGGCGTAGCGCTTCGCAGCCCGTTCACGCGCCCGCTCCGCCTCGACCTCGCGGTCCTTCGGCGCGGCGGAGGTGACCAGCTCGTCGATGAGACGCCGCGAAGCTTCCGCAACCTCGTCGACCGCGCGGGCGAATGCCTGCTCGTTCACCTGCGAGGGCTTGGTGAAGCCACTGATCTTGCGGACATACTGGAGCGAGGCGTCCCGCACCTCGTCGTCGGTCGCGGGAGGCTCGAAGTTGAAGAGCGTGTGGATGTTTCGGCACATGACCCCATCCTACGGACTAGCCGAAGGCGAACGTCACGCTCACACTTGCCTCGATCCTCTGCGTCCCCGGCTCGATCTGGGTAGCCGAGGCCTTGTCCCCGCCGGCGATCGGCAGAGGCTGTGGCCCGCCGCCGACCTCGGAGATCGCCGTGATCTGGCCGAGCGTCTTGCCGGCCGCGCCCGCGAGGGTCTCCGCCTTGGAGCGGGCCTCGGCGACGGCGGCCTTCAACGCGTTGCGGTAGGCCGCGTCCTGGTCGGAAGAAAGCAGGTTCGGCCCGTACACCTGATTAGCGCCGGCGCCGACCGCGGCGTCGATGACGTCGCCCGCATCCGCGAGCTTGCGGATGTTTGCGCTGACGGTGTTCGTCGCCGTGTAGCCGACGATCTCCTCGCCGTTCTCGTTCATGCGCGGGGAGAGCGAGACCTCGGAGGTCTGGATGTCGGCCCGGGCCACTCCGGCTTCCCGCAATGCGTTGACCAGGCGTGTTGCCGCCTGCGAGCTCGTGGCCAAGGCCGCGCTCGCGGTCCTCGCCTGGCTGACCGTGCCGAAGGCGAACGAGGCGCGGTCGGGCGTGACGTTTGCGGAGCCGGTGCCGAGCACGGTGATCCCGCCGGACGCCGTGTCGGGGACCTGGCCCCGGGCACCGGAGGGTTGGAAGACGCCGGCGAACGCTGCGATGGCGATGCCGGCCGCTGCGATCAGGGCAAGACGGGCAAGTTTCACGGGACGCTCCTTTCGGTTGTCTTCGGCTAATACGTCACCCAGGCCGGAGACCGTCACAGCCCCGTATCGTCACCGCCGACATGAGCCCCAGAGTCATGACTCGCTTCGGCGCTGCCGCCAGGAAGGACGTCCTCCGTTTCGTGGACAGCTATGCCAGCCTCCTGGCTCTCCTGCTGGCGAACTTCTTCCTGCTCGAGTTGGTCGACGACCGCCGGTGGGGTGCCATCGGGAGCACCTTCCTGTCCGCGCTGGCGCTGGTCGTCGCCATCAGTGATCCGGACTCGGGGCACCGGCTCACGCGACGGCACGGCATCCTCGTGGCAGCCTGTGTCGCGCTCGCGCCGATCGTGCTGATCGTCAACTCGGCGTCGATCGTCGCCCTGACCTACCTGCTGCCTGTGGCGCTCCTCGTGACGGCGACGCTGCCGATCACGATCAGCCGGGTCCTGCACCATCGACGGGTCACCTACGAGACCGTGCTCGGCGCTCTCTGCGCCTACGTCCTGATCGGGCTCCTGTTCGCGTTTCTCTATCTCGCCGTGAACGAGATCAGCAACGATCCTTTCTTCGCTCAGGCGGGAGAGCACACGCAGGGTGAATACCTGTACTTCAGCTTCGTGGCGCTGACGACGCTCGGGTTCGGCGACCTGTCCCCATCCGTCGGCTTGCCGCAGGCGCTGACGGTCGTCGAGGCTCTGATCGGTTCGATCTTCCTTGTCACGCTCGTCTCCCGCCTCGTCACGCTCTGGGTGCGCCAGGACGACGAGCGTCGCGACGCCGAGCGGTCCTAGGCGAAGTCGATCACGCTGCGGATCCCGTCTTGCGCTTCCATCAGCTCGAAGCCGCGGTTGACGTCGTCCAGCGTCAGCTTGTGTGAGACGAACGCATCCACGTCGATCTCGCCGGCGAGGTAGCGGTCGACGAACTGCGGCACCTGGTCTCGCCCTTTCACGCCGCCGAAGGATGAGCCCGCCACTCGGCGGCCCGTGATCAGGAAGCGCGGCACGATGTCAAGCGTTTCGCCCTTCCCCGCGACGCCGCACATCGTCGCCAGCCCCCAGCCCATCCGCGCGGACTCGACCGCCTGTCGCATCACGTTCACGTTGCCGGTCGCCTCGAAGGTGTAGTCCGCGCCGAGTCCGCCGGTCATCTCGAGGATCTCCTCGACAGCGTTCGGACCGCCGAGCATCGTGTCGGTCGCGCCCTGGCCCCGCGCAAGCATGAGCCGCTCGCCTGAGAGGTCGACGCAAATGATCCGGGCCGCACCCTCGAGGCGGCAGCCTGCCACCGCGCCGAGGCCGACCATGCCGGCACCGAAGACGACGCACGTCGAGCCGCGCGTGACCTTCGCGGTGTTCATCGCCGCTCCGAGGCCGGTCGAGAGCCCGCACGCGAACAGGCACGCCCGGTCGAGCGGCGCTTCCGTCGAGATCTTCGCGAGCGCGATCTCGGGCATGACCGTGTACTCCGCGAACGTCGACGTCCCCATGAAGTGGCGGATCGGCTCGCCGTCACGCGAGAGGCGCGTCGTACCGTCGGGAAGGAAACCCTTGCCCTGCTGCTCGCGGATCGCCATGCACAGGTTCGTGCGATGGTCACGGCAGTGCTCACACTCGCGGCACTGCGGCGAGAAGAGCGTGACGACATGGTCGCCCGGCTCGACGTCCGTTACTCGTTCGCCGACCCGCTCGACCACGCCGGCGCCTTCGTGACCGAGCACGGTCGGCGAATAGCCAGACGGATCTGCTCCGGATGCGGTGTACAGGTCGGTGTGGCAGATGCCGCACGCCGCCAACCGGACCAGCACCTCTCCCGCCTTCGGCTCCGCGAGGTCGAGCTCCTGAACCTGGAGCGGCGACCCGAAAGCCTCGAGAACCGCGGCGCGAATCCTCACCGGGCCAATTCTCGCGCAACGGCGCCGTAGCGCCTGGCCCGTGTGATCGAATCAGGGTCGTGGCGACATTCGAGGAGCTGCTCGACCGCTGGGACGGTGACCAGGCCGTGATTCACAGGGATTCCGAGAACGACGCTTGGATCTTCATCTGCATGCACTCGACACGCCTCGGCCCGGCCGCCGGCGGCACGCGCATGAAGGTCTACGACACCCCTGCGGACGGGCTCGAAGATGCGATGCGCCTCTCGGCCGGAATGACCGCGAAGCTTGCGGTCGCCGACCTTGGGCTCGGGGGTGGGAAAGCTGTGCTCGCCGTGCCGCGGATCCCGCACGGCGAGCAGCGCCGCGCCTTGCTGCGTCGCTACGGCGACATCGTGGCGTCGCTTGGCGGCAGCTTCATCACCAGCTCGGATGTGAACACGGGCGAGGAAGACATGGACGTCATCGCCGAGCGAACCGAGCACGTCTTCGGCCGCAGCGAAGCGGCCGGCGGCGCGGGTGATCCCGGGCCGTTCACCGCACTCGGCGTCTTCCACGGGATCAAGGCGACCCTGGAACATGTCTTCGGCTCGGACGCCTTGTCCGGCCGCACGGTGCTCGTGCAAGGAGTCGGCAGCGTCGGAGCTGCGCTCGCTGACCTGCTCGGCCGCGAAGGCGCGGCGATCATCATCGCGGATGTCGATCCGGAACGAGCGCGGGCTGTCGCGGCGGCGGTGAGCGGCTCGACCGTCGAGCCCGACGCAGCGCTCGAGCAGGAGTGCGACGTCTACGCACCGTGTGCGCTCGGTGCCACGTTGAGCGCGGCAACAGTCCCTCGACTCCGGTGCCGGATCGTGGCCGGCTCCTCGAACAACCAGCTTGCGGAGCCGGAGGCTGCCGAGCTCCTGCGCGACGCGGGCATCCTCTATGCACCCGACTACGTCATCAATGCAGGCGGTGCGATCGGGATCAACTACCTCGAGGTGAACAACCGCAGCCAGGCAGAGGTCGACGCGGCACTGAAGAGGATCGGCGACACGCTCAAAGAGATCTACGAGCGCGCCGAGCGCGAAGGCATCACGACCGCAGCGGCCGCAGACGCGCTCGCGGCTTCCAGGCTCGATGGCTGATCCGTTCGTCCCCGCCGATTTCGACGTGCCGCCTCGACTCGACACTCCGGAGTTCCGGCTCGAGCCGCTCGGACCCCAGCACAACGAGGCCGACTACGCCGCCTGGTCTTCGTCGATAGAGCACATTCACGAAACGCCCGGGTGGGAGGAGAGTTCCTGGCCTCGCGACATGACGCTCGAAGACAATCGCGGTGATCTCGAGGAGCACGCTGCTGACTTCGCAAACCGCATCGGTTTCACGTTCACGGTGCTAGATCCCAAGGACGCTGATGTCATCGGCTGCGTCTACATCTATCCAGTGCGCGACGACTCGCACGACGTGCGCGTCCTGTCCTGGGTGCGGGCGAGCCGTGCTGACCTGGACACCACGCTCTGGCGAACGGTCAGCGACTGGCTCGACCGCGACTGGCCGTTCGAGAGCGTGGACTACGCCGCGCGCAGCTGACCGACGGCGCGCCTCTTGTCCCCATGGGCCGGACTCGCGCGTGGGCCTACTCCAGCTCCAGCCGCTCGTACGCGAGCGTGATCTCTTCCATGGCGACGTCCGTGCCCAACACGCTCGCCCGCTCACCGATCAGAACTCGGAGTAGCTTGTTCTAAGGAGACTGTCGGGGTCGCGGCCAGGCATCGCCGCGGACGCTGCTGCTCAGTCGTCGTTCGTGCTATCCGTGCTACGCCACCAGGCGAAGAGGATGAAGAGCCCAGCAAGCGCGACCACGTATCGCCGGCGTGAGCTCAGTCGCTGCTCGCCTGCGCTCCTCGCGTTGTAGTAAGACAGCAGGTCGGCGACATAACTCAACAACTCGAGGAGCGTTACGCCCGGGTCGCTGCGGTTGAAGTCGGTCCAGCCGTCTGCGGTGTCTCCTTTACGCCTCATGGCGTAGCGAGCGCCGAGCTCGGTTGACCTTGTTCATCCGAACGGCCAATAATGCCGAGAGCAATTCACTGGGGCAGGGAGAGGAGTGCTTATGACGAGGCTTTTTGCTGTCCTCGTTCTTGCCGGAGCGTTGCTGGTCGCGATGGTTCCGGCGCCGGCCTCGGCGACGGTTCACGAGATCGTCTCGCAGTGGTGTAGCGGGCACGATCCGCTCGAACCGTTCGGGATCAGCCGCGACGGGAGCAAGAACTTCGCGCAACCGCTCAATGCAGGCGGAGTCGTCCAGCTCACGCCCTTCATGGGCGGGACGCTGATCGACTTCAACTTCGACGCACCGCAGATCAAGATCGTTCCGACGGGAGCGATCATCAACCTCATCCCGGGTGTCCTCTGGATTGAGGGGTTCACCCTCGATCCCGATCACCCGGCTTTCGGACACTGTCCGAAGCTCAACTCCTGAGTCGAACCGCAGGGAGGCAGGGCGACGAGGACGCGCCCTGCCCCCACTGCTTTACGCGTCGCGTGTGTATGTCCGCCACGCGCCGAGCGCGAGCGGGACGACCGTCCACGCAACGACCACGAGTGCCGCCGCAGCAAGCGACATCGGCACGGTGGTGCCGCCCTCGAACAGTGCTGCCGGCTCGAGGCGCTCGGTCGCAGCACCGAGGAGTCCCTCGCGGAAAGACCCGAGCCACCCGATCTCGAGCAGCACCGGCGCGGCGATGAGCTGCCAGCCGAGCAGGATCCCGATCGTCGTTCCGCGCGAGCCGACCGCGGAGGAGACGCCGAGCGCGAGCACCAGAGAGAGCGCGGTCACGAGCCCGAGCCAGGCCGCCGACCCGACGAGCAGGCTTGCGCTGGGCGCGTCGAGCGAACCTGCGAAGACGATCGAGCCGGTTGCGGTGACGGCAAAGCCGGCACCCACGATCGGCAGGATCAGTCCGAGGCCGGCGGGAACGCGGGCCGCGAAGAGGGCCAGCCGCGAACGTCCTGTGACGACCAGCTCGCGGAAGACGCCGGCACCGAGGTCGCCCGCTCCGAGCGTCGCCCCGACCAGGATCGTGGCCACGCCGCTGAGCAGGGTCAGCATCTCCACCGAGCCGGACAGGTTCTCCAGCCCTCCTGCGGGGCCGTGCTTGCCGGGATTCGCGGCATGGATGCTCAGCAGGACCGTGTAGCCGATGATCATCGGGAGGACTGTGAGCGCGAGCGCCGAGATCACGAGCCCGCGCCGCTTGCGCAGTTTCAAAAGCTCGGCCCGCACGAGTCGCGGTTGCCAGTTCCTCGAGGTGCGTGTCCGCGGAAGATCCGCGGTAACGGCTGTGGTGCTCATGCTGCTTCCTCCAATCGGGATGTGATCTCCAGGAACCGCTGCTCGAGCGACACGCGCGCCGGCTCGAAACGGCGAATGGCTAGCCCTCCGAGGACGAGGCGCCGGCTGATGTCGTCGCTCGCCGCGCCGTCCTGCGCATGGAGCGTGACGCGGATTCCGGTGGACTCCGCGGCTGCGGATTCGACTGCGCGATGCTCGGAGAGGATCGTGAGCGCTTGCTCCTCGTTGCTCGTCGCGATCAGAATCGT
>Ga0184612_10000007_pt1 | contig 80983 bp, 79 predicted proteins | sample PLM3_60_coex_FD_133163 | JGI IMG/M metagenome (GOLD analysis project Ga0184612, IMG submission 133163) | Groundwater sediment microbial communities from an aquifer in East River, Colorado, USA - PLM3_60_coex | ecosystem: Environmental > Terrestrial > Soil > Riparian zone | place: USA: East... | reverse complement strand
TGACCTACAAGAAATGAATCGGCCTTGGCGGCGTCATCCTTGAAAGCAGTCCCAAGACTATTCACCTGGGAATGGCCCAAGATAGCTGACTCGATGTTCGACTTGGAAGATGTTGTTGTAAAGCCCCGCGACCCACTGTTTTCCTTCTGTCGTCAATTCGAGGTATTTGAGTGCGGGCCTGATATAGGGTTGAACACAGCTCCAAAAGAAATCGGGATACTTCTCTACGAGATCGGCGGGATTGCGGTAGTTCAACTGTTCCGCTAACCCGATTTCCACGAACTCATAGTAGAGGGCATTGATTTTTCGGTGATAGAAAGGATCAGCCATCTGACCAATTAGATCTGCCGCTCGCACCAAAGCTGCCTCAGAATCTGTCTCTAAGTAGTCGCCATGCTTTGGAACCGGAAATCGTGTTAGCTCAATCGATCGGATGATCCGAGCTTCATCAATAAACTCCGAGTTCGTGAATCGCTCGCGTGCATAGATCTTGCCGCGATCGATATGATAGGGAGCCAGGAAGGCATCGGATGCGCCTCTTGGCGGTGTCACTCGGCCGCCGCTTTCATCCGCGACTACATCCTTGATTCCATCCTGCTTGCAGACCCCTCGGACGTATCCGATATCGTGAATGAGGAGTGCGCAGGTGTAGTGTAGCCAATCTTCAGGGGTGAGGGCCTCGGACAGGAGGCGGCCCCGGAGGATCTGTTGACCGACCAGAGTCACTACCATCGTATGTTCTACGTTATGATAGAGAGCATCACTGTTCCCGATCCGCTCCAAAACCAATCTCGCGGCACCGCCCATGTACGCCGCATACTCTGGTCGACGGTGTGAAAAGTACTGAAGGTACAGATCCGATAGATAATCCCCGAAGTGCGCGGCCATGATCGAGGTTGGGTTCAACATCGCAGGTACCTCCCAAACGGCGACTCCGATAAGCATCCCTCCAGTACGCCCGGTTTACAATTGAGATTTGTTCGATCGAGCGCGCTTTCCCGGGATACCAAGCCATTGGGCCATCGGGCTGATTGTGAACATTTCGCGTAAGGGCTACCGCACGGCTGCGATTCCCGAAGCCTGAGGCACCCTCGGTTCTTCTTGCGAAGCGCGATGTTAGAGGCAGCTTTTGACTCTGAGCCGGACCGCTTCGAGCCCGGGGATCAATGTTCGCAGCGTCAGCAGCTACCTCCAGCGCCAGTGTTTCCTGAGCGAACTCCGGAATGGAAATTTTTGCGATCGGCCCCGCCTTAACGCCAGCTGCCGGCCGGCGCGGTCGTTACTTCTTCTTCCGCGGCTTCTGTCGTGCTTTTTGTCTCTGCAGGCGCGGCTTGTTGCGATGACCTATTATGAAAAGCAGATCGTCCAAATCACCGAGCAAAGGGCCTGCTATGGGGATGGACCTTTCAAACTCACCCATCAATTCCACTTCATTCAACCGATGGACGATAACTCGCATATGTTCGATCATTGGCCGAATGACTGTTACGATGGCCTCACGCTCAGCCGCTAGGTCGGCAGCACTCATCTGGGCAGTATCGACCGTTGAGGTATCCGGATTGGCGCCGAGTCCACGGAGCTTGGTCTTCAGGCGCTCGCGCCATAGCCGCTGGCGTTCGGCGTTGGACAGGGCTGCATTCATGCGGGTTGTCTCGTTACCTAGATATCCATGCGTCCGTTACGTAACGGTGTCAAGTGCCTTGAGTTTAGGGTGCGCTATTCAGCGGCCTCGGCTACTGGAGGTGTTGCGGGCAGGATTGAGAGGGTCACGAAGCCGAAGGCGAGAAAATCGCCGCGTTGTTACCGAGCGCCCCTCGCTACCCTTCGGGTAAGTCATCGGTGGTGTCCACGCGTCATCTTTGGACCGGCAAGAGCGATCTAACTTCATCCAGCTTCAGACTCGACCCTGGTGCTTGCCGACCAGCGGGTCCAACACCTCTTTCCGCCGGGCCCTGAGCGCACCCATGATGCCGGCCTCATCCGCCTCCATTAAGCGGCTGAAGCCAACGACATCGGCGGCCAATATGTCGGCGAGGCGGCGTTGAACGCGTTCTTCGGCCATGGGGTGTTTGCCCTCAGAGAACGCAATGCTACGGATATTATCGGCGGCCGGCAGAGCCGTCTACCGCCCCTCTGGTCCGTTTTGGGTCAAAGGCGGCTATATGACGCCCTTCTGCGAACGTCAGCTTACAGATGTGCACCGGAAGTGAACGGTTTCTCTGTCAGCTAGATCTTTAACTCCGGCCTTGTTTGGCCGTCGCAGTTACGCCAAAACGCGACATAGTACACTTATCGGGCAGATCAGGTTAGCTTGGCCCAGTTCAGCTCGTGTTCGGCATTCCTCCGGCTTTTCCAGAGCTAGTGGGTGGCCGCGAGCGTTCCGACCGTGGCACGCTGGTCATCGTTCCAGTGTTTCTTGGCAACCGCGGCAGCACCGCCCGATGTCTCGGTAAACATTGTCAGTGTCTCGAGCTCGTCTTCTTCTGGTGGCGAAATCGCAATGTCGCTATAGGCGCTCTTGTTCGGATCGCGCATCACGCGGTTACAAATGCGGTATGCATTACGGATCATTTTGACGTATCGGATGAGCAATTCTCGAAGATGTTCCCGGTGTACAACTGGATTGGTGACATTGGGCACAAGAACTTTGGGGTCTGGGTCGAAGCAGCCGCACGGCATGCTGGCCGATAAAGCAAAAGCCCCCGCCATTACAGCCGGGGCTTTGTGATAGGCTGGATTGCCAGGGGCCTAGGCGACCTTGATGACTTTTGCCGCGACTAGCGGGGCGCGGTAGAAGGTATAGATGCGCTTGGCGGATTGGCGGGTCTTGATGTAGCTGCCGAGCTTCTCGATCAGCTGGCCCTGGGTGAGTTCACCCTTGTTGGCCTTGAGGCAGGCGACGATGCCCTGCGCTTGCGGGGCCAAATCGGCCGCGTCGGATTTCAGCAGCTTTGCGACCTTATCGGAAACGGACGGGCGGGCTACGGGGGGCTTGCCTTTTCGGGCAGTTGCTTTCTTGGACATGGGTGCATCTCCTGTGTATGGGAATATGGTCCCACAATCAGGAGAGCACCTTTCGGCCGCTGTAAAGCGAAATGTTAGCCCCCGAGAAATCGCTTCAGATCCTCGACGTTGCCACCTAGTGACTTACGGTGCGGCGACGGCGACGGCCACCCTGGACAGGGAAACGATCCTCCACAGGCTCATAGATGCCGTCCCGGAGTTCATCGAGCGTCGGATTGTCCGGGTCGCCCGTGGTGCCGCTGGTTTTGTCCTCCTTGTCCTTCAGCCTCTTCTTGAAACCCTGATATCTGTCAATGTTGCCCGCTCGATCGCTCAAGCCGCGCGATACGCCAGGGCCGCGCCCAAGGGCATCCTTTATCGCCCCCGCCGCTGCACGATTTCCCGATACAATTGACATAGCTACCTCCTATTTCTCTTTGTTGATGCAAGCCTGCACCTCTTGAGCAGGCTTCTTGAAACACTCAACGATCTCCGGCGGAATTTGCGGGAACGTGTAGCCCGCTAGCACAAATGCCGCGACCAAAGATATGACTAAATGCCTATACATGCGAGTCTTCCATGAGGTTGTGTGTTCAGCATAGACACAACCTAAGATAGCGGACTAGGCCGCTTGTCTAGCCCAGCCCTTGCCGATAGTCTGGTCGGCATCTGTGCGCTGCCTAACGTAGTCCCAGACGCGATCCATGTACCTATGCTCGGCTTCCGCCGAGCGCAGTGTCTTTACTTCCATCCACAGATCGAGCGCACCCCGACAGAAGAAATCGGGTTTCAGGCCATTACCCAGCCACGCCAGATCATGATCGCAAGTGAAGTTGCGGCGTTGAAGAACTGCTCAGCGATGTCTTCTTCGCGCATGGTGGCATCGTGCTCGGTCAAAGAGTGTAGCAATCTAAATGAGTCGAGTTGGCCAGTAATTGGGTTAGTGCGCATCTCATGGTGTGTGAAATACGCTGGATGTGCCGTAGAAGCATAAAGGGCGCGGCCCAGGCCAACGCTGGCGGCAGCGAAAATGCCGACCCGAGCGCGGAACTCAATACGCGAGCCAAAGCCATCCTGGCGAACGAGAGGGCTAGCACGTATTCCGCTGCGGTGCGCGTGGTTATGGCCGCTGATCCCGATCTGGCCGCTGAGTATGGCGCCTGGGTCGCCAATCGTAACTAAGAGAGCCAGGCTTGCACGAGCGAGACTTCAACTCGCGTAGGAGGCTTGTGATGCCCTGCACCGGCTGCGGTGCTCCTGGATGACTGTGCCGATGCCCGATTTGTGGAGCAGCTGGCTCAGCAGAAGGCCGTCGGGCCCGTGGGCACGAAGATGAGGCCGCTGCGCCGCGACAGCAAGGTGCACACCGCGTAAGCCCTACCGACGACAAGCTCAGTTGGCATAGTATCTTGAACCGCGGCTATCGAACGCCGGGCGTGTGCCTTCCATTACATCGACCAGATATTTGTTGATCTGCGGGGATTCGATCGAGCCGGTCGTATAGACAACCGCATTTTTATTCGCTCTGTCGATATGGGCGTGGATGATCTGCTCGAGCAAGCGATCAACTGGGCGACCAAACGATCGCGCGAACATCATCCGCCCGCCCCGCGTCGCGGGCCGAGGTTCGCCGCCAAGAGAACTCGGCCCAGCGAGGGCGCTGACACAATTAGCCAGCCAGTTTCCGGCGGCGCTATCCGCGTTCACGCCTCCGCACTAGTGAAGCAGATCTGCGCCTGCTGGCAGGCCGACCCTCGGTTGCCGGGCGGCGCGGCGCGCGCGCGAAGTCGCCGCAAACTTAACGATCGCTCGAAGGGAGCGGGGCGAGGGTCGCCCGGCTGCGCTTGTTCAACTTGGTCTATCTGCCGATCGTCAGATGGTCTTCGACGAACCTGACACCGGGCGCGGACCAGGCCGCACTCTTCACGGCCTCCCGTTCGTCCCAATTGTCCACCTTGCCGTCCAAGGTGACCGTGTCGTTGAGGACGGTCACCCGAATTGCCTGGGCTTCGACTTCGGCATGCCGCTTCAGGGCGCCTTCGATCTTCTGCTTGACTTCGTACGCCTTCACCGTGGGCTTGATAGTGATGTTGTTCATCACGCCCGTCACGCCGGTCAGCTTCCGGACCGCGCTTTCGGCGGCATTCTTCTGATAGTACCAGGGGACGTCGCCGCTCAGAGTCACGAGACCCTTGCTGACGGTCAGCTTGATGTTCTCGTCCGGGACGGTCGCGTCCCATCGAAGAGCATTCAGGGCCCGTTTTGCGATCTCATCGTCTGACGTCTTCGCGTCGCTCGGATAGCGGACCTCGATTTCCTGCGCGATGGCACGGACGCCTCTTACGCGACGCACGGCATCTTCGGCCGCGAGCTTCTGAGCGTAGCTAAACACGTGGCCCGTGAGGGTCGCGACGCCGTCACCGACCGCCACGCCGATATTCGCGGCGTCGATGCTGGGTTCGAACTCGAGCTCGTCGAGGATGTTCTGGCGCAACTGTGTGTCTGTCATGATCGTCTCCCGTCCTTCACAACGCTTCAGGCGCTGCTGTGGGAATGAAGCGCCGCGACGGAGCCGGCGACCTTGATATGGATCAATCGGAGCTGGGCATTCCGACGAAAGTTCGCGAGGTACCGATTTGGTCCGATCTTCGCATCATCAGTCGATTTCATTTGGGAAAGAGAGGGGAATCAATTCGATCGAACAGGCAATTTTTTGACGCGATCGGGGCGCCACCACATGGCTCGGCTTTGAGTCCGAACCGAGCTGTATGAAAAAATCTCCCCGCCCATGTCGATCTTGGATTCTCCGGAAGATCATACATGGTCATGCGCGGCGGAGCGGTCCGCTTTGCAACGCTGAGCAGAAGTCATGCGGTGCATGCTCAAACGACTACATTGTGCCGATCTTGTTGCAGAAGTCGCCGAGAAGAGGAGCGAGGCCCGCGGTGGCGGATTTTGAAGATGACCGCGAGCTCAGTCTCACCGCTTGTGCCGTTGGGAGCGGCGGTTTGGTGCCGGACACCGGCGCTTGCGATACAACGGCGCCATAGGCTGACGCTTACGCGACAGCCATGGCGGCTATTGGCGGTGGGCGCGCCGTGAGCGTGGCGAGCCGGCGCAGGTTCTGGGCGATCGCTGCCAGGGTGAACTCGTCCTGCGCGCCACGGGGCCCGCGCAATCGCAGACGGCCGAGCTTCAAGATGCGCTTCAAGTGGGCGAACAACATCTCGACACGCTTGCGATCGCGCCGTGATTGCTCAAACGCCTCGGTCTTGGCGAGTGCGCGGGCGGCGTCGCGGGCTTGCTCGTAGATACTGCGCGGGACCTTGCGCGCCGGCTCCTTCGGGCAGCAGCGTATCTTGAAGGGGCACGGGTCGCAGTCGAGCTTGCTGGCCCGGTAAAGCAACTGGTCGTCGTTCACCACCCTGCGCGTGGTTGTGAGGGCTTTTCCCGCCGGACAGGTGTAGATATCGCGCTCCTCGTCGAACGTGAACTCCTCCCGGCTGAAGGTGCCGTCATCGCGCTTCGACTTGTCGATGACCGGGATATGCGGTGCGATCCTCTTGTCGTTGACGAGCCAGTGGAGCGTCGGCGCCGAACCGTAGGCCGTGTCGGCGGCCAACCGCTCGGGCTTGATGCCGAAGCGCTCCTCGGTGCGCGCGATCATCGTCTTCGCCGCGCCGACTTCGGCCTGGCGGATGGCGGGCGAAGCCGCCACATCCATGATGATGCCGAACTTCACGTCGATCAGATAATTGTCCGCATAGGCAAAGAATGCCGGTCCGCGCCTGGCGCCGGTCCATTGCGCCGCCGGATCGGATGGCGAGACGAACTTCGGTGTGACCGCGCTCGCCGCGCCGAAGGCCGTGTCGTCGAGCGTCGCGAGATAGTCCTTCACGGCGCGGCTTGCAGCTCCAGGATCACGCTCCTTGCTCCACGCGGTGCCGGGGATGGAACGCTGCTTGTTGGCGTCCGCCACGATCAGGCTCGCATCGACCGCAAACCCTTCGGCGCCGACAAGGCCTGTCGCAATGCACGCCTCCACGACACGCTCGAAGACGCGCCGGAGAATGTCGCTGTCGCAGAAGCGCTCGTTGCGCGCCCGCGTGAAGGCCGAGTGATCGGGGATCCTATCCTCGATGCTCAAGCCGCAGAACCAGCGGTAGGCCAGGTTCACTTGCACCTCCCGGCAGATCGCCCGCTCCGAGCGGATCGCAAAAGCGTAGCCGAGAATGAGCATCCGAATCATGAGCACCGGATCGATCGAGGGACGGCCGATCGCAAAGTAATGCGGGGCGAGTTCGGCGCGGACCCAAGAAAGGTCCAGAACTGCTGCGATCCCTCGGACACGGTGATCGCTGGGAACGGCCTCATCGAGGCAGAACGAATAAAAAAGTTGCCCCTGGCCCTCGTCCAGCCGCCCCATCATCGCCCACCCCCGTCGCTGATCGCCCCACCACGACGGAATCACTGTTCGCCGACGCCGGCAACGGAGTTCTGCAACAAAATCTGCCAAATGCGGCCATTCACGTGGGCTAGCGGGCCCATGTACAGCTGGAAAAAAATCGCAAGTCAGGTAGCCTGCATGCTCGTTCTGTCAGACCATTCGAGCGACTAAATCGGAGACCCCTCTAGATTCGATCATGCCGATGCAATAGTCTGTTGGCTGGGATAGAGTACTGCCCGGTCTGTCCTTGTCGCCCGTGATAATTTCGCCCGCATGAACAGCGCGGTTCGCATGTCACCGGCGATGGCGGCGGGGATTTCCAAGACGCTTTGGACCATGGCTGACATTGTTAACCTGATTGATGCGGCGGAACCGGCCCCAAAGAAGCGCGGTCCCTACCGCCCGCGAATTTCAGTAAGACAGGCGCCCGGGCCACCGGGCAATCTCGCGGAAGCTGGGAGCTTGGATGGCCTCTTGGCCGGTACTTTCCTGCCATCACGACCGCCGGCGGCTGTGGCTGTTCGGCCGTCACGCGGTGGCAGGCCGACCAGTATTCGGTCGCCAGTGTCGAGCCGTCCGGTGCGGTGTTGCCATCGGCCAGTGCCGGCAGCGTCGCCAATCCCATCAGCAGAATCGCGACGAACGCTGGACCGCGCGATCTTTTCTTTCCGGTCATATCGGCGCTCATTCCTGAACCGAGTTTAGGTAGGCGAGCATGTCGTCGATCTCCTCCGGCGTGAAGACGAATTCCGGCATTGGGCCGTGGCCGACCACCAGCCCCTCGGCCATGGCCTCGGCGAGATAGTCCACCTTGAATGCGCGTCCGAAGTGGCTGAAGAGCGGCGCTTGAGCCAGAGGGCTCGGCCCTGGTCCGGCGATTGCATGACAGCGGGAACAGAGCCGCTCGGCCATGGCATGGCCTGCCGCCACATCGCCATTGGCCCGCGCGGCAGATGCAGCCGCGCCGATAGATACGCCTAGCAATAGGATTCGCAGCGACCTGAACATGCTGTTGACCTGCCTCCGCCGAGTCGTGACTGCAATTTCGCAAACTAATCCCTTCAGCGCGACCCGTCATTGATCGCCGTCAATGCGGCTTCGCCCAGCCCGCCTCGTCAGGGTCGCCGCCGCGGGTCGACCGGAATGTGCTGCGCGCGCAGCTCGCCCAGATCCATAAACAGGGATTCTGGGTCAGCCGAAGCGAAGTCTTCGACGGAGCCGTTGGCATCGCTGCACCATACTTCGATCATACGAAGCGCGCCATGGGCTTTGCTCATCGTCTTTGGTCCGGCCGTCAGGTTCAACGAAGCTCGGATTGGCAGCACAACAAAGCTGGTGGTGGACGCCGCCGCGGAATTGTCCGCGGTGTTGGGCCATCCCTCCGCCCGTCAGAGGATCTTGAGCCACAGCCGCCGAAGCAGACGCCCTCCAATTGAGGATCAAATGTCTCAGCCCGAGAATCCTTCGACTGCGATCTATGTCTTTGGTAGTGGTCGAACGGAGTGGCAGCGCCTCGTCGATCAGGCCGGCTGGCTGGAGCCGGAGGCGCAATGGTGTTGAGCGGCTCGCCGACCACGCCGTGCGCTTCATCGAGGGCACGAAGGACAGCGACCAGCCGTTCTTTCTCTGTGTTGGCACCCGTTGCGGCCGCGCGAAGCCATACAAGGACGTGCTGGTCGAAGTGGAAGTGGACTACCGCATCGGCCCAGGTTCACGCTGTCCGCGAGCGACGCGACGGCTGGCTTGCTACCCGACATCAGCGGGCGTCGGCATAGCCGGCTTGTTCTAGCCGTGGCACGCGATCGTAATGGCGGCGCGGAACTGTAGAAATGGCCTGATTGGATGATCCCGGACGGTTCAAGGCAGCTCTAGGTCAAGCTCGGCTGTTCGACGCCATTCGGCAAACGCCGGCATTCCGATGTACACCGGAAGTGAATGCTGTCAGAAATTGGGGCGATTGGCTTTGGCGCACGGCTTCATCGAGAACAAGGAGGATCCGGCGGCGTCAGCTGATGCCCGGCCTTCCCGGCGGCTAGTCACCTGCGACGCTAAACGATTTGACGCAAACGGCGGGCTTGGAGCAAGAAGGAATGATGCAGGGTGAATTGCGATGACGGACCACATGCCAAGAGCGATCCAGCAGTTGCAGCTCGACCATCGGAATATGACGCGGCTGCTGGATGTGCTGCGCAAGGAACTGGAAGCCTATCGCAGCGGTCGAACGCCCGATTTCGATCTCCTCAACAGCATCATGGACTATACCCTCAACTATCCCGATCTCTGTCATCACCCGCAGGAAAATCTGATCTATGAGCGGATGGTTGCGCGCGATCCGACCGCCGCGAAATCAGGGCTCGGCGATCTGCTCAAGGAACACGCCCAACTCGGGGAATTGACGCGCAAGCTGGCAACCACCCTCCGGAATGTTTCACGCGATAGCGAGATACCGCGCGAATGGTTCGAAGGGATCATCGAAAGCTATCTCGCCGCCAACTACCGGCACATAGCGGCCGAGGAGGAAACATTTTTCCCCCAGGCGGTTCTAACGCTCAACCAGGCGGACTGGAACGCGATCGATGCCTCCGTGACGGCACCGGAAGATCCCCTCTTCGGCGGCAAGGTCGCCAAGGACTATCGCGCCCTCTATGAGCGTATAATGCGTTCGATCGTCTAGCGGCCGCGGGCGGTCAGTGCATGGGCGCGATCTGCACTCAGCGGCTGCGAACCCTGGGGGCGTTCCTGGTGCTGGCGCACGCACTGGCCGCCTGCGTATCGCCGCAGAGCCGGGAAGCGGCACGCGTTCTCTCGGATATCGAAGCGGGAAGCGGGCAAAGCGACCTGAAATCGACGACGCCGGCGCCGGTGCGAACGACGATCACCTATGAGACCGCCGGCCGCGCCTATCTTGCTGACCTCTATGACCCCGCACAGCCGATCGGCGCCGGCCTGGTTCTCGTTCCTGGCTTTACGCCCGACGGCAAAGACGACCAACGGCTGGTCGAGTTGGCATTCACACTGTCACGGGCACGGTTTCTTGTCCTGGTGCCCGACCTGCAAGGGCCCCGCCAGATGCGCGTTCGGCTGGAGGACAGCCGCGGCATCGCGGACGCTGTCATTCATCTGGCGCAGATGGATCTCCTGCAAGGGCAAAAAGGAGTTGGCGTTGTCGCCATATCCTATGCCGCCGGATTGGCGACTATAGCGACCATGGAAAGCGATGCGGCGGCATCTGTCCGCTTTCTCGTCGCTGTTGGCGGTTACTACGACACGACCGCGCTGGCGACATTCGTCACCACGGGAAAGTTCCGGCAGTCGCCCGCCGACAGATGGCAGACAAGAGAGCCCCATCCCGCGGCAAAGTGGTTCTTCCTGGCGAGCAATATCGACCTGCTGGACGATGCCGCCGATCGCCGAATTCTGTTGGCGATCGCCGAACGGCGCCTGGACGACCGGGGCGCCCCGGTCGACGCCGCCGTGGCGCGCCTGGGTCCGCAGGGCCGGTCCCTGTTCGAGTTCCTGGAGAATGCGAAGCCCCAGCAGGTCGAGGGCCTGCTCGCGAAGTTGCCGGACAGGGTGCAGGCGTATCTCCGGCAGCTATCGCTCAGGAACTATGATCTATCCCATCTCGCCGGACGTCTGATGCTGATCCATGGCCGGGATGACACCATGATTCCGTACACGGAGAGCTTGGCGCTGGCGTCCGCCGTACCGGGTTCGCAGATCTTTCTGATCGACGGATTCTCGCATATCGACGCGGCGGGCGTGGGGCTGCTCGGCCGGCTGCAACTCGTCGACGCCATGCAGGCGTTTCTTGCGCGGCGTGTCGAATGAGGCGGTTTGCGAAATTGGCCAGGCGGCGGTTCGACAACCTTCCGCGAGCGTCTGCTCGCAGATATGAACCGGAAGTGGTTGCGGATTTCGTCTGCTAGACCTTCAACATCAAACCTTGTTTGGATGTGCCAGTAGGTGTCAGCGGGCATCCACTAATTGGCCTGTTTTGGCCGCCAAGAAATATCTCAAACCAAGATCGAGACTTGAACCAGACTTCTGGCGTCTGCGGCTTCAGCGCCCTTAGACTACCTGCCCCTGCTGTCCAGTGCGCCGGCAATCATGCTAAGGAAACGCGGCGTCAAAAGCGATAGAGCAGGCCGAACATGCCGAAGGGCTGCAGTTCGCTCTCCACGATTGGGCTGTCGGCGGCGTCCCCCATCAGATTCTTGATCCCGAGCGTGCCGACGATCAGCCATTCCGGACTGAGGGCATACAAGGCGTTGGTCGAGAGACTGACCGACTTGATGCCGGAGCCCGCATCGTACCGCGGCAAGCCGGAGAGCGCGGCCTGCTCGCTCGAAACGCCGAAATAGCCCGCCATGAAATTCTTATCCCCCCAGTCGCCCGCGCCGCTCAAGCGCAGGCGCAGGTCGCGGGTCAGTGCCCAGGTGTGGCTCACGGTCAGGCTGACCGTCGTCCCGTCGACCCCGCCGATCATGCGTTGCATCGACAGTTGCATGTCGAAAGGTCCCGCCGACGTGCCGACGAAGAGGCGCAACCGGGCTGCGGCGTCGATGTCGCCGAGGCCGTTCAGGCGATCGCCATCCTCCTCGTCACGGCCGAAATCGTAGCTGACCGAGGCGCCCAGCTTGAAGCCGCGACCGTTGAAGAAGAGTGCGCCCAGCCCGTCATTAGTGCTGAGGAAGACGGTGTCGAGCAGTGCCCAATCGGGGCGTACACGGATATCGAGCAACGGAATCGGCGTCACGTCGATGGACTTGCCGCCCTCGTATTCCGGCCGCGTTCCGACACCCGCGCCGACCGTGACCGACCAATCGCCCGGATCGAGCTTCGGACCGTCCTGTGCCCGGGCTGGCGATTCGATGGCAGCGAGTCCAAATCCCGCCGCGGCGACGTTCAACGCGCAGCACAGCACGACGACACGAAGGGTCCACATGGACCGCCCCTCCCGAAGTTGGCAGGAAATGAACCGACATTCCCCAGATGGCTGACTGTATCGACCGTCTGAATCAAACGGTAGCCTTGCTCTTGGATGGTGGCAACGCTGGAACCCTTGTGCCTGCCGAAAACTAGATTCGGGCACAGCAGTAGTGCAGGCCGCCGATGATGGCTCGGCAATGGTCCGACCCATCCGCTCGATAGGTCCGCTGACCGGCGTTTCCGTCCCTAGCACCAAGTGCGCTCGGACCTCGTTGTAGTAACGGGCATACATGGACATGAGCCGGTGAAGGTGCATCTCGCCGAACGCGATCACGTACTCGATGCACTCTCGCCGTGGCCGCGATTGCGAACGGTGCGAAAGTCCGGTTAGGGTCGATAGTGTTGAAAAAGTTCGCGCGAGCACCTTCGCGCCGGCTTTTCGGCAACAATGATTTAAAGAAGTGGGTGCGCTTGAATCATTATTACGCCCACATCGGCTGTCCAATCAGAATGTTGCGCACGAAAACCGTCCTCGGACTTTTTCAACGCAATCGGTCAAACTGAGACGATCTGGCGACTTCCGCGAGCGTCTGCTCGCAGATATGATCCGGAAATGATCGCAGTTTTAATCAGCTAGACCCTGAATACCGGACCTTGTTGGGGGGTGTCAGCACGTCGCAGATGTGCCATTAGCGGAATCCCCCTAATTAGGTGCAAACACAATGCGAGCAAAGGTGGTCTAGAGCTGTTGCAGGAGAGATTGGGCGGTGGCCAGCAAGACGATGCGGGCGATGGTGATGACGGTGGCCGGCCGGCCGCTTGAGCCACAGGAGCTGCCCTTGAGTGGCCCGCGGCCGGGCGAGCTGCTGATCAAGGTCCACGCCTGCGGCCTCTGCCGCACCGATCTCCACGTGGTCGACGGCGAGCTGCCGGACCCGAAACTGCCGCTCGTCCCAGGCCACGAGGTGGTCGGCATAGTCGCCGCCCGGGGTCAGGGCGTCGAGCGCTTCGAGACCGGAGACCGGGTCGGTGCGCCCTGGCTCGGCTACACCTGTGGTGGCTGCCCTTATTGCTGCGCAGGCCGCGAGAACCTCTGCGAGGCGGCGCGCTTCACCGGCTATCAGCGCGACGGCGGCTATGGTGAGTATATCTCCGCCGACGCGCGATACTGCTTCCCGCTCGCCGGCGCCTATGCCGACGCGGAAGCCGCCCCGCTTATGTGCGCCGGCCTGATTGGCTATCGCGCTCTGCGCAAGGCTGGCGATCCGGCGCGGATCGGTCTCTACGGCTTCGGTGCGGCGGCCCATATCGTGATTCAGGTCGCCCAACATGAAGGCCGGCAGGTGTATGGCTTTGCGCGACCTGGGGACGAGCCGGCGATGGCCTTTGCGCGCGAGCTGGGTGCGCTCTGGGCCGGTCCGTCGGACGCACCGCCGCCGGAGCCGCTCGACGCCGCTATCATCTTCGCGCCGGTCGGTGCGCTGGTACCGGCGGCGCTGCGCGCGATCCGACCGGGTGGACGCGTCGTGTGCGCCGGCATCCACATGAGTGACATCCCGGCCTTTCCCTACGAGATCCTCTGGCGCGAGCGGGAGATCGTCTCGGTCGCCAATCTCACGCGGCGCGATGGCGAGGAATTCCTGGCACTTGCGCCTAAGGTACCAGTGCGCACGACAGTCGAGCTTTATCCGTTGGCCGACGCGAACCGGGCTCTGGCCAACCTGCGTGCCGGCCACGTGCATGGCGCTGTGGTACTGCTCCCCGGCGTCTGACGGTCCCGCCGCCCGCCGGCCTTCCGTCTCGGGTAATCGACGGACCGTATGAAGGCGACGGTACCAGAAATCGCCCGCCGAAGTGGAGCCAGGCGCCAGAGGCGTATCATCGCGTCGCAATTTTCCCTTCATGACCAACAGATTCTAATGGTGGCTCCGCCCCTGCAGCGCGGCATTCGCGGTGGGCTGCGACCTCCGGCTCCCAGAGGGCCATCTCGGGACTATGGGGCTTTCAGGCTCAAGATATAGGCGATTATCTCGTCCATTTGCTCCCTGGTCAGCATGATGTTCGGCATCCTGCCATGCGGTGAGGTCAGGAAGACCCGAAGGCCCAGTTCGGTCGTCGACCGATGGTTGGCGATGGCGAAGAAAGTGGGTACACTGTCAGACGGTACGCTGTCTTGGCTCTCGACGACGAGGTGGCACTCAGAACACCAGTTCAGCGCCAATTCACGGCCTGCGGAGACATCGGTTGTGTCGCCGGCTGCAGTGGCGACGTGTGTCGCCAGTGTTGTCGCCACAAGCGTCGTAAGCAGAGACCGCATGGTTCGCACTCCTCGGATATCGATTCTCGTATGGAAATACACCAAATCAGTTACGGCAGGCGACGTCAGTCGAGGTCGACTAGACGGATAACCAACTGGGTGTTTCGTCCAATGCGAAGGATCGTTGCCGCCCGCAACATCTCGATGACCCCAACCTTCTTTCGAGCATGGCACATTGGTAGGATTCGCCCGCGGGCGGGAAACCGCCTTGATGCAGGTCAACGGGCAATCGCAGAGGCTTGAGCCAAGAAGATCTCAGTTGATGACCTAGATCAAGGCTCGCGCCGAACTTCCGACTCCATGAGTATCTAAGGCCATTGAACGCACTCACTTGGGAGCTGTCCGACGAGAGGAACCAGCCGATGCGACTGATGCCTACGTGGATCTGCCTCGGCCTGCTGGTTTCAGCAGCAGCACAGGCCAACGGCTCGTTGGAGGAGCCGGGCCGAGTGCTTGCACATTCCTATTGCAGCGCCTGCCAGCGCGTCTCTGCCGAACAGACACCGCCGCCCAAGGTAACCGTCGATACTGAATCAGGATCGGAGGAGTATCAGGCTCCTAGCTTCCGCCAGTTGTTCCCCAGGCTGGGGCGGGATGCCGGCTTTCTGCGAACCTTCATCCGGGCGCCGCACTATCCCTTGCGTGAGCAACTGTTCATCCCTCAGGAGTTGGAGCAGATCGTGACCTACATTCTATCACTCAAGGCGGCCGGCGATGCCTTGCCGCGCGAGTTCATCGAGAACAAGGAAGATCCGGCGACGTAGGCTGATGCCCTGCCTTCCGGCGGCCAGGCCACTTGCGATCCTAAACGCTTTTGACACATACGGCGCGCTTGGAGCAATAAGGACCGATACAGGGTAAATTGCGATGACGGAGCAGATGCCAAGGGCCATCGAGCAGTTGCAGCTCGACCATCGGAACATGAGGCGGCTGCTGGAGCTACTGCGCAAGGAACTGGACGCCTATCGCAGCGGTCAAACGCTCGATTTCGATCTTTTGAACAGCGTTATGGACTATACTCTTAATTATCCGGATCTCTGTCATCACCCGAAGGAAAATCTGATCTATGAGCGGATGGTCGCGCGCAATCCGGCCGCGAGATCAAGTGTCAGCGATCTCTTGAGGGAACACGCGCAACTCGGGGAGCTGACGCGCAAACTGGCAGCCGCCCTCAAGAATGTTTCACGCGACAGCGAGATTCCGCGCGAATGGTTCGAAGGCATTATCGAACGCTATCTAACCGCCAATCACCGACACATAGCTGCCGAGGAGGAAACATTTTTCCCACAGGCGGTTCTGACGCTTAAGCAGAAGGATTGGGACGAGATCGACGCTTCCGTTGCGGCGACGGAAGACCCGCTCTTCGGCGGCAAAGTCGCCAAGGACTACCGCGCGCTCTACGAGCGTATCATGCGCTCGCTTGTCTAGCCCCGCGCAGGCAATCTGTCCATGCGCCCTGTCCTCGGCGGCTGGGAACCCTGGGAACGTTCCTGAAGCTGGCGGGCGCACTTGGTTCCCGCGTTATGCCGAGGTTGAGCGCCGATTCGCTCCATCTCTACTCGGAGGTCTTCACCGCTCCCCACCGCAAGCATACGATGGAAAACGGCGAGCACCAGCCGAGTGACCAGCGTGCAGTGCGGTCTCAACCCTTGACGGTTCCACGCCTCCTAACTCGATAGCACTCGAAGACAGGGAGTGCTAGGTGGCAGGGTGCAGAGTGCCTTGCCGTCAACGGTTCGCGGACTTGCCGGCGACGCGTCACGGGCCATCCGTTAGCGGTCGCCGTGTGCCCATACTGCAGCTGCATCCCGCGCCCTAGGCACAAAACAAACCTCTGCCGCCGACCATATGCGCAGCGGGAGAGTGCTCCACGGGTGCTCAACTGTTCGCCCAGAACGGGAAATGCTTATCGGCGCGTTTGGGCGCGATTTCTTGGGCTTCTGGCTGGCCTTCGCGGCGACCAGGGCATCGGCCATCGGGAAGACCGTGACACCAGCTTTCGGATCCGTCTTGAGGAAAGCGTGGGCAAGGCGAAGCGCATTGTAGCAGTGCTCGGTGCCGTAGGACGGGTCGTTGAGGATGAACAGGGTCTTCATGGGCATCATCTCTGGTTCCGGTATGACGGGCTCAGTCGCCGAGCACGCGACGCCGCTCCTCGAACTCCTCCTTGTCAATCTCACCGCGGGCGAAGCGCTCCTTGAGGATGTCGAGCGGTGTGCGGCCCGGCGGCATTTGGTGCGGTGCCGTTCCCTGCCACGGCCCGCTGAGCCAGCGGATGAGAAGGAGCGCGACCGCGATCACCACGGCGAGCACGAGGATCATGAACAGCGGACCGAATATCATCGCGTACCACCCTCCGCCCCACCCCATCATGTGTGGGCCGTAGCCATACCTCTCGGGGTCAGACGGCCCCTGCGCCCACACCCAACTTGGCACAAGGGCAACGACTGCCCCTGCTGTGGCGACCATCGAATTCGAAACCCTCATCATTATGCTTGCTCCATCATTGAGCGGCGTCGCTCCTGTGGCGCGACGCCGGCATCAGCGACGACGCGCGCCACCAAGCAGATTAGGTAGAATTCACCCACGTGCGGGAAACCGCCTTGATGCAAGTCAACGGGCAATCGCAGAAGCTTGAGCCAAGAAGATCTCAGTTGGGTGACCTAGATCAAGGCCTTGCGGCGGATCGGCCCGATAATCGTAAGGCAGGCTTGGAAGATCGGCGATGCCTGTGGGCGTCGCTGCAACAGAGGATGATCGATGAAGGCATATGTGATGCGTTTTGCCGCAGCGCTCTTTGCGCTGCTCGTATTTGCCGCACCCAGTCACGCTGCAGCCGAAAAGAGCACGGTCAACGTGGCGCTGCTTGACATGTCTTCGCTCATGAACCCTGGAGTCATGAGTTTTGGGATGATGGGGCCAGGAATGACCGGTCCCGGAATGATGGGGCTTGGAATGACGGGCCCGGGAACGGTGGGCATGATGGTCATGGGGATGATGTCGATAAGGACGGATCACGCGTCGATCAAGGCCGGCACGGTGAGCTTCACCGTCACCAACTGGTCAAGAAGCTTTGTTCACGAAGTGCTGATCGTCGCCGTCGACAATCCCAACGCAGCACTGCCGTACAACTATGCGGAGGCAAAGGTCGCAGAAGATCAAGTGAAAGTCCTCGGCGAAGTCGCCGACCTGCAGGCGAATGCCTCGGGCACCGTCGACATGGCCCTGACGCCGGGCTCATATCTGTTGATCTGCAATATCGCCGGCTATTATGCCGCAGGCATGGTATCGCAACTGCAGGTCCTTCCTTAATTGGCGGACAGCCGGCCCAATATTGGCATCGGACGACGGTGGCAGAGGACGAGGATGGGCTGATCCGGACGCTGGCTCACCTCATTCGAAAACAGCCCATGCTACGGCACCGGTGCCACGAAGCAGCACTGGCGCCCGTCACGGTGGTGGCGCGGCGCCGCGGCTCTGCTCCTTCGTTTCGCTGGTGCGGTGGGTCACAGCCCGGCTATCGTCATGATCCCATGGCCGGTGGAGCAGACCTTGATCTGGATCAGATGGAAGCGGCAATCCCGCTTGCCAGCGATACTCGCCTGCCTTGCCTTTTGTCTCGGCTCGTGCCGAACTCCTGGCTCCATCACTATCTAAGCCCATCTAACGCACTCAATTGGGAACTGTCGGACAAAAGGAACCAGCCGATGCGACTGACGCTGACGTCGATCTGCTTCGCCGCGCTGGTGTCAGCGACGGCAGCGGCACGGGCCGACGGCTTGCCAGAGGGGGCGGGCCAAGCGCTCGCACAGGACTATTGCAGCGCCTGTCATCGGGTCTCTGCCGAACAGGCACCGCCGTCCAAGGTGACCGTCGATACCGGGTCCGGATCGGAGGAGTATGAGGCCCCCAGCTTTCGCCAGGTGGCCACCAAGCCGGGGCGAGATGCCGACTATCTGCGAACCCTCATCCAGGCCCCGCACTATCCGATGCGTGAGCAGCTGTTCATCCCAGAGGAGCTGGAGCAGATCGTGACCTACATTCTTTCACTCAAGGCCGACGAGGGCGATTGATAAGTGTGAATTAGCCCGCAGAGTTGATGGCGCTCATCTCACCGGCCTTTGCTTTACACAGAGACCCCGCCCGATATCTCCGGCAGGTCGAATTCCACAAGGACCGGCGCGTGATAGGATCCAGGTCGTCGCCCGCTCAGTGCCGCAGGCTCGGTTTCGTCCAACAAGCCCACCTGGTCGATGGTGGTCTTGCGACAGCACAAGGCAAGCGACCGCGACACCAGAATGTGGTCGAGCATTACCCGCCGCGGCCCGTGGACGACCGAGTAGCGAGTAGGATCGTCAAGGCTGCTCTCCAGCGCTACAAGAGTGCGGGCCGATAGATCCTGGTTTCCGATGTCCTCTGGGTCACCACGTATCATGCGAATGGGTGTCTCGACCGTATCAGCGTTGAAGTCGCCGCACACAGCGATCATCGCGTCGCTATCGGCGTCGAAGAGACGATCCACGAGCAACCGTACTTCGAGCGCCTGACCGCAATGCTTCATGGCGGCTTCAAATAAACCTTCCGCCCACCCACCCACGGAATTCCACCGTGACGCGGAGTCTTTGCGCCCAGGGATGAATGCGGCGCGCGGTGCCCGCAAATGCACATTGATGATGTGGAGCGTCGGTCCGCCACCGATGACGATTTCGGCGTGGAGCAGGGGCCGATCCCATCGGACGGACGTCATCACATCAGTGTGCGTTCTGGACAGCGATCGGTAGACCGGTGGTGGCACCAGGTCGTGCCATAACTGGCTGTAGGCTCCGATTGGGTGACGGCTCAAGATGACCAAATTGTGGACATTGAGCGCACCCTTGTTATGCTTGTCCTTTGTCCAGACCCTGGTGAAGCCCTGATACATGGTATTGGTAAGAAGTTGATTCAGGGCGTCGAGACGACGCTGCTTGCCATGGCCGAGCTCCTGGGCATTCACCTCCTGCAAGCAAAGCGCGTCCGCCTGGAGCCGCTGCAGTTGCGCCCGTAGCGTGGGCAGGCGCGCGCTGAGCGGCGGGCGTGTCGCACGGCCATCATCGAGGTTTTCGAGGTTGAACGTCGCGACTCGAAACTGCATGGCATTCCTTGGTGCGCTGACCGTTCTATGACGACTCTAGGAGTGTGGCAAGGGTACCAGCATGTGCGGACAGCTTCTTGACAGGCCAAATCAGCAATCTGCTCGGCAGCCTTGGTCACGGGGGCGCCAGCCGCTGTTACTGTGTGTCGAGAACGGACAACCGTTGCCACCCCTAAATGCTGGCAAGATCCGGCGGTGCAGCCGGAGATAATGCCTTTCGATCTCGCTGCCAAAGAGCGAATTTCTGCCCTCTGCCACGAGTCCGTCGAGTTCGGCCCAGTCGCTATCTCGCCAGTGACGGCACCCCCACCGCGATGGTCTTAGGGCACGCGATCATGGACGAAGCCGCATACTTGGGGCGCGTCCTGCGCTCAATCGGACTCATCTGATTTAAAGTCCAACGCGGCCGAGATTGGTTGATGTAGGTCAACGACACGACCTAACTCGATCTGACAGAAAGCATTGCTTTCGGCGTAGGCGGCGTCGCCAAGAGGAGAAGCCATGACCAGGATGAGGGTTGCAATGTTCGTCGAACCTGGGCGGATTGTGCTCGACGAGAAGCCCGTGCCCGAGGTTGGTCCACTTGATGCGCTGTTGCGCGTGACCACTACGACGATCTGCGGCACCGACATTCATATCCTCAAGGGCGAATATCCGGTCCGCAAAGGGCTGACCGTCGGCCATGAGCCCGTCGGTACTATCGAGAAACTCGGCTCAGCCGTCACCGGCTACAAGGAAGGGCAGCGCGTCATCGCGGGGGCGATCACGCCGAGTGGATACAGCCACGCCTCACTTGCAGGTTGTCATGCGCAGGACGGCGCCGGCACTCCGCACGGCTGGAAGCCGATTGGCGGCTGGAAGTTCGGCAATACGATCGACGGTTGTCAGGCAGAGTACGTCCGCGTCCCGGACGCGATGGCCAATCTTGCTTTAGTGCCGGACGGCCTGACGGACGAGCAGGTGCTCATGTGCCCGGACATCATGTCGACCGGCTTCAGCGGCGCGGAGAGCGGCCAGATCCGCATCGGCGACACGGTCGCCGTCTTCGCCCAGGGCCCCATCGGTCTCTGCGCCACGGCCGGTGCCAAGCTCTCAGGCGCGACGACCATCATCGGAATCGATACGCTTGCCGAGCGACTAGAGATGGCGCGGCGGCTCGGCGCCGACCAGGTCGTCGACTTCAAGTAGGTCGATCCCGTCGACGAGATCATGCGAATCACCGGTGGACGCGGCGTCGATGTGGCAATTGAGGCCCTGGGCACGCAAGCAACGTTCGAGGCCTGCCTCCGCGTCCTTCGACCTGCCGGGACCCTCTCGAGCCTCGGTGTCTACTCAAGCGACCTTAAGATCCCGCTTGGTGCGTTCGCGGCCGGGCTCGGCGACCACAAGATCGTGACGACGCTTTGTCCAGGCGGAAAGGAGCGCATGCGACGGTTGATGGGCGTGATTGCCTCAGGCCGTGTCGATCTGAAGCCGATGGTGACCCATCGGTTCAAACTCGATCAGATCGAGGAAGCGTACGAACTCTTCGCCAATCAACGCGACGGAGTACTAAAAGTCGCCATTACGCCCTAACGCGTTGCGCCAGCCGCCGAGCGCGCGAGACGGAATGCGATCTTTGCTGAGAAGGAGCTAAGGGACGGCGAGCGATGTCGATCAGTGGAACTTTCAGGCGCTCGCTTGATACGAACGTTGCGGTTGAGGGCGAAGCGGTGTTCGACGAGGCCACGATCGGTAGCCCGTTTGATGACAGCGAGTATGAAGGCCGCCTAATGCGTGGCCACGCCTATGTGACTTTGAAAAGCAGCACTTCCGAGCCGCGGTGACGACAGCCATGTTAACACATCATCGGCGATTGTGACCGAAGCGCGTCAAATGCGCGCCCATAGACCCGTTTCCTCATCAGGGCGGGCCTCTTCCAGGCAGCGAAAATCGCCGCGCGAGACAATGCCGACGACGCGCTTCTTCTTCGTGACCGGTGCGAACGGATATGCCGTTCGCTCATGCGTCCTCCACTGGTTCCAACTCGTTTTCTGGGGCAGACATATTCTGGATAGACGGAATGGTCAGCTCCGGGCCTTGATCAGCATCAAGGCCAGATGCGAGGTCGCCCAGATATGTTGGATTTTGGTAGCAGGAGCCTATCCGGACTAATCGGGCCAACAGGCTTGAGAACAGGAACTGCGATAGTTGTCGCGTAACCTTTCCAATCGGCCGATGGTGAGCGTGGCACACGATGCTCAGTCACACGTTATCGCGTTTCTCACCGATCCCGCCACGCATGGTGGCGAAGCGGTCAAGAAGATTGATACCCATGCCTCGATCGTCTTTCTCGCCGGCGACTTCGCTTACAAACTGAAACGCGCGGTCCGCTACTCCTATCTCGACTACTCTACTGTAGAGGCGCGGCGGCGCGCCTGCGAGGCGGAAGTCGCACTCAATCGGCGCACGGCACCGGAGATCTACCTGCGGGCGTCGCTGATTTGCCGAAATGCACAAGGCTTTATGCAATTCGACGGCGATGGCACCGTCCTCGATTGGGTCGTCTGGATGCGGCACTTCGACGACGATCTCCTATTCGACAGGCTGGCACAGAGGCAGGCATTGACGCTCAATCATATGCTCGAATTGGCGGGCGAAATCGCCGATTTCCATCGTGCCGCGGAAGTGGACCGGCAGGCCGGCGGCGCTGAGGCGGTCGCCAATGTCATCCGCGGCAATCTGGCGAACCTTTCGATCCATGCCCCTGCCATATTCGATTCCGCTCTCATTGAGCAGCTCAAGCAGTATTCAGAGAGGGCATTGGCACAGATCGGCGATCTGCTGGACCGGCGCCGCGACGAAGGGCACGTGCGCCTCTGCCATGGCGATCTGCATTTGCGCAACGTCTGTCTGATCGGCGGCCGGCCGGTCCTGTTCGACTGCATCGAATTCAGCCGGGAGCTTGCGTGCATCGACGTTCTCTATGACCTCGCCTTCCTGCTGATGGATCTCGAGGAGCGGCAATTGCGACCGCTGGCAAACGCCGCATTCAACCGCTATCTCGACCTGACCGACGAAAGTGCCGGAACTCCGGCGATCCCTCTATTCCTCTCCATGCGCGCGGCCGTGCGGGCCCATGTGACGGCCGCAGCCGCCGATCTCAAGTCCGACCCCCTTGCACGTGATCGCTCGGCCGACGAAGCGCGGCAGTATCTGCAGCTCGCCCTCTCCCTCATTCAATCCGTTCACCCGGTTCTGATCGCTATTGGCGGCCTCAGCGGTACCGGAAAGACAACCTTGGCGTATAGTCTCGCTCCCCAGCTCGGTGCTTCGCCTGGCGCCCGCGTTCTACGCACCGACGTGCTTCGCAAGCGGCTGGCTGGGCAGCAACTTACTGCGCGACTGCCCGCCGATGCCTATGGCGAGGCGATGACGCAGCGCGTCTATGACGCACTGTTCACAGAGGCCGCCGCGATCCTTGCCAGTGGTCATGGCGCTATGGTCGATGCGGTCTTCGCCCGAGAATCCGAACGAAACGCCATCGGAGAAATCGCCGCTCAGCACAATGTGCCGTTCATCGGTCTCTGGCTCGAGGCGCCGCTGCCGGTAATGGAGCAGCGTATCGGGCGACGCCGGGATGACGCATCCGACGCCACCGTGGAAGTCGTCCGCCGGCAACAGGCCTATGATATCGGCCGGATGACCTGGCGCCGTATCGGCGCCAGCGGTTCGCTGAACGACGTCGTTGAAAGAGCCTGGGCTGCTATCCGGCCTCTTCAGAAACCGCACTGACCAGCGGAACGAACGCAACCGAAAGCACCGGCCGCTCCTCAAGCTCGCCGGCAGCGGATTTCGTCACCAGCATCAGCGTCTGAAAGCCTCCAGGCTCGCCGATGGGGATCACCATTCGCCCGCCAGGTTTCAGCTGCGCGACGAGAGCGGGCGGCAGTTCGAGCGCTGCGGCCGTTACGATGATGCCGTCATAGGGCGCATGCTCGGGCCATCCGTCGCTGCCGTCGCCGACCTTCACACTGACATTCTGATAGCCCAATCGCTGCAGCTTCGCCTGAGCCGATGCGGCAAGATCGGGAAAGACTTCAACACTGTATACGGCATGGACCAATTCCGACAGCACCGCTGCCTGGTAGCCGGAACCTGTGCCGATCTCGAGCACCGTATCCTCGGGCGCCGGATCCAGAAGGTCGGTCATCAGCGCGACGATGAATGGCTGAGAGATCGTCTGGCCGCAACCGATCGGCAAAGCGGAATTGTTGTATGCGAGAAATCTCTCCTTCTCGGTCACGAATTCATGCCGCGGCACGTCGGCTATCGCGTGTGCAACCCGCTCGCCGAGCGCAGATCGACCTGTGGAGTCGGCGGTTACGGCCATGTCCTCGGCGATCTCCGCGACAAGTCGCTGCCGCCGCTTGGAGTATCGATCCAGTTTCATGGTTGCTGCCCGCTTCCCCCGCCCACAGCAAGGCCGGCGAGTTCCTGCGAAAGACGAGGTAGGCTTCTGAGTGCTTCATCGACAATACGGCGAACGCCTTCTAGCGGCAGCGCCGCCGTTTGTGCCCCCTCAAACCATAGATGGGCGAACTGCGGATCGTCGATCGGCGTACCGATGCGGCTGACCAGGAGGCAGCCGACTCCGCCGAGATCCGGATACTCGCCATGGACGGCTCGAGCGATGCGGTTTGCTGCAACGCTGTAGATCTTGCCCACATGACTTGTCGGGTTTTTTCCGGCCACCGCTTCCATGGTCATCGGCCGGTACGGCGTGATCAGCCCGTTGGCGCGGTTGCCGCGCCCGACCTCGCCGTCATCGCCGGCCTCGGCGGAGGTGCCGGTCACCGTCAGATAGATCGATCCTTGCGCCAGGTTGTCGGCGGCATTGACCACGATATCCGTTGCGGCGTCGAGAGCGCCGACAGTGCGAATGCGATCTGCAATCGTCTGCTTCGCAACCATGTAGCCGTCGAGATCGACGATCTCCCGGCCGATCAAGGCGGCTGCGACAGTCAGCGACACACTCTGATCGCGCCGCACCGCCATGATCTTGATGTCCTCCCCAAGGGACGGACAGGCCTCGTGGGCGGTGGGTCCGGACAAAGCTCCATCGGCGCGCAGTACTGCTTCCTCGACAGCCGTCAGCGGCCAAAAGCCGACACCGTAGGAGGTATCGTTCGCGCGCGGCATCTCTGTTCCCCCCCGGCGCATGAAAAGCTCGGTGAGGTCTGCCGAACCGGCGCGAACCAGGCATTTGATCCGCAGATGGCGATCTACGTCCATGGCCCGCATGTTGGCGCGAAACCAGCTTCGGCAAGCTTCGACGATCAGCGGTTCCACGGGAACTTGCACGCCGCCATGGCTAGCCGTGGCGCGGCCGGCGATATAAATCTCGATGGGTTCGAGCACCTTGCCGCCGCCGAAGGCGGGCCACGACGCGCCGCCCCGCAGCAACACCTTGTCGAGATTGTGATGCAGCACAAAGCCGAACCGGTCGGAATACCAGCGGCAGAGCGCCCGGCTGGCCGCTTCGGCGACCGAATCGCAGATCGTATCGGGATGGCCCGAACCCTTGCGCTCGACGACTTCCACCCGCTTCCGTTGCGCCGTTCCGGCCGACGGTTCGATAATTAGGTCCATGGCAGGCGGACTCGGGCTCGCCCCTGCGGCTTCAGCGAACCGTCAAGACCGGGCAATCGGCTAAGCTCACCACCTTATTCGATACGCTGCCCATCAATATGCCTTCAAGTGCACCCAGGCCGCGGCGACCCATGACGATTAGGTCCGCCTTAATCGCCTTCCCATAGACCATGATCGCGCGTGCGGGGTGGCCGACTTCCGAGGTTGTCTTCACAGCCTTGATGCCCTTCTTTCGGGCATGTTTTTCGGCATCGTTCAGCACATAGAGGGCCCCTTCCGACACGACTTCTTCCGGAGACCCCTTTATGTGCTCAACCTCCAAATAGTGTCGCATCTCGTCCGATAGCTTGGTCGGTACCGGCCGCATGACCGTGAGAAAATGCAACTTGGAGCTATAGGTCTTTGCGATATCCGTCGCAACCACGGCCGCGCGCTTCGATTCCCGGGAGCCATCGATCGGTACGAGAATTGTCCTGAACATGGTCTTGGTCCTCACTTGATAGAGAGTTATTAATTCGTCGGCACTTCGGATGGGATACTCTCATGCCCGCCGTTCCGATGAGCGCAGCCGAACATGCCGGCTCGTCTTGTGTACCGTCGACGCCCTTAATCCTGCGCCTGAATCCTCGGGCGCCAATGTATAGCGCACCTTGTCGCTCGGTTTGAGCCGCCGGAAAGCACCGCCGACAACGCTGTTGGCGTGGAAATAGATTTCGTCGCCATAGTTGGTTTCGATAATGCCGTAGGACTCCTCCGGACGGATCAGCTTTACGGCGCCCTGAGGCTGGGCCTCATGATGCTTGACTCGACCACTGAGCCGGCGGCTCTTGTCCTCCAACTGGCGCGCGGCGGCCGCAAATCCATCGCGCAGCGCGGCGTAGATGTTGGCATGGCGCTCGTCACGCTGGCTGCCACGCCCGACTTCCAGGCTTCCGCGCGGCAACGTCAAATGAATGCGAACATCGTAGAACCGCTTGCGGTGATGCTTGCCTTCGGGCGCGGCGATGACGACCCGGCAATTCATCAGGCGGGGATGAAAGCGCAGAAGTCGCTGCCCATACTCAATGGCGCGCGCCTGCACGACCGATGACGACGCCATGTCGCGAAAAACCACTTGTACCGGCAGTTCACCCTCTGCGTTCATGCGACCCTCATCAGGATACCCGTGAATCATCAACTCCAGCGACTGATCACCGTTCTGGTGACGAGAGCTCGTGCTCCGTCTGTAGTTCTTGCAGGATCTGCAGGACGCGTTCACCGGCCGGCGTCAGTTTGACCGGGCCGATACCCGCGACATACGGACCCGTCTGCATGCAGGCGATGGCATCGGCAAGATCAGCAGCCGTTGCGCCAGTGCCGATGATTCGCGCAGTTTCATGGTCTTCGATCGATCCGATGATGCGCCCGACATCCGCCGCCGTCAGATTGGCCATTTCAGCCCCAATCACTCGTGATTGCAAAGCGACAAATTGCACGCCTAACGGCGTATCTGCGTTGACCCAGATCAAGTGTGGCGCTGCAGCAGGATCGCCGCGATGCGAACGCTGCTGTCGGGCACGAGTGCGCCTTGCCAGTAGCGCGCCCGTAATTTCTCAATGCGACATCAGAACAGGCACCGTCATGACCCGCAGCATTTCCCGAGTGGCCCCGCCGAGCACAAACTCTTGCAGACGCGAATGACCGTAGGCGCCCATCACCACCATATCGTGTGCATTGTCGCCGACTTCCGCCAGGATGGCTTCGCCGACGCTGATATCGCGGGCAATGGCTCGCTCTGCTTCTACCTTCACGTCGTGCCGTGCCAGATGGAGGGCGATATCCGCGCCGGGTTCCCGCGGTACTTCCATGCCGTCCTGCTCCGGATTGACCGTTAAGACCGTCACTGACTTGGCGAGCTTCAGCAGCGGCAATGCATCGTTTACGGCCCGTGCAGCTTCACGGCTCGCGTTCCATGCCACGAGAATGCGCTCTCCAAGTGTCGCCCGCGGACCGATGGCAGGTACGATCAAACCGGGCCGACCAGATGCCATCAGCACGTCGGCGGGGAAGGACGGGCCCATAGGAGATATCTCGTTCGTTTCCGTCTGCCCGAGAATGATGAGATCGCTATGGCGCGCATGCATTGCGGCGGTTCGGACTACATCCATCCCCAACACGCAAACTGTGCGGCAGTCGGGCGAAACCCCGGCCTTTGCCATCGTTTGCTGGAAAGCAGTCGCCGTTGTCTGCGCCGCCTTTACGATGTCCTCTACAAGAGTTGCCGGGACGGCCACCGGCACCATATCCGGCGCGACGATCACCGGCATTGGTTCGATGGCCAGTACGAGGCCAGTTACGTGTGCGTCAAAGCACTTGGCAAGGCTGAGCGCTGCTTCGATGCGCCCAGCCGAAGACTTGCCGCTGTCAACTTGGACCAGAATATCTTTGATCACCGCCACCTCCTGGGAACTAACAGATGAATTCTACATATGTCGGTATGGCGCCGGGTTGACTTGCATCAAGGCCATCCGCCGTGAGGAAGACCTAGATTTGCTAGTCAAGGGATTGTCGGCCGCCATCTATTCGGCGATGGGCAGACCCACCATCGTTGACCCCAGCTTTGAGAGAATAGGCAATGGCAGCGAATGACGTCGATTTCGGCTCCGAAGCGAGAGATAAACTCTTGCATGGCGTGGACCTCCTGGCGAATGCTGTCAAGACGACGCTCGGCCCGCGCGGCCGAAATGTCCTGATTCAGAAAGCGTACGGCGCTCCGCGCGTCTGCGCTGATGGCGTCACTGTCGCCAAATCGATCCAGCTCCCGAACAGCCGGGAGAACCTAGGCGCGCAGATGGTGCGCGAGGTCGCCAGCAAGACCGGCGAACTGGCCGGCGATGGCACGACGACGGCGACAGTTCTAGCCCAGTCTATCGTCCGTGAAGGCATCAAGGCCGTGGCGGCCGGGCTGAACCCGATGGATCTGAAGCGCGGCATCGACATGGCGGTCGATGCGGCCGTCGCTCATCTCAAGAAGCGATCCAAACCAATCTCGACGCGCGAAGAAATCGCCCAGGTCGGCACCGTCTCCGCCAACGGCCAGCGGGATGTCGGCGAGATGATGGCGAATGCGATGGAAAAGGTCGGCAAGGAGGGCGCCATCGTCATCGAAGAGGCGAAGAGCATGGAGACGGAGCTGGAAGTGGTCGAAGGCATGCAGTTCGATCGCGGATATCTGTCACCGTATTTCATTACCAACGGCGAGAAGATGATTTGCGAATTCGACGATCCCCACATCTTTCTCTATGACCGGAAGCTTTCGAATCTGCAGCCGATTCTGCCGCTGCTCGAGGCCGTGGTACAATCTGGGCGGCCGATTGTCGTCATCGCGGAGGATGTCGAAGGCGACGTGCTGGCAACCTTTGTGGTAAATCGCCTGCGAGGCGGATTGAAGATCGCTGCGATCAAGGCGCCGGGCTTCGGCGATCGGCGCAAAGCGATGCTGGAGGATATCGCCATCCTCACCGGCGGTCAGGTTCTCAGCGAGGAATTGGGTGTTAAGCTGGAAAATGTCCGGCTTGAGTCTCTGGGTACGGCAAAGAAGATCACGATCACAAAGGACGATACCACGATTGTTCATGGCGCGGGCAAGAAGACCGATATCGATGACCGTTGCCAGCAGATTCGCCAACAGATCGATGAAACGACGTCGGACTATGATCGCGATAAGCTGAAGGAACGCCTGGCGAAGCTATCCGGTGGCGTTGCCGTCGTGCGCGTCGGCGGCGCCACGGAGATCGATGTCAGAGAGCGCAAGGATCGCGTCGAGGACGCCATGTTTGCCACCCGCGCGGCGGTCGAGGAGGGCATTGTCGCCGGCGGCGGCGTCTCTCTGCTCTATGCCACTAAAGTCTTGGATGAGTTGAAGCCGGCGAATCATGACGTGAAGGTCGGCATCGACATCGTACGCCGGGCGCTGCAATCGCCGGTGCGCGAGATCGTGCACAATGCCGGCGGCGACGGCTCCGTCGTCGCAGGCCGATTGCTGGAGTCCAAGGATTTCAATTTCGGGTACGACGCGCAGCGCGACGAATATTGCGACATGATCAAGGCCGGTATTGTAGATCCGACAAAAGTCATGCGGCTGGCCCTGCAGAATGCGGCGGCGGTCGCAGGACTTCTGATCACCACGGAAGTGGTGATTACTGACCGGCCCGAGCCCCGTGCCATGGGCGGCATGGCGCCACCCGAGATGTAGCGGTGGGCGAATGCCCCGACTCGCCAGATCGGCCATGCACGAGGTATCGCACCACGCCAGCTTGGTAGTGCCGCGATGATTGAAGCAGATCACCGTAGCTCGCCGTTGCTGACCGATCTTTATCAGCTGAACATGCTTCAGGCCTACCTGGAGCGTGGCCTTACCGCCATAGCGGTTTTCGAGTTCTTCGTCCGTAAGCTGCCGCCAAGGCGTGCTTTCCTGATCGCCGCGGGGCTGGAGCAGGCTTTGCAGTTCCTGGAACAGCTGCGCTTCTCAGATGAAGAATTGGATTGGCTCAAACAAAGCGGCCGCTTCAAGTCCAACCTGCTCGATTATGCTGCCACTCTGCGTTTTGAAGGTGACGTCCATGCGATGCCGGAGGGCGCGATCTTCTTTGCGAATGAGCCGATCCTCCGGATCAGCGCGCCGCTGCCGCTCGCGCAACTGGTGGAAACGAGGCTGATCAACCTGTTGCATTTTGAGACGTTGATCGCCAGCAAGGCCGCACGCTTTGCCCTCGCTGCGCCGGGGCGGCAGTTGATTGACTTTGGCCTCCGGCGGGCCCACGGCGCCGAAGCCGGCCTGCTGGCCGCCCGTGCCAGCTATATAGCTGGGTTCGCCGGCACAGCGACGACATTGGCTGGTGTGCAGTTCGGGATTCCGATCCATGGTACGATGGCTCATTCCTTTATCCAGGCCCATGACGACGAAACCGAAGCTTTCGTCGACTTCAGCCGCTCGCGACCGGATAACCTGGTGCTGCTCATCGATACCTACGACACCGAGGCGGCTGCAGCGAAGGTCGTCGTGCTGGCGCCGCGATTGGCCCGCGAAGGAATCACCATCCACGGCGTACGGTTGGACAGCGGCGATCTGGCCGATCTGGCGGTCAAGGTGCGCCGCATCCTTGACGTTGGTGGCCTGAGCGATGTGAAGATCTTTGCCAGCGGCGGCCTCGATGAGGATCAGCTTCGGCGGATGGTCGAGAGCGGGGCGCCAATCGATGGTTTCGGCATCGGCACAAACCTGACCACATCGGCCGATGCCCCGGCGTTCGATTGCGCCTACAAATTGCAGGAATATGCCGGCATCGCTCGCCGCAAACGTTCCACGGGAAAAGCGACCTGGCCGGGCCGCAAGCAAGTGTGGCGGCGCTTTGATGATGATGGCCGATTCGCCGGCGACACACTTGGCCTGGAAGACGATCAGGAACCCACCGGCACGCCGCTCATCGCTCAAGTCATGCGTCGCGGCCGGAGGTTGGCGCCGGCCGAAGGATTGCAGCGGATCCGCGACCGCGTCGCTGACGGCTTGGTGCACTTGCCAGCGCGGTTGCGGCACGCTGATGCGGACGGCGGATACGACGTCGCCATCACGCCGTCCCTGCAGCAACTCGCCGATGAAGTGGACAGGCGTCAACAAGGCCACCCGGTTAGTCGACCGGGCAGAATTGCTGCAAGGCTTTAGAAGCGTCCGTCAGCCCGAAATGATCGTCGTGCCTGCCTCGCCGGCGAGGATCGCCTCGGCGCGCTCGAGCGCGCCGATCGCTGCCGAGCGACCGGTCTTTTCTGCGAATCGGCAGGCCGCTTCCACTTTCGGTCCCATCGATCCGGCGGCGAAACGAAGACCCCGCATTTCGCTGGCAGTGGCTCGCGATATCACTGCTGCTTTGTCCGTGCCCCAGTCCCGGTAGGCCGCTTCCACATCGGTAAGCAGCAGCAGTGCGTCGGCCTTCAGTTCGATCGCCAGCAGCGCCGACGCCAGATCCTTATCGATCACCGCCTCCACGCCGCGGTAGCCGGCTTCTTCCCGCGCCACGGGAATCCCGCCCCCACCGGCGCAGATCACGACCACGCCGGCGCGCAGCAGATGGCGGATGGTGTTGAATTCCAGCATCCGCTGTGGCTCCGGCGAAGGCACGACCCGGCGAACACCATCGCCGTCCGCAGCCATGCTCCACCCGAATTGCGCAGCGATGCGGTCGCCGCTGGTCCGATCATAGACCGGCCCAATGGGCTTTGTTGGATGGGAGAAGGCTGGATCGTTGGGATCAATCTCGACTTGAGTCAGCAGGGTTGCGATATCCCGCCCGGGTAGCAGGGCTGCCAACTCCCGCTCGATCAGATAACCGATCATGCCTTCTGTCTCGGCGTTGAGAATATCGAGCGGATAGGGCGCCACCTCGCGATAGGCGGCCGCCTGCAGTGCCAGCAGCCCGACCTGTGGCCCATTGCCGTGGGTAACGACAAGATCGTGGCTCTCCGCCAGAGCCGCCAGCGATCGTGCCGCTCGCGCGACATTCTGCTCCTGCGTCTGGGCTTCCAGCGGCTCTCCACGGCGCAGCAGAGCATTGCCGCCGAGTGCCACAACGACACGCATGTTCAGGCCGCGGCTTGCTGCGAAGCCTCTGCGCGGCCGCGCAGCAAGCCTTCCAGCAGCGCAAAGAGCACTGCTTTGGCCGTATGCAGCCGGTTTTCCGCCTGGTCGAAGATGACGGAGCGCGGACCGTCGACCACCTCCGCAGCGACTTCCTCGCCGCGATGGTCCGGCAGACAGTGCATGAAGATCGAGTCCGGCCCGGCCTTGGCCATTAGAGCGGCTGTCACCTGGTAAGGTGCAAAGAGCTTCAGCCGATTGGACCGCTCGGCTTCCGGCGTGCCCATGGAGAGCCATACGTCGGTGTAGACCGCATCGGCATCGCGTACCGCTTCATAGGGATCGCTCGTGACAAAGATCTTGCCACCGGTTTGCGCCGCGATTACACGGGCGTCATGCACGATGTCGGACTTGGGCGCGAACTCTGCCGGCGTCGCCACAGCGATGGACATGCCCGCCAGCGCGCAGGCTTCGAGAAGACTGTGAGCGACATTGTTACCGTCGCCGACATAGGCCACCTTGCGACCGTGCCAGCCGCCGCATTTTTCGCGGATTGTCAGGAGGTCTGCGAGGCTCTGCAGCGGATGATGCTCGTCGGTTAGGGCGTTGATGACTGGAATAGTTGCCGCGCGGGCAAACCGCCGGACGTCATCATCGTCATAGGTGCGGATCACAAATGCTCTGGCATAGCGGCTGACCACGCGCGCCGTATCTTCTATCGTCTCACCGCGCCCGAGTTGCAGCTCGTGGGCACTCACGGCAATGGGCTGTCCACCGAGCCGCGCGACCGCGGTTTCAAAGGATATTCGCGTTCTCGTGGAGGGTTTCGCGAAATAGAGAACGACGGATTCGTTGCGCAAGGCGCAAGGATACTTGAATGGGTTCACTTTGAATTTCAGCGACAATCCCATCAATAGCGCCACATCCTCGCAGGAAAGATCGGCGGTGCGCAGCAGGTCTTTCATCATGCCGCGGCCGACGTCTTGCCAGTGATGCGCGCCAGGAACGCATCGATCTCCGCCTTGAGACCGGGTTCGCCGGCCTCCGCAAACTCATACCGGGCCCGCACGACGGGCTTCTTGAGGGGCACCAGGGCCGCGAGATCTATGGGTGTGCCTACCACGACAACCTCGGCCTCCGACCCGTTGATCGTTTCTGCCAAGGCCGCGAGTTGCGCAGCGCTGTAACCCACCGCCGGCAGGACCCGGCCGAGATGAGGAAAATCCACGTAGACTTTCATGATCTCGGGTGGGGCCGATATCCGGGGATCGATGATCTGGCTGGCGCCGGCGGCGACGGCCGCTACGTAGCCGGCGCCGTAGGCCATGCCGCCATGCGTCAGAGTTGGGCCGTCATCGACAACCATGACCTTCTTGCCGCCGACGGCGCGCGGATCGTCCAATCGAGCCGGCGAATTCGCGCGAAGGATGAGCGCCGTACGGTTGACTTTCCGCAATTCGTCATGAACATGCTGAATATCGGCCTGAGACGCCGAGTCGGCTTTGTTGATGACCAGGATGTCGGCCATCCGCGCGACTGTTTCGCCGGGATGATGGGTGGCCACATGGTCCGGCCGCAGCGCGTCGGCCACGGCGATGTGGAGATCGGGCGCGACGAACGGAAAGTCATTATTGCCGCCGTCCCAGACGATGATGTCGGCCTCCGTCTCAGCGAGCGCCAGAATCGCAGCATAGTCCACACCAGCATAGATGGCATTACCGGCGGTGATATGCGGCTCGTATTCCTCCCGTTCCTCGGCGGTGCATTTGGCCACGTCGAGATCGGCGAGAGTGGTGAACCGCTGCACCCGCTCCAGGACAAGATTGCCATAGGGCATCGGATGCCGCAGGGCGACAACACGCAATCCGCGCTCCCGCAGATAACGCGACAGCCAACGGGCGATCTGCGACTTGCCGCAACCCGTACGGACGGCGGTCACAGCGATGACAGGCTTGCTGGAGGACAGCATAGTATGCCGCGGACCCAGTAGCACGAAGTCCGCTCCAGCCGCCATGGCCCGGGAAGCGAGATGCATCACATGGGCGTGCTCCACGTCGCTGTAAGCAAAGACGACAGTATCGACCTTCTGCGAGCGGCAGAGATCTTCCAGCTTTGATTCATCGACGATGGGAATTCCATCGGGATAATGTGGCCCGGCGAGCAGCGGCGGATAGCGCCGGTCGGCGACGCCGGGAATTTGCGTTGCCGTGAAGGCCAGCACCTCCACCGACGGATCAGCCCGGTAGACGATGTTGAAGTTATGAAAGTCGCGGCCTGCGGCACCCAGAATGACGACGCGCCGACGCTTGGTTTCGTTGTTCATATCAGCACCTCTCTTGTTGGCTTTGTCATTCGGCGGCCTGGCCTGAAGGAGCGGCCTGCTCCCATTTCATCCAGACATAGACCGGAAGCCCGGCAAACAGCAGCAGGATGCCCCACAGCGCAACCTCGGCGCCTGCACCGTAGAGCGTCCAGAGCGAGTAGAGAAAAGCCAGCGTTGTGATAATGGCTGATCCCGCAATCGGTCCGCTGCCGAAGCGTCGCCGTTCGGTCACGAACAGCATGAGCTCGGCCATGGTGGTGAAGACATAGGGTATCAGCGTGGTCATGGTCGCCAGCAGCAGGAACCAGCCGAAAAGGTCTACCAGGCCCTTATTGTAGTTCAGCAGCATGAGCAATGTGACGAGAACGCTGGAGATCACCAAGCCGAAGACCGGCGTGCCGCTGGCGGAGACGCGGCCGAAGATGCTTGGCGCCAGACCGTCGCGCGCCGCCGCAAGTGGCAATTGCCCCTGCAGCAGGATCCAGCCGTTCAGGCAACCAAATGTCGAAAACAGTGCGCCGATGGCGACCGCATAAGCCGCCCAGTCGCCGAACATGGCACGGGCGGCATCGGCGAAGGGCGCGGTCGAGGCGCCGAGCACGTCCCGCGGAACGACGCTCATCACGGCCACTGTACCGAGTATGTAGACCACAGCCGTAATCAGCGTGCCATAGATCGTGGCGCGGGGAATGGTCCGCTCGGGGTCGCGCACGTCATCAGCCGGGACGGTCGCCGATTCCAGACCGATAAAGGCCCATAGCGTGAGCGCCGCCACTGAGGTCACCGCGCTGAAGTCGGTCTCGCCACTGGGATTGAACGGCGTGAAGCCCGCGGGGTCAAAGAAGAACAGGCCGGCAATAGCGATGCCCACCAACGGCACGAGCTTGGCGACCGTGGTGACGAGTTGAACCCAGCCCCCCGGCCGAATGCCGGTGGCATTGATGACTGTCAGCAGCCAGACGGTGGCGATGGCGACAGCGGCTGAAAGAACCGCGTTGTCGGTCAGGCCCGGCCAAAACTGGCCGAGATAGCCGACAAAGGCGATGACGATCGCGGCATTCCCGGCCCAGATCGCGATCCAATAGCCCCAGGCGATGAGGAAGCCGATGGCATCGCCGAAGCCGGCGCGGCTGTAAGCATAAGGGCCGCCGATTCGCGGCATGGCCCGGCTGAGCCGGTGAAACACCATTGCGAGCAACAACGCGCCCGCGGTGGTGAAGATCCAGCCGACGATGCTGATTCCGCCATAGGCCGCCAGCGACGCGGGCAACAGAAACACGCCCGAACCGATCATGTTGCCGATCACTAGAGCGGTCGTCATCGTGATGCCGAGCGCCCTCGGTTGCGCCGCAGTACTTGCCATCGATGCCTCCTGTATAAGCTACGCATGCACGCCGGAGCGCCAGCACGGGTCCGACGTTTACAAGCATTCACGATAGCCTAGGGCCTTGCAGCACCGATGCTTTGATATGGATCAGTCCTTGCCGCGGGCGCAGGGCAGGTCTGATTGTGTATGGATTCTTTGGAGTTGCCTCGGAAAGGGGCCACAGGTTTGCGAGTTGAAGAGTGCTGTGATTAACTGAAAGTAACGTGGTCAATCCTGTAGCGCCCAATCGGTGGTGGCCGAACGATCAACGAATGAAACGTCCAACTAAACTTACGAGCCGCCAGCGGACCGGTCCGAGAGGTAGGTCGGGCCGCATCCAAAGGACAAAGACGCGTGCACCCGCCTCAAAGTCACGGCCAGCATCAAAGGATGTCAAATCGCCGAGGCAATCCAGGGCTGGAGTAGGTTCCAAGGCTTCGTCAAAGAGTCCGCGCCCGACGAAAGGTCGCGTTGCCAAAGCAATTCAGGCCACAAAGCGGCGTCCCAAGGTTGCAGATTCTCGATCGCGGACGCGTCGATCGATCGCCGAACAGCCTAATCGGCTCGGCATGACTGATGGGCACTTCCGCTCGTTTGTCGAGGCGGCCGCAGTCCCCATCCTTCTCATGTCGCCGGATTTCCTCGTCCTCGAACTCAATCCGGAGGTGGAGCGGATTTACGGGCGTCACCGAAAGAAACTCATCGGCCAGGATTATTTTCGAGTTCTTGGTCGTGATGGCCATGGCGGTCTTACGCGTGCGGATTTTCGGGAGGTATTGGCTGGTCAACCTGTCCGCGGAGTCGAGCAGCGGGTGAACGCACCGGACGGCTCTGAGCGCGTCCTGCTATGGAACGCGAACCGCTTGGTCGATTCCGCCGGCCAGACGCTCGGCTTGATCGCGGTGGCGCAGGATATCACCGAGCGGCAGAGGGCGGAGGAGGCGCTGCGCGAACGCGAGGCGCGGCTGAGTTCGGTGATATCGACCGCCCCCGACGCGATCATCATGATCAACGATCAGGGCGTCATCCAGTCTTTCAGCAAGGCTGCGGAGAAGCTGTTCGGATACGATGCCGGTGAGGTGATTGGTCGCAACGTGAGCATGCTCATGCCTTCGCCGCATCGGCGGAACCATGACGACTACCTGGCTCGTTATCGACGCACTGGCGAGAAACGGATCATCGGTATCGGCCGTCAGGTTGAAGCGCAACGCAAGGACGGCACGATTTTTCCGACGGAACTCTATGTTGGCGAAGTAATTCTCGGCGACACCCGCATCTACACCGGCTTCATTCGCGACATCACCGCACGCGCCAAGATGGAACAAGAGTTGCGGCAGGCGCATAAAATGGAAGCAATCGGCCAATTGACCGGCGGACTTGCCCACGACTTCAATAACCTTTTGACTGTCATCACTGGGAACCTTGAGATGCTGCGGGAGCGGCTCACCAGCAATGAGGATCTATCTTTGCTAACAGAGGCACAGGAAGCTACCGAACTTGGCGCCAAATTGGCCGGCCGGCTCCTAGCGTTCGGTCGTCGTCAGCCGCTCAATCCGAAGCAGATCAATCTGAGTGCGTTGGTTGGTGGTGTGGCCGACCTCCTGAGCCGCAGCCTCGGTCAAGTTGTGCAGCTCGAGACTCGACTTGCGCCTGATCTGCGGACGACCGTGGTCGACCCGGGACAAGTTGAGAATGCGCTCCTAAATCTCGCGATCAATGCGCGGGACGCCATGCCGGAGGGTGGTCGCCTTGTTATCGAGACTCGCGAAGTCGAGATCGACGAGGACGCTCTGCTTGTGCACGCCGATGTGACGCCCGGCGCCTACGCCATGCTGTCGGTAACCGACACCGGCATCGGCATGACTTCCGAGGTACGCCAGCGTGCCTTCGAACCGTTCTTCACGACGAAGGGGCCGGGCATGGGCAGCGGCCTCGGTCTCAGCATGGTCTACGGCTTTGTCAAGCAATCGGGTGGCCATATTCAGATCTACAGCGAGCCAGGTCGCGGTACGACAGTGCGCATATTCCTGCCGATCGGGGATCAGTCAGTGCGCATGGAGGCCACTCGAGCTCCTCGATCAAGGGCCGCTGCCGGCGGAGAAACCATCCTCGTCGTCGAGGACGATCCGCGTGTGCGGCGAGTCTCAATGCGTCGCCTCAGAGAGCTCGGCTATACAGTTATTAAGGCGGATAGCGGTAGGGCCGCGTTACAAGCGCTCGAGCAGAGCCAACAGATCGATCTCGTCTTTACCGATGTCGTGATGCCCGGAGGAATGACGGGCATCGACCTCGCACGGGAAGTACGTCGCGACCGGCCCGACCTCAAGATCCTTTTTACGTCCGGGTACGCGGACGCCTCCATGATCGAGGCGCGTATGCCAACTGCAAACACCGGCTGGCTCGACAAGCCCTATAGTCGCGCCGACCTGGCGTCGAAACTGCGGGATCTACTGGATAGCTGATAATGGCCGGCATGTTTATTGGGTCTTCACCGACGCGGCGAAGATATAACCAGCACCCCTCACCGTCTTGATCAGTTGCGGATTCTGCGGGTCCGGCTCAACCTTCCTGCGCAACCGCGCCACCTGCGTGTCGATCGCGCGGTCAAAGGCGGCCCACTCCCGGCCTTTGACGAGGTTCATCAGATAGTCCCGATTCAAGACCCGGTTGGGATTGCTCGCGAGCACATGCAGCAGGTCGAACTCGCCGGCAGTAAGAGGTACGAGATCGCCGTCCGGGCGGCGCAATTCCCGCTTCAACAGGTCGAATCGCCAATCCTGAAAAAGCAGCGTTTCACCCGTATTTGCCTCCGATAAAGACCCCTGAGAGGGTGCCGCTGCGGGCCGTGATTGGGTCCGGCGCATCACTGTCCGGATACGGGCGAGCACCTCGCGCAGGTGAAACGGCTTCGCAATATAGTCGTCCGCCCCGGCTTCCAGGCCGACCACCCGGTCGATCAACTCCCCCTTGCCGGTCAGCATGATGACGGGAACTTCCGATCGCTGCCGGATCTGGCGGGCAAGCGAGAGCCCGTCCTCACCGGGCATGACGAGGTCAAGAAGCACGAGATCAATGCCGTCGCGCTCGAGAGCCGAACGCATCGCCGCCCCATCCGCGGCTTCACTTACACGGAAGCCCTCCTCGGAGAGATATCGGTTGAGCATCGTGCGAATCCGTCGTTCGTCGTCGACGACGAGGATATGGGGCCGTTCGCTCATTTGAAGCCCTCACCACTGCGGCAGCATTGTCAAGGCGAGCAGAATTGCTCTGTCACAGTCTGTCACGATTTGCCACTGACGGATTCTAAGAAGACAACTCCCTGACATCAAGGCGCGACCTTACCCCTTCTATACGTGTCGGCCAATGAGACAGCCGTAAACCGGCCGGAACAAGGGAGCGAAGACATGTATAGGCATATCACCTCGACCACACCTGCGAGCATCGACTTATCGGGTCTCATTGTCTGCAAGGGCCTGGGACAACAGGTTACAAGACACATTGCAGCAATCAGCGTAGTTCAGAGCTTCGGTCCCGGGAGGGCCGTGTTTTCCGAAGGCGACGAAGCCAAGAACGTATACGAAGTGATGCAGGGCACCTTGCGTCTTTACAAGCTGTTGAGTGACGGCAGGCGCCAGATCACGGGCTTTCTGTCTGGGGGTCATCTGCTCGGCCTCGCCCATGACGAACGCTATCTCTACACCGCGGAGGCTGTTACCGAAGTTACCCTATGCCGCTATCCGCGATCGCGCTTTGCCCGCATGATCGTTGAGATTCCGGGATTCGCGCAACGGCTGCTTACCGTGACCTCCAACGAACTCTGCGCCGCCCAGGATCAAATGCTTCTCCTCGGTCGAAAGTCGGCTGCGGAGAAGGTGGCGAGCTTTCTCCTCATGATGGCGCGACGGCGCGCCATCGACGAAACGGAAATCCGAATTCCAATGACCCGGAGCGATATCGGAGATTATCTCGGCCTGACGGTTGAGACGGTTAGCCGAACCCTCACTAAGCTGAGGCAGGATGGCGTCATCGCGTTGCCGTCTGCGAATTGCATTGAGTTGCGCGACTGTGACCAACTTGAAGCGCTGGCGGTCGGCGAGCTGTGCGACGACCTCTAAGTCGGCTGAGCCCCGATGAAACCGTCCCGTACGCGCATTAATCCTAAGCCATCGGCCACGCGCAATTCCCCCTCGGCAAATAGAATGAAAACAGCGACAGCAAGGCTAGCCCGGAGTCGTCAATGCCGAGACCTGCCTCGTCGCGTGCTTGTCGTCGAAGCGGATGCGGGAACGAGGAAAACTTGCCAAAGTGCTGTGAGCCGCTGTGGAATGGTTGCCGACATCGTCGACAATGGCGTGGCCGCGGTGTCGAGTACGAGGCAAACACAGCCAGACTTGATCATTATGGATTTGCAGCTTCGGGACAGCCCTGGCCTGGAGGTCATTCAGTGGCTGCGCTCCAATCTGACACTGATGCCAACACCCGTAATCGTGCTCAGTACCTATGCCAGCGACGTTTCCTGCTCTAAGTCGTGGGGCGTTGATGTCGTACTCTTAAAGCCAGTAACGTCCGCGGTGATTGAGAATGCCATCCGGGATCTGCTCGCGCTGGGCGCCTCTTGATGAGCACGCAATCAATTGAAACTGATCATCAATACTTGCAAAGGCAGGGAGCAAGGAGTTCATCCCACATCTTTCGGGCTCTCCTCTGATCGGTTGAGACTGGTCTCAACGATCTAGGCTTAGGCATGGCCGAGCCGAGGGTCGTTTGTCGAATCTACGACAGCTCGATGGCAAATTTCGTCCAGACGGCCCTGATCCGGATGAGCCGCCAGTCAAGCAACCCTTAGAATCAGCGACTCCCGATAGCGGCGGATCGGCGCGGAATCTGATAGGAACAACCATATCGGACCCCCTTGATCCATCTCAAGGAAGAACTCCGGTCAATTGGTTCACATACTACGTATGACACGCTTCCTCGGCGCGGCCAATCTTAGCACTGCTGGTATTGAACCGGCCTTCGCGCTCATCCAGGCTTTGCATCCAAGCCTGACCTTGGACAGCTGGCGAACTTTCGCAATGCCTCTGGTCGACCAGCACCCATTGGCTCCCCGCGGATTGATCGGTATTCAAAATGAGGCAGCATATCTGTGCGGTCTATTCGCCTACCGGGTTGAGGCCAACCTTGAATACGAGCGGGCGTTTGTAGTCGATGTCATTGCAGCACTCGATGTCTTGGACGCCAAGGCTGTGATTCGCGCAATGATTGAGGCCGTGCAGTCGAGGGCTCAACGGATCGGTTGTAGGATCATACGGATCCGAGTGACACGCAGCCAAGGTTGGCTAGCTCGCCATCTGGAGAACAACGGCCTTGAAAGTGATGGCCAGCTCATGAGCTTACCGGTGGCACGATCGCAACAAAACGCGTGACACTCCATGAAGCGTTCTGCCTTTGGCCGGTGCTTCGAGCGACTGTACCGTCTCTTGAACCTTTAGGTTCCGCATGCAGCCGGAATCACTCCACTCCGCATTAGCGCGGCAAGTGCCTCGCGCGCCGTCCCGATCGTCCGCCGTGCGCCCAAGAGCAGGGCATCCCGAGCGACGCGCCTCTCGGCGACACCCCGCCTCTGCGCAGCCGTGCCTACAGCCGCTGCGATCCGCGCGGCAACGTCTATGTCGTCCATTGTGGGAAGAATGTGATGCTCGTCGAGACCAACCTCTTCTCTGCAGGCGGCAAGCTCATGCGCGGCGGCGAGCGCCATCTCATCGGTGATGCGTCTGGCGCGCACATCGAGAACACCACGGAAGAGGCCTGGAAACACCAGCGAGTTGTTGACCTGGTTCGGGAAGTCGCCGCGGCCGGTCGCAACGATGCGTGCGCCCGCGGCCCTGACGTCATCGGGCCAGATTTCCGGCACCGGATTGGCGCAGACGAAGACGATCGAGTCTTTCGCCATTTCCCGCACCCACTCCGGTTGGATGATGCCAGGCCCCGATCGCGTGAATGCGATGCACACGTCGGCCCCGCGCATGGCGTTCGCGATTCCGCCCTTTATCCGCTCAACATTGCTCTCTTGCGCGACCTGCCATTTGTCCGCGAAGTCCGTTTGCGCCGCCTCGAGATCCGCACGGCCCGGATACAATGTGCCCTTGGTGTCGCAGGCGATGATCGCGCCCAGATCTGCGCCAGCCGCCTTCAGCAGCTGGAAGGTAGCGACATTGGCCGCTCCCATGCCGATCATGGCAATACGCAAGCGAGCGAGATCCTTGCCCACAACCTTGAGCGCATTCATGAGCCCCGCAAGCAACGCGGTCGCGGAGCCTTGCTGGTCGTCATGCCAGACCGGAATTGTCGCCGAATCCTGCAGGCTCTTCAGCACCTGGAAGCATTTCGGCTGCTCGATGTCCTCCAGGTTTATCCCTCCGAAGGAAGGCTCGAGCAGCTGCACAGTGCGGACGATGTCGGCGGCATTCTTGCTCGCGAGGCAGAGCGGCACAGCGTCAACGCCCCCGAGATACTTGAACAACAGTGCCTTGCCTTCCATGACCGGTAGGCCCGCCTCGGGTCCAATGTCGCCAAGCCCAAGCACGCGCGTGCCGTCGGAGACAATCGCCACTGTGTTGCCCTTGTTGGTAAACTCGAGGACGCGGGCAGGGTCGTTCTTAATAGCCAGGCAGGGGGCCGCAACGCCCGGGGTATACCACAGGGAGAAATCGCGCATGCCGCGAATCGGCACCTTCGGCATGGATTGAATCTTGCCTCGATACTGCCCGTGCAGCCGAAGGGCCTCGGCAGACCAGTCCACGGGCCGCTCCGCCATAGCCAATCTCCCCTCAGCCAGAAAATCGATGCGGATTAATGAATATGACTAACACCAAATGCTGAAGGACCATTGATTTGAGTCATGGCGGGATTCCTGCGCAAGTCGTCCGCTTGCGCCCGCAGGAGCGAGAAAGTGACGAGCAAGAATCAGCCGGTGCAGGCGCCTGAAGCGGACCAGACGGAGGCATCGCCCCGCCGCTATGAGCCCATCGTAAAGCCGGCCATAGCCTCGTTCGCGGTTCGGCCCAACCTTGTTGACTACGAAGCGACATGCCGGCAGTTCCGTTGGTCGGCTGCGCGCGCCATGCTCGATGGCCTGCCGCAGGGACGCGGGCTCAACATCGCCCACGAAGCGGTCGACCGTCACGCCGCCGGCCCGCGCGCCGATCGTGCGGCGCTCCGCTGGCTCGGCCGCAAAGGCCAGATCCGCGTGCTCAGCTACCGCGACCTGGCCGAAGCGACTAACCGCTTCGCCAATGCACTTCGCGGGCTCGGCGTGCAGCCGGGCGAGCGGGTGTTCCTCCTGCTCGGCCGCATCCCCGAACTCTATATCGCGGCCCTTGGCGCTCTGAAGGCGCGCTGCGTCGTCTCGCCGCTGTTCTCTGCCTTTGGCCCGGAACCGCTTGCGACGCGCCTGGAGATCGGCGACGGGCGCTTGCTGGTCACCACCGAATCGCTTTACCGCCGCAAGGTCGAAGGCCTGCGCACGCGCCTGCCAAGGCTTGCGCATGTGATGCTGGTCGGCGAGGACGATGCCGCGACCGCAGTTCCAGGCACACTCGATTGGCGCCGCCATGTCACGGCTGCGAGCCCGGCCTTCGAGATCCCGCCAACCGCGCCCAGCGACAACGCTCTCCTCCACTTCACCAGCGGCACGACCGGCCGGCCCAAGGGCGCCATCCATGTCCACGAGGCGGTGGTCACCCACCACGTCACCGGGCGCTATGTGCTTGATTTGCATGACAGCGATGTCTTCTGGTGCACCTCCGATCCCGGCTGGGTCACCGGCACGAGCTACGGCATCATCGCGCCGCTCACCAACGGCGTGACCAACCTGGTGGTCGAAGCCGAGTTCGACGCGGCGCTGTGGTATGGCGTGCTCGAGCGCGAACGCGTCAATGTATGGTACACCGCGCCGACCGCGATCCGCATGATGATGAAACTCGGCGCTGACGCCGTGAAGGGCCGCGATATCTCCGCGCTGCGCTTTCTGGCGAGCGTCGGCGAACCGCTCAACCCGGAGGCCGTTGTGTGGGGTCGCCGGGCGTTTGGGCTACCTTTTCACGACAATTGGTGGCAGACCGAGACGGGCGGCATCATGATCGCCAACTTCGCCTCAATGGACGTCATGCCCGGCTCGATGGGCCGGCCGCTCCCGGGAATCGAAGCCGCGATCGTGCGGCGAAGCGCCGACGGGCGGCTCGAAATGATCGATACGCCCATGGTCAAGGGCGAGCTCGCACTGAAAGCCGGTTGGCCATCGATGATGCGCGGCTACCTCAATGAGGAGGAGCGTTATCGCAAGTGCTTCGTCGGCGAGTGGTATCTGACCGGTGACCTCGCCATGCGGGATGCCGAGGGCTACTACTGGTTCGTTGGCCGTGCCGACGACGTCATCAAATCGTCCGGTCACCTGATCGGTCCATTCGAGGTGGAAAGCGCGCTGATGGAGCACACGGCGGTTGCCGAGGCGGGCGTCATCGGCAAACCCGATCCGATGGCCGGCGAAGTCGTGAAGGCCTTCATTTCGTTGAAGTCCGGCTATGAACCGAGCGAAGCGCTGCGCAAGGAGATCCTCGGTCACGCCCGCAAGCGCCTCGGCGCCGCGGTTGCCCCCAAGGAGATCGAGTTCCAACCCACGCTGCCGCGCACGCGCAGCGGCAAGATCATGCGCCGTCTGTTGAAGGCGCGCGAACTCGGCTTGCCCGAGGGCGACCTCTCGATGCTCGAAGGCACCGGCCAATGACCGCCAAGGTTCATCTCGACCGCGCGTATATCCGGCATCTGCTCAAGCAGATGATGCGCATCCGACGGTTCGAGGAGAAATGTGCCGAGCTATACCAGCAGCAGAAGATCAGAGGCTTCCTCCATCTGTATGACGGCGAGGAAGCGGTTTCGGTCGGCGTCATGCAGGCGTTGTCGCCCCACGACTCCGTGGTCGCGACCTATCGCGAGCATGGCCAGGCGCTCGCCCGCGGCATCGGTATGAACCCGCTGATGGCCGAAATGTATGGGAAGCTCGAGGGCTGCTCACGCGGTCGCGGCGGCTCGATGCACATCTTCGACCGCGCGACGCGTTTCTACGGCGGCAATGCGATCGTCGGCGGCGGGCTGCCGCTCGCGGTCGGCATTGCGCTTGCCGACAAGATGCGGGGCCGAAGCGCGGTTACCGCCTGTTTCTTTGGCGAGGGCGCGGTCGATGAGGGCGCCTTCCACGAAAGCTTGAATCTCGCGGCGCTGTGGAAGCTGCCGGTGCTCTTCGTGTGCGAAAACAATCTCTATTCGATGGGCACGCCGCTCGCGATTGCCGAGGCCGAGCCCGAGGTGTTCAAGAAGGCCGCCGCCTTTCGGCTTGCTGGCCAGCCGGTTGACGGTATGGATGTGGTCGCGGTCGAGACGGCGGCGCGGCGCGCGGTCGAGGCGATCAAGGCTGGCGGCGGACCGCATCTTCTCGAATGCCGCACCTATCGCTTCCGGGCGCACTCGATGTTCGATGCCCAGCTCTATCGCCCGAAGGACGAGATCGAGGCGTGGCGCAAGCGCGGCCCCATCGTGCGCTTTCGGGGCTGGCTCGAGGAAAACGGTCTTCTTCATCCGGACGAGGTCGATGCCATCGAGACCGAGATCGAAGCGGAGGTCGATGCCGCCGTGGCCTTCGCCGAGGCCGGCAGACTGGAGCCGGTTGAAGAGCTCGAGCGCTTCGTGCTGATGGACGAGGTACCGGTATGAGCGGAGAGCCGGCCTCCGCCGCGATTCGCCTCACGTATCGCGAGGCCTGCAAGCAGGCGATCCGCGCTGCGATCAAGGCCGACCCGCGCGTTTTCCTGATGGGCGAGGACGTCGGGCGCTATGGCGGCTGCTACGCCGTGACAAAGGGGCTCATGGAAGAGCTGGGCGAGGAGCGTATCCGCGACACGCCGCTCTCCGAGGTCGGCTTCGTCGGCGCGGGCATCGGCGCGGCAATGGCCGGCATGCGGCCGATCGTCGAGATCATGACTGTCAATTTCAGCCTGCTAGCGCTCGACCAGATCATCAACAACGCCGCGACGATTCCGCATATGTCGGGGGGCCAGTTCGCCGTGCCGCTCGTCATCCGGATGGCGACGGGCGCTGGCCGTCAGCTCGCCGCGCAGCATTCTCACAGCCTCGAAGGCTGGTACGCCCATATTCCCGGCCTCCGGATTCTGGCGCCGGCGACCATTGAAGACGCGCGCTTCATGCTGCAGGCCGCGCTCGATGATCCGAATCCGGTGCTCATCTTCGAGCACATCATGCTCTACAGCATGGAGGGCGAGATCGATCCGGCGGTCAGCAAGGTCGACATCGGGCGCGCGAAAGTACGGCGGTCGGGTGGTGATGTGACACTGGTGACCTATGGCGGCAGCCTGTTCAAGACGCTCGCCGTCGCCGAGACGCTCGCCAAGGAGGGTATCGATGCCGAGGTGATTGATCTGCGCGCGCTGCGCCCGCTCGACATGGCGACGGTGGCCGCCTCGGTGGCGAAGACCCGGCGCGTGGTGATCGTCGACGAGGGCTGGCGCTCGGGATCGCTCGCGGCCGAGATCGGCATGCGGCTTGCCGAGGACTCCTTCTTCGAGCTCGATTCGCCGCTTCGCCGCGTCTGTTCGCGCGAGGTGCCGATGCCCTATGCCGCTCACCTCGAGCAGGCGGCGCTGCCGCAGGCGGATACGATCGCCGCCGCCGCGCGCGGGCTGGCGAGGCCGGCATGAGCGACTTCCTGATGCCCTCACTCGCTGCCGACATGGAAGCCGGCACGCTGGTCGAGTGGCTGGTCAAGCCCGGCCAAAAAGTCAAGCGGGGCGATGTCATCGCTGTCGTCGAAACCGAAAAAGGCGCGATCGAGATCGAGATCTTCGAGTCCGGCGAGATCTCCGAGATCGTCGTGCCGGTCGGCACGAAGGTTCCGGTCGACACGCTGCTCGCCCGGCTCGGCGGACCGCCGCGCCCGGTTGCGGCGCCGATCCCAGCCACTGCTCCAGCCGCCGCGCCCGAGCCGCCGCCGGCCGTGAAACCAGCGCCGCCGCCGGCCGCGCCGAAGGTCTCGGTCCCGCCCACCGGCGAGCCTCGCCCGCGCATTACGCCGGTGGCCAGGCGGCGCGCCGCCGAACTCGGCGTTCCGCTCGCCGGCCTCAAGGGTAGCGGCGTCGAGGGCGCGGTCGCATTGGCCGATGTCGAGGCCGCGGCCGCGATGCCATCGGTCCAGGTGGGCACCTCGGCGCCAGCCGCACGGCGTCGCGGCTTCGATCCCGCCGCCATGCGCAAGGCGATCGGCGTGGCCATGGCGCGCTCGAAGCGGGAAATACCGCACTACTATCTGAGTGCCACGGTGAACCTTGGTCATGCGCTCGCTTGGCTGGAAGTCGTCAACCGCGAGCGGACCCCGAGCGCTCGGCGGCTGCCTGCCGTCCTGTTCCTCAAAGCGACGGCGCGGGCCATCGCCAATTCGCCGGAACTCAACGGCTTTTGGGAAAATGGCGGATTTCGCCCCGGCGACGGCGTCCATGTCGGTTGGGCGATCGCGCTGCGCGGCGGAGGCCTGGTCGCGCCGGCGATCCTCGACGCCGACCAGCGCACGCTCGACGATCTGATGGACGCGCTGCGCGAGCTGGTTCAGCGCGCGCGGAATGGCCGCCTCAGGAGCTCCGAGCTCAGCCTACCGACGGTGACGGTGACGAGCCTCGGCGAGCGCGGCGCGGAATCCGTGCTTCCGGTGATCTACCCGCCGCAGGTAGCGAGCATCGGTTTCGGCCGCATCACGATTCGCCCCTGGGTCGTCGCGGAAGCGATTGCCGCACGCCCGTTGGTCACTGTCACTCTGGCAGGCGACCATCGCGCCAGCGATGGACACCGTGGCGGCCTTCTGCTCGCCGAGATCGACCGGCTGCTTCAGGAACCGGAGAGACTATGAACGACGCGGAACTAAAGGCCCTCATCCTCGAGCTGCTGAGCGGCATCGCGCCTGAAGGCGACTATTCGTCGCTCGCCGGCGATGCCAACCTCCGCGAGGCGCTCGATCTTGATTCGATGGACTTCCTGAACTTCGTGACTGCGCTGCATGAGCGCACCGGAAAGAATATCCCCGAAGCAGATTACCCAGAGCTGTTCACGATCGACAGTGCAATCAACTATCTAAGGCGTTGACTGATGTACGAGCGGACCGTCATCTGTATTTTGGTTTTGGTGTTCCTAAGCCTGCCCTTTGCGCTGCCAGTACAGGCCCAGCAGGTTGCGCCCGCAACGTCGCCGACTGTTGTGACGCGATCACTCGCTCAACGCGAGCCCCTCTCCCATCAATCTCCGATGCCGGATCTTCGAAAGCTGCTTTCCTCCGGAGGCCTGCCAGCGCCGCAAATCGCCAGCCAACGGGTTTCACAGCTCAAGAGTTTGTACGCTTCCCGTGACTATGTGCCCCTTTGGGTCGATCCGACCGGCATCAGCCCGAGGGGGAGGATGCTTCTGGCGCGCCTCAATGATGTAGCCGCGGCTGGCGTGCCATCCCTAACGGCGCTGCTGACTGAAGCCGAGAGCCGCTTTCGCATCGGGGCCGGCCAGCCGTTGGCCGAACTTGAATTGCTGCTCAGCGCTGGTTTCCTGGATGCCGCGATCGATCCTAAAGATCCGGTGGAGACCGCCGAACGGCCGGTGGCGCTGCTCGAAGTCGCCGACAGCCCGAACGTCCTCCTGGCATTGAAAGAATGGCTGCCGGTTGACCCCGCTTTCCGGCGGCTTCGCGATGCCGTCCAGGACTATCGTCGCCTTGAAGCCGGTGGCGGCTGGCCGGCCGTGCCACCGGGACCGAAGCTCGAGCTTGGCACCGTTGATCCCAGAGTTGAACCGCTGCGGCGACGATTGCTGACGACTGGCGATCTCACGGAGCCGGGGCTGGAGCCGGATTTGTTTGGTATTGGCCTGCACGCGGCCGTAAGCCGCTTCCAGGCGCGGCATGGCCTGGAGGTAGACGGCATTGTCGGCAAGAGCACGATCGCCGCACTCAATGTGCCGGTCGAAGAAAGGCTCGCCGCCATCAGGCTCAATCTTCGGCGGCTCCAGCAGCAGCATCGGGAATGGGGACATCGATACGTCGTCGTCAACATTGCGGCGGCGAGCTACCGGCTCGTCGATCACGGACATGAGGTCTTCGAGCGCGTCGCCATCGTCGGCCGGAGCAGCTGGCCGACGCCACAACTCGATAGCATCATCGATCGGCTCGAGTTCAATCCCTACTGGACCGTGCCGCCGCGCATCGCCAAGCTCGAATTACTGCCCATAATCCGGCGCGACCCCAACTACATGCGCAATAACGATATGCAGTGGGTCGACGGGCAAATCCGGCAGTACCCGGGCCCGAAGAACCCGTTGGGAAAGGTCAAATTCCTGTTCCCGAATCCGTATAGCGTTTATCTCCACGATACCAATAGTCCCCGGCTCTTCGAGCGCTGGCATCGATTCTTGAGTCACGGCTGCATGCGCATACCCAACGCATTGGAGCTGGCAATGTACCTGTTGAAGGACGATCCGCAATGGCCGCTTCAGCGAATTGACGAGGCACTGCGCACAGGACAAGTGGTATCGGTCCGCTTGGCTGCTCCAATTCCCATCCATGTCGTCTACGATACAGTCTGGGTCGACCATGCGGGAATCGTGCAGTTTCGACCGGACGTGTACAGACAGGATAACTTCGCTGTTTTCGCTCTTGCGGATGCGCAGGTTGCAATGGAAGCTCGTTGAGGAAAAAAGAAGCCGCCGGTGCAGCACGACGGCTTCCTTGCAGTCAATGTAGAACGACTAGGCCGACTTCACGTCGATCTTGCGCTGCTTCTTTTGAGCTTCGGCGGTCTTGGGCAAAGTGATTGTCAACACGCCTTTGGCGAACTGCGCCTCGATCCTCCCGGCGTCGACACCGCTAGGCAGTTCCAAGCTGCGCTGAAACGCTCCGTAGCGCCGCTCCGAGAGATAGTAGCTTTTCTCCTTCTCCTCCTTTTCTTCCTTCTTCTCACCCTTGATGGTCAAAACGTTGTCAGACACCGCGACGTCGATGTCTTTCTCGTCCAGGCCGGGCAATTCAGCCGTCACCTCATAGGCCTTGTCCTTTTCCGCTATATCGATAGCCGGCGCCATTCCAACGAGCGCAGCACCGTGACGGAACCAGGGTTCGATGTTGAACAATCGGCTTGTCGGCGCGCCAAAAGAGAAGTTATCGAAAAGGTGATCGATTTCCTTGCGAAGAGTCTCGAACGGCTGCCAAGGTGCAGGGCTCCGGCGCTCGGTCGAGACAGCGGTCTTTCTTTCGACCGGGATCTTACTGGCTGCTTCGGGCATGATCATCTCCTTCTGACAGTTCATTAGAAACGCAGACAACGACAACAATCATGAAAATTTGGATGAATCTGCCATGGCAGGCGTTGATACAAATCAACGCGTGCTAAAGTCCGATGAACAGTCGCGCAGTGGACAAGTGGCAGCGGCGTCTGACGATGCAGGCTAATCTAAGGACGTTGAAATCCACATAATTCAGATCTGCAAGCATCCTGGATCAGGTAACGAGCATTCGAGCTTCTCCGAGAATGATGCCACACCATGCGTACGTGAGCGGCACGCGGTGCGGTAAAGAGCAACAGGTTGCGGGCGATTTGTTTATGCCGCTGTCTTCGCTGGTTCATTGATCAGGGCCCGAAGCTCGACTTCTGTCAGAGTCTCCTTTTCCAGTAGTACCGCAGCAGCGCGCTCCAGTAAGGCACGTTTGGTCGTGAGAATGCCGCGTGCCCTATCAAACGCCTTGGCAACAATCTGTCGCACCGCCATGTCGATCTCCCGAGCCGTCTCCTCGCTGTAACGCCGCTCTTGTCCGAACGAACCGGGTGGCGTGCCGAGCAAAGGCTGCGGCTGATCTTCGAACGCCACCTGCCCCAGGCTCTCCACCATTCCGAAGCGCGTGACCATGGCGCGAGCGATATCGGTCGCTTTCTGCAGGTCATCGGCGGCACCGGTAGAAATCTCGCCGAAGACAATCGTTTCAGCCGCCCGACCTCCCAGCAGCACTGCCATGCGGTTCTCCAATTCCTCCCGGCTCATGAGGTAGCGATCTTCGGTCGGGCGTTGAATTGTATAGCCGAGCGCGCCGATGCCTCTAGGAATGATCGAAATCTTGTGTACCGTGTCAGTGCCCGGCAGGGACAGCGCCACCAGTGCGTGACCCATCTCGTGATGGGCGACAATATGCCGTTCCTTGGCATTGAGGATGCGGTTCTTCTTTTCAAGGCCGGCGACGATCCGCTCAATGGCATTGGTGAAGTCGATCATGGTGACGGAATCGCCATTGCGGCGCGTAGCCAGCAAGGTCGCTTCGTTCACCAAGTTGGCCAGATCGGCGCCGGTAAATCCGGGCGTCAACGCCGCCACTTGCTCCGGATCCACGTCAGTGGCGAGCTTGGCCTTTTTCAGATGTATGTTTAGGATTTGCACCCGGCCCTTCTTGTCCGGCTTATCCACGAGCACCTGCCGGTCGAAACGTCCGGCCCGTAGTAGGGCGGGGTCCAGGATCTCCGGGCGATTGGTTGCGCCCAGCAGAACAAGGCCTTCGCGCGAGTCGAAACCGTCCAACTCCGCGAGCAGTTGGTTAAGCGTCTGCTCCTTCTCGTCATGTCCGCCCCAGGCATAGAGGCCGCGTGCGCGTCCGAGGGCGTCGAGTTCGTCGATGAAAATGATCGCTGGTGCCTTCTCGCGCGCCTGCTCGAACAGGTCGCGCACCCGAGCTGCACCTACGCCGACAAACATTTCGACAAATTCTGAACCAGAAATGGAGAAGAATGGCACGCCGGCCTCACCGGCTATGGCGCGTGCCAGAAGGGTCTTACCAGTGCCCGGCGGACCGACCAGGAGAATGCCTTTGGGCAGTCGGCCGCCGAGACGGCCGTAGCGCTCCGGCTCCTTCAGGAAATCGACGATTTCTTGCAGTTCAGCCTCGGCCTCGTCCACGCCGGCTACATCGGCAAATGTGACCTTTGTGTCGTGTTCCACATAGACTTTCGCCTTACTCTTGCCGATCGACATGAAGCCGCCGCCGAGCCCTTGATTACTGGCGATGCGCCTGAACAAGAACACCCAAATGCCAAAAAACACGAGGACGGGAACAATCCAGGACATAAGATCGCGTAGAAAAGTGCTTTCCGTCGCGCCTTGATAGCTCACGCCATACTTGCTCAATTCCGCGGCGATGGTGGGATCGACGCGGCGGGTGATGAACTCGCTCGGCTGATCCGGATCCGCATCCTTGATACGTCCGCGAATGAAGTTTTCGGAGACCGTTATTTGATCGAACCTGCCGTCTTTCAGGTAATTTTCGAACCGACTGTAATCAATGGTCTCGGCCCGCTGCTGGTAGATGCCCAGCGCGAACTGGAGAAACAGAATGCCGGCGACCGCCGCGACGACATACCAGACGTTGAACTGGGTTTTCTTATCCAGGGCCATTGGCATTACTCGCTCTTGGAGCAATAGCATATCGCCAAATGACCGCGTCGATCACAAATTGAACGCGAGCCAAAAGACAGTAGGACTTGGAACCGCAGCACTAGTATAGTCACGGACGACCTCACCGAGAGCTTAGCCGCAGCACTGAATCGAGTATCTGCCTCGACGCGGCAAATGTCGCCTGAACGCAACCAGCTCCTAGACTCGCCAAACGGACGCGGCGGCGGCGGACCTTCTGCCACATCCGCTATGGTGTTATGGCGACTTTCAGTACCCCATCGCGCTGGTTCGCGAAGAGTTCATATGCCGTCTCGATCTGATCGAGTTTGAAGCGATGGGTTACCAAGGCCTTCAGGTCCACACGGTGGGACGCGATAACCCCCATTAGCCGTCGCATGCGTTCCTTCCCGCCGGGACAAAGCGTCGTTACGATCTTGTGGTCACCGAGACCGGCGGCGAACGCCCCGAGCGGGATCTTAAGATCGCTTGAGTACACGCCCAGACTTGAAAGGGTCCCGCCTGGTCGAAGTACGCGGAGACAAGCTTCGAACGTCCCTTGCGTGCCCAAGGCCTCAATCGCTACGTCAACGCCGCGGCCGTCGGTAATACGCATGATCTCCTCTATCGGATCGACCTGCTTGAAATCAACGACATGGTCGACGCCGAGCTGTCGCGCTGTCTCCAGTCGCTCCTTGAGCGTATCGACTCCAATGATAGTTGTCGCTCCCGAGAGCCTCGCGCCAGCAGTGGCGCAGAGGCCGATCGGACCTTGAGCAAAAACAGCAACTGTGTCGCCGATGCGGATCTTACCGCTTTCAGCGCCGCTGAATCCGGTCGACATGATATCCGGACACATAAGCACCTGCTCGTCCGTAAGGCCGTCCGGTACTGGAGCAAGGTTCGCCATAGCATCCGGGACAAGGACGTACTCTGCTTGGCAGCCGTCGATCGTGTTGCCGAACTTCCAACCACCAATCGGTTTCCAGCCGTGCGCAGTACCAGCACCGTCCTGCGCGTGATACCCCGCAAGTGATGCGTGACTGTGCCCGCTCGGCGTGATTGCTCCAGCGATGGCGCGCTGGCTTTCTTTGTATCCCCTAACCGCTGAACCAAGTTTCTCGATGACGCCGACAGGCTCGTGACCGATCGTCAGTCCCTTTCGGACCGGATACTCGCCTTTAAGGATATGAACGTCGGTGCCACAGATCGTAGTTGTCGTCAGGCGCAATAGGGCGTCGAGTGGACCAACGTCTGGCACCGGCTTTTCGTCCAGCACGATCCGCCCCGGTTCCACGAAGATGGCTGCTTTCATCTTGGCCATGGCTTACCTCAATGGCGACAGTTCTAATGCCAAAACATGCCTCGTCAGTTCCCTTATGTCGTTGAGCTGGATCAATAGATCTGTGGATCAGCTGATGCCAAGAGTGTACAAAGAGCGCGCTGCGAGTTTGCGCGCCTTCTCGAGAAGCGCAACGGAAGAGCGACACCTGTCGCTAGCATCCAATTTTGAAGACCGAGGTAATGACGTCGAAAAATTCCTGCGGAGGGCTGTGGATAGACACCATCAAAGCAAAGAAGAACTGCTGGTTGGAGGCGGAGCCTTCTTCAACGCACATTGAAGAGATTCAAGAACTGGAGAAGAACGTCAGTTTGAAGACGGTGCAGCGCCCCAATCAGTCACTGACCGGCGCTACCCTTAGCCAATCGATATCTATGGTATGTACGAATGGCATGTAATCGCGATAGTGACCTATCTTGAACTTTGCGACCGATTGCTTACCTAGCTCGGGCTCATACCCAATTTTGCCGGTTACCCGGACGATGAGGCGATTAGCCTCATACACCTCGATGATAGCTTCCTCCGAACGACTCGCCTCAACGCGGTAGCGCATCTCCACCCAGTGTCCAAGGCTGCTCGAGAGAATGGGATTCGGCCCGTATTGGACGTGAAGATGGGAGTGCATGTCTGTCCTTCCTCTCGCGGTTTGGTTGACGCACAATACTGTGCGCGACCATCGTTCCAATCGAGAACTGAACCATCCGGATAGGGCGCGGATGCCACCATGCATCGGCAGTGCTCGTCCTGGACTGTGACGTGCAGCACACCATCGTCGAACCGTTGAGCCAAAAATGGGCTTGGTGCCCAATCTCTTCCAAATTGGCGACGATAGCTTTCGCTGACCGGTTCTTGCTTCCACTGGGCCGTTACCCATCGTATCGAAGTTGCCCGATCCTCAATTTCCTCGGGCATGCGAAAACGGAATGAATAAAAATGCGGTTCGTTGGCATTATGAGTGTACCGCTTCTGCAGCCGCAACTCTTGGCGTTGTATGCATAGCCCTTCTTCACCGGTGTCCATGGCACGACGCAGAACGACCTCAGTGCAGTACGGATTCTTCAGTGGAGCTCTAAAGGCCGCTATGTCGGGAGGGCGAATAAAGGTTGGGCCCAACGGTTCTCTTGTCCCGCTCGCCGCCTCGTTCTCCTCGTCCTCGTCAAAGATAACAAATGTGGCCAATCCAGGCGGTTGACACTCGAACTCGGGCGGCCCACGTCGACAGACATTTCCACCGAGCGATACTTCATCCACAACGATACGTGCGATGCGATCGCCCGGCTGGTTTGGATCGACAGGAAAGATGATCGGCGAGCTGATCGTCATGATCTGGCAAGGACACCAAAACTCCGAGTTGAGATCGTTAGCGTCGAATTCATCATAGACCTGTGACTGTCCCGAAGCAGGAGAAGGAACCATTAAGGCGAGAACAAATGGCAGCGTTAGGCATCGTTGCATAGTATGTTCCTGATGGTTGACGTTTTCGAAAGTCCTTACCTAGATCTGAGGACCGAGACGGAGCACTGTCCGCTCCGCCAGGACATCGTCGAAAATTCCGGCGATCTCGAGCATGCGAGCGCATTCGATGATCCGTCGCATCAGGATCCGGCCGCGACCGAGCGCTGTGGGAGATCGAGTCGAGATTGCCGATTGTTATCGATCTGTTGCATGCGTACGAACAAAGACGTCCTTGGATCGCAAGATCCCACTGTACTGGATAAAGTATAGCAACACGGTCGGGCCAAGCATTGATATCGATCAATGAAGGCTGAGTCGATCTGCTATCCTTTGATGCGCCCGCAACATGGCAGACTGTTGTTCACTTCCGATCGGAAATCCGTGGCAACCGTGAGAGACGCCCCATCGCCGGACGCGCCGGAGAAGCATGCTTGGCACGCGCTCGCTCCCGGTGACACGCTGCGAGCTTTTCGGACCGGGCCCAGCGGTCTTGGCGATGAAGAGGCCGCGCAACGTCTTGCGCACTACGGCCCGAACGTCCTGCACATCACACGACCGCGGGGTGTATGGCGCCGCCTTCTGGACCAGTTCAGAAATCTCCTGATCTATGTCCTGCTCGCGTCGTCGGTCACGACCGCGATCCTCGGTCATTGGACGGACTCCGCGGTCATCGCCGGCGTGGTCGTCATCAACGCGATTATCGGATTCGTTCAGGAGCAACGCGCCGAACAGGCGCTGGCCGCCATCCGAAAGCTGCTCGCCAGCCGGGCCCGGGCGATCCGACATGGCCGGACCACAGAGATCGATGCGGCCGATCTTGTGCCCGGCGACATTGTCGTCGTCGAGTCGGGCGATCGCATACCGGCCGACCTGCGCTTGACGGAAGCTCACGGGCTGGAAGTCGACGAATCGGCGCTCACCGGCGAGTCGGTTCCCGTGACCAAGCACACCGCGCCGGTAGCGGCGGACATGCCTGTCGCCGACCGGCGATCCCTGGTTCATGCGGGAACACTGGCGACACGAGGTCTCGCGACCGGTGTGGTCATCGCCACGGGCGGACAGACTGAGATCGGCCGGATTGGCCAACTGGTCGAGACGGTCAAGCCCGCATCGACGCCCCTGCTGGAACAGATCGGGCGGTTCAACCGCTGGCTGACTGCGGCAATCGTCGCGGCGGCCATCGCCCTCGCCCTCCTCGCCATCCTGTGGCGCGGCATGACCTTCGACGAGGGCTTTCTCGCGGCGGTGGGATTCGCCGTGGCGGCGATCCCCGAGGGCCTGCCGGCGATCATGACCATCGCGCTTGCCGTGGGCGTCAGGCGGATGGCGCGGCGGCACGCCATCGTGCGCCATCTGCCGGCGATCGAAACCCTGGGGGCCGTATCGGTTGTCTGCACGGACAAGACCGGGACGCTCACCGGAAACGAATTGACCGTACGCTCGCTGGCTATCGGCGGCGACCGGCTGCGCGTGACCGGCACCGGCCTCGAACCGGCAGGCGATATCCAGCGCGACGGAAGATCGGTGATTGCCGCAGACGAGCCCGCCGTGCGGCGATTGGTCGAGGCCGGCATCCTCTGCAACGACGCCGATGTTGCACCGGCGGCCACGGGCTGGCGCGCGAACGGCGATCCCCTGGAGGCCGCATTGCTGGTCCTGGCCGCCAAGGCAAGGCTCGACGCCGCCGAGATGCGCGCCGCGTTTCCACGGGTCGCCATGGTGCCGTTCGATGCTGAGCGACGCCTGATGGCGACCCTGCATCGGAATCGCGGTGCCGGTCATATTGCCGTGGTCAAAGGTGCGCCGGAATCCGTCCTCAGTCTGTGCGCCGATTCGACCGACAACCGATCGATTGCCGCGGCCGCCGCGCAAGCCGACGAGATGGCGCGCCGCGGCGAGCGGGTCATCGCCTTTGCATCCCGCTCATTCGCGACATCGGACGCGCCCGAGCGCTGGACGGAGTTCGACGGTCATCTCGAGTTTATCGGACTCTGCGGTTTTATCGATCCGCCGCGCCCGGAGGCGATGGCGGCGGTGCGCCGGTGCCGCCGGGCCGGCGTCAGCGTCAAGATCATAACCGGCGATCACGCCGAGACCGCCCGCGCGGTCGCCCGCGATTTCGAACTCGCCGACAGGGAATCCGTAAGAACCGGCAAGGAGCTCGATGGCCTCGACGATGACGCCTTCGACTCCACCGCGCGACAGATCGACATATTCGCCCGGATCGATCCCCGGCAAAAGCTGCGTCTCGTCGAATCCCTGCGGCGGCAGGGATTCATCACGGCGATGACGGGCGACGGCGTGAACGACGCGCCTGCATTGCGCCAAGCTGACGTGGGCATCGCCATGGGCGCCAAGGGCACGGAAGCCGCCAAGGAGGCGTCACAGATCGTGCTCTCCGACGACAACTTCGCCTCGATCGCCGCGGCCATCGAGGAGGGCCGCGTCGTCTACGACAATCTGCGCAAGTCCATCATCTACATCCTGCCGACCAGCATCGGCGAGGCGCTGATCATCGTCGCTGCCATCCTGTTCGGCGTGGCCCTTCCCATCACGCCGATCCTCATCCTGTGGGTCAATCTGGTCACCGAAATCACCTTGAGTCTGGCGCTGGCCTTCGAGAAGGCAGAACCGGACGTGATGGCGCGGCCGCCGCGGCAAAGGAAAGCACCATTGCTCGCCGGCAATTTGGCTTGGCGCGTCGCCGTTGTCACAACGCTGATCGTCGTTGGCACGTTCTGGCAATTCGAGGAGACCCTTGCCGCGGGCGCCTCGATTGCGGAGGCACGCTCGGTTGCGGTGAATCTTGTGGTACTGTTCGAAGTCTTCTATCTCGCCAACGCGCGGTCGCTGTCGTCGCCGGGATGGCGGTTCCCAAGCCCTGGCCATGCCTTGCCGATGCTGGCAGCGATTACGACAGTCATGATCCTGCAACTGCTGCTAACCTACCTGCCGGCGATGAACCGGGTGTTCGGGACCGCGCCTCTATCTCCTGAGCAGTGGGGCATCATGCTGATGATCGCCAGCTCCGTGTTCGTCGTGATCGAGATTGAACGTCTTGCCTTGACGTTGCTGCATCGCTGGAGCTAGGGGAGATGCCGGGCATGGCTGCACCTAATCCGAAGAAGCCCTTGGCCATGGCCGATTCCGTGGGGTTGCACGCAGTGCATGACATCCCTATCGGTCGGCTTGGCGAGCCCGTTGGCGCGATCCTCAAGCGGTTGGGAGAGCGGCGCTTTGCGATGATCGATCCTGTCTTCGTCTGCGACGCCGAACGCCGCCCGGTGGGCCTGAGCTACCTGACCGACTTACTCACCGCCGATCCGTCGCGACCGGTTGATGATCTATTGCACCGCGACGTTCCCGTGGCCTTGGAGTCACTGGATCAGGAGCATGCCGCCGCGCTGGCGCGCCGGCACCATCTGACCGCCTTGCCCGTCGTGGATAGTGAAGGACGGCTGCTCGGCTGCATCCCGTCGACAGCCCTGATCGACATCAGCCGTCACGAACATGCGGAGGATATCAGCCGTCTCGCGGGCATCGTGCATCAGATCGACCATGCACACATCGCCGCCGAAGCCTCACCTTGGCGGCGGTTGCGCGACCGTCTGCCCTGGCTGATCGTGGGACTGCTGGGTAGCATGATCGCCACAACGGTGATGGCGCGATTCGAGCATCTGCTGGCGAGGCAGCTGGCCGTCGCCTTCTTCATTCCCGCCATCGTCTATCTGGCAGATGCCATCGGCACGCAGACGGAGGCGGTCGCCGTCCGCGCCCTGTCCCTGCCCCATGGCCCGCTCGCCCGCATGTTGGCCGGCGAAGTAGCAACCGGCGCCCTGATCGGCGCAACGCTCGGCGCAATCGCATGGGCGATGATTTACTGGACTTTCGGCGACATCCGGCTGGCGTCGTCCGTTGGCGGCGCCATCATCATCGCCGGCTCCATCGCGACCACATGCGGGTTCTTGTTGCCCTGGCTGCTGTCCCGGTTCGGCGCTGATCCGGCCTTCGGCAGTGGACCGGTGGCGACAGTCATTCAAGACGTGCTGAGCCTGCTTATATATTTCGTGATCGCCGGAGCGTTGTTCGGCCTTTGATGCAGGTCAAGGCATGGCACCGCATTTTGTCAGAGCTTGCTCGGTAACCGTGGAGGAGTAGTCATGAAGACCAAGCTCAAGAAAATCCGGCTCGAACTGGCGCGCACCAAGGAAGCGCCGGAAGGCAATGCGCGGTACGGGTACGAACTTGTCGCGCCACTGAGCCAGGATGGTCATCTTGACAGCCAGGCATGGCCGGCGGTCAAGCAGCTCTGCAGCGTGCGCCGCTTCGTGCCCGACGATGTAGATGAACACGGTTTGCTGATTCACAGCCGCGGCCGCCAGTGGGCTTTTTCCTATGAACCCGGCGAAGAGGACGACGAGCCGATCTACCGCCTCGGCGATCACCGCTTCGCCGTGGGCGAGTATGTCTCGATCACCGAGCATGACGGCGTGATCCGTCCGTTCAAAGTCGTGTCCGTCAATCCCCACCGCATCGGTGCCTAGTCGTCTCACATCCGCGCGAATCGCCTGGCTCTTGCTCTGGTAACGGGCGTGCTGCACCGCTGCACGGCATTTGATAGAGGCCGCGCAGCCCGGTCCACGCACGATTTGCAGCAAAATGTTGAGGTCCACCGCTCCAGAAACGCGCCTGATCGACGAGATCCATCAATCCGTGTGGGGTAACGGCCTGGATTGATCAAGGTCAATGTGGCGCGGCCCGATCTCGGCGAGACTTATAGTCATATCCAGACCCCCATTTGCGCGAGGCTTCCATGACCGCAGCCGGACTCGCTGTCTTCGACAAAACTCTCCAGGAAACGAACGCATGGCTCAAGATCGTGATGGGCGATCTGAAGACCGACGATCGCGAAGTCGCTTACGCAGCCCTCAAGGGGACATTGCACGCGCTGCGCGACCGCATCGGGCCGGAGAACGCCAGCCATCTCGGCGCCCAGCTTCCGCTACTGCTCCGCGGCACCTTCTATGAGGGTTGGCACATGGCGGGCACGCCGACCAAGGAACGGCACCTGGACAGCTTCCTGGAGCACATCGCCAAGGAGCTGCCGAAGAATCTGAATGAAGACCCTAAGAGGGTGGCCCACGCGACCTTCAACGCGATGCGGCAGCGGCTCGATCCCGGCGAGTTCAACAAGCTGCTCAGGCTGCTTCCGCCGCAGCTGCAACAGCTTTGGCCGTCGGTCAGAAGCTGAACGGCCGCGCAGCTGGGAGTTCAGCCGGCCGCATGGGGATCCTGGAGCCTCTCCAGATGGCCTAGCGGGCGCAGGCACCCGAAACGAGCGGTCTAGACTCCCCGATGATCGCCCAATGCCATCCGCAGAACTTTGCGTGCAAGTCCAAAGCAATGCGAAACAGGAAGTGGCACGAGTTTCCGAAGGTTTTGCCAATCGATGACCGACCTGGGCCCCGAGAACCCCGTGACGTCGATCTTGTCAGCGCACCGGGACGCTTCGATACCGTGCAGCGAGTAAATCTTTCCAGTATGGCGCTTGATCGAGAGCCGGGTGGTCTGCTGCCGGTTTCGAAGACACCGAGTTAGGTGTTTTGATGGAGCCGGAGGTGGATCATGGAACGACGGAAGGTTACGCGGGAGTTCAAGCTCGAGGCTGTTAAGCTGATCAAAGAGCGCGAGGTGACGGTGGCGCAGGCCTCGCGCGATCTGGGTGTGCATGGAATAGTGTTGCGTAACTGGGTGAAGCCTTTGCGGGTGATCCGCCGCATTTTTTCCCAACCATGGCCGGATGAAGTCGGAGCAGCCGAGGTCGCGCGGTTGAAGCGCGAAGTGAACAAGCTGATGGCGGAGCGGGACATCCCAACAGAAAGCCGCAGCCTACTTGGCGAGGGAATCGACATGAAGTTCGGTTTCGTTACGAAGCGCCGCAGGATCTTGCCGGCGGAATGGTTGTGCAGCGCGTTCGGTGTCTCGCCAGATGGCTCGCGTCTCAAACCTTTGGCAATCCCGCAACGACCTCCCGTAGGGCATTCGCGATCCGCTCCGCGTCCGTCGAGCCATGCCCCCGGTGCAAGAGGTCAGCGGCGGCCACCGGTGTTCCGAAGATGACGGTTATGGGACATGGCCGCGGCGAGCGCCGCGTTCGCGGCAACGCTTCGAAGGTTCCGCTGATACGAACCGGCAGAGCCGATGCTCCGGTACGCTGCAGCAGCACACCGACTCCCGGCATGAACGCCGTAATCTCTCCGGTCGGCGAACGACGCCCTTCGGGGAACCAAACGAGAGCATCTTCACGGCCCAGGGCCGCGGCACCGAGTAACAAGGCAGCGCGGGGATCGCGGTCGGGATCGACCGGCAGAATGCGCATCGCTCGGCTGAAGGCGCGCATCATTCGATTGCGGTAGAGGATTCCCGTCCAACCGGCCCACCATGTGCGGCGAAGCACGGGCCACGGAAGCGCCGCCGCCACCGCCAGCGGATCCAGGTAACTGGCATGGTTGGGCACGAGAAGGATACGTCCCTCCTTGGGGATGTTCGTTGCCCCTCGGACTGACAGGCGGAAGATGGTCCGCAGAATCAGCCGGTTCAGCGTGTGGAGAGCGAGACCCACTGCTCGCATAATGAGGCCTGGAGATTCGACAGCGCGGCGCTCTGCTTCCGTCGGTTTCGTCTGCGCTGCTTCACCGCCCCGCGGTGCGCGGGCGCGCGCAACTTCCTCCAGCAGGTCGCGCAGAACGATCACGCGTGCTAAAGCCTGCTCCGTCATCTGCACGCCGAAACGGTCCTGCAGCGCCAGCGACAATTCGATCCACCTAATAGAGTCGATTGCCAGATCGAGTTGCGGGCTAGTGTCGAGGGTGAGCTCGCGCTCCGGAAACCGGGCGCATAACCATTCCCAGAGCTCTCGAATCGCTGGATCCGACAGCAATGTGTCAGCCTCGGGACGAGCCGCAGCAGGTCTTGCTTCCTTGCGGCCCGCCTTTGCCGCGCGATAGATGGCCGGCAAGAGATGCCGACGAAGCTTTCCCAGATGTGTCCGCGGCAACGCCTCGAGGGAAATGGCGTAACCGGACACACGTTCATGTGAGGGCAAACGCACGGCATGGTGCTCCAGCTCTTCGCGCAGCAGCGCTTCGAGGCGAGCGGCGCCGCGGGCGCGTATGGCTTCTGGATCTGGAACAATGAGGGCGACGAGTCGCCCGTCCTCGCAGAGAACCGCGAGTTCCTTAACATAAGACAAAGGGCCATACGCCGCCTCCACGTACTCGGGAAAAAGCTTCTTGCCTCCCGACAGCACGATGGTTTCGTTGGCGCGGCCAACCACATGCAGATAGCCGTCTCCATCGACAAAACCGAGATCGCCAGTGCGAAACCATCCGTCGATCCCGAATGACGCCGCCGTCGCTTCAGGGTCATTGAGATAACCCGCGAAGACGCTCGATCCGCGCGCAAGAATCTGGCCATAGGCCTCATCCGGTTCTCGTTCAATACGAAGTTCAACGCCTTCAATTGGCAATCCCTCGCTGTCCAGGCGCCGGAGACGCTGTGGATTGAAGGTCAGGATTGGCGATGTTTCGGTGAGGCCATATCCGCTCAATACCGTCCAGCCCAGTCCTTCGAGTTTCCAGGCGATCTCCGGATCCAGCTTGGCGCCGCCGCAGCCCAGAATGCGCAGCCTGTCGCCGAATTCTCGATGCAGCTCGCGGAAAATCAGGCGCCCAAACTGCAGGCCAAGGCGGTGGCGGAAAAAGAGCGACAGGTCGAACAGGCGGCGCGCGACTGCCGCGGCGATTCCGCTGCGCTGGAGCATTCGGCTTTCGATGCCCCGGAGAATTGCCGAGTAGAGGCCGGGAACGCCGATGAGGGCCGCCGGCTTTGTTGCCTTGAGCGCGTCCAACAGTTGCGGCCCGCTGGCTCCCGCCGGAAATACGGTTGTCGCGCCACTTGCCAGCGCGCCCAGCAAACCCACCGTGAACGGATAGGTGTGATGCAGAGGTAGCGGGATCATGATGTGCTCATCCCGCTGAAGGATTGGCTCGACAAGAAGTCCTTGCACGTTGCTGAGGAGGTTTCGGTGGGTCAGGGGCACTGCCTTTGGCTGGCCTGTGGTGCCGGATGTGAAAAGGAGCGAGGCGCGCTGTTCGGGCGATATGTCGGGCAAAGAACCGGTATCGGTTAGAAGCGTCTGCCAATCATCCGGATTCCGACCTTCGGGCCGCTCGTCAAGAAGGTGAAATGTAAGACCCCCGCACTCAGGCAGTTCGCGCAGGCGCCGCCGGTTTCCGTCTGTCGTAAACATCCGGCGGCAGCCGCTCATGCGGATCATCAGGGCGAGGTCCTGCGCCGTCGCGCCTCTGTCCAGCGGTACGGCCGTTGCACCGGCAGCAACAATTCCGAAATAGACAGCGACCCATTCCGGCCCGTTAGGCGCGAGGATCGCCACGGGTTCCTCGCGCCTGACGCCCGCTCTCATCAAGCCGACACCAAGTCGGCGCGCGGTTTCGGCCAAACGCTGAAAAGACCATTGCTGTAGGCCACCATCGGCAAACGCCATGACGGCGATGGCATCCTTATCAGGCGCCTCAAAGATCAGGTCAGCCAGGACGCGGAACTGCCTCGCAGCAGGCATGGGCCAATCGCTCGGCATCGATGGTTCTCTGCTTCTTGAAGGTGAGGGAATCCGTACGTGTCACGTTACACGCCTACCGCACAGCCCCCTCCTCAGGCGGCTGATCGCCCGGCAGCGTGGGCCGGTCGGGCAAAAAGACCTCAACAGATTCCATAGCCCCGTCACGAAAGTAGTCCAGCCGGATCCCGTCACCAGACCTAAGTGAACGAACAACGTTCACTAAGTGTCCATGTCTTTTCATCCGGCCTGAGACAACCTGCAAATCGCCGAATCGCGCTTTCCAGCAACCGGATAACGCACTTGAAGCCTTCGGCTTCGAGAAACTCATTGACCTCTGGACCCTATTCGTTGGTGGCGCGGTGACCTGTAATCCCGCCGATGCGAATGCAAAAGTAGAGAGGCACCATCGGGCGTTTTGCACCGCCGAGAATGGTCTCGACATACCCTGGCTCCCACCACTGCTTATGCTTTTGGAGCAGCGACCATGCTAGTTGGCGCATGTCCCTCGTCTCCGGCGTATCAGCAAGTTCCTCGTACCTACCAGAAACGATGACGCTCTCCCATTGTTGCGCGCTGTCAATCTCGTCGACTTCGACGGCAACCAGCGGGTTTTCACGCATCCACTCGATCTTTTGACCGATCGTGGAGGCGCAATACAGACTGTTCTCGTGATAGGCGAAGAATATGGGAACGATATATGGCTGGTTCGCCCTCGCACAGGCGAGCCGCCCGAGACGGATGCGGGTCAGCAGGTCCAGACTAGCCTGCCTCGTCAGTTCTCGGATGATCATCGTGAGCTTCCCGAGTTCCGGCAATACAAATCGAGCATTTAGCTTCCAGCGCAGAGGAACGGGTGGTCCAGCACCTCAACAGCGCACCAGCCTTTGATTCTTAAACGACATTCACCCGATGATCGGCTTGTTGAGCTGAGATTGCCGCTATGGACGGGTATTGACAAGACCGAAGCCAGTGACGTCAGCGCGTTCCGCGCCAGGAATGTCGATTTCGTCGACATCAAGACGCACCTCTCCCGTGGTCTTTGCTGGAACTCATGACAACCGAACGCGTCACGCCAGCGCTGGATCAGTCGGCGGCCGCAGTTCGGCGATCAGCCGCAGGATCTCGGCGAACAGCATCCTTAGCACGGCGACCTCGGCATCTGGGCGTCCATCTGGGAAATATCGGATTATATCGTCGGCTGCAAAACTCGGTACTCTTGCAGATATCTGCGGGCGATTGGAACTAACTTCGAAAGAGTAGGCTCCCATTTGTCAATTCACTTGTCGTCTTGGCTCCAGTTCACGCGTACGAAATACCCGTTTTCATCGAAATGCGCGGTGTGGCTGCCGCGAAACGCCCGCTGGATGGCCTCACCGATGCGGCGCGGCAGATGGATGTCTGTTGTGGTGATGACGATCGCCTCCGGACCTTCATCGATATCAATGATCCGGTTTAGTGGGTGCTCAGCCTTCTCGGCCTCCTCTTGATGCCGCACGAGATTGAGCATTTCCGCTTTTACATTCGCCGTCAGGGCGTTCGAAATGGTGACAATGCCGGCGGGATAGTGATCGTTGATCCGGTGGCAGGCTTGACAGACGACCTCGTGAGCATCCTCGGGGCGGGCCGCCCAATGCCATCGGCCGTTCTGATAGACCGCACCGCATTGCGGGCATACTGCCGGCTCCGCGAGCTTTCGCGGACGCTTGTAGGGGTCAAGAATATGGTCGTCCTGTGCGCGTCCGAACCGACGCCTGCCCTTCGCGTTGCGTGGTTTGAGTCCAGTGACTTTCATAGTACCTCCAGAAAAGTGCCGAAACGGCCCGCTTCCAACGCCATCCCGCTTGACGAAGCAACCTGCCCCGTGAGGTCGTACCGACTGCTATGTTAGCCTGAACTGTGAGTGTGGGGCCAGCGGCGATGGGCGGAGCCCATCAACAGCGCAGTCCTCGCCGCTGGCATGGGCACAATCGTCTACGGTGCTGGCGGTCGGTAGCCGAGCGCACTTTGGGGGCGGCGTGTGTTGTAGTGGTGGCGCCAGGGCGTCACGATAGGCCTCCGCTGTGAGGGCAAACCCATTCGGGACACTGATGCCTTCGGATGACAGAGTCGAATAAAGCTCACCAAGAGAGGCGCTCTTGCCGCCGACGAGCGGCAAATCCTCAAGCCAGATGTCAATGAACCACCGGACGTAACTTTGAGCAGACATCAGATCTTCTCTATTTGCATCGAGTAGCGATGGGACTCTGGCGTCTGCAGGCCCGAACCACCTTGATCTGCATCAAAGAGTAGCCCCCGCACGCACCATAAGGATCCCACTAAATCCGCGAGAGGAGCGGACGAGATGGCCCCACAGTCGATCGGCCTCTTCGCAACCCGACTACCCGAATTGCCGCAATGCAACGCCTAGACGTTTATGAGAGCCGGGGCGCCATAAATTTCGGTAGGGATGCCGACTTCCGGGCTGCTGGAAGGTGTCGACGTTGGATCACGCGTGCGCACTATCGCGCGAGCTGGATGGTCGCGTGTGCCTACCGAAAACTAGATTCGAGTGTAGCGGTGGTGCAGGCCGCCGACCATGGGCTCGGCAATGATCGGACCAAACCGCGCGACAGGTCGGCTGATCGGCGCGTCCTTGCCTAGCGACAGGTGTGTGCGGGCCGCGCTGTAGTAACTGGCATACATGGACGTGATCCGGCGAAGGTGTGTCTCGCCGAACACGATCATGTAGTCGATGCACTCGCGTCGTGCCGAGCCGATCAAATGCTCCACAACTGCGTTTTGCCGAGGCGAGTGTGGCGCGATTGGTCGATCCCGGATGCCCATCCCGCGGAGACCCCGTTTCGCGACCTCGCCATAGACGGCGTCACGATCTCGCACCAGAGATATCTTGGCACTTCGCCCCACGGGAACGCCTCGACAATCTGCCGAGCAATCCATTCGGCATTCGGATGTGCTGTCACCGCATAGTGGAGGAGCTTCCCCCGGCCGTGACCCAGGATGACCAGGCAATACAGGAACTTGAAGCCAATGGTCGGCACGACGAACAGGCCCGCAGCGGCAACGCTATCCGCATGGTTTCGCAGGAAGGTCGTCCAACTCTGGCCAGGTTGTTTGGGGCGCTTGACTATGTACTTGGCGACGGTCGATTCGGCGATCTCGATGCCGAGCTTGAGCAGCCCGCCGTGAATTCGCGGCGCACCCCACAGCCAGTTGGCCCGGCTCACTCCCGGATCAACTCGCGGATCTTCCTGGGGATCGCCGGGCGGACACCCCTGGACTGGGACTTCCAGCGCCAGAAGGCCTTGAATCCGCGCCGATGCCAGCGGATCAGCGTCTCTAGTCTTATGATCGCGACGGATCCACCACGGCCGGACAGAGGCGATAGAGCCAGACGAATGGCAGCCGATCCGCATTGGACAGCCGCACGCGCCGTGGTGCCCGCCGGCGCAGAATGTTCGCCTGATAGCGGAGAACGAGGTTCTCGGCCCGCAGCCGACGTCGCGATTTCACCAGCGACGCCAACCAATTCAACAGCAGTTCGACCATCCCCAGCATGTGGCGGGATGATGACACGATTCGGCACTTCGCAAGCTATCTCATGCCGGATAGAGTTTCCGGTAGCGACAGGCGTTGACAGCATGGCCGCTCGAATTTGCCCTCGTCAACCCGCCAGAATTCGCGTTATGGGTGAACAAATCTGGCGCCCAACAAGCTAACGGAGCTCATCACCTGAGATCGGCGACGCCGGCTCGCGGAAAGTTATGGGGCCGGCTGCGCCGTGGTTACAAGCTAACCAGAAATGTGAACTGTCACCTCGTATTATGGCGCGCGCGCATGATTACCGTCGGCAAATATCCCCCCACTTGGGTATAGCTGTCGACCTGATCGTCATATTCCCCGTCCGGAAACCCGACCATCTCGTAGAGCCAAGCTTCCATGAAAGGAGCTTTCACCGGCAGTAGGATTTTCCCGCCGTAGGTATTCGACATTGCGACACCAAACCGCTCGATCTTGCTGGCTAGATCGCTACGGGAGGTCCATACAATATGATTACCGAACTTGCGCCTCAATGCCTGCGCCACGCCAAGACCGACGCCATTCGCATCGATAACGACTATCGACGGTTTATCCTGGCGCATCGTCATTTCGATTGTCGCTTCGACATCCGGCAGAATCATTTTCATACGAATGACGTCAATGACGCAAAGCGTGTCGCCGATGTTCTGATCGACATGGAGCCCGAACTTTGTGCAGACCGAGTAATTGCCGTTGAGCGTCGCACCGATATCCCAGCTGTGAATTGTCAGCTCAAACTTCGGGGGCAGGTCATAGCGCTTCACCCGGCCAATCGAGAAGAGCCCAGATCCGGTGGAACTCGGCCGCTGCTGATACTGGGATTCAAATACGGCCGGAACCAACTCTTTCTTGAGCTCGACCGCGTCTTTCATCGTCATGCGGTTGGGATTGAGGAGCTCCCCTGGCGCACGCCTGAAAATGATCTCACCGTCATATTCATACTTTTCGGCCTCCTCGGCCACGAGCGGTAACTTGAGCGTGTTCCAACCAACTTGTTCGAGCACACCCGACAGATCATTGGGTGCCAGTCGGTGCATAACGAGAATGACAATTCCCTTGGTCGCGTCCACGAACCTCGTGATGACGGAACTGTAGAACCAGCTTTGCAGGAACGCCTTTTCGCGCTCCGACGCCGCATGCATTGGCTGAAGCGGGTCATCGATGATGATTTCGTCGGCCCGAAATCCGGTGATGTCGCTGCCAACGGCGGTGGCGTAACGGGCGCCTCCTTTGGTTGTCTTGAGGTGATCCTGGGCTTTTTTCTCTAGAATCGTAGCAGGGAAGATCTTTTTGTAGAGTGGGGAGTTCATGATCTTGCGGGTACGCTCCGAGAGCTCATGGGCGAGATCATCACCATAGCTGATGCAAATGAAGCGGCGCGTCGGATCAACCCCGAGCCGCCAGGCGACATACATGATCGAGATGATTGTCGATTTCATGTAGCCGGGCGGAAGGTTGCAGATAAGCCGACGCGGATCCTTGTCGTGGACCAAAGTCAGGTAACAGAGAATGAGTTCGATGTAGGGCGCGTCAATCAGGGGTGTTCCTGGGTGCAAGACCGGAAACATCACTTGGAGGAACACATACAGGTCATTGCGGGCAAGTTTGATGAGGTCAGCCTGTGAAAGCTGCGCTTCGGCCTTCTTGGCCGACGACTTCGAATTTTCCGTTTTTGCCGGTGGGTCAGTCGGCTTCATGATCAGTCCTCTGCAATCATCTTACTGAGCCGTTTGGCGATAGTTTTGAGGGCATCCTTGTTTGGCATCGTGAAGTCCTCAGATGCGCCGTCGGCCTCCTCGCCGCGCTCGGGACCCGCTAGCTTCAGCAGCAATTCAATGGCGCGGTACTCGCCCTTGATCCCCTCATGGGCGAGGCGGCGAATGATGACTTCCTTTTTGGTCATACGCCGGGAACGGCCATTTTCCGTGATGACCACGAATTTGCGCAGCTCCCGGTCAATGAGCGTCTGGAAACTTACCCGTCCCTTAGGCCGTCCGCTGGGATTGCCAGACCGTCCCGGTTTGAATTGGGTATGAATCGGTGGCTTGCCACCTTTGCCCGTCGATGCCCGCGTCATTGGGAGCATCCGTGCGAAGAGTTGTGCCAGCCGCCCGGCGGCTGCATGTTCAAATGCCGCATCATCCTCGCAACACCTCCTGCGAGCGGCTTCGCTTCGGCAGAGTGGCAAATGTAGTCGGAGCGGCGACGCGCTTTCATTGCCGGTCCATCCGCCTCAATTTCTGCTCCGGAAATAGGGAGATGCAGCCAGACTCGCGTGAGTCTTGCAGGCCAGAATCCAAAGTTGCCCCGCGTGTGGTGAATTGACTGAACCACTGACGTCACTCCTTGTTCCGGTCGGCGATTGCGCTGAACGACTGCCCCGTCGCCTCCAGCACCGGCTGCTCGCCGGTGAGCTCGATCCAGCGGCGCAAAATGACGTCGTGATAGACGGGATCTAGCTCACTGCCACGGAAGATACGACCCGTCCGATGAGCTGCAATCACGGTGGATCCCGACCCAGAGAAGGGATCGAACACCATATCGCCCCGATCGGTCACATCGAGAATTGCGTCAGCCAGCATGGCCACCGGTTTCACCGTCGGGTGAACCTCGAGGCCTTTTCGGGCGTCGGAGCCGAGGCTGGAGGCTCCAGGATAGATCCAAAGATTTGTGCGATAGCGTCCCTTGCGGCCGAGCGACACATTGTTGACGTGGGAGGCCGTGCCCTTCTTGAAAACCGGCAAGAGTTCGTGGTGAGATCTGTAGAGCGATCCCATTCCGGCATTGGTCTTGCCCCAAACAACGAGATTGAGAAGCGAGAAGCCGGCATCCTCACCGGCCTCCAGCATTATTTGAGTGCCGCGCCAGTCGATAAAGGCCATGCAAAGCCCGCCATCGACGAGCAGGACATCGATGACCCGAAAGCTGTGGCGGAACAAGACGTAGAGTTCCTCCTTTGTCGTGCCGCCTCCGCCTTCGACGAATTCCCGGTGCGGACCATTGGTCACATGGCCGACGATCTTCACGCCATAGGGCGGATCCGTGAGGCAAAGACGAATCGTTGCCGCAGCTGCCAGCCGGAGAATGAAGTCCGGGTCCTTGGCATCGCCGCACCCCAGCCGATGGGGCCCGAGGCGCCAAATGTCGCCAAGACGAGATACAGCTGTCTCCTGGACTGCCGGGACGGCGTCATCTGCCGCCATCTTTGCAGCATCGTCGTCTTCCACTTGGAGGATCAGATCGAGTTCCGCAGGTTCGAGTCCGGGAATTTCAAATGTCTCCCCGAATTCGACGGCAAGTTCCTGAATCTCGATTTTGAGTTCCGGGAAGTCCCAGGTGCCAGTCTCGGCGAGACGGTTGAGAGAAATCCTGAGACGCCGGACATCTGCGGGCGAAAGGTGATCGATGACGATGCTCGGAACCTCTTGCAGACCGAGTGATTTCGCGGCCTCAATAACAAGATGCCCGTCGACGATCTCGCCGGTGCCAGTGATTAGGACGGGTTGGCAGATGCCGTAGGTCTCAATGCTTGACCGGATGCGGTCAATTTGGAGGGGATCATTTTTCCGGAGCCGCCGCGTTGCTGGCTTCAGCTCGGCAATGGGGCGGTGCTCAAGGACGAGTTTCGGACTGAGGTCATTGCGGGGCGGCCCCCGATGTTCTTGCTGCTCTGCCAGCCCTCGCATGAGCTTTCGCCGCTTGCGCGACTGCTCAGCAAGCGACGACTTCAACCCTTCGGGAAGTTTCAGTGTGTCGTTCGAATTGGATATCTTCATAGTTCACCCTCTGTTTCTGGATTGAACCAATCCAGTTGAGGGCGAACTCGACCAAGGATCCCAAAACGCGAGTATGGCACATGGCCAACTCCTCAAGCGCTTCGGGAAACCCTCCTTGGTTGAACATCCCGATCAAGTCTCGTTCCCAAAGGAAGAGGCTCGAATCACAGACCCCAGCTTCGCACATTTTGCATTGTTGTCAATATAACCCGTTGGCAGAGCGTTCTTATGTTAACGTGGAGGGGGCGACTCAAGGAAGGTCCACATAACCCGCCAAGAGCCACATCGAGGACGCTCACGTTCGAGGTTTGACCCGGTTGGTCGCCGTCGCGACAGCGGGTCGCATATGTAGTCGAAGTGCAATTGGATTGCGAGACAGAGCGCCGGCCGGCGTAAGTTCAGGCGGTACGGCGCATCTGGGGCGAGGGGCCGTGAGTGAGTGGCCCGTCGGGTTCCCGGTCTATAGGTAACGTGCTCGTCAGAGGCGTGGCGTAGGGCGAAATCGACTGGTCGGGGCAGCTTGGCGGTTTCTGCCCCAGCCCCATGGTGGACTCTCATTCGGCCGAACGGCAGAAATTTCCGGCATTTCTACCTGAATCGGCCTGTTACGAAGCCTGTTATCAGTTTTTTCTAAAATCTCGCAAAGCCCGGATTTCTCGGCAGAAATTGGCTCGGGCGGAGCAAATGTCGCCGTCGATAGTGCATATGCCCCTGTTATTTCCCCTGTTACCAGGGAATTTGAATCAGAGACGACTTCGATCACGACTGCAAGCACAGCCAGCCCGAGGAACTCCCATCGTGACCGACCGGATTCGCTCCCTTTATCGAGAGCTGCGGCCGCCGCAACAGCTTGCGGGCCGTCTCGTCTGCCTGTGGACCCAGCAAATCGAGGGCGTCGAAGGGGAGTACTGCCACCCGGTGCTGCCCGACGGTTGCGCCGACATCGTCTGGATCGGCGATGCGCCGCCGGTGGTGGCGGGGCCGGCAACGCGCCGCATCCTGGTCAAAATCCCGGTGCGGCGCATGGTCTTCGGCGTGCGTTTCCAGCCGGGCTTCGCCGCCAGCTCGCTGGGTGTCCCGGCCGACGAACTTCTCAACCGCGACGTGCCGCTGGATGAGATCTGGGGTGCCGCCGCCGGGCGCCTGATGGAGCAGGTCTTTAGCCACCGCACGACGCCGGCGAAACTGCGCGCCGTTTCGGACGCGCTGACATCGCGACTCGCCCGCGCCCCGGCAGTCGATCCGGCGGTGCGCGCCGCCGTGTCCTGGCTCATGCATCGCCCAGGCGGTCGCGTCCGCGATCTCGCACAGGCGATCGGCCTCAGCGACCGTCAATTGCAGCGCCGCTTTCGCGCCGCCGTCGGCTATGGGCCGAAAACCTTTCAGCGCATCATGCGCCTGCAGCGGTTGTTGGTGCGCGCCGAAGGCATGACCTCCGCGCAGGTGACGCTCGCCGCCCTAGCAAGCGCGGCAGGCTACGCCGATCAGGCCCATATGTGCCGCGAATTTCAGGCCCTGGCGGAAGAGACGCCGCAATCCCTGCTGGCGCGGCCCGGCAGCACCCTATCGATGTCCGATTTGTTCAATACCGCCAGTGGCCGCTCCGGCTACGATCCAGGCCTCGACACGGTAAACCTGGAGGAAGAGTCATGGAGCAGCGCCTGACGATGATCACGCTGGGAGTCGCCGATCTGGCGCAGGCGACGGAATTTTACGAACGTGTCGTCGGCTGGAAGAAACGACCCGGCCCGCCGGGCATCGCGTTCTTCGATCTCGGCGGACTGGTGTTCTCGTTATACCCGCATGGTGATCTGGCGGCGGACATCGGCATCGCCGCCGAGGGCGCAGCCTACAAGGGCTTTACGCTGGCCCATTGCGCGCGCAGCGAGAAGGAGGTCGACGATATCTTCACCCGGCTGAAGCGCGACGGCGCCACGATCGTCAAGCCGCCGCAGCGCGCCTCCTGGGGCGGCTACTCCGGATACTTTGCCGATCCCGACGGTCACAATTGGGAAGTTGCCTACAATCCCCATTGGACGATCGGCAAGGACGGCCGTGTCGCTATGGAGAAGCCGGCGCAGGCGTGATCCGCAACCGCGAGCGCATTGGTAGGACGCCAATCCTCTTATTGCAGTCCCCCCGCGCCGCCCCTCGGTGTTCAAAAACTGTACACCAGGCGCAAGTTGTGACGGAGGGCGTCGGTTAGCCGGCGGCCATTTGGCGTTCGCCCGGCGGAACCAAACGCCTTGGCGCGCATTGTACTGCCACTAGGCAACGGCCCTTTGGGGCCCTCGTTGCCGTTTGGGGAAAAGAAAGGTTTTCGCACATGCTCAATCTCACACGTATCGCCGTTGTGCTCGGTTTCATCATGCTGTTGCAGGGATGTACCGCTGCCGCCAACTTCTTCGACAACAACTGTAGCGGCACCGGGATATATCCGGGTGATGACTACTGCGCCGACTATACCGACGGTCCCTGAGCGCTAATTCCTGCGCCGCCCCGGGCAAACCAACCACACAGGGTTTCATGGAACTCCGGGACCGCTGGCGGGTAGATCATCGGTTGATCCGCAACTATTTCGAAGCCCCAGGGTTCGCGAACATGTCTGCGACGATCATTCCGTTTCCTTCGCAGCGCTTCACGGCGGTTGATGCCGACCGGTTGAAGGACTTGGCGTCGGCGATGATCGCCATCGGCGCCTGGGGCCGCGTCGAGTATCTTTCCCATAGCGCGGCGCAGGGGCTGGGATTCGAATCCGTGTTGATCTACCTGCCGGATGGCGGATATCCGATTTTCGTCATTGAGCGGCAAAGGAACGGCAACTACTCGTTGATCGATTGCGCGACGATGGCTGTGCTGACGAACGCCAAAACGCTCGGCGGCGCGCTGGCTCCGTTGAAGCCGGTCATCCGTCTTGCCGAAACATGCGGCAGCAGCGATCCGCCGAGAAAGCTGCAATGGAATTTGTGGTGACCGCGGGACGTTTGCGCGGGTGTCGGACTGCCGATCGTATCAGCCTGCTTCCCTCGAGCCATGGGATTGATGCCAGTTGTGGAGTTCTCTCTCCATCTCGGCTTGCTTGTGGATCGTCGGGTTGGGGTCGTCCAGGCGCGCCAGCAGGTTGAGTTCATAGTCGGCCTCGGGATCCGCCGCGCGGCTCAGCCCGAGTTGCTTCGCGAGCCAAACCGAGGCGAAGACGCAGGCGAGGGCCGCCATCAAGACGGGGCCGCTCAAGCCATATCTGGCAAGCATCGCTGCGCCAAAGCACAAACCCATGCCGACGGCGAGGCGTTGTTTCGTCGTGATCTTCTTCACTGGCGGCCTCTCGAGTATCAGGGTGCGAAAATTCGCGTCTGAAACGCTGTTTGGGCCTATGCGGAAATCAGTATGCCATAATATCGCCGATCACAAGATCACGACTAGGACCGCCGCGCTGTGACAAACGTCACAATCGGGTGAGCAACAATATTTCAATTATTGCCGCCGGCCCGCGGGAGGGACGAAGTCCCATCACGCCGCGAGCGCAATGGGGAGCATGGCAATGCGGCCGTAAGGCGGCGACCGGTCAGAAGCTATTCCTTTGTAACTGCTGACCTTCGCCGCCGCGACGTCGCCGCTACTTCGGTTCGAAGCTGAACTTCTGGCCGCCGATGCTGGCCTCGAACATCAGGCCGCCCTTGGCCATGGTGAAGATGGCCACGCCCCGTTCATAGCCCGCGTTTTTCGCAGCACCGCTCTTCACCGCGACAGCCGATGCCTCGGCCGCCATCTCGTAGTTGCCCTCCTTGAAGCTGTCGAGTGCCGCCTTGTCCTTGAAGAAGATGGCCTCGCGGTAGGTCTGCCCGCCGAGCTGCAGGCCGATGGTGACCTGCGACATCGAGCTGGAGCCGATGCTCTCGCCGCCTTGGAACACGGTGCCGTCGCCGCCGGCGCCGCCGATGCCGACCGCGCCCTTGGTGATCTCCGGGAAGATCGCGTAGCCATAGGATTCCTTGAAGAAGGGTTCGATGCTTGGATCTGCGGTCTTGAACTCCGCGATCGCGGCCAGCGCATTCTTCTCGCCGGCGGCATCCCAGGCAAAGGCGGTGCCGGCGCCAACGATGACACAGGCGGCGACGAGGCCTGATATGAGTTTTCCAGTCATGGGACTTCCTCCGATATCTCTTGTTTGGACTTTGACCCCTTATAGGCAGTTTATCCTGCCGGCGGGGTTCTGAATAGCCGGTTTCAGCCTCGGCGCCCTGGCATCTACGCCGCTCCTCGCCGCCATTCGTGACCCGACCCCGCGCCGATGTGCTACAAGGGACCTGGCCATTGGGGAAAGGTCGGGAGGAAAGCGATGAGTAGCACCGCAGAATCGCCAGGTCTCGGTTCGGCTGGCTTGCGCTTCGGGATCGGCGTTGTCTTGATCATTTGCGGCTATCTTGCATTGCTGCTCATTCCGCTGGTAACCCGCTCGGACCTAAGCATGGGACTGAAGACGGGATTGTCCGGCTTCCTCGCCTTGATGCCGGTGATCACCAAGATCGCAGCGATCGCGGTCATGGGAAAACCGGGCTTCAATCTCCTGAAGCAACACGTGTTCAAGTTCCTCGGCCGCTTCCGGCCGGCCGATCAGGTGAGCCGGCAGCGTTACCGGACCGGCCTGGTTCTCTTTATTCTGGCACTGGTCTTCGACTCGCTGCTGCCCTATGCCCCGGGATACCTCGTCGACTGGCAGGCCAACGAGATATTCTGGAGCCTGGTCGGCGATGCGGTTCTGATCGTCAGCCTGTTCGTGCTCGGCGGGGAGTTCTGGAGCAAGCTCGCGGCACTCTTCGATTACAGCGCCAGGGTCGTAGCTCCGGACCGCGAGATTCGATAAGGGCAATCCCGCGCGCCGGAATCTCGTCCGTTCCCCCGTCTCCAGGGTGGGCTGGCGGCGTGCAAGTCAAGCGCGCCGCGCGGCGCCGCCGGGTTGTCACGGGAACAATCACATATCCGGGATGTTTCCTAGCAGGTTGCTGAAATCCCCGCGCTACATCCTTGTCATTGGCGTTCCCGGCGGATTCATATCAGCCTGCCGGTCAACGTCCCTCGCCATTACGAAGGAAGCTCCCATGTCAAAAATCAGACCATGCCTGTGGTTCGAACGCGAGGCCGAGGAGGCGGCGAAGTTCTATGTCTCCGTCTTTCCGAATTCGCGGATCGATCACGTACAGAAAAATGTCATGGATAGTCCGGGCGGCAAGGCCGGCACCGTGCTGGTCGTCGAATTCACGCTCGCCGGCCAGCGTTTCATGGCGCTCAATGGCGGCGAGCGGATGGAGTACACCCATGCCCTCTCACTGGCGGTGGATTGCGCCGATCAGGCCGAGGTCGACCAGCTGTGGGATGGCCTTATCAAGGGCGGCGGCTCGCCGGTGCAGTGCGGCTGGCTGAAGGACCGTTACGGCGTCTCCTGGCAGATCGTGCCAACCGTGCTCCTCAAGATGATAGCCGATCCCGATGCCGCCAAGGCCCAGCGGGTCATGCAAGCGATGCAGCAGATGGTCAAGCTCGACATTGCCGGCCTCAAGGCGGCGTATGAGGGGAAAGCGGCGCGCTAGCTAATCTCCCGCCGCCGGCCGTCTCCGCGCGAAGCCGTCATCGCCGTTTCGCACGCACCGTTGACATGTCTGCTCGAAATCCGAACTCGGTCGGCGGGAGCGACTTAACCCTAAGCAGACCTGCGCCTGTGTCCTACATCGGATTAATCAAGCGCTTCATATGGCTACCAGCCGCATCGAGCATGACCTTAACCATGCGGTGAAGGAATAAACACTTACACGCTCGATTATCTGCAGGGAATGTGATAGAAATCATATCTGAGGCGTTGCCTCCGGGTGGAAGAATAAAAGTACAATTGCCGCAAGCGGCCTTACGGCGGATCGGGATCGTCAACATGCTAAGCGCCCTGCAGCTGCGGGGCGTATCGCTGTAGGGCTGGTTCGTTAGGCCAATCGTCGGAGACTTAGCCAGGCACGGCCGGCGCCGGTGGCCGGTCTTTTCAGACACCCAAAGAGGACTGATATCTCATGGCCGTCATCATAGGAACTCCAGCCGCCGAAACGCTGACCGGCGCCGCCGCCAATGACCTGGTGATCGGCGAGGGCGGCAACGACCTCGGACTCCTCGGTGCCGGCAACGACGTGTTCCAGTGGGATCCCGGCGACGGCAACGACACAGTCGAAGGCGGGGCCGGCATCGACACCCTACGCTTCAGCGGATCGGCCGATGCGGAGATTTTGAGCATCTCGGCCGCCGCCGGCGGCCGGGTAGCGCTCACGCGCGACGTCGACGCCGTCGCAATGGACCTGAACGATGTCGAACGCCTCGAGGTAAGGACCGCCGGAGGCTCCGACCTGGTCTTCGTCAACGATCTGACGGGCACCGACGCCAAGCTGGTAGTGATCGATCTGGCCAGCGTCCCGGGCGGCACGACCGGCGACGGCGTGTCCGACACCGTCTTTGTCGGCGGCAGCGCCAGCAATAACAGCATCAATGTCGCGCTCGCCGGGAAGGCCATATCCGTCACCGGCCTTCCGGCCCAGGTCTTGCTGGCCCGCGCGGAGGCCGCTGATTTCCTTGCCGTGACAAGCGAGGGCGGCGACGACAAGATCAACGCGTCCACGCTGGCGGCCGGCGTCATCCAGCTCTTCGCCTTCGGCGGCCTCGGCAATGACACGATCACCGGCAGCCTCGGCGCCGATAATCTGACCGGCCAGGCCGGCAATGATGTCATCATCGGAAACGCCGGCGCCGACACTCTTTCCGGCGCCGAAGACAACGACACCCTGATCGGCGGCAAAGGCGACGACCAGGTCTCCGGCGGCATCGGCAACGACCGCATGGTCTGGAACGCGGGCGACGGCACCGACCTGGTCGAAGGCGGCGACGGCTTCGATACCGCTGAGGTCAACGGCAGCAAAGCCTCCGAGGTCTTCACCATCACCGCCAATGGTGCGCGCGTGCGCTTCGACGGCATCACGCCGACGGCCTTCAGCCTGGACATCGGTACGACCGAAAGCCTGGTGCTCAATGCGGGCGGCGGCAACGACTTGATCTCCGCCAGCAACGGTCTGGCTACTCTCATCGCGCTCAAGATCGATGGCGGCTCCGGTAACGACACGATCCTCGGCGGCAACGGCGCCGACTTCCTGCTCGGTGGCGACGGCAATGATTCCGTCGATGGCAACCAGGACAACGATGTGGCGCTACTCGGCGCCGGCAATGACGTCTTTCAATGGGATCCGGGCGACGGCAGCGATTTGGTCGAAGGGCAGAAGGGCACGGATACGCTCCGCTTCAATGGGTCCAACGCCAGCGAGAACATCGACATCGACGCCAATGGCGGGCGGGCGCGGTTCTTTCGCGACGTCGCCAGCATCGTAATGGATCTGGATGACGTCGAGCGCATCGAGTTCCAGGCCGTCGGCGGCGCTGACAATATCGTCGTGCACGATCTCTCGGGCACCGACGTCAAGCAGGTGGCGATCAATCTGGCTGCATCGATTGGCGGCGGTGACGGTGCGGTCGACTTTGTCGATGCCAGCGGTACCGGCGGCAACAACAAGATCAATGTCGGCCTCGCCGGCAAAGCCGTCGTCGTTTCCGGTACTCCGGCCCAAGTAATCGTCACCAATGCGGAGACCACCGACAAACTGCAGGCCAGCGGCCTTGGCGGCAATGACATCCTCACCGTCTCGACGGCTGCAGCGACCGCCATGCTGATCAGCCTGAACGGCGGCGCCGGCAATGATACGGTCATCGGCAGCACGGCTGCGGAGTTCCTGCTCGGCGGCGGCGATAACGACAAGCTCATCGGCGGCAAGGGCGACGACCAGATCTTCGGCGAAGCCGGTAATGACCTGATCACCTGGAACCTTGGCGACGGCACCGACCTGGTCGAGGGCGGCGCTGACTTCGACATCCTGCAAGTCAATGCCGGCAAGGCCTCGGAGGTATTCGCCATCACCGCCAATGGCGCGCGAGTACGCTTTGACGAGCTCTCTTCGGCGCCCTTCAGCCTGGATATCGGCACCGTAGAGAATCTGGTGCTCAAAGCCGGCGGCGGTAACGACAGCGTCTCCGCAACCGGCAATCTGGCAGCGCTTATCCAGCTCACGATCGACGGCGGCTTCGGCAACGATACGATCCTCGGCAGCAATGGCATCGATATCCTGCTGGGCGGCGACGGCAACGACTTCATAGACGGGCAACAGGGCAAAGACGTTGCCTTTCTCGGCGCCGGCAACGACGTCTTTCAGTGGGATCCAGGCGACGGAAGCGACGTGGTGGAGGGCCAGACCGGCATCGATACCCTCCTGTTCAATGGCAGCGGCGCCAACGAAACTATGGCAATCTCCGCTAACGGATCGCGGGTGCTGTTGACCCGCGACGTCGGCAGTATCGTGATGGATCTGAACGACGTTGAAGTCGTTCAGCTCAAGGCACAGGGCGGCGCCGACACAATCACCGTCAACGATCTTAGGGGGACCGACCTCAAGCAAGTGCAGATCGATCTCGCCGCCGCCGGCATCGGCGACGCCCAAGTCGACAGCGTTATCGTCAATGGCACCAACGGGAAGGACAGCATCAATGTGTTGCTCTCCGGTACGGCCATGGCGGTCACCGGCCTGGCGGCGCAGGTGACGATCGCGAATGCGGAGACTATCGACTCGCTCCGCGTCAACGGCCTGGGCGGCAACGACACCATCAGCGCCTCGAAGCTGACGGCGGCCGTCATGTTGGTGAACCTCGACGGCGGCGGGGGCAACGACACGGTCACCGGCAGCGTCTTCGGCGACTTCCTGTTCGGCGGCGGCGACAATGACAGACTGATCGGCGGTAAGGGCGACGATCAGATGTTTGGCGATCTCGGCGATGACCGCTTTATCCGGAATTCCGGCGACGGCACCGACCTGGTGGAAGGCGGTGACGGCATCGACACCGCCGAAATCAATGCAAGCAATGCCGCGGAGGTATTTACCGCTACCGCCAACGGCGTGCGGGTGCGTTTCGATGAACTCTCTCCGGCGCCCTTCGCCCTCGATATCGGCACGACGGAGCTCCTGCTGCTCAAGATGGGCGGCGGCGATGACAGTTTCTCTGCCACCGGAAACCTGGCTGCCCTGATCGCGATGTCGCTCGACGGCGGTCTGGGCAACGACACGATCCTCGGCGGCAATGGCATCGATACCCTGCTCGGCGGCGATGGCAATGACTTCATCGACGGCAATCAGGGTAACGACGTCGCGTTTCTCGGCGCCGGCAACGATATCTTCCAATGGGATCCCGGCGATGGCAGCGATACTGTCGAGGGTCAGGCCGGCATCGACACGCTCCATTTCAACGGCAATGGAGCATCGGAAATTTTCACAATATCAGCCAATGGCGGCCGGGCATTGCTAACCCGCAATGTCGGCAACATCGTCATGGATCTGAACGATGTCGAGCGCATCGAGCTGCCGACCGCCGGTGGCGCCGACATCGTCATCGTCAACAGCCTCAGCGGCACCGACGTCAAACAGGTAGCGATCGATCTGGCCGCGGTGGGCGGCGGCGGCGATGCCCAGGCCGACAGCGTTATCGTCAATGGCTCCAACGGCAACAACAGCATTGGCCTGTCGCTGCTGGGCGGCGCCATTTCAGTCACCGGCCTTGCGGCTCAGGTAACCGTCGCAAACGCCGAGGCGGCGGATTCTCTGACCGTCAACGGTCTCGGCGGCAACGACAACATCAACGCGTCCAAGCTGGCGGCGCCGGGCCTGCTGCTGACACTGAGCGGCAATGAAGGCAACGACATCATCAACGGCAGCGGCGGCAACGATACTCTGCTCGGCGACAACGGTAAGGATGTCCTGCTCGGGAATGGCGGTGCCGACG